>Ga0070682_100002228_pt1 | contig 10753 bp, 9 predicted proteins | sample KBSC63LmetaG_FD_64668 | JGI IMG/M metagenome (GOLD analysis project Ga0070682, IMG submission 64668) | Corn rhizosphere microbial communities from Kellogg Biological Station, Michigan, USA - KBS C6-3L metaG | ecosystem: Host-associated > Plants > Roots > Rhizosphere | place: USA: Michigan... | reverse complement strand
CCGGTGCCCGTTACGGGATTACCGGTGGTGTGGACAGCGGCTTGAGACTTGGCGTCGAAAGAGGGAACGCTTGGACCCGCGACGCTGGCAGCTGAATAAAGATAACCGCTCTTGGCAGTACCGCCACCGATTGTGGCTGCTGCTACAACGCCGTCGACCAGTCCAGCAGTACCCAGGTTAGCGAGGCTGCCGTAGGCACCCGCGCCGGCCGTGGACTGATAGGTAGCTTCGGAACTGAAGATGACGCGCATGGTGGCGAGAGCCGAGCCCTCGTTAGCCGCACGACGTGAAGCGAGAAGATTAGGGATGGCGATGGCGGCGATGATGCCGATGATCGCAACTACGATGAGGAGTTCTATAAGCGAGAAGCCCTCTTGGCGTTTCGTTTTCATTTTAGTTCGTGCTCCTTAGAAAGAAAGTGGTTGGAAGTTTCTCGCGCCAACGGCTTCGTTCGCACCGACGAGAGCGCGGAGTTGGTAAGGCGGGGTTGGGTTACCAACGCCCGCCTTCGGTAAATCCTGCCTGCATGCTCCGCTAAACACGGAACATGTCATGAGGGTTAGTTAAGGACAGTGCCGGTTACGGTACGCGCGTCAGTTGCGAGACAGGTTGGCGCGGTCGCAGTCGTGTTGTAATACATCACGCCGGATTCGTTTACATAAAAAGCGCGGCTACCGGTGCCCGTTACGGGATTACCGGTGGTGTGGACAGCGGCTTGAGACTTGGCATCGAAAGCGGGAACGCTTGGACCCGCGACGCTGGCAGCTGAATAAAGATAACCGCTCTTCGCAGTACCACCGCCGATTGTGGCTGCCGTGACCACGTTATCAATGAATCCAGCAGTTCCTAAGTTAGCGAGACTGCCATACGCACCGGCGCCGGCGGTTGCCTGATAGGCAGCTTCGGAACTGAAGATGACGCGCATGGTGGCGAGAGCTGAACCCTCGTTGGCGGCGCGACGTGAAGCGAGAAGGTTAGGGATCGCGATGGCAGCGATGATGCCGATAATCGCGACGACGATGAGGAGTTCTATCAGCGAGAAACCCTGTTGGCGTTTCGTTTTCATTTTTGGTTCGTGCTCCTTAAAGAGAAAGTGTTAGAAGTTTTCTCGCGCCAACGGCTTCATCCAGTGTAAGGCCGCGCAGAGCGCGAAGTGTCAGGCCGCATGTTTACAAGGAGCGTGCCACCTTGGCATTTGAACAAAAAACGCAGTAAAAGCTCGGATTTCTTGCGAAACGCAAGGGGAGCGGTGGAATGCGCAGCGGCGCAGTGACAATTAACGGCAGGAAGGGAATGACGGATTACGTCAAAGAAACAGAAGCGGGTTGGTGGCTCGTCACGAGAGCATTTAGCTTTCGCCGGCGCTGGCGGCAAACTCTGATTCGTCTTCGTCCCGGCGGCGTGGCGTCGGGTCAGTTGATCTACGCCTCGGCGTAGTTTCACCCGAACGCCGTTCGTCTCTCATCTGCGCAGTCAGACTACGAATTCCATGCTTGTCGAGCAAATGACGCAGCGAACGAACGGACATCGTGAGAAGTTCGGAAGCACCGGTCTGGTTGCCGGCCGTCCGTCGTAACGCTTCCATGACGTAGGTTTTTTCAAGCTGGTCCAAGTGGGCGGTGAGATTGACTCCCTCGTCAGGAAATTCGAAATTTTCAGCAACGCGGTAAGGATTGTAGTTAGTGATTTTTTCTGGTAGACGCTCGGGCTGAATCGCGTCAGTGGTTTCCAAAGCGACTGCCCGCTCGATCGCGTGTTCGAGTTCGCGCACGTTGCCGGGCCAGAGATATTGTTCGAGCAGCCGAACGGCTGGATCGGTGATTGACAGCTTTCGGCCCACATGAGCGCTAAACTTTTCCACGAAGTGTTGCGCAAGTTCCGGGATGTCCTCGGCCCTTTCGCGCAGCGCTGGCAGTTCAATGGGGATCACGGAAATTCGGTAATAAAGATCCTCACGAAAAGTGCCGTCCTTCACCATGCCGGCAAGGTCACGGTTCGTCGCGGCGATAACGCGCGTGTCGACTGTGGTCTCTTCTGTTGCCCCGACCGGACGCAGTTTTCTTTCCTGGAGAACGCGTAAAAGTTTGACTTGCATTGCTGACGACATCTCACCAATTTCGTCAAGAAAGACCGTGCCTGTATTTGCCGCTTCGAACAATCCTTTCCGATTGGTGTTAGCGCCGGTGAATGAACCTTTGACGTAGCCAAACAGTTCTGACTCAAGCAAGGTTTCGGTGAAAGCGCCACAGTTGATGGAAACGAAAGGTTTCTCAGCTCTGGGACCCAAATCGTGAATAGCCCGCGCAACCAGTTCCTTGCCGGTTCCGGATTCACCAGTCACGAGAACTGTCGATTGCACCTGCGCCACCGTCTCAATCATCTGATACAGCGCCTGCATTCTGTCTGAGCGGCCGATGATGTTGTTTAGCTTCCCGCGCGTCCGCTGACCCTGAATGAGCGCTTTGTTTTCCTCGAGCAGCGCTTCCTTTTCTTTGACCAGCGAAATCTTTTGCAGCGCCCGCGCCACGGTTTCCTTCACCAGATCGTTGTCAAACGGCTTCTGCACAAAGTCGTATGCGCCCAGCAGGAAGGCGTCGCGGGCAGTATCAACGTTCGCAAACGCGGTCATCATTATTACTTCGACTTCCGGCAGCAGCTCGCGCGCCGCGCGGAGCAATTCAATGCCGTTCATGTCCGGCATTTGCACATCAGAGACGATCACATCGGCGGGGCCGGCGCGTAAAAGTTCCATCGCTTCGCGTCCGTTCGTTGCCGCGCGCACGCTGTGGCCCTCACGCTGAAACAGATGCGTCAAGAACTGGCGCATGCCCAATTCGTCATCAACTATTAAAAGATTGGCCATACTAAAAAAGCGTACAAGACTTCAACTGCAGGGTCGTGACTACTGAGCTCCGGCTTCTTTATTCTGACCGCCGTCTTCGGATGTTCCCACTGGTAACTCGATCGTAATGGTTGTGCCTTGTCCTTCGCGACTGCGAACATTAATTGTACCACCATGATCGCGAATGATTTGATAAACGATCGAAAGACCGAGTCCGGTGCCGCCGGTGGTCGAGGAAAATGGTTCAAACAGGCGCTCAACGTGCTGCGGCGACATGCCGCGACCAGTATCGGAAAAAGCGATTCTTAAACGGCCAGGGGCATGTTGCTGAATATTGGCGCGTAGGGTTCCACCGCCCGGCATCGATTGCAGCGCGTTGCGGGCGAGGTTCCAAAACACCTGTTGCAACTGTTCCGAATCGGCGTTTATCAAGGTCGGCATCTCCGGAATCTGTTCCGTGATTGCATGATCCGGATGTATTTCGGAGCTATTGCGCAGCAGTGTGAAGGTCCGACGCAACAAGTCACCAACGTCAACCTGCGATTGAATCAGCGAACGCGGACGCGCGTAGTTTAGAAAATCGCTAATGATGCGATTCAGCCGATCCGACTCGCGCAGAATGATCTCCATCAGTTCGGTCTGCGATGAATCACTATCCATGTCCGCGCGTAACATCTGAATTGAACCGCGCATGGCAGCAAGTGGGTTACGGATCTCATGAGCGATTGACGCGGCCATGCGTCCGATTGCAGCCAGCCGATCCTGCCGGCGTGAGGTCTCCTCGAGCGCGCGAATATGGGTCAGGTCCTGGAAGGTGATGACGATTCCAGTAGTGTCGCCCGATTCCGAAAACAGCGGCGACAAACTGAATCCCAAACGCAGGCGTAGTCCTTCGGCGGTTAGGCAGTCCGCCTCGAACCGTGGACTTGCCTCGAACACTCCGGCGCTGTCGAGTGAGTCGGCGATGATTTCCTTGAGCTCGCCGAAAAAAATCGATGCATCCTGGCCGCGAACGTCGGCTTCGCTATAGCCGGTGATCTCGACCGCGGCGGCGTTGAAGGTATAAATACGACCTTGTAAATCGGTAGTAACAACTCCCGACCGAATCGATTCAACAATGCGTTCGTGCAAGGCACGCAGATTCGCCAGCGATTGAGTGGCGGCCTGCAGTTGCACGTCAGAGCGCGATTGCCGTTCCGCGAGTCGAGCCGATAACAATCCGACAACTAAGAAAGCGATATCAAACAGCCCAATCGATTGAAATGTTTGCACCCGGCCGTTGCCGATGAACTGGTCAGGGGTCATGTTTCCATAACCGTTAAGTACTGCCAGCGCGCTTGCGGTAAAAGCGATCGCACAGCCTAGTGACACAACGATTGCGTCACGGGGACCTAGAAACAGGCTTGACGCTGCGATAACTACGATGTAAACGGCGATGAAGGGTGAGTGAATGACATCCGTGGTCCAGAGCAGCCAGGTAACCAAAAATATGTCAATGAAAAATTGGACCCGGGCCTGGAGGAGCAGTGCTGATGAAAAAGTCCGAGCCAGGGCGTAAATGGCAGTGAGGCCAACCACGATTAGCAAAGGCGATAAGGTTACCGCCCATGCCTGGGTGTTGCTGCCGTGCAGCCAAATGGCCCGCGCCAAAAACAGAAAGAGTGCAGCGGAAACGCGGCCCGCAATTAACCACCAAAGTTTTTGTGCGACTGAGTATCTTCGCTCCGTGGCTTCAGCGCCCATGTGTCGCAAGCGTATCACAGCAGAGTTGCGCTGCGGCAGATATCGTTATCTCATGAGCACGCGCGAGCGAATGAGGAAGGCGCCGATTCAGGAGAGCCGCTCGCAAGCGCCGAAGTATTCGCGCACTCGCTATGACAAACGACAGCCGGCCAATTAACAATGACGACGCTTCTGAGGCTGAGGCTGAAGTTTCGTCTGCTGAGGCCGTTGAACTTGTAGAAGGGACTGACTACTACATCGAAGGCGGTCTGTTTGTGTTCACCGAACACTTCCTGCGCAAGCGCGGCTATTGCTGCGAAAACGATTGCCGCCATTGTCCCTACAAACCCAGACATGAAGGCGGAACCAACCAAACTTGCAAGGTAGAGTCGTGAGCGTCAGGCGTGGCGATTGAGCGACCGAATAGCCTGGTTAAAGACGTCGTCAAGCTGCTCGAGCTCGCGAAGAAATTGGGGCACTCCCTCTTCCATGTCGTGCCAAAACTCCTTCTCGAAACGGTCGGCAACAGCGTCGCGCCAAACACTACGCGTGGAGCGCCATTGAGATTCGAGGGCTGACCATTCCCCTCGCAAACTATCGTGAATCTCAGAGAGTGAGGTAGTCATGTTCGATGCGGTTTTTCTGTGGGGTCGACTTCACTAATTCGGGCTGGAATTGCGGTCCAGCCCAAGTCGCGCGCGGCTTTTATACGATGACGACCATTTCCGATTCCAAAGAATTGATCACCTTTGAATCTATCGACCCAAATATGATGGTTCCGACCGAAGTAGGCGCTAAAAATCTCGGCGAGGCTGTCTGAACCGGACCGACCTTCCGCAGCGTCCAATTCAGCGAAATACTCTTTGCTCGCTGTCTCAGGGTTCCTTTCGATCTCTGGCAGTATACGATTCTTTAGTAGCTCTAATCCGTGGCGCATGTCGGATTCAGATAACCCGTTTTTTCGATAGTCTTTTTCACTTGGAAGTTCGTCCATCTCGTCAGGTTTTAACTCCCTCAGTGTTACCCATTCAAATCCTTTCGGCAATGGTAGTGCGGTCATCGCCGAGGCAAGGACTTCGCTAGATCGGACAACGGAGTCGATAGTTTTTTCACTCGCGATTAGCACCGCTTCGGTAATCGCAAGTGTGCTGGACCCCGAAGACGCCAAGTTGACGGCAGAAACATCGGGCTTCGTTTCCAGATACTCATACAACTCCGTTATTCGCTGCCGCAGAAATACGCGCGCTTTGTCTGACTGCTCATTGGCCAGATAGGAGGTTTGCGCTAGGCACCGCTCGTATCCCGCGCAGAGTTCCGCCATACGACCTTGCCATTGCCTTGCCTCACGAAAGTTTTCTTCAGCTTCCTCAAGTTTGCGCTGGATGAGACCTACATCATCATCCTCGTCGTCGGCGCTATCGTAAGCGGACTGCCAGCCAGCTACTGACCGGCGCCTATCTTCCGCAATCTCATCGAGAATCTCTTTCTTCCTTTTGATCTGACGCTCGGCTGCTTCAATCCCATCACGCACCTCGGAGGACAAGTGGCCAATCGATCTCTCCAACTCTTCCAGAGAACCGATTGATGTCACGTTGATACTGTTAGACACTTGTTTCCGCTCGCTACTTCAAAATCGGCCGTCCAGATACTGCTCAGCTTTCTCTGCCTTTTTTCGCAAATACTGCGCATATAGGTTTGACGTGTTCAAGAAAACTTCCAAGCGACCCATCGTGTCTGTAAAGAGTCGTTCGAACTCCGAATATTTTTTATCTTGCCAATGATGGTGAAGGTCGTTGAACCGGCTTGTGGTTTGAGATTTGCTTCCGCGCAAATGTCCGACAGTCTCTGTCAGAACCGCTGCGAAAGAGCGAAGTTCCCGCGGATCTACGATCGCTTTTGGCATTACTCCTCCTATTTGGGCAGGTGTAGACCGAAATACTCGTCGAGGGCGTCCGCGTCGCGTTTCAGGAGTGGCGCGGTTTTCCGGGTCTCCGACACGAAACGTTTGACGCGCTCCTGCGTGACGGAGAATTCGTTGACGAACTCCTCGAATTCCTGATCCCGCCACGAGTTTCCGAGCCGGCTGATGGCCGACCGCAATTTGGTCAAATGCTGATCAACCTCACTTGCAAAAGCATCGAGCTGAGAAGCGAAACTCCTGAGCCTCTCTGAATCGTTATGAACCTGCGACATTGCCGCTCCTTTAAGCTCTCTGAGTTTTACTTGCTTTTGCCCGCAGACGTACGGCGACACTGTCCAGCCATTTTGTCTCAGGAATACCGTAAGGACGGAACTTCTCGAGTTGCCCGGGATGCTCCTCGTCATAAAAAACTGCGCGGTGTGGCTTCTCCAACTTCGAAGCCAGAGAATCGTCAAGCACACGTCCGGAATCCTCATTGCTCATTGGACCGGCGACTCGCATGCCAAACTCACCAAGAGTGCGCCGGTCGATTCGGGCGACCCCGGTGTACGCATCGCTCCAAGCAATCACGTGTATGCCGCTTTCAGGCCCCTCGCGCAACAATTTCAGGAACAGCAGGTGAGCATTCAAAGACGCTTCCTGGTCTTCTCGTGAGTACCTTGCCAGCCCATCTTCGTCATCCCGTAAATCGCGGGCGCGCTGCAGTCCAAGAATCACGAAATAAATCTCAGGGGCGTTGAGGGATTGATCTTCCATGCGTTTGTTGGCTTCGTTTAGGAGATCGTTCAAGTTCTTAGCCAAATCTCTACGTCCGACTATTTGAATGTCATGCGGAAACTCCGTCGCCAGACGCTGAGGTAGTTCGTTCCAATCACTGTCAGCGGTCGTCAAATTGAAGATGAAGAATTTAGCGGCGTCTGATCCATATTGCGCCATGAGACTAGTCAGACTGGAGAAAACTATTCCGACGCCTTCTTCTTCATCCCGTACAATGATTAGAAGATTGCTACCGCCTTGCCGGCGAAATCGCGCCGCCGTCGGCGGTCGAATAGCGATGGGCTCACCCAGCCAGGCATCAGCAGCCTTGATTCGGATGGGACGTCCCTCTTCACTCTCCAGAATTTGCTTCAAACCCCTGCATTCTTCAAACCGCGCCGGCGCATTGCCTTCAAACACTATTGGCAAGTCGAACTTACGACCTTTGCTGAGTTGCTCGCGCATGGTGAATGCGCTGATCTCCTCCAGGCGCCGGTTGCGGTCTTCTTCAGAAAACAGCGCCACCTGAAAGAAGCTATTGCCTTCGATCAATCCGTTCGCAGAGTTATAAATGGCTTCACCCGGGCGTGAGAGGAGTCGTGCCTGCAAGTTGCCATCGCCCATGATAAGTCGGGCGTCCGACTCTCCGCACTTTAGCGCTATTCGGATCCCGATCTGTCCCAGAGTGCTGGTGGGCAACGAAGACCGATTCGCAAGGCTCTGCGAACCAAGCATCACGTGAATTCCAGCATATCGACCTTGCCGCACCAGCCGATCCAGCAATAAGCCTGCCTGGGAATTTATGTTGTCGTCGTAACTAAAAAACTCCTGAAACTCATCAACAAGCAAGAGTATTCTAGGGAGGTCCTCGTCTGGCTTTTTGTGCCTGTAATCGCTGATTGCATCAACTCCGGCCGCGCGGAATTTCTCCCCACGCTCGTTTAATTCTTTGTCGAGTTTTTGCAGAACACTTAGTCCAAACTCTCGCTCACTATCTATGGCGATCACTTTGGCATGAGGCAGCCCAACTTCAGCGTATCGCTTGAAGCCAACTCCCTGCTTGAAATCTACGAGATACAGTTGCATTTCTGCCGGTGAATACATCAGGCCCATCGTGGTTATGATGATGTGCATGAGGTTCGTCTTACCGGAACCGGGCATACCAATGCAGACAGCGTGGTGTTCAGTACCGGTACCGAGTGTCAGATATTGTAATTTCTTCGCGCCCTGTGGGCCGAGCGGAACGTGAATTCGTTCCCGAGTTGAGCCTTGCCAAATTGAATTTTGGTCGACACCCGCCTTCGCCAACAACTTGTCAAAGGGCACTTCTACGCGCATCGATTCCGGAGCGCGCTTGCCGATTTCCATAATGATATGTTTAAAGAGTTCGTCGGCGGGCGGCTTGTCTAATAACACTGTATAGCGCTCAAAGTTCTTGTTTGCCCAAACAAATGCCTTTCCGTCGTGGTAGATGACGTTTGCGGCGCTCTCAAGATCCGTAAGGTTGAAGCCATATGGAATCTTCTTTGAGGGATCAGTATCCATCACGATCATTGTATAGACGCCGCATCGCGGCCCATTTTTAGCGATGCTGACTAAACGACGTGCTGCCGTTTCGCTGAAGTTGACTGGAAAATCGAATACCACCAACACACGGTAAGGCTCTGCTACCTCGCCGGCCTTCTGGTTGTATTCCTCAATAGTAGAATAGTCGTTCCTCAAATACTTTTGGATCACGTTCTCCATATGTTCGGTCAGCTTTCCCAACTGTTCCTCGATGTGCTGGGGTTCAGTCCAGGCTCGGTTCGTGATCAACTTCTCCTCGTGGTCGGCGAGCGACATGAAAGGTGCAGCACTCTGGCCCAAGCCAACCGGATCCAGCAGCGTGAACAAAATCTTGCCCGGCGGAACGTTCGCCAACAGGCGCAACATTAGTGATTGTGCCGCACGAATGCAGCGTTCCTTCACCTGACCGGTGGCCTTTTGAAGGAGACACTTTCCACCAGTTCCATCGGCGAAAGGCACGAGGGCAGGGATAGAAAAATCCAGTAATGACTTCTCAAAATAGGGTTTCAACATATCGACGGCTGGTGACTTTAGAGTCCCGAGACAGGCAGAAAACGCCGGCGAGGTTGCGGGCTCCCATTGCCGCCAGGCTTCATCATTCCAATTTCCACCCACAAACCCTGTTTCTAAATAGAACTCTGAAAATTGTCCTCGTAACATCGCGACGCTTTGAAGAAACGGTTTCCGAAAAGCCAAAACATCCGCCTCAAACCGAGTGTTCGCAAGCCTCATAGCTTTTTCATTTTCCGTCTTGGCAATAGCGAAATTGTGCTCGGCCAGTTTTGTTGCGCTCGCGTATTCTGAGTTTGCGTGCTCAATCGCCGCCTTGATGTATGACTCTGCCTGATCGAGCCTGCTTTGCATGGATCCGTAATGTGATTTCATATCCGATGCGGCAGAACCGTTACGACCTAACATGATGACTGCCGCTAAGCCAAGAAAGAGAGAATTAACTCCTATGAAAGCCGTGCCTCCGCTTCCCGTGGAGGCCCCGGCCGCCGCGCAAAGACTGATAACGAACCCCGGAATTCCCAACCCCGCAAAGACATTTCCGTGGTTGGTGGGCTTCTTGATATTTTGCAGTTGGCTTCCGTACGACCCTGCTTGAGCCACGAGTTTGCGGGCCTCGGCAATAGCATTTTTGCTACTTACGAATGCTCCTGCCAACCCGAGATCCGAGTGATATACAGAGACAGATTGTTCTCTCAAATGATTGAGCGCGCTGTCCCGGTAACCTTTGCCCTGAGACATCAGACCGCTTGCTTCGTTGAGCGCGGAAGTATGCGCAGCCGCCAGGTCCTTCTTTTTCGAGCTGAACGACGCTTCAGCCTTATGAAGGTTTTCTCGGGCAGCTGCAATCGCACTCTCTCGCACCTTAACGAAGCCCGCGCTGGTTGTCTCATACTCGTTGATGATAGCGCTCAGGCGGTTTACGAGGTTGAGCATTGTGGTGGTGAGATTCTGCGGCACGGGATTCTTCTCCTCTGAGCTGAAACCTTTCTCTCTCACTGGTTCTGGGTTCAGTTCCGTTGGTTCCGCTGTTCGGCCTGCCTTCGACATTCCTGGATCAGCGCGTCCCAGCGTTTCTTGTTGATGTTTTTGATTTTGGTCAGAAGCCGTGACGCCGGCCAGAGTTGAGCCCTTAATAGCTTCTTCCGGGTAACTCGTGGCAGCCTCCTGCGGACCCACGGCTTCCGAACGTGTCATCGGCTCCCCGTCGGTGTCGAATCGAAAAGAAAGACCCAGCGAGAGGCACCGGAGCAATTGAAGAGGTTTATCAGCGCTAGAGTGTGACGAACCACCCGCTGAGTCTGCGGACGACAGTAGTGCCTGGCTGTCAAAATAGGCCTGCTGAAACGATTCATGATTGTCGCCCGACCATAACACCGGACATGCTTCATAAATTTCAGACACTCGTTTACAGCAAGCGAGCAAACAATACTTCC
>Ga0070682_100002227_pt1 | contig 10753 bp, 6 predicted proteins | sample KBSC63LmetaG_FD_64668 | JGI IMG/M metagenome (GOLD analysis project Ga0070682, IMG submission 64668) | Corn rhizosphere microbial communities from Kellogg Biological Station, Michigan, USA - KBS C6-3L metaG | ecosystem: Host-associated > Plants > Roots > Rhizosphere | place: USA: Michigan... | reverse complement strand
CGAGCGTGAACGTGAATGCCGTGTCGTAGTGGAGCTCCGTCACGCGCTCACGTTGGACCAGCGCGTCGTGAAACAGCATGGTCACGAGCAACCCGAGGAGCTCGACGAGCGCGAGCGCGATCGAGAACAAACCGAACGCCGCTGCGTCCAGGTAGCGCGAGTACACCACGAGCGCGATGAAGGACAGGAGTGCGAAGCCGCCGTTTTCGACGACGCTCCACAGCATGGACTTCGCCGCACGCTCGGTAGTGGGCGACAGAGCTCCTGGCTGCACGGGCGTGGACTCTACGGGCAGCTGGCTGCCGCCGTCACCGACGACTGGCGCAAACGGAATCGAGGCTGCAGGAGCGCTCACGCGACTGCCCTCGGGAATGGAGGTGTCGCGACGGCGCCCTGCGTGGACGGCATCCAGAGCTCGGCGCCCCGTGCGCGCCGGGTGAGCGGCACGAGCGTGACCAGCGCGAGCGTCAGGTAGTTGTGCTCCGGCGAAAGCAATCGGCCGCCCAAGAGCAGCCACGAGCCGAAGAGCATGGCGCGAATCTCCGGTGGGACCTGCGGGCGTGCGAGCGCGGTCGCGAACAGGGCGACGAAGGCCGCGAACCCGAGCGTTCCGTACTCGTAGAGGATCTTCGCCCAGGTCGGATCATGGAAGGCGTAACCGGGCTTGGCGGAGAAGATCGTTCCGGGACCGTGCCCGAGCCACGCGCTCGCGCTGCCTGCATCGAACGAATCCGAGATCAGTCGAAGCGGCGCAATGTAGCGGATGTAGGCGCTGCTTCGCTCGGAGCCGAACTCACCGGCGCGCGCCAGCGTGAAGGAGAGATTCAGCACGTCGTCGAGCGCGTAGAATGCGAACGCCGCGAGCAAAAGTCCCGCCGAGATCCGCGCGAGCGTCTTCAGTCCCAGGGGAAACAGAAGGCCAATCGCCAGTGCGAATATTCCCGTGCCCGAGTACGTGAGCAGGAGCGCGAGGGCGTGGCACCCGAGGCGAAGCGGACGCTTCTGGCCGACCCACTCCACGATCAGCCCGAGCGCCATCACGAAGGAGAAATCCGAGGGCTCGTGAAAGAAGAAGCCGTTCGACTTGTAGTGCGAGCCGACGGCGATCACCGTGTTGTAGCCGCTCGGGCCGCGGAGCACGCTCGGAACGTAGGGCGTGAAATCGAAGAGCCAAGGCGCCTTCACGACGTACTGGGCATAAAACTGCGCGATGCCGGCCAGCGCGCACAGCATGCTGATGCTCGAAAAGGCCTGCAGCGCAAACGCCTGGCCCCCCGCGCCCAATGCCGCGGGGCACAAGGTGCAGAGGAACGGCGCGTACATGACGAGCATGAGCAGGAGCGACGGCGTCGACGCGGTCTCCGCGTTCAGTGTCACCGAGAGCGTGCCGACGCACACGCAGGCACCGTACGCGAGCAGGCGGCGCCGCGAGATCAAGAGGGCGCGCGACAGCACGGCGAGGAACATGAAGCCGTACATGGCCGGCAAGGCGGCATTCAGCGAATAGCTGCCGAAGTTCAGACCGAAGCGTTGCCCGAACGTGGTGGCGACGAGAACGCCCACGAGGGCGTACCGCAGGCGGCGCTGCGCGCCGGAAAGGGCACCGCCGTCGCTCACTGCCAGACCCGCATGAAGGCGATGAGTAGGCTCGCCGGAAAGACTGCGCCCTCGGTCGGCGGACCCGCCCATGCCCCGCCCGCGGCGAGGTTCACGAGCACATGCGCCCCGCCGGCGTCGGATCCGTCGTCGTGAACCCAACGAAATGCGCGGTCGGCCACCACGACGCCGTCCACCAAGTGGCGCACGCGTGTCGACGTCCATTCGACGGAAAACGCGTGAAATTCGCGAGAATAGTCGACTTTCCCCGGGTAGGCGCCCCAGCGGTCGAGCAGCGACACGCGCGGCGTTTCTGCGCTCTCACCCTTTCCGTGGAGAAAATGGAAGGACCTGTCCGGCACGCTGCCGTGGTCGTTCACGATCTCGACGACGTCGATCTCGGGCGGCCAGCGGCCGTCTTCGGGGTTCAACCAGAACGCTGGCCAGAGTCCACGCCCTGCGGGCGCTCGCATGCAGATCTCGAAAACGCCGTAGCGCCCGCTCCAACGAGACCTCAGCATGCCGCTCTCGAGGCCCGCCGGCGCAAGCGCCCCTTTGACCCTGGCAACCAAGCTGAGGCCATCGGTCGAAAAGACGTGGTTGTCGTTGTCGCGGTAACGGGTCCACTCGTCGTTCAGGTGGTCGAGGGTGCCGTTCGCGTAGATGTAGCGCGTCTGAAATTCGGAGCGGAGCTTCGCTTCGTCGCGGATCTGTGCGGTGAAATCCCAGTTCTTGGCGAGCTTGTACCCGCGCTTGGCGGCGATCCCCACGGGCGCAGTCGGAAGGCCCGGCGCGATGCCGCACGGGGAGGAAAGGCTCGTCCCGCGCTCACCGTCCACGCGAGCGGCGGCGCGTGGTGGCTTGGCCTGGGTCGCCGTCGCTCGGGCCCGCACCTCGCCGAACGCAAGCTGTTCGACGCAGAGCACGGCGAGCGCGAGCGACAACGCGAGCGCGAGCCAGGTTCGGGAGCTCATGCCCGCCGCTCCGCGTCGCGAATGGCTTCCGCGTACGTGTCGCGCGTGAGCGCGCCGATGCTGTCCCACGAGGTGTCGCGCGCGCCCCCGAGCGATCGGTAGCGGAACGTGACCGCGAGAACCATGGCCGCAGCGAGCGCGCTCGCGTCCCCGGGCGGCAGCAGCGTGCCCTGGACGCCGTCTTCCAGATCCTCCGCGAAGATCCCGACGCGACTCGCGATGAGCCAGGCGGAGGTGGATTTGGCCTGGTAGTAGACGCCGCTGGCGTCGACCTGCCGGTACGGGAAAACGAACGAGTCTGCCTCGTCGAAGAGCTCGGCCATCTCTGCGTCGGAGAGCCGGTGCGGGCGAAGCTCCAACGTGCTGCCGAGCCCGAGCTCCGCGATGCGAGCTTCGATGGGGGCGAGGTCCATCATGGGGCGACCGGCGACGACGATGCGCGCCTGCGCTCGCACCTCCTCCGGCACGAGCTGGAGCGCCTCGACCAGCACGTCGAGGCCCTTGTACGGCTTGATCTCGCCGAACATGACGAACGTGAAGCGTGGGTCGCGCCGCGCCCGCACTGCGCGGAGACCGGTGCGCAGCGGCATGGGGCCGTGCGGGATCACCGCGACGCGAGCGGGATCGAAGCCACGCGCGACGAGTCGCTCGCGCCCGGAGCGGGTGAGAACGATCAGCCGGTCGGCAAGCCGCAAAGGCCAGTCCGACCCCAAAGCCTGCAGCCGCGAGGGCTTATCGCCGTTGAAAGCCACGGTGTCGTGCACGGTGACCACGACCGGCACGCGGCGTCGGAGCACGAGGATCGCGAGCGCGTCGAGGAGCGGCACGACGAGCCACTGGAAGTGAACGACGTCGGGCTTGGTGGCGAAAGTACGCCGCACGAGCTCGACGAGACCCAGCACGTGGGAGAAGCCCTTGGCGATCTTGCGCAGCTTGCCGGGCAAATCGCGGCGGTCGCTCTTGCGGTAGAAGATCTCGTCGGCGTAAGCGGCGGGGATCTCTTGCCGATCCTTCGGACGCACGGGCCGCACGGCCCAGCTCGGTCGTACGCCCGCAGCCAGTAGCCCGCCGTTCAGCGCGCCGTCGTACGGTGCCGTGAAAAGGGAAGGATCCACCAGCAACGCCCTGAGTCGAGGCACGTCGTCGGTCTCGGGCGCCGGCCAGAGCGGCACGGTGCTCTCGCGCTCCCAGGTGGGCTGCCGCCGCCGGAGTAGCCCGTAAACGAATCCGCTGCCCCACGCGACGTGCATGACCCCCGCCGCGGGGCCAGCGAACAGTCCCGAGAGCGACCGATGGCGGACGCCGCAGTAGAGCGAGGTGGCAGCGAGAGCGGCCGCGTAGAACGCCGGCCAGAGCAACCACGCCGGGTGCATCGGGGAAAGCGCGACGGCGAACGACACGAGCAGGAGATTTGCGGGAACCGCGAGCTGTCGCGCGCGCAGCGAGGTGGGATGCCGTCGAGACGTTCGCGAGCGTCCCTCGCCGTATTTGAAGTATTGCCGAGCGAGAGCGCGCCAGCTCGCGCGCGGGTAGTATCCGACCGCGTTGTCGGCATCGAGGAAGATGCGCGCCCCGAGCGCGCGTTGGCGGCAGTCGAGCTCGGCGTCTTCGTTGTGGCTGAAGCTCTCGTCGTAGCCACCGACAGCGCGGAAACCCTGCATGCGAAATGCTGCGTGGTGGCCGTGGTCGACGAAAGCGCTCTGCGTTCCACCCTGGCGGTGGGCCGCGCCGCCCGTGCCGATCCGGGTGTTCGACACCCAGGCTACGGCGCGCTGGAGAGCGCTCTCGCCGCGCGAGACCAGCGGGACCACGACGGCGTCGGCGCCGTGCGTCGCCATGCTGTCGAGCAGGCGCTGACAAAAATTCGGCGGGTAGGCGGCATGGGCGTCGCAGCGCACGAGCACGTCGACGCCGTCGCCGAACGCGCGCGCGGCCAGATTGATGCCGGCCCCTTGCAGGCGACGGGGATTGTCGAGCAGCTCGAGCTCGGGGTATTGGGCGCGCAAGCCCTCGACGAGCGACACGGTGCCGTCCGTACTGCCACCGTCCACGACGACGATCCGAAGCTCCGCCTCGCGGAGCGGGTTTGCGACGAGCGAGCGAATCACCTCGGCGATGCGAGGCGCTTCGTTCAACGTCGGGATCACGACCAGCACCCGCGCGGGGCTCGCCGGCGGCCGCAGCGAGCCGATGCGCGGCACGCGCCGCTCGAGCTCGACGGGCGTCGAGGAACGGTCGAGGCCGAAGTCGAGCGAGGTGAGGTCGGAGAGGGTCACGCCGATTCTCCCAGGGCGCGCGCCCTGCGCTGAAGCCGGATGGGCGCGTGCGGACCGGGCGGAAGTTGGGCGTGCGCCGGCGTGGCGCGCTCGAGGGATTCGCGGGGAGCGCGATTGGCGACCACCGCCTGGAGCACGCCCAGCGTGCCCAGCGCCCGCACGTGCTCGAAGGTTTTGCGCCGCGAGGTTCGCTCGAGCGCCACGACCGAAAGCACGCAATCCGCATGACGCGCGAGGACGGCCGCATCCGACACCAACGGGAAGCTTGCGGCGTCGAGCACGACGACGTCGTAGCGGTCGTTGGCCTCGATCAGGAACGCGAGCAACCGCTCGCTCGACAAGAGCTCGGGCGAGCACGGCGCGGTCGCCCCGATGGCGTCGATCTCGCCGTGAGAAGTGCTGATGCGGTGCACGGCGTCGCGCCAGGTGCATTCACCACGCAACACGGTCTCGAGGCTCGGCTCGTCGTGCCCGATGCAATAGGTCGGGCGCCGCAGGTCCACATCGACGACGAGGGTCGTGCGTCGGTCGGCGGCGAGGAGCGCGGCGAGGGACAGTGCGACCGTCGTCTTTCCGTCGCCCGGAGAGGGCGACGTCACCAGCACGACGACGCGACCGTTGCCGAGCCCCGCGTGGTAGAGATTCGTGCGAAGCGTGCGGAAAGCTTCGTCGAACTCGGGCTCCGGCGGCTCGAAGGGAAGGTCGAAGATGCGGGTCCCGGCGACGGCCCGCCGCTGCCGGCGCAGGCGCTTCTTCGGCACGCGGCCCCAGACCGGCACCTGGGCCATCGCTCGCGCGAGCTCCTCCACATTCTGAAAACTGCTCGTGAACACGGCACGAGCGATCAAGGCGAGGACGCCGAGGAAGAGTCCCAGAGGCCCGCTCGCAAGCCGCAACGCGAGCTTCGGCGATTCCTCACGCAAGGGCGGAACCGGCGTGTCGAGGACGTGATTTTTCGAGATCGCGGATGCCTTGAGGATCGCGATCTGTTGTTGGCGCTCGAGCAAAGACGAGTAGAGGCGGCTGTACACCTCGGATTCGCGCGTCAGGCGCGCGAGCCCGACCTCGGCGCCCGGAACGCGCTTCAGACGCGACTGGAACTGGCCGATGACGCCGTTGATCTCCGACTCCATCCGCTCCGCGCGCGCCAGCCGGCTCGTGACGTAGGCGCCAATCGCCTCGCGCTGCGACTCCACCTGAGCCCGTTGTCGTTTGACCTCGGGTGCCGCTGAATTGTAGGCCGCGTCGAGATCGGTGAGCTTCTGGCGCGCCTCGCTCAGCGACTCGGCGAGCCCGGCGAGCACGGTGTCGCGCGCCTCGCCGAAAAGGTACGCACCGAGCGGCGCGTTCGGATTGCGAACAGCCTTTTGTACCTGCGAAAGCGCGACCACGTCGAGCCGCGCCGCGACGCGCTGCTCCTCGTACTTGCCCACCTGCTCGATCAGCGCTTTGGCTTCGCTGTCGAGCACGACCCCCGGATTGGCGCGGCGGTACTCGGCAAGCTCATCCTGGATCTTGTCGAGCGCGGCCCGCACGCTCGCGAGCTGTTCGGTGACGAAAGTCTCCGACGCGCTGGCTTCGTCCGTCTTCCAGGACTGGCGCTGCTCCAGATAGAGCCGCATCAGCGACGACAGGAAGTCGGACGCCGCCCGTGGCGAGCCCGCCGAGAACGCGAGCGTGACGACCTTGGCGGGCTCCGGGGTGCTGCCCGCCTTGGGCACGGACACGGCGAGCTCCTTCGCCGTGCTCGCGTAGACGTCGGCGAGCGGAGCGACTCGGAGCTCGTAGTCGCGCCCCACGACCGGCGCGCGATCGCTGCCGGCGACGAGCGTCAGTCGCGCGCGCCCGGCCGTCAGCGGCGCACCCAAGCGACCACGCCCGAGCTCGCGACCCGCTTCGGAAAGCACGTACTCGTCCGGCGTCGTGAAACGGACGTGCAAGCTCACGGGCTCGCGCATCTCCTCCACGAGCGTCGCGTCGCGTACGCCGAGCTCGCGCCGGCCGGCATCGAGCAGGCGTGAGTCGCGCCGAGCGAGCCGCCAGTCGAGGTAGCGTAGCGGTGCGGTGCCGGCGGGCACGATCTCGACGTTGAGGCCCGAAGCCAGAATGGCGCGCGTGACGAGCGCATTGCTCGTGATGATCTCGATTTCGCTCCACACGTCGCCTTGCGTCTTGCCCGAGAGCTCGATGGCCTCGGGCGCCGTCGCCTGTGGCCGCTTCTCGTTTTCGAGCTCGCCGAGATAGAGCTGTCCGGTCGCCTTGAAGGTCATGAACGATGCCGCCGTGATGGCGAGCACCGCGACGAACGTGAGCACCCCGGCGAGCAGCACGAAGCCCCAATGCTCGCGCAAAAGGCGCACCAGATCGTTCAGGCCGACGGCGTCGCGCGACGCAGGCTCGGGCGGGACGGGGCCCATTTCACGTGGAAAGCGGCGCTGCGTTAAGGCTTTCGACGGCTCGTTGTGCGGCATCATCTGCTGCATCGCGGTTCATTCCTGCGAAAGGTATTTGATCTGAACGAACGGGGTGAGGAGCCCCGAGACGGTTTGGAGGGTCGGGAGGATCTGCGACATCGCTTCGTTCCAGCTCGCAAGTCCCGTCAGCGGAACGAAGACCACGTCGCCGGGCTCGAGCTCGAACGGCGCGGCCTCGCCGTCGAGGATCTTCGTGGCATCCACGATGTAGAGCGCACCTTGATCGCCGCGACTCCGGATCACGTGCGTCTCCGACAGCCGCCCTTGAGTACGCTCCCGCGACCCGAACCCCACCTGGGCGAGCGCCTGCAGCAGCGTGAGACGTCCGTTCACGAACTGGACTGCGCCGCCGCGGGGGTTGCTCTCGGGCGCCCCTCCGAACACGAAGGCCTGCTCGCTGCTCTTGTCGGGGACGAGCACGATGTCCCCCGAACGCAGCTTGATGTTCTGGCGCAGGTCTCCGTCGAGGAGCAACCGACGGAAGTCGATCGGTAGCCGTTTCGAGCCGCGCGCGACGTACGCGGTGCGGAGGCTCGCTTTGTCGAGCAACACGCTGCCACCGAGCGACAAGCTCTCCATCAGGTGCAGCGGACGATCGCTGTACTTGAGGCCGGGCGCGCTGAACTGGCCGAGCAGGTAGTAGCGGATGCTCCCGGTGAACGCGACCTGTACGGTCACCTTCGGTTCCTTCAAGTAGGTCGCAAGCTCCCGCTCGAGGAAGGTGCGAAGCTCGTCGGTCGTCTTGCCCTGGACCTTCGCCGTGCCGACGAGCGGGAACTGAATCGAGCCGTCGTTGTCGACGACGAGGCCCGCCATGCGCGAGCCTTGGCTTGCGAGCGTGCTCCCCGCGTACTGCGCCACGGAGAGCTCCGGGTGGCCGTACACCGCGACGAGCAAGGTGTCCCCCGGCCCGACGCGGTAAGCCTCGCCGTCGCGTCCGCCGATCGCTTCGTCGAAGAGCTTCGGATCGAGCGTTTCGGTGTGCGCCGACACGACGGGGTTGGCGAGGCGTTTGACGCTCACGGCCGGGCGCGAGCCGCAGGACCAGCAAAGCCCCGCCAAGAGGAGGCAAAGCTTGAGCATGTCAGTAAGCATTCTTGTGGATGAATCCCTTCCAGAGGGTCATGGTCAGTATCTTCAGGTCGAGCAGGTACGACCAATTGCGGATGTAGAAGAGATCGCACTCCACACGACGCGCGAGGGAGGTATTGCCGCGCCAGCCGTTGACTTGCGCCCAACCGGTGATGCCGGCGCGCACCTTGTGCCGCAGCATGTAGTGCGGGATCTGGTCGCGGAAGCGCTGCACGAACACGGGACGCTCCGGGCGTGGCCCGACGAGCGACATGTCACCGCACAGGACGTTCCAGAGCTGGGGGAGCTCGTCGAGGCTCGTCTTGCGCAGGAAGGTGCCGAACGCCGTGCGGCGCTGATCGGTGGCAGCCGCCCATACCGCACCCGACTCCGCTTCGGCGTCGGCGCGCATCGAGCGGAACTTGAGCATCCGGAAGCTCCGGCCATCCAGACCCATGCGCTCCTGCACGTAGAGCACCGGACCGCGCGAGGTGAGCTTGACGAGCGCCGCGATGCAAAGCAGCAACGGGGCGAGCGCGACGAGCCCGGCGGCGGACAGCACGAAGTCGGTCGCTCGCTTGGCGAGCGCGCCCCAGCCGACATGGGGCGAATCGTTGATGCGCACGACGGGAAATCCGTCGAACTCTTCGATCTCGCAGCCCAGCGTCACGTAGCGATGCACGTCGAGCACGACCCGAACGTCGACCGTCTCGTCCTTGAGCTCGTCGAGGATCCGGTCCAGATTGTGGCTCCCCGAAGGAGGCAGCGCGATCAGCACCTCGTCGGCGTGCTCCCGCTGGATCACCTCCCGAACGTTCGAGAACTGGCCGAGCACGCGGCGGCCGGAGATCGTCGCGAACGCCGATTGCTCGGGCGTCACGACACCCACGAGCCGCACACCGAGCTCCGGGCAGCCTTGAATGCTCGCGATCACGCCTTCGAGCGTCGGGCCCTCGCCCACGACCACGAGGTTGCGACCGTTGTAACCGTGCGCGCGCACCACCGCGAGCGCATGTCGCACGGCGAGGTGAAACATCGTCACTCCCACGCCGCTCAGAACGGCGAAATAGAGCATGACGAGCCTCGAGAATTTGTATTGCTCGATGAGGTAGGTGAACGCGATGAAAAGGAGGATCGCAGTCCCGTGTGCACCGAGCAGGAGTCGCACTTCCTGCGTGCGGCTGCGCATGCGACGAATTTCGTACACACGCGTCAGCGTGAAGGTCGTCACCCACAGTGCAGCGACCCACGGAGCCAGCGCGGCGTAGGTGCGAAACGGGGGTAATTCGCTGGCAAGCGGCAGCGGCCAAACGGAGAAGCGAAACCAATACGCGGCGAGCCAAGCGCCGACGACGATCAGCGCATCGGCGACGATGAAGAGCTGACTCAAAATCTTCTGAGATTGTTTCAGCATGGTTACCTCGACGACTCAGTCCTTTCGGGCGAAACGAAATGCGCCGCGTGGCAGCGCAGTGCTCCGCGGATTCGCGCGTGACGCAGTGCACGAGCCGGGCCATGAAAAATCCAACACGACTGGCCGCGACGGAAATGCAATCGCGCGAGGTGCGATCTGCCCACATGCACGCACATTGCGCAGCGACAACTCGCCTCGCGCCTCACATCCGAAGTGAGAGTCACGACGTGAACGCAATGATCGGTCAGCGAATGCGGCGCGACTAAATGCCGCGTCGTGGCGCGATTACGCGATCAGGTCGCCACGTCACACGGCCCTGCTGCAAACGGCCGAGCGAGCGCGACGTTTCGATCCCAATTCGGGCGCGTTGCTGATGAACGCGTCGTTTCGCACCGTGCGGATGCGCACGGCGTCAGCGCGCTAGCCCGTGCGGTGACGTTCGATGAAGGTCGGACCGAAATCGGGATGCTGCTCGAACCTTCGACCGAGTGAGCGAAGGTCGGCTACCTCGCGCTCGAGCCGATCACGCAGGCGCCATCCGAGACGCAGCAGTCGGTCGCGGCCGCCGACGGACGGTTCCGGCCTGTCCCCGATGTGTGAGGGCGTTTCGCGCTCGATCACCGGAAAAGGGAACAGGCAGTAGTTGGGGAACCCGAGCTCCCAATAGCGCCCCATGTACCAATCGACCGGCATCGCAATCGCAGTCACGCATTGCACGAGGCGCTGCGCCGCGCGCCGGGTGAGGACGTAGCCCTGCGATCCGAGGAACATGCCGCGCGTCTGGACGAGATGGCGATGGGGGCTCGAAAAGCGGGTGATCGCCGTTCGGTGACTGAACGGATGCGTCGAATAGAAGCGGACGAGATCGAGGCCGTGCGCCGAAAAATCGACGCTGCCGAGCGGGTCGATCGCGTGCCAATCGACGATCACGTCGTCCTCGAGCACGAT
>Ga0070682_100002221_pt1 | contig 10769 bp, 9 predicted proteins | sample KBSC63LmetaG_FD_64668 | JGI IMG/M metagenome (GOLD analysis project Ga0070682, IMG submission 64668) | Corn rhizosphere microbial communities from Kellogg Biological Station, Michigan, USA - KBS C6-3L metaG | ecosystem: Host-associated > Plants > Roots > Rhizosphere | place: USA: Michigan... | reverse complement strand
GAGGAGCGCATGAGCACCCAAGGCAAGATCATCCAAGTCATCGGTCCCGTCGTCGACGTCGAGTTTCCCCCGGGCAAGCTCCCGACGATTCTGAACGCGTTGACGCTCACGAACCCGAACATCTCGAGCGAGAAGGACAACCTCACGCTCGAGGTCGCCCAGCACCTCGGCGAATCGGTCGTGCGCGCGATCGCGATGGACTCGACGGAGGGCCTCGTGCGCGGGACGCTCGTCACCGACACCGGCAGCCCGATCATGATGCCGGTCGGCACGGCGACGCTCGGCCGCATCCTCAACGTCGTCGGCAAGCCCATCGACGAGAAGGGCCCCGTGAACGCGCAGCGGCGTCTGCCCATCCACCGCTTGCCGCCCGCCTTCGTCGATCAGAACACGAACGTCGAAATCTTCGAGACGGGCATCAAGGTCATCGACCTGCTCGCGCCGTACCGCAAGGGCGGCAAGATTGGACTCTTCGGCGGCGCCGGCGTCGGCAAGACCGTCTTCATCCAGGAGCTCATCAACAACGTCGCCAAGGCGCACGGCGGCGTGAGCTGCTTCGCCGGCGTCGGCGAGCGCACGCGCGAGGGCAACGACCTCTATCTGGAAATGATGGAGTCGAAGCTCGAGTCCGGCGAGCCGGTGCTCTCGAAGACGGCGCTCATCTTCGGGCAGATGAACGAGCCGCCGGGCGCGCGCGCCCGCGTGGCGCTCTCGGCGCTCACCTGCGCCGAGTACTTCCGCGACGAAGAGGGCCAGGACGTGCTGCTCTTCGTGGACAACATCTTCCGCTTCACGCAGGCGGGCAGCGAGGTGTCGGCGCTCCTCGGCCGCATGCCGAGCGCCGTCGGTTACCAGCCGACGCTGGCCAACGAGATGGGCGCGCTCCAGGAGCGCATCACCTCGACGCGCAAGGGCAGCATCACGAGCGTGCAGGCCATCTACGTGCCCGCCGACGATCTCACCGACCCCGCGCCGGCCACGACGTTCGCGCATCTCGACGCGACGACCGTGCTCTCGCGCGCCATCTCGGAGAAGGGCATCTACCCGGCGGTCGATCCACTCGACTCGACGAGCACGATGCTCTCGCCCGCGATCGTCGGCGACGAGCACTACAACGTCGCGCGCCAGGTGCAGATGACGCTGCAGCGCTACAAGGACTTGCAGGACATCATCGCGATCCTCGGTCTCGACGAGCTCAGCGAGGACGACAAGCAGACCGTGTCGCGCGCCCGCCGCATCGAGCGCTTCCTGTCGCAGCCGTTCTTCGTCGCCGCGACGTTCACGGGTCGTCCGGGCCGCTACGTGCCGCTCAAGGAGACGATCGCGGGCTTCCAGGAGATCCTCTCCGGGGCGCTCGACGATCTGCCCGAGCAGGCGTTCTACCTCCAGGGCAACATCGAGGACGTGAAGGCCGCCGCGGCCAAGATCAAGGCTGCGGCCGCCTAAGCAGCGTGTGTGAGGCTCGGGTCCCAAGATGGCTGAAACGCTCGCTCTCGAAATCGTCACGCCGGACGGCGTGAAGCTCACGGAATCGGTGGAGATCTTCACGGCGCCCGGCGTCAACGGCGAGTTCGGCGTGATGCCGCGCCACCAGCCCATGCTGGCGGCGCTCACGGCGGGCCTCGTCACCTACACGCGCGCGGGCATCATGGAGACGGTGGCGATCGGCCCCGGCTTCGCCGAGCTCGCCGACGACAAGGCCGTGATCCTCACGCTGCACTTTGCCACCAAGCACGACATCGACCCGGTGAAGGTGCGGCTCGAGCTCAAGGAAGTCGACGCCGAGCTCGACGCGTTCAAGGGCGATCCGAACCAACCCGAGTACGCGGCGCTCGTCGCCCGCGAGCTCTGGGCTGCGACGCAGCTCGAGCTCCACGGCGATCCCCCGCCGCCCCGCATCCGCAGCCAGAGCGAGCTCGCCTCCGATCCGGTCGAGCACTACCGCGTGGCCCCGCAAGCCGAAGGCTCCGAGGGCTCCGAAGGCCACGCGAGCTAGCTCGTCACTCGTCCGCGGTGGCGTCGCTCGCCGGCGTCACCGTGAACGGGCGATCGAGCAGTCGCTGCCCGTCGAGCGCGACGCGGACGCGCCACGCCCCGGGGCGATCGCCTGCCTGGAAGGCGAGCGGCAGATCGAGCACCGCGGCGCCGGGCCGCGTCTTGGCTTCCCCGTAAGCGACGACGCGCGCCCCGTCGGGCGATTTGCCGGGGGCCGGCTTGTCGAGCTCCCAGCGCACGTTCTGCTCGGCCCGGGGCGGGCTCGCGAACTCGAGCCGGATCCCGATCGTTTGGCGCGCGCGATCGACGACGAGCGGGATCTTCTCGCGCTCCTGGAGCTGCCCGCCGAAGAAGACGCCGAAGTGGACCGCCACCTCGGGCGCCGACTCGGCACGGTGGCAGGCGCCGAGTGTCGAGAGCGCGAACACCAGCGCGGCGAGCGCGAGGCCGCGGACGCCGTGCACGAGCCCGTGGGGAACGCGCGCGCTCACGGCGTCTCCGACTCCGCCGCCATGCGCGCGAACTCGGCGACCGACAGCGTCTCGCCGCGCCGCGCGAGATCGATGCCCGAAGCGGCCGCGGCGCGCGCGAGCTCGGCGGCCGGGAGCACGCGCGACCACGCGTTGCGCAGCTGCTTGCGCCGCTGCGAGAACGCCGCCTTCACGAGCGCGCGAAAGCGCGGGGTTTCGCGCGCGAGCGGCGTCGGGTGCGGTTCGAGCACGATGAGCGCCGAATCGACGCCCGGTTGCGGGAAGAACGCCCCGCGCCGCACGATCAGCGGGCGCGTCACGCGAAAAGCCGCTTGGCTGAACACGGTGAGCGCGCCGTAGTCGGACGTGCCCGGCGCCGCGGCGAGGCGCTGCGCGACCTCGAGCTGGACGAGCGCTCCGGCGCGCTCGAGGAGCGGCGCCAGGCCGACCAAGAGCTCGAGCAGGGGCCCGGTGAGGTGGTAGGGGAGGTTGCCCGCGACGACGCGTGGCGCAGGCTCGCGCGCGAGCGCGCTCGTATAGTCGAACGTCTTGGCGTCGGCTTCCACGACCTCGAGCCGGCCGGCGCTGACGCTCTCGGCGAGCTCGCCCGTGAGCACGGGGACGAGGTCGCGGTCACGCTCCACGGCGAGCACCTTCCTCGCGCGCTCGAGCAGGGGCCGGGTGAGGGCGCCGGTGCCCGCGCCGATCTCGATCACGAATGCCCCCTCGGGGGCGACGAGCTCGGCGATGCGGCGCGCGAGGTTTCGATCGAGGAGGAAATTCTGGCTGAAGTGCCGCTTGGGCGCGACACCGAGCCGCGTGAGGGTGGCGCGCGGGTCCGAGGCTTCGGGCGCGTCGCGGTCGGCCGCCGCGCTCACGAGCGCCCCGCGAACCGGGCGCCTTCGCGGCGCAGGCCGAGGCGGCGCAGCGCTTGCTCGCCGCGCTTTACCGCAGCCTGGGCGCGGAGCGTCACCGTCGCCGCGACCACGCGTTCGACGGGCCGCTCGCCTGCCGCGATACCCGCGTCGAGCGCGACGGACATCCAGCGGAGCTCGAAGCGCCGGCGCGGCAGCGTCGTGAGGGCGCGCTCGATCTGCGGCCGCGTCTCCGGATCCGGTGCCGGTGACCACAAGTAGATGAGGCTCGGGTGGCGCTTCTCGCGGCCGAGGCGCACGAGCAGGCGCGCGAGCTCGGCATCGGTGCGCGGCCGGTCGGGCTCGACGCGCGGCGGTGAGCCCACGCCGAACGCGCCGAGGTAGCTCCTGAGCACCCGTTCGCGCCGGGTCGCGGCCGGGACCGTCACGGCGCGAAACGGAGCGCGAGCCGCGATCACGCGCTCGGCGCGGCGCGCGATGCGGTCGAGCTCGTGGGAGCGGACGTTGCCGGCAGCGCGAGCGTCGAGCGGGCGCAGATGCTCGAGCACGCGCGCCGCTACGTCCGCCTCGTCGAGGCCGCTGCGCTCCGCCTCGAGGCAGCCCGTGACGTGCGAGAGCGCGTTCATGAGCGTGACCGCATGTCCCGGGCTCGTTTTCGGCTCTATGAACGCGAGCGTTCGAGCACCGACCACGGCGAGCCCCACGAAATCGCCGCGCCTGAGGTGTCGGAGCACGACCGTGGCCGCCTCGTCGATCGCGACGTCGAGCGGGGCGCGCCCGATCTCGCCCGCCCAGAGCTCGACCGAAGCGTCGACCAGCACCCAGACGACGTCGCGCTCCTCGCGTTCGTACTCGCGGACGAGGAGCTGAGCGCGCCGCGCGGAGGCCTTCCACGCGATGCGCCGGAACGGATCGCCCGGCTGGTGCTCGCGCAGCTCGCGCAAGCTGTCGCCGTCGCCCGCGAACGCGCCCGGCCGACCCTGCACGGCCGTGCGCCGGCTGCGCCCGCCGCGCGCCGAGCGCAAGAGCTCCCGCGCCGTGCCGGGCAGAACGTCGATGCCGAACGGGTTCGCGAACGTGAGCGGTACCTCGAACAGTCCGGGCGCTCCCTCGAGCTCGAGCGAAAGCCCATGGATGGCGTGGCGTCCGACGCGCTCGGCGCGCACGACGACGCGCACGCGCAGCCGGGCGCCGGCCGCTACCTCGCCCGCCTCGGGCTCGAGTCGCACCGAGAGCGCGGGGGAATGCGTGGCGCGCAGGCCCGAGAAGCGCGCCGCACGCGCGTCCCGATTGCGGAGCTCCGCCCAGAGCTCCTGCTCCTCGCCGCGCGCGACCGTCACGCGCCGCTCGTCGCCGCGCCACGCCATCTCGAACCCGGCCGCGCGGATACCCGCGACCGAGAGCTGAGTCACGAGCCGCGCGATCCCGAGCCCGACGAGCAAGGCCCCACCCGTGGCCATGGTCGTCGGGTCGCGCAGCACGAGCCCGAGCGCCATGGCTGCGAGCGCGGCACCGGTGAGTGCCACGCTGGTCCGCGCCGGATAGGTCTGCACGCGTCGAAGGTACCATGTGATTGACGCGTGCCGCGTCCCGCGCGACCTTCGCGGTCTCGATGCGGCTCGCCCTCCGCGCGGCTCTCTCGCTGCTGCTCGCCGGGTCGCTGGCCAGGGCCGCACCGAATCCGCTCACCCACCTCGAGCGGCAGACCATCGACGAGTGTGCGGCGCGGCTCGGCGCGTCGTCCGAGCTGGACCCGGAGCCGGACGGCAAGCTCATCGAGCGCGTCGACGTCGTGGTGCTCGACGTGTTCGACGAGCACGATCCAGTGCCCGACTGGGCGAACGTCTTTCATGCGATGAGCCGCGAAGGCGTGATCCGCCGCGAGCTCCTGTTTCAGGCCGGCGAGCCCTACCGCGCGCGGCGTGCGGACGAGACGGCGCGAAACCTTCGCACGCTCCGCCAGCTCTCGCTCGTGCTCGTCGTTGCGGTTCCGGGCAGCGCGCCCGGCCGCGTGCGTGTGCTCGTGATCGTCAAGGACGTCTGGAGCCTGCGCATGAATACGAGCTTCAGCATCTCGAACAAGGGCCTGAACAACCTGCTCTTGAATCCGAGCGAAGAGAACCTCGCCGGGCTGCACCTCTCGGTGGGAGCCCTCTATCAGCTCGATCCAGGGACCTACTCGCTCGGCGGTCTCGTCCTGCAGCGCCGCATCCTCGGCACGGATCTCGAAGCTCAGGGCAGCGCGAACGTGATCTACGGGCGCGCGACCGGAAACGCGGAGGGCTCGTTCGGCTACTTCGCGTACGGACACCCGCTCCGGAACGCGGCGCAACGCTGGGCGTGGGGCGTCGGCGGCTACTGGCGCAGCGAGATCACGCGGCGCTTCTCGACCAACGGCATTCCCGAGCTCTACGACGCGCCGTCGACGGCCGGCAACGACGCCATCCCCGTCGAGTACGACTCGGAGCGGTACATTGCGGGCTACGAGGTCACCCGCTCGTTCGGGTGGGTCGAGAAATACGACGTGACCTTGGGCTTCGACGTCGACCGACGCCAGTACCACCACGACCCGGCCCCGTTCGAAACCGCGCAAGCCGAAGCCGATTTCCGAAAGGAATTCATGCCCGTGAGCGACACGCGCGTGGGCCCGTTCGCGCAGCTTCGCACGCACGGCGAGCACTACCTCCGCACCTCCGAGCTCGAGACGCTCGGCCTCGAAGAGAACTACCGGCTCGGTCCCGAGATTCTCCTGCGCGCCTATCCGTCGAGCACGGCGCTCGGCTCCAGCCGCAACTTCTTCGGCCTCGTGAGCGGCGCGACCATGACGGCCGCGCTCGGCGACGGCATCGTGCGCCTGCTCGTGCAAAATCGCTTGGAGTACTCGGACGACGGCCGCCACGACGCCGACTTGGCGCTGGCGGCCCGACTCACGACGCCGCGCGTCGCCCTCGGCCGGCTCACCTTCGACGGCATCCTGCGCGATCGTTACGAGAACTACCTCAACCGCAACTTCGACCTCGGCGGCGACACGCGCCTGCGCGGCTACCCGCCCGCCGGCTTCCAAAACAGCAGTCGCGGCCCGATCGCCGTCGCCCTGAACGCGGAGGCGCGCACGCGCTCGATCGATATCCTGAGCGCACAATGCGGCCTGGCGGCATTTTACGACGCGGGCGACGCGAAGCAGAGCTACGCCGACATCTCGTTCCGGCAGTCCGTGGGCGTCGGGCTCCGCATCCTGTTCCCGCAGGCGGACCGGGTGGTGCTGCGCGCCGATTGGGCGTTCCCGTTGCAACCGGCGCCGGGGTACGCGACGTTTCCGGGCGCTTTTTACGTGGCCTTCGATCAGGCGTTTCCGATGCCGGGGCTCGGGACGCCGACGGTGATGAGCCCGGATCCGCGCTAGCGCGCCCGCTGACCTCGGCCCGCACGTCGTGCTACTGAGCGCGACTCATGCGCGTTTTGGTCACGGGTGCCGCCGGCAAGCTCGGATCGCTCGCGGTCGCTGCGCTCGTTGCGCGCGGGCACGAGGTGCGGGCCACCGATGCGCGATTTCGCAGCGATCTGGCGGTTCCGCTCACGCCGCTCGACCTCCGCGACGAGCATGCCCTCTACCCGTTGCTCGACGGGTGCGATGCGCTCGTTCACCTCGGCAATCACCCCAATCGCTTCGCGGGGCCGTCGTTTCAGCGGCTTCTCGCCGAAAATACCAGCATGAACGCCAACGCGTTCGCGGCCGCGCTCGACTGCGGCGTGCGCCACATCGTGTTCGCGAGCTCGCTGCAGGTCATGTTCACCGCCGACGGTCCGGGCGCGGAGCACCACCCGATCCCGTACTTCCCGCTCGACGCGAGCGCGGCGGCGAACCCGGGTCTCAACCCGTACGCGCTCAGCAAGCACTACGCGGAGGAGCTCTTGCGCGTCGCCGCTTGCGCCAGGCCCGAGCTCGCTGCGACGTCGCTTCGCTACCCGATGCTCGTTACGGATTGGTTCAAGGCGCGGCTCGCGACGAACGGCGGGCGGGTCCCGCGCGAGCACCTGCACCTCGCGGAGGCTACAGCTCACCTGAGCTTCGACGACGCCGCACGCCTGATCGTCAGCGTGCTCGAGCGGAGCCGCCCCGGGTACCGCCAGTTCTTTCCCGCCGCGACGCTCGACGTGACCAACGTCGGTGCGCGGGGTTTGATCGAGCGTTTCTATCCGCACGTCCCGCTACGGGTGCCGCTCGAGAGCATCGAGCAGCTGATCGACATCTCCGATCTCGAGCGCGAGCTCGGCTTCGCTCCGTCCGAGCGGCTCCAGGTGCAACTCCTCGACGCGTAACGGTAAAGGCGCGGCCCCCCGAACTCCGGGCCGAGGGCGAAGCGCCGCTTCCGCCGGGATAGTGACTGGACGGTCAGACATGTATCGGTTAGTTTCGCAGCCGTTCGTACTTACCGAACGGGCAGAGACCACCGTGGACGTGCTGACGGATGTGCTCGAGACGCTGCGTGCCAGCGGCGCTTGCTACGCCCGCGTCACGGCCGGCGAGCCCTGGGGTCTCGCGCTGCCCGGGGGCGACATCGCCGCCTTCCACCTGATCCTCGACGGCTCCTGCGTGCTCCGGCTCGAAGGCCACGCCGACGTTGAGCTCTTCGGCGGCGATCTCGTCGCGGTCCCGCACGGGGCTCCGCACGAGCTCGTGTCGAGCTCGAAGTCGCGCTCGCAGAGCCTCCCCGACTTGATCGCGAAGGAGAAGACGCCTGGCCCCGTCTCCCTCGAGATTGGCGGTCGCGGGGAGCGCGCGCTTTTCGTGTGCGGCAAGATCGTGTTCGAAGATCCCGTGGGGCATCCGCTGCTCGCGGCGCTCCCGCGCGTCGTCTTGCTTCGCGGTGGGGCCAGCGCGCTCGTCGAGTGGCTCGATCCGACGCTGCGCTTCATCGCGTCGGAGGCCGGGTCCACGCGACCTGGTGCGCAGACGGTGGTCAGCCGGCTCGCCGACATCCTTTTCGTGCAGATCGTGCGCGCCCATCTCGCGACCGTCGCTCCCGAGGCGAGCGGCTGGCTCGGCGCGCTCGCCGACCCGCAGATCGGCGCGGCGCTCGGGCTCATTCACGAAAATCCGGGCCGCAACTGGACGGTGCAGTCACTGGCGGCATCGGCCGGCATGTCGCGCTCGGCGTTCGCGGTGCGATTCAATCGCTTGGTGGGCGAGCCGCCGCTTCACTACCTCACCCGCTGGCGCATGCAGAAAGCGCAGCGCCTGCTGCGTGACGGGCGCGCCTCGCTCTCGACCGTCGCCGCCAGCGTCGGCTACGACTCCGAAGCCGCATTCAGCAAAGCTTTCAAACGTGCAGTAGGAGCGGCACCGGGCACGTATAGGCGCCAAGCGCGGCGCGCCGGCCTCGGCGTGGCCGCCTGAGTGCTATAGTCACGCTTCCCTTTGTCGACATCTACGCCTCGCTCGGCGCGCCGACGCTCGCCGCAATTCCGCCTCTCACGCAACACCTTCGCCGGCACGGGTCTCCTCGCCGCGCTCGCACTCGCCGCGGCGTGCTCGACCACACCGCCCGAGAACGCCGACGACACCACCCAAGGCACTCCGAAGGGGGGTAGCGCGGGCGCCACGCCGAGCGCGGGACGCGCCGCGGGCGGTACACCGTCCACGGGCGGCGTCGCGGGCAACTCCGTGAGCGGCGGCGGCGGCATGGCAGTGAGCGGCGGCATGGCTGGAACCGCTTCCGGTGCGGGCGGCGCTGGCAGCACGGGCATGGCGGGCGCCGGTGGCACTCTTCCCATCGCTGGCGCTGGAGCGGGCGGCACGCTCGCGGGCGCAGCGGGTGCGGCCGGCGGCGCCGGAGCACCGCTCGGCGGGATGTCCGGTGCGGGTCCGATCGGCGGCGGCGCCGGGATGTCCGGCGCGGGCGGCGGCAGCGGCGGCAGCACGGCGACCGGCTTTTTCAAAGAGGACTTCGAGTCGAGCACCGTCGGGATGCAGCCCATGGGCTGGGACAACTTCATCTCGTACCAAAAGAACAACCCGCAAAACCCAGCCGGCACCACCCTCGTGCTCACCGACACCATGCACGTCCACGGCGGCACGAAGGCCGTGCACTTCCACGGCGACGGCAACCCCGCCCAGCTCGTGCGCGCGCTGCCGAAGGGGACCACCAAGCTCTACGTGCGCGCGTGGGTCTACATGACGCGCAAGCTCGGCCAACAAACGGACTCGAGCGCGAACCACGAGAGCCTGATCGTTTTGCGCCGGACCTCCGGCAACGCCAACGACGAGGTTCGCTTCGGCGAGATCAAGGGCGTCATCGGCACGAACGAGGTCCCGAGCGACAACATCTCGCCCACGATGGACAAGTGGCACATGGCGACGGGCCCGGTCGTTCAGCCCAACGTGTGGGCTTGCATCGAGGTCGCCTTCCTCGCCAACGCGTCACCGAACACGCTCCACGCGACGGCGGACGGCACGGCGATCCACGACATCACGAGCATCGGCACCGATCAGTGGCAAAACGGCATGATGCCGACCGATTGGCTCGCGCAGAAGTTCGCGGGCGAGGGCACGGCGGCGCCCGAGATCGTCTTCGGCTGGCAAAGCTTCAGCAGCGCCGCGAACGACGTCTGGATGGACGACATCATCCTCAGCAACGACCCCATCGGCTGCAACTGACGGGGCCGTCGCCCCATCGTCTGCGACGGACCGAGCCGTCGGCTGCGACTGACGGAGCTGTCCCCACCGGGAGCAAGTGCCGTTGCCCCCACGATGGTGCGGCGTCGTACGGCCCGCGTGCTCGGCCTTCGGCCTGTGCGCGCGGGTGCCCCCAAGCGCCGGCGAAGCCGGCGCGGGGGCACGACGGCAACGGACGGTGACGGGCGGCCGCGGGCGGTGAGGGGTGCTGCTACTGAGGAGCTTGCTCGCGAAGGGGTGAGCGAAGGACCTGCTTCCGGAATCACGAGCGGCGGAGCTTGAAATCGCAGCCCGTGGGGAGGCCACCGCGTTCGCAGGTGAGAGTGTTCGGTCAGGTTTTTCCGAATTTCTTGGGGATTGTTCTTGACCGACGTCCGTCGGCTCGAGTGTCGAGCAGCGACCCTTGCTCAGTGAGTGCTGCGTCGTGCGCTCACGTTGAGCGATGACGCGCATTCAGTGCGTGGACGACTTCGCCGCCATTTCGGTGCGCAGAACGATGCCAGTTGGGCGCAGGTGAGCCGGAAAATCTGCATGTTAGAGAGAAGTCGAAGGGAAAGACCGCGTGCTCCGGCACTGCGTAGTCAGGAGGTCAACGATGGCATCAGCAATCGTGATGAGGCTCGAGGACACCTCATGGCAAAAGGCGCACGAGGCGCTCGTCCGCCTCGCCGTCGAGCAGGCGGGTCTCGATTTCGAGAAAGGACGCTGGCTGCTTCTCGCTCACCGCTCCGGAACCCACCTGCACCTCGGGTA
>Ga0070682_100002220_pt1 | contig 10771 bp, 6 predicted proteins | sample KBSC63LmetaG_FD_64668 | JGI IMG/M metagenome (GOLD analysis project Ga0070682, IMG submission 64668) | Corn rhizosphere microbial communities from Kellogg Biological Station, Michigan, USA - KBS C6-3L metaG | ecosystem: Host-associated > Plants > Roots > Rhizosphere | place: USA: Michigan... | reverse complement strand
CCACCGGTGGTCCCTGCGCTTCCACCGTTAGAAACGGTCCCGCCGGCACTGGTCGCACCACCAGCCGGTCGGCCGCCGGTCGTCGTGCCGCTCGATCCACCGTGACCGCCCACGCCGCCCGAGCTCACCGCGCCGCCGACGCCGGACCCACCGCCGTCGTCAAAGGGCAGCGGGTCTTGCGTTGCGCATCCCACCAAGCCCACCAAGGAGCTGGCTGCAACAGTCAGGGCAAACGTTTGTAGTGAGCTGGTACGCATGGGTAGTGCCAAGGATTTCATCTAGTAATTCTAGGGGAAGATAGCAGATCGGCACCGGGGTGCGGCAGTGAAAGGAGGCATCGGATCGAATTGCAGGAGCATCGTAGTAAGTCCACTGCCACGTGAACGGCGAACGATGCGCGAACGCGTCTTCGGTCGACGATGATGCGCGGCTCATGTGCATTTACTGCGAGCGAGCGTCCCCGCCGTCTCGGCAGAAAAAGTCCCCTTAGCGTGTGCTCGCTGCCGGCTGCGTACGGAACGTAACGGGCAGGTCGAGCTTGGCGATGCCGGCGCTCGGCGGCTCGAAGGGTGTGAGCACTGCGGTGCGCATGACGCAGGCGGCGAAGGCGCGGTCGGTGTCGCGCGTGACGCCGGTGACCCGCGTCACATCACCCTCGCAATCGATCACGACGGTGATGCGAATGGTGCCGCCGTTGCTCGCGGGGTGGCGCTCGACGAATTGCCTCCCGCAGGCCTGTAGAGCGGCCCGCATGCCGAGCGCGGACCTTCTCCGCGCGGCTTCTTCGGCGGGCGAAACCTGACCCGGCGCGGGAAAAGCAACGTCGGGGCAACGCTCGGGCTTCGGGCTCACCCAGCGATGCACCTGCTCCGCGCCGGGAAGCGCGGCGTCGGCGGGTGCGACGGCACGTGCGGGAGGTTGGGCCTCCTTGACGGGCGCACGACAGCCCGCGAGAAGTAGGACGACCAGGCCGCGTGCTGCGCGCATGTCGGCCAAGCGTAGCGCAGTCGGCTCAGCTCGTTCGCTCGACGGGCTCTTGCGGTCGCCTGGGCTTGACGCTTCGCTCGCGGCGCACGGACTCGGCGAGCACCGGCACGAGGCGCGCAACGTCGTCGAGCCCGTGGTGGCAGGTCAGCATCAGGCGAATTCCGCCACGGCCACGCGGTACGGCAGGAAACACCGCTACGTTGACGAAGAAGCCCGCCGCGAGCAGACGACCGCACGCGCGCGAAACGTCTTCGCTCTCACCGACTTCGACGAAACGAATGGGTGAGGGGGTCGGCACTACGTCGAGCTCGTGCTCGCGCGCCAAGCGGTCGAACAGCGCCATGCGCTCGCGCAGGCGAGCCTGACGCTCGTCGAGCTCGGTGGAAAGGAGGATGCGCGCCGACGCGATCGCCGCTCCCAGCAGCGGCGGCGCGAGCGGGCCCGAGAAAACCAGCGATCCGCCGCACGCCACGATACGCCGGGCGACGCTCGGCTCGTGCACGACGAGCGCGCCGCCGCCTGCGCCGAACCCCTTGGAGAGGCTCAGCGCGACGCTCACCTTCGGATGCAAACGATGCTCGCCGAGCACGAGCCCGCTGCCGTGCCGTCCCGCCCAGCCGACCGCATGAGCGTCGTCCACGTAGGCGAAGAGAGCTGGGACCCGGTCCAAGAGCTCGTAGAGTGCTCCGAGCGGCGCCACGTCTCCGTGCATGCTGAAGACGCCGTCACAAAGGTAGAAGACGCGCCGGTGCTTCTCGGCGAGGCGCTTTGCCTTGCGTTCGAGCAGATCGAGGCGATTGTGCGGCAGGATCTCGCACGGGATGCCCCGCTGCGCGAGCTGGGGCAAGACGACCTGGACCGTCGCGTGGACGAGCGCATCGAAGCACACGGCGTCACCGTCCTCGATCAGGATCGGCAGCGCCGATTGGTGAGCGAGTGAAGTGCTCGGGGCGACGACGACGGGAAAGCCTCCGACGATCATCGAGAGCAGCGACTCTAGCTCGTCGTAGAGCGGAACCCTCACGTACGTGCGCGACGAGGAGAAGACGGCGCCGTAACGCTCGACGGCGTCGTGAGCGGCTACTTTCAGGCGCGCGTCGACTTCGAGCCCCAAATACGAGCAATTGCCGAAATGCACGACCCGCCCGTGCGGCAAGCTGATTTCACGGCCGTCGAGGTGTGGATCGCTCACGACCTGCTGCCCGAGGCCGGCGTTCCGCGCAAAATCCACGATGGCCTGGGTCGCATCGAGTCGCTCTTGAAACGTCGAGGACATCCCGCTTGCTCCATCCTGAGGCCCGTGCCCCCGTTCGACTGACGGGCACACGCTCGCATGCAGGCGCTGGATACGGAACGTCGCTCCGGATCACTTCTCTCCTGCAACGGGCGCAAGAATGTCCCAATCGGGCGAATGGCCGAATCTGCGCCTCGCGGTTGCGTTAGCTCGATTCGTGCGCATGCTGTGCAGACGCCCGAGTAAAGCGCCGCACCGTTGTGCTCGCGAACAGCTGGGCACTCATCACGGGCGGCGTGGCCTTCTTGGCGACGCTCCAACCCGGCTTCGTCGTGTTGCTCGCCGGCGCCGTGCTGCTTCTCATCGCCTACCACGCGTGGGACGCAGACGCGCGGCCTGACGCCCGCTGATCTCGGCCAAACATCCCTCGGGCTACGCCCTCCGCGCAGGACGCGGAGAAGGCGCGGCTCTGCTCGCTCGAAAACGAAAGCACTCGGCACCTATGTATTTGATATCGAATCTCCAAAAACCTTGCCTCGCCTTATTCCTCGTCTCGGCACTCACTGGCGCTTGCTCTGACTCTGACGACGGAGTCGATGGTGACAGCGCCGGTAAAGACGCCGGCGGCACCGGAGCGACGTCCGGCGGCGGTCATGGCGGCGCGGCCAAAGGCGGCACGACCAACAAGGGCGGCACGACCAACGGCGGGGCGGGCAAAGGCGGCGCGGCCAAAGGCGGCGCGACTAACGGGGGTACGGACAACGGGGGTACGGACAACGGCGGTACGGACAACGGCGGTACGGACAACGGCGGTACGGACAACGGCGGCGCGACGGACCACGCAGCTCGCGTGATGCTCGGCGCGGCCGAAGACTTCGCGATCCTCGCCAAGAGCGGCATCTCCACGGTGCCGACCTCGGCCGTGACGGGCAATATCGGGGTGAGCCCCGCCGCCGCGAGCTATGTCACCGGGTTCTCCCTCATCGCGGACGCGACGAACCGGTTTGCGACCTCACCGCAGGTGACTGGCAAGATTTACGCGGCGGACTACGCGTCGCCCACGCCGTCGGACATGACGACGGCCGTCAGCGACATGGAGCTCGCGTTCACGGACGCCGCGGGGCGCGCCCCCGACGTCACGGAGCTCGGCGCGGGCGACGTCGGCGGCATGACGCTCACCCCGGGGGTTTACCAATGGGGCACGGGGCTGCTGATCCCGGTGGACGTCACCCTGGACGGCAACGCTACCGACGTCTGGGTCTTCCAGATCGCTCAAGACCTCACGCTGAGCAGTGCCGCGAGCGTCAGCCTCAGCGGCGGTGCCCACGCCGAGAACGTATTTTGGCAAGTCTCGGGGCGTGTCGAGCTCGGCACGACGGCGCACCTCGAAGGCGTCGTGCTCAGTCAGACGGCGATCACCCTGGGAACGGGCGCGTCAATCAACGGTAGGCTGCTCGCCCAAACCGCCGTCACACTCGACGGCAACGCGGTCGTCGAACCAGCAGAGTGAACGGGAGTCGCGTCAGTGAGGGCAGGGGGCTCACTTCGCGATGACGGTGGCCCATCCGGCGCCGGGCATCGTGAACTGCAGCTTCTTGCCGGCGATGGCCACGGTCGCCGACTTCTCGGCACCGGAGTTATAGGCCATGAGAACGATGCTGCCGTCGGGATTCTTGAACGCCAGGGCATCTCCCCCCGTGGTGCCCACGACCGTTGCTCCCGGCACGACGAACTGTGAGAGGTGGCGGAAGACGTAATACGTTGGGGTGATTCCGAGCTTCTTCGTCGAGGTGTCGACGGTGAGGAGCGCGTTTTGCGGCCAGACGCGCTCTGCGTCGATCCCCAAGCCGATGGTGTCGAGCACGAGATTCCACGTGCTGTAAGCGGTCACGCCCTTCTTGATCCAATCTCGGATCAGGCCCCAGCTCTCGACCGCGTAAGCCTGGTCGTTCGGGGCCTTGTTCTTGTCGTACGTCTCCCACGGGTAGTTCCCGCACTTGTGCTCCGTTTGCCAGATGGGAAGGTTGTACGCCTTCGCGCTCGCGACCTGGCCGTCCATGCCCCACTGGTAGCCGAAGACCTTGATGAAACTCTTGGCCGTGGTGTCGGCCATCACGGTGCTGACGATGTCGGTGTCGCCGGTGCCCCCATTGAACGTACCGAGCATGATCTTCACGTCCAGGCCCGCCGTGCTGAGCGCCGGACCGAGGTACGTGCCGACGAAGGTCGCGTACGCCGTCGGCGCCCACCCGCAGGTCGGGTAAGTCCCGCTGTAGCCCGGCTCGTTCTGCGGCGAGACGAGCTCGATGTTCATGCCGAGCTCGCCGTACGCTTTGATGAACTTGACGAAATAATTCGAGAGCGTCGTCAGCGTGGTCGCGTCAGTCTTCGCCTTGCCGCCGTCGTACGGGAAGTCGTCGTTGAACGGACCGTCTTTCATCCACGTCGGAGGCGTCCACGGGCTCGACCAGAAATGCAACGACGGCTTGATGGCCTGAGCCGCTTTGACGTACGGAATCAGCTTCTGCTTGTCGCGCTCGATCGAAAAATCGTTGAGCGCGGTGTCGCCGGCGGTCTCGTCGAGCGTGTAGCGATCCATCGCGTAGTCGGTCGCTCCCATCGGGATGCGGCCCCAGGCGAAATTGATGCCGTTCGCCGAGAAGAGCAGGTTCAGCGCCGTGGCTCGATCGGCGTCGCTGAGCATGGAGAGGTAGTTCCAACCCATCTCGTTGAACGCGGAGCCGAAGCCCTCCCACATCTGCGCCGGTGAGCCGTCGTTCACCGTCACGTCGGCCGTGCCGGTCGTCACCTCCGTGAGCGCGCCGTCGGTCTTCCAGAAGGCGTTGGCTGCCGAGGTCACGAGGTAAGGCAGCGTGAGCGTGACGGCGGTTCCGCCGGCTCCGTCCCCGCCCATGCCTGCGCCACCGAGCATGCCTGCGGCTCCGCCGTTGCCGCCGCCGACGCCGGCTCCGCTGCCGCCCGCCGTCATCCCGGCGACGCCCGCGCTTCCGCCGCTCGTGTTCATGCCCGCCACGCCGGACGTGCCCGCCGCCCCGCCCGCGCCGCCTGTCGTCATGCCGCCGGTCGCGGTCGATCCCGCGGCGCTACCGCCCGCGCCACCGGTTCCCGGCCCCGCGGTGCCGGCGGAGCCACCCGCGGTCGTCGAGCCGCCGCTGCCGCTCGTGCCCGTGCCAGCGTGCCCAGCGCAGGTACCGTTTGCGCATTGGCCGCCGTTTCCGGTGTCGTCCCCCGCTTCCTTCGAGGAGCAAGCGACGGCAAGTGACGCGAGGCCGAGGCCGTACGCCCAGGGCACCGCCCGACCGCGCGCGTTCCGCCGGCGCAGCGCGAACGCACCGAGCATGAGACCCAGCACGAGCGACAAGCCCTGCGGTCGCTCCGTCCCTGCGACACGGCAGCCGCAGCCCGACGAGCTGTCGCTCGACTGCGGTGCCGACGAGCCAGCCGCGCCGGCGTTGTTGGGCGCAGTGCCGCCCGTGCCGTTGCCCTGGCCACCGGTGGGGTTGCTGCTTCCGGCACGGCCGCCCGCGGCTGTCGCGCCGCCGTTGCTCACGCCTCCGCCTCCGCCGTTGCTCTGGCCTGCGCCGCTGCCACCCGCGGCGACGCTCATCCCGGCGGAGCCGCCGAGGTCTTGGCCCGCGCTGCCGCCGCTCGTGCTGGCACCCGAGGTCGCGCCCGCGCCGGCCACGCCCGTACCACCCGCGCCGCTCATTCCGCCCATGCCGCCGGCACCACCCGTTCCCGGGGGACTGCCTGCGCCTTGGAACCTGAGCCAATTGAGGTGCGCGGCGCCGCCAAAGACGACGTAGAGCTTGGACACGCCGGTCGCCGGCTGAGCCAGCTTGCAGGTCTGCGTGGCCCAGGCGTTCGCTGTCGATGCGACCGTGCAAGTTGCGAGCAGGGTGCCGGTTTGCGTCTCCGCGTGGAGCTCGACGGTCGTGTCGGCGGCCGTCTTCACGCGGAGCTCGACCGTATCGACGCCGGCGTCGGTGTAATCGACATTCTCGAAGTACGCGTAGCCGTTGGCCGTCGCAGAAACCGACTGCCCGAGCGAGGTGTCACCGCTGTCTTCCTTGGTGATCCCCGATTGGCCGTCGAAATCCTCGCCTTCGATCGGGACCACGGCGTTGCGACCGGTGAGCGGACGATTCAGCCCCAGGATGATCATCGACGCACCCTGCTTCGGCACCGCGAACGTCGCCGTATAGGTGGCGTCGAACGTTTTTTTCGCGATGGGCTCGACCGGCATCAAGTGCTGCGCCTTGTGCATGTCTTCCCACTGCGTTTCCGACGGTGCCGACGGCTTGTTCTGCGCTGACCAGACGCTGTACGGGTTCGTGTTGGACTCGTCGACGGCGAAGCGCGTGACGTAGCCCTCCTTGCCGGCGAAGGGCAGGTTGCTCACGGTGACGGTTGCGTTGTCGGTGCCCGACGTCGCGATCGTCGAATAGTAATTGTAGACGATGATCTGGACCTCGCTGCCGTCGGCGTTGGCCGCGACCATCGCGTCGACGCCGTCTTTCGTCCCGGTGCCGCCCGTTACCTGCAGGCGCTTGTTGCCGAGGTAATTGAGCATCTTGAAGCCGTTGTAGGCGGCTTTGCGCATGCCCTGGAACGTCATCAGCCCGAAGACTTGACCGAATGGCAGCGTGCCATTCGGCGTCTTGCTCAAGATGTACGAGCCCGACGGCCCGCTCGACTCGTCGAAGACGTCGGAGATCGTCCAGTAGGAGAACACGTCGAGCGGCGGCGTGTCGCCGACGACCTTGTCCGCGAGGAGCTTCACCGTCTTGACGATGAACGTGGAGTTCACGTGCGTGTCCATGCTCACGCAGTTGCCGGCCATGTTGCCGCCCTGGCCGGAGTAGGAGGAGTTCCACTCGGTGTTGAGCGACTTGATCTTGTCCGTCGTGTAGCCCGCCGTCGTGATCACGCCCACGCGACCGTTGTTGTCGTCGAGGCCGAAATTGGCTGGGGCGGTCTCCGCGGCGCCGCCGGCATAGGCGTGCGAGGACAGGAAGCTGAACGGCACGTTCGCGCTCTTGACGTGATTGATGAACGTCGTCATCTGGCTGGTCGAGCCTTGCGTCGTGGCTGGCCCGCCGATGATGATGTTGGGAAGCGCCGCCGTCGCGCCGGCAACCGCGGCGTCGTAGAGCTTCAGGTAGTCGTCCATGGTTCCCGTCCAGAACCCGGAGTAATTCGGCTCGTTCCAGACTTCCCAGTACCACTTGCCGACGTCATCGGCGCCGAACTTGTCGACGGCGTGTTGGACCACCGCCTTGATGAGGTCGGTGTACGCTGCGTAGTCCTTGGGCGGGTTCCTACTGTTCCCCGCCGAGGCGAGCGCCGTCGGCATGAAGCTAAGCTCCATGATCGGCCGCATGTTGGCCGCGGCGATCGCCGCCAGATACGCGTCGAACTTCGTGAAGTCGTAGCTCCCCGCTCCCTTGTAGATCCCCATGTCGTCGTTCAGCACGCCGTGCCCGCGCACGCGTTGCATCCCGAGCTCACGGTTAGCGATCTGGTAGTGCGTTTGCAGATCTGAGCGCAAGGTCAGGCTGGCGGTGCCCGTCCCGACGCACGTCGACCAGAAATGCGGATTGCCCGACACCTGCATCCCGGCGTCCACCGCCAGCGTGTAGTCGGTCGCCCGCGCCACCCGTCCTTGCAACAGCGCAACGACGCCGAGGGCTGCCGCCGCCAGGTGTGAGGAGCGGAGGACGCGTGTGCCGTGGAGGACGCGCTCGGACCAGGACTGAGAAGGGAGTGCTTTGGTCATGGAAAGCTCGGAAGCGGAGGGCGGTTGCCGTGGGCGCTCCTCTAATGGCGGGAGCGGAACAATGAGCAGTGGCGCGGGGGATGCGGTCCCGTGCATCCCCAACGCAAATCGTCCGTTTGGCCTGCCGGCAGGGGGGGCGGGGGCTCGGAAGGGGGGCGCGGGGGCGCTGTCGCGCGCTGAGACCGTACGGCCGGCTAAAGTACTCCCAAAACCGGTCGCGGCCGGGGAAGGCGTGCACGATGAAGCAGAATCCGAACGTCAAATGGCAGCCCGTCGACCTCGCGTCTCTCGACCTGAAGGGCTGGAACATCGCGATCCTGGGCGGCACGGGCGGCCTCGGGCGGGCCGTCGCCAAAGCTCTTGCTGCCCGAGATGCGAGCGTGACGGTGGTGGGACAGACCTTCCGCGACGCGGGCGTCGCCAACATCGCCTTCGTGAAGGCGGACCTGAGCCTCATGCGAGAGGCCGAGCGTGTCGGAAGGGAGCTTCCGGCCGAAGAGCTCGACCTCGTCGTGTTTACGGCGGGCATCTTCGCAGCGCCGAAGCGCCAAGAGACCCCCGAAGGGATCGAGCGTGACATGGCGGTGAGCTATCTGAACCGCCTCGTCATGATCCGTGAGATGGCGCCCCGTCTCGGCCAACGCCGGTCGGTGGAACGCGCGAGGTTATCGCCGCGTGTGTTCATCATGGCCTACCCAGGCGCAGGTCAGGCGGGCACGCTCGGCGATCTCAACTCCGAACGATCCTACGGCGCGAACGCTACGCACATGAACACCGTCGCCGGCAACGAAATGCTCGTTCTCGATTCCGCCAAGCGGTACCCGAATGCGAGGTTCTTCGGCCTCAACCCCGGCCTCATCAAGACGAACATCCGCGATAATTTCCTTGGTGCGGGCTCGTTCAAGTCGCGCGTCATCGAGGCGCTCATCGGCTTCTTGTCGCAGAGCCCCGAAGCGTATGCCGAGCGGATCACGCCGTTGCTGGTCTCACCCGATCTCGAGGCGCACAGCGGAGCCATGTTCGACTCCAAGGGTCGCCCGGTCATGTTCTCTCCGAAGCTCGGCGATACCCAGCACGTCGAGAAGTTCCTTGCGGAATCGCAAGCGCTGGTGGCGAGGGCGCAACGCTAGGCAAGTGCTTGGTCGGGGTGGCAGGAGAGAACTATTCGTCGAGGATCGACGCGAGCAGGTCCCGGAGCCAGCGTTGGAGAGGATCGTCGTCGTGTCGGCGATGCCACACCGCCTGAAGCACGAAACCAGGAATGGCCACCGGCGGCTCCAGACACACCAGCGCCGGCCGACGTCGGCTCCCGGTGCCCCAGCACGCGGTCGGGTTGCCGAGCGTCGCGGGAATCGTAGCGATGTAGTCGGTCTCGGCTACGATCTTCAGGGCGCTCTCGAAGTACGGCACGCGGACCGCGATGGTCCGCTCGAGGCCGCGCTGCGCGAGCAAACGGCTCACGAGGCTGTCGGCGTCGCCACCGAGGGGATAGACGACCACGTGCTTTAGCGCACAGAAGCGCCGCAGCGTCAGCTTCCGCTTCGCGACGGGGTGATCCTGGCGAACGATGCTGCGGAAGCGCTCGTGGAGGAGGTCGGTGGCCCGCAGCTCCTCCGGCAGGCGGCCGACCTTGGGCACGACGAGGAGCTCCAAACGGCCTGCCGCGAGCTGTGAGAAGACGTCGCGACCTGCGGGTTCGATCTGCATGTCGAGCCGCGGTGCGCGTCGCGTCAGTTGCCCGACGAATTCGTGGACGACGGCTCCGAGCGCGTGCTCGGTCGCGGCCATGCGCACGGTCCCGGTCGCGGTGGCAGGGTCGAACGCCTGCGGCGGGCGAAGGAGCCCACGTAGCCCGTCGAGGCTGGCGGTGAGCGGCTCCCGCAGCCCTGCGGCGCGAGCCGTGAGCAGCATCCTGCGACCCGCGGAGAGGAGCAGCGGATCGTCAAACCACTCGCGAAGTTGGGCGAGGCTGCGGCTCATCGCCGATTGCGTCACGCCGAGGCGGACCGCCGCACGCGTCACGTTTCGCTCGACCAACAGCCAGTGCAGCGCGAGCAGCAAGTTGAGGTTCAGTTGCTCGAGCCGGGGCTCGCCGCTCGCGCGGCTCGCTCGAGAATGATTCTTGATCATGCGTCACTATACCAATCATGCATTGGACTGATGCATCCGTCTGGCGCAGCTTCGACCCATGGCCTCCGAAGAGGGTGCAACCGCGCGACGCGCCAAACGACGCCGCCGACTCCTAAGATACGTCGCGCTCGGCGCGCTGCTCATGCTCGGTGCGGTGCTCACGCTCGTGCGCGCTGGTTTTCGATCACTCGATGTCTCCGCCTACGCGCTTCCCGTGCAGCGGCCGACCACCTGGGAGGAGATCCTCGCGCGCCCGCGACCGGTCACCGTCGAGGTCCTGCTCACGGGCACCGCCGATGGCGATCGTCTCGTGGTCCTGGACGAGAGCGATCCCAACATCAAGGAGCTAGGTGACCGTCAGGCGCCGAGCACGGTGTCGGCCTACTGGGTGCATCACCCGACCGAGGGCGACTACCTGATCGACGCTGGCCTCGCCCGCGCGTTCGCCCACGAGGGCGGCAACTACACGGGCCTGCTGCGACTGATCCTCGCGCTGGTCGGTGCCCAAAGCCACAGCTCGGGCGGGGCCGACGTCGCATCGCAGCTCAGATCGCGCGGCATCTCGCCGCGAGCCGTGTTCCTCACCCACCTGCACGGCGACCACACCTCGGGGCTCGTCG
>Ga0070682_100002218_pt1 | contig 10777 bp, 8 predicted proteins | sample KBSC63LmetaG_FD_64668 | JGI IMG/M metagenome (GOLD analysis project Ga0070682, IMG submission 64668) | Corn rhizosphere microbial communities from Kellogg Biological Station, Michigan, USA - KBS C6-3L metaG | ecosystem: Host-associated > Plants > Roots > Rhizosphere | place: USA: Michigan... | reverse complement strand
CTCGAGCAGCTCATCCGCCAAGCGCTCCGCGAGCTCATCTCCGAGTAGTCCGGGCAATCGCTCGCTCGCATGACTCGAAGGTCGAGCAATGCGGACCGTCTCGTCGTGCCTCCATGCCCCGCCTTCCCCGGCCCTTGGGACACCCTCGCCCCGAGGCCGACGGTGGAGCACGCGGACCGTATCCTCGTGCCTTGCCCCTCCCTCGCCGACTTTTGGGACATCCACGCCGAGATGCCGAATCTCGACCACGCGGACCACGCGGACCACGCGGACCACGCGGACCACGCGGACCACGCGGAGCAACGCCGACCCTCTCGTCGTGCCCCCGCGCCGGCTCGCCGGCGCTTGGGGGCACCCGCGCGCGCAGGCCGGAGGCCGAGCACGCGGGACGCACCACGCCGCATCCCGTCGGGGGCATCCACTCGCGGCTTCTCCCTCAGCGCAGGCCGGAGGCCGAGCACGCGGGACGCCCCGCGCCGCACCCGTCGGGGGCATCCACTCGCGGCTTCGCCCTCGCGAAGAGCTCGAAATGATTGGCTTGTCGCAACACAAACTGGGGACAAGCCCCTAGGATGAGGGGATGCGGGCCAGGCTCGACCACCGCGAGGATCCGTCGGCATGGGCGCGAGAGCTCGGCATCTCGCGTGAAGCCGTCGAGCTTTACCTGGCGAGCGAGGTCATCGACCTGCACGTCGATTCGTTCATCTGGCAGCGCATCTTCGGCAAGAGCGTGCTCGAGCGGCAGCGGGGGTTGCCGTTTTTGCCCGGCGTGGCGCTCGGGCACGCCGATTTGCCGCGACTGCGTGAGGCGGGCGTCGGCGGGGCGACGTGGGTGGTCACGACGAATCCGTTCCGCGAGCCCTCCGACCGGGTCGCGGCGTTCGTGGACAACGTCGCGCGCATGCGCGCCGACTTCGCGAGCGCGCCCGGCGAGGTGGCGCTCGTGACGACCGCGGGCGAGTACCGTGCGGCGCGTGCGGCGGGGCTGCACGGCGCGTTCATCGGCGTACAGGGCGGGAGCGCGTTCGACGACGACTTCGGGGCGCTCGATCGGCTGCCGCCGTGGGCGATCCTGCGCGTCACCGTCATGCACCTCACGCGCTCGGTGCTCGGAGCGCCCAGCGCGCCGTTCGGTGGGTTCGCGGAACGTGGGCTCGGGGCGCGCGGGACCGAGCTCGTGCGGCGCCTCGACGAGCTGCGCATTTTCGTCGATCTCGCGCACGCGAGTCCCGACACGTTCTGGGACGCGGCACGAGCGCACGACCGCTCGTTGCCGCTGCTCGTGAGTCACACGGGCGTGAGCGGCGTGCACCGCCATTGGCGGAACCTCGACGACTCTCAGCTGCGCGCCGTGGCGGAGACGGGCGGCGTCGTCGGCATCATCTATCACGCCGCCTACTTGGGAGATCGACTCTGGGCGGGTCGCCTCGAGACCGTCGTGCGGCACCTGGAGCACGTGCGGCGCGTGGTCGGAGACGACTTTACCGCGCTCGGAAGCGACTGGGACGGGCTCATCGTGACTCCGCGCGACATGCCGACGTGCCTCGAGCTCCCTCGGCTCGTCGACTGCATGCTGCGACGCGGGTGGCCCGCGGAAGCCGTGCAAAAGACGCTCGGCGGGAATTTCCTGCGGACGCTGACGGCGCTGCGCGGGTAGCGAAGAGCGCGTACCCCTGGCCCGGACGCTCACGACGCTGCGTGGCGCGGCGACCTAGCTTGGCCGCCGCGCGCTTCGCGTCACGCGTCGAGCACTGCGGCGTCGTCGAGCGTGGGGATCTCGCCGAGCTCGAGCGCGTCGGCCTTGTCGAGCGCGTCCTCGCTCTCGTCGTCGTCCTCGGGGACGTCGCGGTAGGCCGGGCCCTTCATGTCTTGCTTGGAGAGGCGCGGCAGACGGCGCTTGCCGACGGGACCCTCGTCCACGTAGTCGCGGAGGAAGCTCATGTCGCGCAGCGCTTCGAGCTTGGCGAGCGCCTTCACCTCGACCTGACGGATGCGTTCACGGGTAAGGTTCATGATGGCTCCCACGTCTTCGAGCGTCGTGCCGCCGCGGTCGGCCACGTCGAGCGCGCACGACTCGCCGAGGTCCCACACCTCGAGATCCGGGAAATTCAGCTTGATCGCGCCGGTTCGCGCCGACACGTCGATGTACAAGTGATGCTTGCAGGAGACGAACGGGCACGGCCGCGGACCTTCCGCGCACTCGCCACGCATGCGCGGCTTGTCGTAGTCGGACTCGGGATAGAGCAGACGGCCAATCTCGAGCTCGCGCTTCGTCATGCGCTTGACGCTGATCGTGCGGGCTCGCACGTCGCGCTTGCGTCGTGAGCGGCGCTGCTCGCGCGTGATGGCCGGCTCGCTGTCGAGCGCCGTGGCGCCGTCGATGGCGAGCTCAGCGCCGGAGCTTGCCGGGATGTCCGTCGTGTCGCTCTCGTCGTTGTTCATGGGGGACTGCCTCCGCTGGGAAAAAAAACGCCAAAACGCCCGCACGATTCCTGCGCCCAGCGGACAGTCCACCGCTCTGGCCGGTATCGCCTCGTTCTCGCCGCGCTGCCCGCATCCGCCGTCGCCCGCGACGGACCGGCCGTCATCGTGCGATTTTCTGGGGATTTTTGGGTCGTTTGGCTCGAACCGGGTCGCTCTATTCCGAGCGGCGACCCGAAGACCTCGTGAGACTTGCTCTCAGGAGGCCGTGAGCTTTTCCATCTTCGTACCTTTGCCTAACTTCTCTTCGATGGCCTCGAGACGGGCCACCAGATCCCTGCTCATGGCGCGCGCGCCCACCACGTCGCGCTGCACCGCCGCCCCCTTGTCGAGTCGTTGCTCGCGGAGCACGCTGTCGAGCTTCTGAAAAATGTCGGTCAGCGTGCGCTCGAGCTCGGCCATGTCGTTCCGGATGAACAAGAAATCGCGCGCGATGCGCTCGATGGTCATGTCCTCGGCCATCATGCGTTTGATGGTGACGATTTGCCGCACCACCTTGACCGGGTAGACGCCTTGCGAACCCTGGTGCTTGCCCTTGCGCCCGACGCGAACGCTACGGGGCAAGAGGCCGAGCTGGACGTATTTCCGGAGCGTGGCCTCGCTCAGCGGAATATCGTGGCGGGCGAACAGATCGAGGATCTCCACCGAGGTCAGGCCCTGCGGGCTCTGCTGCTCGATCGTGCTCAATGTCCGTTCGTCCATCACGGTGGTTTGCTTGGAAAGCGGCCCGGCGCGCCGTCCGGGGCTCGCGAGCTGGGGCGAATATATTCCACTCAGTGGATCGACCAAAGCGGATGCCGCTGATAATTTGCACTATTTCCAGGCTAGCTCCATGGACGCTGCATCGGGCTTCGGGTAGGACATTGTTCGTCATGTCCGACAGATTGTCCATGGAGCTGATTAGTCGTCCATGGCTCCGCACGGCGCGCCGGCCGGCTCCCCCATTGTGACAGGGGAACCGCGGCCCTAGGCTTCTTCCGTGTCGGCCGTCCTGTACCGCGATGTGACGGCGAGTGGCGTGCGCGTGCGCGTGGCCGAGTCGGGGACCGGCCCGACCCTGTTGCTCCTGCACGGTCTCTTTCTGGACAACTCTACCTGGAACGGCGTGAGGGCGACGCTCGCCGCGAGCCATCGCGTCGTGACGCCGGACCTGCCCGGCTTCGGCGCGAGCGAGAAGCCCCACCCGAGTCGCTTCGCTTACACGGTCGAGTCGTACGCCGAGGTGATCGCCGATCTGTATGCCGGGCTCGAGCTCGGGCGCGCGACGTTGGTCGGGCACTGCTGGGGCGGAGCGGTCGCGGTCACGCTTGCGTCCCGCCACCCCGAGCTCGTCTCGGAGCTGGTGCTCGTTTCTGCGTTGATGGAGCCGCCGAAGCTCGGGGCGTACGGCTGGCCTGCCCTCGTGCCGGTCGTGGGCGGGCTCGTGCTGCGGCAGCTCTGGAACAAGCGCGTGTTCGCGGCCTTCTTCCGCGAGCAGCTACTGGCGAAGCCGAGCAGCCTGAGCGAGGCCGCGATTTTCGCCTATTACGAGGCTTTCAACGAGCCAGCGGCGCGCATGAGCGTGCACGAAACCTTGCGCCGCGGGCTCGACGTGCGGCCGCTCGCTGCGCGCGCCGGCAGCCTGCGCCTGCCGACGCTCGTCGCCTGGGGCAGCGCCGATCGGGTCGTCCCTGCCGACACGGGGCGCCGCCTCGCGCGGGCCATCAAGGACTCGAGGCTCGAAATGCTCGACGCCGGGCACGCGCCGCAGGAGGAGCGCCCCCAGGAGCTCGCCGACGTGATGCAGCGCTTCCTCGCCGAACGGCGCTAGAGCGCGCCGCGAGATGCTCGAGCGCTCGTTTGTTTTCCCGAAGGCCGTGACGCGCCTACCGTCTCGACCGCCATGGCCGCCCGCTCTTTCGTCGTCGTGCTCGCTCTCGCTGGCTGCGCCCCCGTGGCACCTTCCCTTTCCAGCGCGCAGCCGGCGCTTCCCACCGTGAGCACGGAGCCGCGCGCGGACGCACCCGCAGGGCGCGAGCACGCTGCGCGCGGGCGCCGCATCGCGCGCCTCTCGCCGCCGTTTCAGGGGCCGAACGTCATCCGCCACGTGAGCGGAGACGAAGCCACGACGCTGGTGTCCGCGGACTACTCGCCCGCGCGCTGAGCGGACGTCGCGAGCTCAGTCGACCGGGAACGAGGCCGTGCCTGCGGGCGCCGTGGGCGCCGGTGCTGCAGCGGCCGGAGCGGTGGGCTTGGGGGCGGGCGCTGCAGCTGCGGGCTTCGCGGCTGCGGTAGACTTCGGGGCTGCGGGCTTCGGGGCTGCGGCGGGCGCCGGCGGAGCCTTCGCGACGACGGCAGGCTTGGGGGCGGGCGGCGCGGCGACGGGCTTCGCGGGCTCCGGCTTGGCCGTGAGCTCGGGCTGGGTGGTGGCCGCGGGCGGAGCGACGGGCGCTGCAGCTGCGGGACTCTCGGAGGCCGCTGCCGGCGGCGCCTCCACGACGGCGGGCGGGGGCGGGAGCACGGCGGCGGCGGGTACCTCCGGCGTGGCCACGACGACGGGGTCGGCGGGGACGGGCGGCGGCGGGAGCTGAACGCTGTGCGCGGCATCTTCACGCGCGGGCGGCGGGAAGAAGCGGTTCGCGATGAACCCCATCACGGGGATGGCGATGCCGAAACCCATGACCATCACGACGACGCGAATGAAGCCGGCACGTCGCGCCTCCTGCTCGGGCGTGCGGATGATGCTGACGCGCTGTTGCAGCTCGTGCTCGAGCACCTCGGGAGGCAGGGGCGGTGGGTGGTGCGAAGGCCCGCCCTCGTACTCGCCCGCGTCGCCGATTTTGAAGAAGTGATCTTCCGAGGTGCCGCTGACGGGCGCGCGCCCTTGCGAGGTGGGCTCACGCGAGTGGCCCGACGACGAGGGCGGATCGTTTTGAGGGGAAGATGACATGGCTTTGTGCGCTTGCTGCTGGGCCGCCACGGGAGCGTGCGGCTCGCCAGGGATGGCTGAAACGGGACCCGTATCACTCCCCGCCTGCCCCGCCAGCACGAGCGCCTCTGCCGGGGACATTTCGAGCCGAACCGTTCCGCTCGGCCCGCTCTCGGACCGACGCGGTCCGAGCGGCTCGCGCACGGTGGGCTTCATCTCGCTCGGCGCGCTCACGGCGTGCTCTTCGCGTTCCTGCGGCGGCGGCGGGACGGGCAACGGCTCGATCGACGGCGCGGCCGCCTCCTCCTCGCGCCGCTGCGCGGGGAACGGGATCACCTGCGCGGTCGCGACGTCGACGGCACCGGGGCCCAGACCGAACTGCGTGCGCGGACGCGCCGGAGCTTCCGCGCGACCTTCCGGCGCGACCGTGGCCGTGGGCTCGTCGAGCGAAGGCATGACGACGCGCGGGCGCGAGCTGCGCTCGCTGCCCGAGCCCTGACCGTTGCTCGACGACGGCCCCTGCGCGGCGAACGCCTCGCTCGGCGCGAAGGGCTCGAGCGGTGGAGCGGAAGGACGCCACGAGCCGGGCGGCGCGGGAACGGCGGCGGGCAACGAGCCCGAAGTGGGAACGGCGGGGCTCATCGCCTCCCCCGACGTGCGGTGGTGGCTCGAATCGGGAACGACCTCGTCCCCGCTCGTTCGCTCGGGACGCACGCTCGCCTCGACCTCGGAGTTCGGGACGACGTCGTCTTCGGCGGGGCGCTGCGAAACGACGAGCAACCCCTCGAAGAAGAGCTTCGACACGGTCGAGAGCGTCGACAGATCTTCGAACGGCGATTCGTCGACGACGTCGAGCAGCGTGCGCCGGCCGTCGAACAACCGCAGGATCGCGTTGAGCTCGTCGGGCACCTCGTTCAGGCGTTCGACGAGCTGCTCGTGATCCACCTCGAAGGTCGTTTCCAGGGGCGGCAGCTGCTCGAGCTGGCGTCCCCACTCGTCGACGCGCCGCATGCCCTCCATCAAGAGGCCCTGCGTCGAGGTCGGGATGATGTCTTCGTTCTGCACGACGCAGAACTCGACCTCGAACTCGCCCGAATTGGTGATGAGCGCGCGGTACACCGCTTCCTCGCCACGCAGACGGCCGAGCTCCGCGTCGACCACCTTGCCGTCGCGGAAGTAGATCTTCGCCTCGCGCCGCCGGTCGGAGACGCGGGCGAGTCCGCTCTTGCGGCTCACCTCGAACGTTTGCAAGAGGTCGACGACGCCCATGTCCTCGAGCGACCCCGAGAAACGGGTGCGGCGACTGACGGGAACGCTCGTCGCCATCGAGTCGTGCGTGCGGCGAGCGAGCAGCAGGTTCACGCGCGCGATCAGCTCGCGCACGAAGATGGGCTTCGTGAGGTAGTCCTCGACGCCGAGCTCGAGCCCGCGGATCTTGTCCTCGATCGAGCGCTGGCCCGTGAGGAACACGACCGGGATCGCGGCGAGCTCGGGCCGCTCCTTCAACCTGCGGACGAGCTCGTAGCCGTCGAGCCGTGGCAGGCGCGTGTCGCTCAGGATCAGGTCGGGCGTGGAGAGCTCGACCTTGGTGAGCGCGTCGGCGCCGTCACCCGCGGTGGTGACGCTGAAGCCCGCCTTCTTGAGGCTGACCTCGAGCACCCGCAGGCTTTGCGGGTCTGGTTCCACCAACAGGAGCTGTTTCTTGGCCACGGATTCTGCCCACTCGCGCCCTAACCGCTGACCCTATTGCTACCACAAGCGCCCCAAAGGACTAGGAATGGCCGAGCTTCTGACCACACTCGGCACAGAAGCGCGCGGCGCCCGGATTCGAGGCGCCGCAGGCTCCGCAGCGCGCGGGACCCGGGCCCGCTGCCGCAGAGGCCGCCGGGGACGAGGCTGCGGGCGGAGGCGGCTGCGCGACTTGATACCCCTGGGGATAGGCGCCCGGCGGCGGACCGTAGCCGGGCGGCGCGTAGCCCGGCGGGCCCGCGGGCGGGTAACCCGGCGGGGGATAGCCGGGCGGCGGCGCGCCGTAGCCCGGTGGCGGATAGCCGGGCGGCGGGTAGCCGTACGGCATCGGCATGCGCGCGCCCGCGGCCATGCCCGCACCGAGGCCGAGCCCGCCCGCCATCGCCGCACCGGCAGCACCAGCAGCAGCGGCATCGCCGCCCTGAGCCATGCCTTGGCCGAGGCCCATCGTCGCTTCGGCCGCGGCGTATTGCTGGTAGCGGCCCATGTCGAGCTGATTCATGTACCGCGCGCGGTTCGCGAAATCCTGATCGAGCTGGTACTGGCGCTGCGCGGCCTCCGCCTCGGCCTGCTTGATGCGGCGCTGGGCGGCCTTCGCGTCGACGTTCGCCTGGACGATCTGGTCCTGCATGCCGTCGATACGGCTCTGATCCTCTTCCGACAGGTTGATGTTGAGCTTGGCAACCTCGAGCACCTGCACGCCGATGTTCGCGAGATCGGGGCAGCTTTGCACCATCGCGCGCGCGACGTCCGGGCCACAGTGGCCGAGGTCGAGCAGGCTGAGCTCGCCTTTTTTGAGCATGCCCGTGAGCGTCGAGCGCAGGCCCATGAAGAGCATGTCCTGGATCCAGCGCGGCGAGTCGTTCGCGTCGCCGCTCGCCTGTCCGCGGAACCACACGAGGAACCGGAGCGGGTCGACCACGCGGTACGAGAACGTGCCGAACGCGCGCGGCGTCACGCGGATCTCGAGCTCGGGATCGCGCATCGAGCCGATCGTGTCGCCGAAGCCTTGGTTGTAGAGCGGCCGCGTGAGGACGAAAAAGATCTCGCTGATGAAGACGTTCCCGCCCGTGAACTTGTCGACCAGCGTGTTGAGGAACGGATAGTTCTGCGTCTGGAGCGTGTGGCGGCCGGGCGCGAGGGTCGCTACCGGGTTGCCGTCGCGGAAGAAGACCGCGCATTCGTCGGCGTCGACCGTGAGCTGGCTCCAGAACGGGAAGGTCTGGTCGGGGTGCTTGAAGACGACCTTGTCTTTTTGCGCGTCGGGCCGCGCAATCATCATGCGCTGCACGCCACCCTTGACGAAATCGACGATGCCCATGGTCCCTCAGAAGTAGGCCGTAACGGCCCTTCGAGCAAGGGCGAGTCGACGGACCCTCGGTCGCTTCCTATACTAGAGAGCGGTGGCGACTTCGGACCTCGACGTGAGCCTCTTGCCGGTGCCTGCGCAGAAGGCGCTCGCGGCGGGCGCTCCAGCTCCGCTCCGTACGATGGCGGCGCGCGGGGTGCTCCCCGGGTTGAAGCCGGGCGACATCGTCACCGTCGTCGCCGTGCTGTGTGACGACGCCGACGCGACGCTCGCGCAGACCGCGCGCACGACACTCGAGAAGCTGCCGTCCGCCGTGCTCGCCGGCGCGCTCACGGTGGATCTGCCCGGCTCCGTCATCGAGCGGCTCGTCGAAGCCCGACGCGAGCACGACGTCGTGCTCGCCGTGCTCAAGATGCCGCGCGTCACGACGGCGGCGCTCGAGGTGATGGCGAGCGCGGCCGACGAGCACGTCGGCGAGATCATCGCGACGAACGAAGAGCTGATGCTCAAGCACCCGACGGTGATCGAGAAGCTCTACCTGAACAAGCGCGTCCGCATGTCGACCGCCGATCGTTTGATCGAGCTCGCCGTGCGCAACAACATCGAGCTGTCGATCCCGGCCTTCAAGGAAGCGGCCGCCGCGATCATGAACGAGCTCATCGCGGAGCCCTCGCCGGAGCCGACCTTCGACGACATTCAGTTCCTCGAGGTGGAGGCCCTGGCCCAGCAGGTCACGCTCGCCGAAAACGAGGACACGCACGAGGTCGACGAGGAGGGCGAGGAGAAGGTGAAAGAAGCCGTGCTCCCCCTGCACGCGCAGCTCGCGAACAGCAGCGTCAGCCAGAAGATCCGGCGCGCGACGCTCGGCACGGCCGCCGAGCGCTTGATCCTCGTGCGCGATCCGAACCGCCTCGTGTCGGCGGCCGCCGTGAAGAGCCCCGCCTTGAAGGAGAACGAGGCCGTGCAGATCTCGGCGAGCCGCGCCGTCTCCGACGAGGTGCTGCGCATCATCGCGCAGAACCGCGATCTCGTGCGGAGCTACCAGGTGAAGTACAACCTCGTCACCAATCCGCGCACGCCCCTCACCTTCGCGAGCCGCCTCGTGCAGTACCTGCGCGACAACGATCTCCGCAGCCTGAGCCGCAGCAAGAACGTGAGCGCGGCCGTGCTGCAGATGGTGCAGCAGCAGCTCTCACGCAAGCAGAAGGCCGGATAGCGCGCGAGGCGCCGCCTGGGCGTTGCATCGCGGCGCCGCTCGAGCGCCGGCAGTCGAGGTTCGATCGCGCGAAGGCCGAGCCGGGCGGGTGCGTGCGACGGGCGCGTTTTGGGGGATGTGATGTGGCGGAATCTTCGAACGGCGTGGAGGCGAGGTCGTGGTGCGCCACGCCGCAAACGCGCGATGCGACCGGCGAGGGTGCAGGGCGGCGTGGTGCTCGGCATCGGGGCTATGTGCTCGTGGGAAACGGCGGCGCCGCTCGCTGTTGACGACCGCCCCGATGCCCGAGCGGTAGGGGCGCTGTTACTGATTGGCTCACGTTCTCCGAAGCGCCTTGCGTCGGACCGTGCGTCAGATTGTTCTTGACCGGTTCCGACTGCGCGGGCGTCGAACAATGACTCTACGCCGCGAACGCCGCTTCGTTGCGTTCACATTGAGTCGTGCCGCGTCCTCGGTGCTCGGACGCTTTTGCCGCCGTTTCAGTGCGCAAAATGACGTCAACCGGGCACCGGCGAGGCCGAAAATCGGCGTGTTAGAGAGAACCCTCAGGGAGAGATAGAGACCGCCTGACGCCCGGGGCGTCGCGTGGTCGGGAGGTTTGACCATGGCATCAGCAATCGCTGTAAGGCTCGATGGCGCCGCATGGCGCCAAGCACACGAAGAGCTCGTCCGCCTCGCCACCGAGCGCGCGGGTCTCGACTTCGAGGAGGGAAGCTGGCTGCTCCGAGCGCACCGCGCAGGAGCTCACCTGCGCCTCGGGTACGCGTCGTTCAACGAATACACCGAGCGTTTGTTCGGCTACGGCCCGCGCCTCACGCAGGAAAAGCTCCGCGTCGCCGAAGCCCTCGAGGAGCTGCCTGAAATCGCTCGCGAGTTCCAAACCGGCACCATCAGCTTCTCCCATGCGCGCGAGCTCACTCGCGTCGCGACCCCGTCTACCGAGAGGGAGTGGCTCGAAACCGCCCGCGGGCGGACGGTGCGTGAGGTCGAGCACCTCGTCAGCGGCCACCGTCGGGGCAACCTCCCCGACGACGTTCCGGACCCGGGCTTCAGGCGCCACGTGGTCCGCCTCGATCTGTCGGGCGAGGTTTTCGCCACCTTTCGCGAGGCGATG
>Ga0070682_100002215_pt1 | contig 10782 bp, 20 predicted proteins | sample KBSC63LmetaG_FD_64668 | JGI IMG/M metagenome (GOLD analysis project Ga0070682, IMG submission 64668) | Corn rhizosphere microbial communities from Kellogg Biological Station, Michigan, USA - KBS C6-3L metaG | ecosystem: Host-associated > Plants > Roots > Rhizosphere | place: USA: Michigan... | reverse complement strand
TAGATAGTGTCAAGCTTACTTTGGATATCCTCCATTTCAGCTTTACACCGATCATAGTCGATTATCAACGCTCTGTCTTCAAGATAATCAAAATCAAGGACAGGGCAGTTTTTCCACTCTGAATTAGCGAGGAAGTAATCGTATTCATCTTCTACGATCCAACGTTTCATGCAGCCTCCACGGTATACCGAGGAATGCTGTCCTTAAACGTCTTCAGCAGCTCTTTCTCTGCCTTGATCTCGATGTCGTACATCGGGTCCTTCTGGTCGATGCAGAAGCGGATAGCTTCGTTGCACTGACGCATACAATACCAAGTTGCAGCGTCAATGGGGCCGATCACTGTGTTCATTGTCGTCTCCTTCAGGAGCTTCTATTGTTGGTTGTGGTTCGACCGCGATCAGTTCATAATCACGGTAATGCTTGCAAAACATCTTCGGGTCGACACGTCGTTCCCACACCTTTCCATCCGGTGTCTCCATCTTCAGGAGATAGATGTTCGTGAATTTATGGACTAAGAAATACAACTCCCAATCTACAGTATTTACGTTGGCTCTGCAACAAAATACTGACCTAATCTCCAATCTTTCTAACCAATTGTCAGCAGGACCGTCATTCCCCGGTGGGCCTTTTCCACCTGTGGCAACGCGAAGGAAAGGGGTTTTAGTCTCCCTAAACTCCGTCTCTTCTTCGTGTTGTTCTACACTGCTCATGGAATGCCTCTAGGATTGAATTAGAAGGCCGCTGGTGCGTTATTTCTAGCGGCAGGTACTGGGGTAGCGGGACACTTTTACTCTTCTGTACGAGGCTCCTAGAGGTTCTTCCAGATATCGAAGAAACTCTTCTGGCCTTCGCCCGGAACGAACTTCCGACGGATTACCGTCTCAGTGAATTTATCCCGGATATTACCGAACGTCCGATGGTCGAGGTTGAAGGTGTCGAGTATCTGCTTCACTGGAGTTCGTTTCAGTATCTCCTCGACTATCCGGTCGGTGTCCGGATGCCTTGGTTTCGCCATGGGTTTCTTCCCATTGTTGTTTTTTACGCTGAACATCACAGTAGTTGTCGTCACCGCTGATGATCATTATTAGTCCCCTACAGTTAAAGCCTCCTCAACCTTTTCCTTAAGTTGTAGGAGATCGTCTTTTTCAAAGACTAAAAATAAATCCTTGTCATCAAATGAACCATCGCGACCGTAGGAGGAATTGCAGGGGTAGCTTGTACCGTTTAGAAGACTGTCTTCAAGGCGGTCAAAGCATTCTCCACTGTCTTTACCATCGGGCCAGCACATCCCTAAATAAACCCAATCATTCTCCCAACTCTGGGCTTTAATACAGAATTCGTTGAAATACCATTCTTTCCCTTTGCAGTAAATAGTACCTGCAGGGAGAGTTAAAAACTCTTTACGATTATATACTTTCATTCATCATTCTCCGGCGGACTAGGACGATAGAATTTCTCTAGCTCTGCTATGTCCGTCGCATTATAACCTAATTTAGCTAAGCTGGTAGTAAAAGTTACTAAACTAATTTCACTTGACTGGTACGCCTTACAAGTATCTTCGTACATTTCACGCCGATCTTGATCAGACAGTCCATTAAGCCATGTCATTGCTTCTTTCCTTCTCGGCAAGATTTGCAGACCCACGCGGTACTACCATCTTGGAGAACATACATCTTTATTCTCTTAAGCAACCCACAGCAGTCACATAGACCTTGGATAGCTTTCTTTGTTAAAGCGTTCATGCTGCTTCTGCCATTTCGTTGATGATGTTGTCGTTCGCTGGTTGTCCAAAGTCCTCACTCAACGTATGACTAACTGGATTAAATAAAAGCTTTCCTGCAGGTCCTGACTGGCTAGCATAACGGTTCTTATAAATCATGACGTTAGTTGTTAGCCGAGACCTGTCAGAGTCTGATAAAACGTCTCTACTCAGATGCACACGGATGTGACAATTACTTTCGATCATGCGTGAGCCACGTGTTTGATCGTAATCATTGACATGGCTCACCATGACCAACCCGAAGTCTAACTCTTGGGTGAGGGTTTCGAGACGGGCGGAGAGGTATTCGAGGGCTTCCCTCTCACGATCTCCGCCAAGACCAGTAACGGCCAGAGAAATAAGGTCGAACAAAATCCACCGACAGCCACGAGCAGTAACGAGAAACCGAATAGTGTCGAGAATAGTGTCTGCGCTGTCAGTACCAAAATGATTATAGACGTACAGACGATCATCGGAGCGCACCACTTGCTTGATAGCGGATACGACCTCAGAAGGCTCAACACCGGAGTCAGGTAAGTGGACTGGACGTTGGAGTTCAACGCCTGCCACCGCTTGGAGTAGTCTTTGCTTACTCTCTTCGATAAAGATCGCGCCAACATTGTCCTCTGTCTCCTTCAGTAGGTTGTGAAGTATCTGGTGCATAACAGTCGATTTACCTACACCAGTCTTGGCAGTAATCAAAACAACTTCACCAGTTCGCAATCCATAAACCATATTATTCCAAGTAGGAAAAGGTAGAGGAACGCCGTGCTTCAATGGCTTAAGAAGTTCCTTCTCGAACGCATCGAGGGAGGAGATCAAGTTGTCCGGAAGGAACTTCTTAGCGTTCCACCAGATTTGCCTCAGTCCAACTTCGTCCCCACTGCGGAGGTAATCGTTGGCGTCTTTGAGGTTTCCGGTGAAGCGGACATCGTAGACTTTGTTGTAATCGAACAGGCGAGCGACCTCGCTTGCAGCAACCCGTCCCGGCTCATCGCCATCAAAGGCGAGATATATTCGCTCGAAGCTATTGAGATAGGAGCGATCAATGGTACAATCCATCCGAGCGCTACCGCTGCTCCTAACAGAAACAACGGGACTGTGAAGAGTTTGGTATAGTGAAAGCGCATCAAGTTCCCCTTCAGTGATAGTTATTGACCGATTGCTACCGGGGCCGAACTTATTACGACCAAATAAACCAGCTTTACTTATATCACCTACTGAATGAAAACCTTTGGGTAATTCTCTAACTTTAACACTTCCATTAGGGTAAACAAAACCCAAAGAAAGAGGCTTGCCGTCAGCATCAATTTTAGTCTTAACATCATAAAACCTAAACGTCTCAGCATTAATACCACGATGAGCTAAATACTCATACGTCACGTCTTTATCAGAAATACGTCCCTCCCGAGGCTTATAATAATTACATGAAAAACAGTACCCGTGCCCGTCATCGTAGACACAGTAAGCGTCAGACGACGGGCACTCAGGGCACGGAATGTGTTGATCAGTTATCTTTGACGTCAAAACGGTAGAATTCCCCGATCCACGCACGAGGTGGATCATGTTCATGGAGGGTCAATGGTTGAGCAAAGACCCCTCCAATACGGTTGTCCCAGTACGACGGGATACCGACGTACATCCATGCTGCAATTGTCTTAAAACCGTGTGGAGAGATAGTCGGTGGAACACACGACCCAGTCTTCTTCGAGACATACCGAAATGGGTATGTAACTCGCACACGTTGGCGACTGAACTGTACTCCATTTTGCTTGTACTTGTCAAGCAAATACATCTTAAAAGAGTTCACGGAATACAATTCCCCCTGTATCTTTGCAGGATTAGGGGCTGTGCCCTTCGTGACGAACCCACTGGGAACGTAATCACCGGGCATGATGATTGCGTTAGACCGTGTTGGTCCAAGGTCCTGCCGGTAGGCTAGGAACTTATTGTGGGTGTAGACTTTGTCGTTGTGAGGTTCATCACCGATGAGGTACTCTTCGAGCACGACATGGTTGGTGAACCCTTTCTTCATGTTGTCGGGAACGAACAGCAACTGAGTAGCATACTGCTCGATGATGTGGGTGTCATGGGTCCACGCCCAGTCGACAGGCTCTTGAACCTCGGGGGTCGACCTCCTCCAAGGCAGGAGTTGTTTCAACGCTTGCAGCATAGGGTTCTCCAGTTAAGTGAAGGGACGGAGGGTACGTTGCCATACCCTCCGGGAACGACAGGATTACTCCTGCACCCTATCCTGCGCGGGAGAACATCCCGCGGGCCTTCTTCGGCGGCTCAGCCTCGGCCTCGACGGGCTTCAGCTGATCCTTCATACCGTCCTTGATCTTGCTCTTGATGGAATGCTCAGCCTTGAGGGCTCGCATTTTCCAAGAATAAGCAAGGACGGCAAGGGCATGAATGTCAGCCCTCCCGTACTTCTCGATCTCCAGAAAGGGAAGAGCGTCCCACTGCGACGAGTCCTTCTCCCCAAGCTGTTGCCAGTGTGGAGGAATCTTCGTCTCGGTGTTCTGGACATTGTCCGGATCGGTGATGACCTCGGAATTCTCACTGATGAGCTTCAGGATGCGCTCATCGCTGATGAACCGCTTCGAACGCTCGCGAGCCGACCCGCTGAGGATGGGCATCGGTTGGATAACCTCCTTGCTGCTGTCGATGTTCTGGTTCTCGGTCTGAGCACCAAGCGGAGGAGCATTGGTGAGCTTCTTTTCGTCGAAGAGCTTCGCCGCCGACAGGCCGAACAGCCTGTTGATCTCGTCGCGAGACAACACCGTACCGTCCGGCTTCGTGTACACCTCGTACTCGGCGTTGACGTCGTCGATCGTGTTGGGCTTGTAGCCGATCTTCTCCTTGATCCAGTTCGCTCGATTCTTCCGGTTCATCGGAGGAATCTTCATCTTCTTGATCGTGATATCCTCGATCACGACGAGCTTCTTCGGTTCCTTCGGGGGCGGCTTCGGAGTGCCACTTTCCGGTGCCTTGATCGCGGTCTCGGTCGGAGGCGACTTGTCCGCACCGTTACCAGTGACGTTGCCAGAAGGCTGATGATCGACATGCTTCTCACGAACCGTCGAACGGCGGGAAAACATCCCACCCTTCTTCTCCGGCTCGGCCTTCGGCTCTTCCTTCTTCTCGGCACCATAGCCGAAAGTATTGGAGCACCAACCCCAATCGAAATCCTTCGCGGTTTCACCTTGCGAGAAGGTGATGACCTGATTGTTCCGGGCAATGACTGTGATGTACCCGCGACTGACCGAAGCGAGGTTCATCTTCTTCTTGAACGAATCCTTCTCGATGCCCCCCATGAACTTGTCGAGGTTCTTGTCGACCATGTCGAAGGAGGCATTGAAATCATCGAACAAATGTTCGGCGAGGTGGTAGGCCGGTGGGAAGGTACTCTTCTCCTTCGCATATCCGGGGAAGTTGCCTTCCGGGATGATCGCAACCAACGGCTCTTCATCGTCGGTTTCGATCAACGGGAACGGCGGAACACCCTTGAGATTGGTGGCCGACGTGCTGTCGCCGAGATAGAGGGTGATGCCGATGTCCTTGAACTCGTCAAGGGTCTTGAGCAAGTCCTCGGCAACGGGGTTCTCGCCGTGCATGATTTCGAGGACACCCTTATCCACGAATGCAGCACCCCACACCTTGGGGCAGCTCTGCAGAGCGAGTTCAAGAAAGTCCTTCGGAACTTCCGCGTTGGCTTTCTTGATGATGATAACACCTTGCGACATCAATTTTCTCCGTTTTGGTCGCTTCGAATACGAGTGAATGGTTCGGAACTTCGTCGTCATTTTCTACGGCTGAAAAGCACCTTTCCCGCCACAACCGGAGTCCGATCTGACAGGTTTTGGAGGTGTTCATCAGCCTTTGTTCCCATGGTTTTCTCGATCCTTTCTTTCAGTGTTGCCTCACTGGGATACAAGTCCTTACACTTCGGGTAGGCACGCTTCAGAACATTGAAGCCCTCTTCACGAGCTTCCGCCCACGTGAACTTCCCGAGTGAGATCAAGTCCATGATCTTCTCGGTGTAGCCATCTGCGAGCATTTGGTGTACTTCTTTACGTCGTTGTTCTTTCATGTGCCTGCCCCGTATGTAATCCTTAGCTGGTTGCACCCAAAAGAGTGCGAGAATTGCTGCGCATCCCAACATCACAGCAACGGCATTCCAATTTACGTCATGTGTCGCATGCTCCATCTGTCTCCTGCTCCTGACCGGAAATGGCCTAATTAAACAGTTAATCGGAAATTTTGGCACAAAAAACTCCCCTACCGTGATGCGGTATGGGTACTCATACTGTAGGGGGAAGAAGTTGGTCCCGCCGTCCGCCATCGGGGCAAGAGACGAACGACGGGACCGCCGCGCCGCTACTGGGAATAGCGGGTTGGTCGCGGACTAAGCGATGGGGATTTTCTCAACCCATCGAATGTTGTCATACAATTCAGCGTCCTTTGCACGCTGAGGAGAGCCGTAGTCCCGGCTTCTTTTTATTACTTTCGCTTCGATGTCGATCTCCACAAAGAAGTATCGACGGACACTCCAATACATATCGAGCCTACCTAGCTCGTTGGAATAAAAGTTAACCCTACTCTCAAAAGGTGTTTCGTCCCACACCTGCTGATACTTGGAATTCTTGACGCCAAAGATTTCGGCGATAGTTAGAGGTTGGTCTTTGGTACGAATGCGTTCGTAATAACTTTCCATGCGCTCAGTATTGACGTAGCTCTTCCCACCATTGACAACCTGATTGCTAAACGACACAGGTCCGACAAAGATTTTCACTTCCTTAACCCTAACTTGGGTCTCAGGATCACGGAAATGCACAGGCTTACCACTCTCATCTAGATCGCCTTCACGTAGTAGGCGTTCTTCGTGGCGTACAGCAAACCGAGTGGTAGACCCGGTGAACCGGGCATACCTCCCTCGGCGATACTTCTTGCGAAGCTTCGCTTGATCTTCTCTCTTTCCCATAGTCTTACTCCCCGATTGTCCTTATAGTATAGAAGGTTCCAGCACGTAAGTCAAACCAGAAACAACCCTTACGGGAGAAATATCGGAATATCCTCTTGAAACGGATGTTCCTTCTCCAAATCCGAAGTTCCCCCAGAGAACTCTTCCGAAGTGATTTCGACCTTCGTACCTTCGATGTAGTCAGGACGACCACCGACGCACAAACCATCGTCTTCCGCCCACATCATAGCGAAAGGAATGCCGTTGGTGTAGTGATATGCGAAGTAGTACTTCCGTTCAGTAGCGTGATAAAACTGTCCGTCTGTGTGATAAGGCACTTGACAACCCTCCTTTCTTTGTGTATGCTACGCGAACCAGCGGCCGGTTTGATACCTATTCCTCCTCCTCCTCTGGTATACCAATGGTTACACTGGTAGCTTCGGGGTAGAAGAGATTAACAGCATTCTCGATACGGCTCCAAGGAGTCTCCTCAGGGATATCGAAGAAATAAGCCTTGTCGTCTTCGCACGTGTGGTCGACAATCTCCACCCTAAGGAGCTTCGGTTTCGCTGTGGCAGGAGCATTGGAAGACATCGTACAAGTCCTTTTCTGACAGGTTTTCATCGCATTTCAAGTACTCGACAACTCCCTTGCCACCCAACGCACCAATAATAATTGCGCTACAAAACAACAGCACAGCTGTCATCGGTACGAAGATGTAAAAGAATAGGAACCACTCGGTCTCTTCCATCTACCCCTCCATACACTTAAACCCGTGGACTTCGCGGAAGTGGATGCGGCTGTCCTTACGGGTAGTTGAAGCATGAACGCAACGAGAGCACGGATACCACTTAATCTTCGGCGGTACCTTGCGCTCATTGCGTTTCTTAAGAGCTACCATCCGATGGGAATACCCACCATCGAGGTTGGTGTTAACGTGTGTGAAGTAATCCATGTGATGCTCCTAATTTATACCTGCTTATACATCTCACTTTTGCAGGACACTATCCTCGGTGCGCGCTGGGGGTGAACTCCAGTCGGATGCGAGGCAGCACAGCCGATGCATGCTCGGCGTGCTATTCGGTACGATTGGGCATTGTAACAAATGCCAAAGACTGTACCTCAGTTGAACACTTACGTTCAAAGTCGATCCACTTGCGGAGATCATCCGCCAGTCCTTTGTTGTTAATCAAACGCTCTGCATGCTCACGCAACTTTTGCGCACGCAACTCCAGCTGTTCGGCAGACTTAATCAAACCACCTGCGGTAGCAGTGAAGTTGGTTTCGACATGCTGAGCAAAGCGCTCAACACGGTCCATAATTGGATCGCCTGCCTGTTGGATGGTAGGACGTAGGTTGGTCAATTGACGTATAGCTTCAGTCATGGTAGCTCCCGATTGTGGGCAGGATTGCCCTTAGACGGAGGAGGGAATACAATCCCCTTTCCGAATTTCCATTCCATACAGATGTAATCACCACCATCGGTGATAATCACACGATCAACCAATCCCATCCGGGATGCGACATTCCCGGTGTAATGCGCGAATGCAGCGATAGCCTCTTGAGGCATCACGCCACGGCGGACGTATTCGTATGTGCCGTCACGAAAGAACTGGCACACGGAGAATTGAGGTGTCATGTTCAACTCCCCAATGGGTACTTGCTACTGCCGTAGACAGCGTTGATGCAACGGCCCGGACAGTGAAACATCCAACCAGAGTGTTCATTCCAACACTGATTACGGCCATCCTTCCTCTCACCTTTCCAGAAGGGACGAGAGGCAGAAGACGAAGGATCGAAGTTAAACCTCTCCTTCATCTCAGCGACAAATTCAGCGGGCTTGTCTCCTTCGTAGAAGATAGTCCGTCCGTCGGGGAATAGATCATCCCATATGAGGTTGCCATCTTTGTCATACATGGCTAGCCTCCCGAGAAATCATACAAAGAATTCTCAGTGACGAAGTACCGCCTCTGAAAATCAATCTGATGTATACGGCTGGTGATAGTAGCCTTGCCGTTAGGCGCACCCAACAGAGGATGCGGGTCATAGCGCTCGATGAGCGCATGGACACCACGTGGATCAGTCTTAGTCCAGTTAATTACTGGATCACCACGAGGTGTGCAGAAACCAATGAATCTACAGCGCATCATAGTCTTGCTCCCGATTAAGTAGTGAGGGTTATTCAAGCGATACCCACAAACGCCTCCGCCGTCGGCGGCGATGGTACTACGTGGTAGTCAGATTGGCAACGCTGTCGTTGAACAACGTCCTCCAGTTCGCGTCTTCCATGTCGTCGTCGGTGTGACTGACGATGGCAAACAGCTGTTCATCAGTCAGCGGCTTCGTCTCCTCAGGGAAACGACGCCGGTACTCCTTGGCGTACTCGTCATACGCCTCGGGTGTGAACTTACCTAGTCCACCTTCGGTACTCACCTTCGTCTTCAAGTCCATCTTAACCTCCTAGCTAGGGATTAGATGGGGCAGTATTACCCCACCGCCTACCCCTGTATATTGCCTCTGGCTGACGCTGGTCATACGCTTCCTTTTCGTAGCTATGCTATGAAGCAGGTCCAGTGTGCGGCGAGTACTCAACAGGAGTAGGCGGAAGGGTAGTGGTGGAGCGCAGAACCAGTCATGCCTCCACCGTGGGTGTTATGGCCACCACGCCTACCCTGAGCGCTTCAGGGAATTACAGATAAGCTGCAGAGCCAGTCATGCAGAGGTTGGCCGCTAAGCCTGAGGCATCACCGGCTGGATGGCTTGACTTGCGTCGCCGTTTCCTCATTTCCCATTTCCATCGTACATATATATTAGGAAATTCAGGAGGGTAAGTCAAACCGAAAAGTGACTTACGCGATCAGATATCACAATACCTCTTTACAGCATGATTTTAGGCACCTAAGAGCATCCATTCCAGAAATCCACTATTCAACGGCATGTTTAGCTATGCACAAGCCCGCCACGCACGTGTAAGTAGGACCTATCAGATTGTTGGGGTGTTGCATAAATGTCACATGTGTGATATAAATACAACACCCGTATGCTGCAGTGCGGTAGCTGCGATGCAGCATAACCGGGGCGAGAACATAACGGCAACGCACCATTTCGGAAAGCAAGCACAAAAAAAAACCCCTAGCCGGTTAGGGCTAGGGGCTAGGGTTAGGCTAGGTTAGGCCGCGGCTTCCGTTTCGTCGTCATCCTTGCCGGTGACGATTTCGTTAAGGGCTTCATACTCGCCCTTGGCCCGCTTATACGTGGGGTAAAGCGATGACGTGATATCGCCTACCAGTTGCAGCCAGTCTTTGTGCTCCGGATGTTTCTTATCCGCGAGTATCTTGCGAAGCTTCGCGATGTTATCGCGGCGACCAAACCAGTTAGCCGCCTTGACCGCGAAACCATAGGCTTCGTCGATATCAGCATCGGCACCGTTGCCAGTGTCGTCGCCGCTATCGTCATCTGGACCCTTGGCAATGGTGTCCGTAAGATTGGACATTTCGCCACCCGCCGCAATCGCTGCGGCGATATCCATATTATTGATCTGGGTCACAGAGTAGGGCTTCATTCCGCCAGCCTGTCCCTTGGGATAGAGCCAGACAGGGGACGGTGACAGCGAAACCTTGACGCAATCGCTGTCCTTCAACTTGTCCCCCAGCCCATACTTGACGGGCAAGAGAACGTGCTTTGACACGGTATCCTTCGCGCCGATTTGAGCAAATTCATAGACCACCTTGGGCAAGCCCTCGATAGCGGCCATCTGGTGCTCAAACGTAATCGCACGCTTCACCATGCTGCGGAAGGCGTTCCGCTGCGACGTAACGAGCTTCAAGGCGTTGACGATATCTTGCCGACCCCAATGCTTGAAACGGGGCACGGAACCGGACGACTTCTGTTCCTTTTTGAGGTCATCCATATCCGTTTCCCACACCTTGCACGGTCCCCAATTGGAACAGAAATCGTTGCTCCAAACCGTGGTGATCTCGTCACCGTTCTTCAACTTCGTGGTGACGATATCGGGCTTGCGGTTATCGCCCTTTTCCATCTTCGCCTTTTCCAAACC
>Ga0070682_100002212_pt1 | contig 10784 bp, 5 predicted proteins | sample KBSC63LmetaG_FD_64668 | JGI IMG/M metagenome (GOLD analysis project Ga0070682, IMG submission 64668) | Corn rhizosphere microbial communities from Kellogg Biological Station, Michigan, USA - KBS C6-3L metaG | ecosystem: Host-associated > Plants > Roots > Rhizosphere | place: USA: Michigan... | reverse complement strand
CAACGCGAAGAGCCCCGACCGCGACAAGGCGCAGGGCGATTCCTCGTTGAAGGAAGTGATGTTCCGGCTCTACGCGCGCGGCGGCTGAGACCCCGCGCCGCAAAGCCGGCCGCCTTCGGGTTTGGGATAAGCTGAGGCGGCGGACGCGGTCCGTCAGCCATGGCCAAGCTCACGCTCGAAGGCGGCGAAGTTCTCGAGGTCGGCCGCGAAGGCGACGCGGAGAGCCGCATCGACGTGCCGGCGACGCCCGAGCAGAGCTCGGTCGAGTACGTCGAAGTTCGCCCGCTCGGTGAGCTCGGCAAGCCGCTCGGCGGCCCGGAGGAGGCCTCGAGTCGGCTGCGCGCGCTGCTCGAGGCGCAGCGCGCCCTCGGCGCCTGTGCCGACCTGGAGAGCGTCGTCACGGTGCTCGGCGACGTCGCGCTCGCGCTCGTGCCGCGTGCCACCCACGCCACCGTGGCGCTCGCGGAAGCGGGTAGCGAGCGGCCCGCGGCGCTCGTCACGGTGGCGACCCGGGTGCGCGGCGAAGGTGGGCGGCCGGCGGCGCCGTCCGGTCAGCTCCCGCTCACGCGCACCGTCATGCAGAAGGTCGTGCGTGAGCGCGCGGCCGTGCTGGCGGTCGACGCGCCGAACGAGTCGTTCAGCTCCGAATCGATGCTGGGCGCGAACATTCAAAGCACGATCGGCGTTCCGTTGTGGAAGGGCAACGAGATCCTCGGCGTGCTGCAGCTCGATAGCCGCGCGGCGCCGGCCATGTTCGACGCGCGCGACGTCGACGTGCTCGGCGTGCTCGCCGCGGACGCCTCGCTCGCCGTCGCTCACACGCGGGCGATGGCGCGCCTCCTGCTCGCCGAACGGCGGCTCGAGCGCGAGAACGAGTTCTTGAAGGGCCGCGAGCGCGCGCGCTCGGGCGAGCTCACCATCGTCGGCAAGAGTCGCGCGATGAGCGAGCTCTTGGCGCAGCTCGACAAGGTCGTCGACACCAAGGTGAGCGTGCTCATCGAGGGCGAAACGGGCACGGGCAAAGAGCTCATCGCCTCGGCGCTGCATTACCGTTCCGGACGGCGTGACAAGCTGTTCGTGGCTCAAAATTGCGCGGCGTTCTCCGAGCAGCTGCTCGAAAGCGAGCTCTTCGGGCACAAGCGCGGCGCTTTCACGGGCGCCACGGACGAGAAGAAGGGCCTGTTCGAGGTGGCCGACGGCGGCACGCTGTTCCTCGACGAGATCGGCGAGATGCCGCTCGGCCTGCAGGCGAAGCTCCTGCGCGTTTTGCAGGAGGGTGAGGTGCGCCCGGTCGGCGCGACGCAGGTGCGAAAGGTCAACGTCCGCATCGTCGCGGCGACGAACCGGCGCCTCGAGGACGAGGTGGCCGCCGGGCGCTTCCGGCAGGACCTCTACTATCGCCTCAAGGTGTTCCCGATCGAGGTGCCGCCGCTCCGCGAGCGCCGCGACGACATCGCCGCGCTTGCTGGCCATTTCTTGGATCAGCACGCCAAGGAGATCGGAAAATCGGTGGCCGGTTTCGCGCAGGAAACGCTGGTCGCGCTCGCGGCTCACCCGTGGCCGGGTAACGTGCGCGAGCTGTCGAACGAGGTGCAGCGGCTCGTGATTCAGGCGGATCCGGGCGCGTTCATCACCCCCGACCTCTTGAGCGCGAGCGTGCGCGGTGCCACCGAGCTCGCGGGGCGCGGCGCTCCGGCGAGCGGAACGCTGAAGGATCGCGTCGAGCAGGTCGAGCGCATCATCTTGCTCGAGGTGCTACGCGAGCACGACAATAACAAGACGAGCGCAGCGAAGACGCTCGGGATCACGCGGGAGGGGTTGCACAAGAAGCTGAAGGGGTTGGGGATTGGTTGAAACCCGCTACTGAATCCCGTACTCCCTCAGTCTTCTGTAAAACGTCCGCCTTGGAATGCCGCTCACCTCGGCGGCTTTCACGCGGTTCCAGTTGCAGGATTTGAGGGCGTCGAGGATGCGCTCGCGTTCGTCGCGGCGATGCTCGGAGACGGTTCCTTTGCGCGCCGCCGGGGGGCTCACGCCGATGGCGCCGCGCGGAGGCCGTACCGATTCGCCCGGAATCACGGGCTCGGGCCGCGCCACCCAGCCGTCGGGGAGCTCGAGGTCCTCGGCGATGAGCTCGGGGTCCTCGCTCATGACCCAGGCGTTGAGCAGCGCATTTTCGAGCTGACGCACGTTGCCCGGCCAGTCGTACTCGCTGAGGCGGCGCAGCGCGTCGCGCGAGAGGCCGCCCTTCTCACGCTTGTAGCGCGCCGCGAAGATGCCCAAGAAATGATCGACGAGCTGCGGGATGTCGTCGATGCGCTCGCGCAGGGCCGGCAGGTGCACCTCGACGACGTGAATGCGGTAGTAGAGGTCCTCGCGGAACTCACCGGCCTTCACGAGCTCGGCGAGGTCCTTGTTGGTCGCGAAGACGACGCGCACGTCGACCGGCTCCTCGCGCACGCCGCCGACGGGCCGCACGGTGTGCTCCTGGAGAACGCGGAGCAGCGTCGCCTGCATCTTCTTCGGCGTCTCGCCGATCTCGTCGAGCAGGATGCTGCCGCCCTCGCACTCGCGGAACAGCCCCTTGCGATCGCGATCCGCGCCCGTGAACGCGCCTTTCATGTGCCCGAAGAGCTCGCCTTCGAGCAGGTTCTCGGGGATGGCGCCGCAGTTGACGCCCAGGAATTTGGCCGCACTTCGCGGCGACGACGCGTGGATCGCGCGCGCGACCATCTCCTTGCCCGTGCCGCTCTCGCCCGTGATGAGCACGGGTACGTCGGTCTCCTTCAAACGATCGATGAGCGCGTACACGCGGCGCATCGCGGCGCTCGTGCCCACGAGACCGTGGTAGCCGAAGTGGCCGTACAGGGTCTCGCGCGCGTCGCGCAACCGGCGGCGGGTGCGACGCAGCTGCTCGGTGCGGTCGCCGAGCGCTTCCTCGAGGCGGACGCGAGCCTCCTCGAGCCCCGCATTGGCCGCGGACAGCGCCTCGGCGCGCTCGTGGTTCTCGCGGATCAGCCGCGCGCTCTCGAGCGCAATCGCGACCTGGTCGGCGAACGCCGCGAGCGTCGGCAGCTCGCGCTCGAAATGCGAGCCGCGCCGGCGCCGCGTCTCGACGTAGAGCGCGCCGATCGCCGAGCCCGTCGGCGCGAGCACGGGCACGCACGCCACGGACTCGAGCATCATCTGGTGCACGGAGGCGTACGCCCCCACGCGCGCGTCGCCACGGGCGTTCACGGCCACGATCGGCTCGCGCGTCTCGATCACCTCCTCGGCGATCGAGCGTGAAAATTCGGCGTGCGCTTCGTCGGCGCCGCGCGTGCGCGACGTGTGGATGGCGAGCGTGCCGTCGTCCGCGCGCAAAAGCACGAAGCCACGCTCGGCCCGCACGAGGTCGACCGCGTGATCGGTGATGCGCGCCGTGAGCTTTTCGAGATCGGTCTCGCGCGCGAGCTCGCTGTTCACCTCGAGGATGCGCGCGAGCTTGTGTTCGAGCGGCGTCACGAGCTGGGACGTGGCGCTACCGATCCCCGAGAGCGTCGTCGTCGCGCGCACTGGGCCGACCTGCCTCGCCGGCGCCCAGGGAACGAGCTCGGTCTGAGCGGTCGCGACGGCACCCGGAACCGACGCACGCAAATGGCGGCGCCGCGCGTCGTTCCAGTACACCTCGCGCAGGTCCCGCGGCAGCCGCGCGCCGATGTCCTCCAGCACCGCGAGGGCTTCCTCACGATCGCGGCGCGCGAGCAGCGGCTGTCCGCCGAGCTCCTCGAGCGCCGCCCGCGCCTCGAGAGCGCGCCAGATCCACTCTTTTTGCCCTGTTTCGCGCGCGGCGAGGATCGCGGCGTCGAAGCCCGCGCGCGCCGCCGCCTCGTCACCGGCGAGCTCGGCCACACGCGCCCCCGCGAGCAGGAGCAGCGCGCGATGCGCGGTGGCGTCGGCGAGCACGGCCTTCGCCTGCGTGACGCGCTTGCGCAGCGCCGCGAGATCGCGCGTCGCCGTGCGAGCGGAAGTGAGCACCGCCTCGAGCCACGCTTCGGCCGCATCGACGCCGTGCCCGAGCGCTTCATCCGCTTCGGCGCGTCGATCGAAGAGCTCGACGGCGCGCTCGAGCTGCCCTTGCTTGGCGAAGAGCTCGGCGCGCAGGCCGAGCAGCTGCGCGCACATGGCCGGCGGAAGCTCGCGGCTCTGCTCCTCGAGCGCCTCGATGCTCATGCGCGCGCGCGCGAGCCGACCGAGGTAGAGATCCGTGTTGGCGAGATTGAGGAGCGCTTGGCGAGCCGTGGCGCGCCGGCCGGAGCGCCGCCCCATGTCGACGGCGGCTTCGAAGAGCTCGAGCGCGCCCGCGATGTCACCCTGGATCTTGAGCAAACCGGCCAGATTGAGCTGGATCGTCGCGAGCGTCCCGGCGTCGCTCGCGCGCTCGGCAGCCTGCATCGCGCGCCGGTAGGCGGCCCGCGCCGGCTCACCGCGATCGGCCCGTTGCAAGGCGAGCCCGAGGCACGAGTAGACGAGCGCCTCGAGCCGAGCGGAGCCGAGCTTTTCGGCGCGCGCACCCGCCTCCTCGAGACGGGTGACGGCGTCGTCGTGCCGGCCGAGCAGCGACAGCGCCAAGCTCGCGTAGGCGAGCGCCTCGGTTCCCACGCAGTCGTCGCCCGCCGAGATCGGCTCGAGCACGGACAGCGCCTCGGCATAGTTGCCGATGCCGACGTAAGCGCGTCCGAGGTACACGCCGTGACGCCGCCGATCCTCGTCGCTCGCCTCCCCGAGCCGTGACGCCACCGCTTCGAGCTCACGCACGGCTTGCGCCGCGCTCCCCAAGCCGAGCTCGAGGCGCGCTCGCGCGATGCCCACCGGCACCCGTTCGTCCTGGCTCAACCGCTCGAGCGTCGCCTTGGCGTCGATGAACCGGCCGCGATCGAGGAAGTAAATGGCGCGAGCGAGCGGGTCGTCGGGCACCGTTGCGCGGTCCGCCGACGCGCCGAGCCGCCGCTCGATGTCTTCGGCGGACGCCACGGCGTCGCTCTCGATCAGGCGCACGAGCCGCCGGAGCTCGCCGGGGCGGCCTCCGCTGAGCTCGACCACGCGCTTCTGCAGCGTGTCGGTCAGCGACGGTACCGCGTGCCGCACGAGCTCGGTCGCGGCGCGCTCGTCGAGCGAGGGCACGTCGAAGCGCTTCGCCTGCTCGAAGCGCGTCCCGCCGACCAGGACGAGTCGCGCACCGCGCGCCCGCGCATTCTCGAGCCGCTCGAGGCCGTCGGCGTCGAGCGCGTCGGCGTCGTCGACGAGCACGACGACGGCGTCGAGCGTCGCGTGACCTTCGAGCTCCGCGGCGAGCGCGAGCGGGGCGGACGCATCGTCGACGTACGCGAGCGGCGTGCCGTCGGCACCGAGCGACCACGCCAGGCGCCGCAACAGCGCGCTGCGGCCCGACAGCGGCGGACCGACGACGCGCAGCACCTCACCCTGCCCGAGCGCCTGAACGGTCTCGAACAGCTGCGCCGAGGTCGCATCGATACCGACGATCGGCCAGAGCGCGCTCGGATCGGTCGCGATCGGCACGGGCGCGAGGCCGGCCGCGCGCCGCACGGCGATCGCGAGCTCGTCGACCGACGGGTAACGCTCTTCGGCGCGTGTCGCGGTCGCACGTTGAGCGACGCTGGCGATCTCGCGCGCGACGACCGGAGCCGTTTCCGCCGCGCGCGTGAGCTCGAGCATCTCCGTGAGCGTGACGCCGAGCGCGTACACCTCGGCGCGCACGGTGAGCGGACGCCCCTCGAAGAGCTCGGGAGCGGCGTAACGCGGCGTCAGGCCCTCGGCGGGCGTGCCTCCGTCGCGCCACGGCGCCGCGAGACCGAGATCGACGAACGTCACGGCGCCGCCTGTCTCGACGATCACGTTCCCGGGCTTCACGTCGCCGTGCAAGAAGCCCGCGCGATGGACGAGCGTCAGCTGATCGGCCGCGCGCGCGAGCGCGGAGAGCAGCGCCTCGAGCGACGCTCCGGTGCGCATCAGCTCCTCGAGGCTTTGCCCCTCGACGAGCTCGCGCAGCATGAAGGGGCGCGCGTCGTGCGGGCGGCGGCCGAACCGCAGCACGCGCGGCACGCCGAGCCCCTCGAGACCCGAAAGCGCCACCGCCTCGCGCACGAGCGCGGCGAGCTCGCGCGGGCCCGCCTCCCCCGCGAGGAGCTTGAGCGCGTACTCGCGGCGCGTGAAGCGATCGCGGACCGACCAGACCTCCCCACCGCCACCCTGCCCGAGCCGGGTGAGCGGCTCGTAGCGGGGCGGGAGCTCGGTGTCGGTCACGGAAGGCCCGATCAGCGCGCGCCTCTCAGAGTCCGTAGTCGGCGCCGATGCCGAACCAGAGCTGACCGAAGCCGATGCCGACATCGACGCGCGCGACGAACTTCGGATCCGGCTTGATGCGGAGTCCGGTCTGGAACGCGAGCCACGGGAAGAGCAGCGGCTTCGAGCCACCGTCGGCCCAGCTCGGCTCCGCGTAACCGGGCCAGTGCTGCGGATCACCCGCCGCGGTGATGTCGGGATCGGGCTGGCAATACTGCTGCTGGATCGGCGGGGACGCGCCGGTTGCCGGACCCGGGCAATAGTCCCAGCCGTTCTCGGCCGAGCTGCTCGGGTACGCCTGCACGCGATAGAGCGGCCCCCACACGACGCCGAGCCCTGCGCCACCGCCGTACGTCCAGGCGACGTTCGGGCTCACGTCCGTGCTCCACTGAAAATCAGCCGTGAAGTAGAGCACCTTGAGGTGCGCATCCACGAGCTCCATCGCTTCCTGCGGGTCGGAGGGCGCTTTGAACGGCTGATGGGTGAGCACGTACGACGTGTACTGAACGGCGAAGACGTACTCGAAGCCGTTGCGGCGGATGCCGAACTCCGGACCGAACGACGGCGCGAAGACGTTGGACCCGCCGTCGCCGAAGGCGTGGATCATGAACGAGGGGATGAAGAGCCCTCGAAAGCGCAGACCGACCGTGTAGTAGCTCTTGTCCTTCTCCTCGACGACGGACTTCGAGCTCGCCGCTTCGTCGGCGGGCGCCGCGTTCTCCTTCGGCGCCTCTTCTTCCTTCTTCGCCTCGTCGGGCGGCGCCTCTTCGGGAGCCTTCTCCTCCTCGGCAGGCTTCTCCGCTTCGGCCTTCTTCTTCGACGACTCTTCGTCGAGCTTCACGTCCTCCGCGGCCGGATCGGCCTTCTTCTTTTTGGCGTGGGCGACGCTCGGCAAACCGAGAGCCGTGAGGGCAACCAAGAACGAGGCAAGCCTAAGAGTCTTCGGCAGCATGGCGACAACCCGTGGGAGACGGGCGGCATAGTGCCATGCCACTGTGCCAAATCGAAAGAGACGACGCGTTCACAGCACGAATCGTGCTGCTTCGGCGTGGCACCGCGTGGCACAACGGGCCACGCGGTGGTTCGGCTCGAGCCGGCGCGCAGCGCTCAGCGGCTCGTCACGTCGAACGAGAAGCTTCGTTTTTCGCCCGCGACGGTGACGCGAATCGTGTCGTCGTCGACGCGCCCGAAGCCGAGCGAAACGCTCTTATCGAAGGGCGTCGCGAGCGTGTAGGTGCCCGCTTGCGGCAACGGATCCTGCCAGCGCATCTCGACGCCGTCGATGGCGAGGTCCCAGCGGCCCTTCTGACCGGTCCACGACCGCGTGCCTTCCACGCGGATGCCTTCCTCGACGCCGCCCGCGAGCGGCGTCTGCGTGCGGTCGCCGTCGCCCGTACCCGTGCGGCCCGTCGCGATCAGCGTCCACTCGCCGTGGTGCACGACGTGCCGGAACTTCGCGGCGAAGTCCCAGGTCACGTCGGCGCTACCGTTGAGCGTCACGACGCCGTTCGAGAGGTCCGTCCACTCGTGATGGACGAGCACCTGGTCGTCGGCGTTCTTCTCCACTGAAACGGCCGAGGTACCTGTGAACGTGTGTCCTCGGTAGGTGCAGTTACCGGGGTTCACACCCCAGTCGACGGTCAGGGTCGCGTCTTCCAGCGTCACTTCAGCGCAGGGGAGCTGGCTCTGGATCGCCGCCTTGAGCTCGCCCGCTGCCTTTTGGAGCCCGCCGCCCAGCGTAAAGCTCGTGAAGATCTCGACATTCGCAGCACCGAGCGACTCGGCGGAGCCCGACGCCTTGGCTTCGTCGAGGGCGTCCTGGGCCTCCGCGCGCGTCAGGGAGTCGGAGCCGCCGTCGTCCTTGTTCTTGGGGCAGCCGGCGAGAACGACGAAAAGGGGCAGGGCGAGAGCAAAACGCAGTGAACGCATGGTGTTCGATGACCTCCGTGCGAGACCCTAAGCAGGGGGCGTGCCAGGCCGGTGCGCCGTGCTCGCGACGCACCTTTTCCCACGACGTGCGCGGGTAAGTCGCTCAGCCCTTGGCGTCGCCGCGCGCGAAGATCGAAGCGACGTAATTCAAGACGTCCGTCGCGCTCACTTCGTTGTAGCCGAAGTAGCGGATCAGGCGCGCCTTGATGATGTCGATCTTCTCTTGCGTCTCGCGGTCGACGACGGCGCTCACGAGCGTCTTCAGCTTGATGCTGTCCTTCTGATCTTCGAACAGCTTGAGCTCGAGCGCGCGCCGCAGGCGATCGTTGGTCTGCCAGTCGAACTTCTTGCCTTCGACGGCCTTGGCGCCGATGAAGTTCATGATCTCGCGGCGGAAATCGTCTTTCCGGTTGTCCGGGATCTCGATCTTCTCTTCGATCGACCGCATCAAGCGCTCATCGGGCTCTTCGTCCTGCCCGGTGTAGCGGTTCTTGACCTTCTCCTTCAGGGTGTAGGCCTTGATGTTGTCGATGTAGTTGGCGGCAAGCTTGCTGATCGCCTCCTCGTCGGCGCTGATCGCACGCTGCACCTCGTTCTTGACGATCTCCTCGTACTCGCGCTTGACGACGCCCACGAGCTCCTTGAAGCGCTTGCGCTGCTCCTCCCCCGTGACGAGCGAGTGACTGGTGAGCCCCTTCTCGAGCTCGTTCATCACCATGAACGGGTTGATCGTCCCCTCGCCCTGATCGCTCACGAGCGCGTTCGAGATCTTGTCCTGCACGTAGCGCGGGCTGATGCCTTCCATGCCCTCGCGCTTGCTCTCCTTGCGTAGCTCCTTGACGGTGTCCTGCGTGTAGCCCGGCAGCACCTTGCCGTCGTAGAGCTTCATCTTCTGGAGCAGCTGCAAGCTGTGCTTCTTCGGCTCCTCGAGCCGCGTGAGCACGGCCCACATCGCCGCCACCTCGAGCGTGTGCGGCGCGACGTGCTTGCCCCGCACCTTCTCCTGGCTGAAGCCCTTCTCGTAGATGCGGATCTCGTCGGAGAGGCGCGAAATGTAGGGGATGTCGATCTTGATCGTGCGGTCGCGGAGCGCCTCCATGAACTCGTTGTTGAGCAGGCGCTTGTACTCGGCCTCGTTCGTATGACCGATGATCACCTCGTCGATGTCGGTCTGCGCGAACTTCTTCGGCTTGATGCGATGCTCCTGCGACGCGCCGAGCAGGTCGTACAAGAACGCGACGTCGAGCTTCAGCACCTCGACGAACTCGACGATGCCGCGGTTCGCGATGTTGAACTCACCGTCGAAGTTGAACGCGCGCGGGTCGGAGTCGGAGCCGTACTCGGCGATCTTTCGGTAGTTGATGTCGCCCGTGAGCTCGGTCGAATCCTGGTTCTTCTCGTCCTTCGGCTGGAAGGTGCCGATACCGACGCGATTCTTTTCACTGAGGACGAGGCGGTGCACGCGCACGTGGTTCTCGACGACCTTGCCCCAGTCACCCTGGTAGCGCTGCATGAGGCCGCTGAAGATGAAGCGGCTCGCCGGATCGAGATCGCCCTCGATGTCGATGTTGAACTTGTCGTTCGAGAGGCCGAGCCGGTACACCTGATCGCGCCACTCCATGGGGACGAGGCGCAGCGGTTCCTCGTGCATGGGTGAGTCGAAGGTGTCCGCGCCGCCCGCGGCGAGCCCGGTGCTGCCGAGGTTCACCCAGCGGAACGTGTAGAGCGCCCCTTCCGGCGTGCCGGAGTAGCGCTCGAGCCCCTTCTTCAGGAGGCGAGCGATCGTCGACTTGCTCGAGCCGACCGGACCGTGGAGCAGGATCACGCGCCGCTCGGGGCCGTAGCCTTCCGCGGCGGCCTTGAGCACGTTCATCAGCCGCATGAGCGGGATGTCGAGGCCGAACACGGCGTCCTTGCCGCCGTCGAGCTCGTCGCGGAAGAAGTTGTAGCGGATGAGCTTCTTCTTGTTGTCGATGTACTCTTCGGTACCGTACGAAATGACCATGTCGTAAACGCGCTGGAACGCGTTGCGCGTCACTTGCGGGCGCTCACGCACGATCTGCAGGTACTGCTCGAAGCTGCCTTCCCACGCGAGGTCGCGGTAGCGGTCGTAGTCTTGGAGCGCGGCGATCTGCGCGACCAAGCTCGTCGCTCCCGGATTCCGCCCTGCCTCCTGCCCGTGCTTCCCGTTCTCCGAGTCGCTCATGATCCTCGAAGTATTCCATAGTGCGGCGGGAGCGTCACAAAGCCTCAAGAAATCTCGGAAGATGTGAGGTGCGGGCGGGGGTTCGTTGGCGCGTGACGGCGAGCCACTTCGCTAAGCACGAGGCCCGCGATGCGGTGGGTAACCTGTGGAGCGAGGCGTGGCGGTTCGCGCCGCACTTGCGGCTGGCGCCCCAAATGACAACGAGAAGCCGTCCCGTGGCTGAACGTCTGCTGAGTGCCAGGCGCCGGGTGCCGGGCGGTGTGTAACAATTGTGAGAATTGACGGCGATGACTCGCGGTCGAATGCG
>Ga0070682_100002210_pt1 | contig 10787 bp, 8 predicted proteins | sample KBSC63LmetaG_FD_64668 | JGI IMG/M metagenome (GOLD analysis project Ga0070682, IMG submission 64668) | Corn rhizosphere microbial communities from Kellogg Biological Station, Michigan, USA - KBS C6-3L metaG | ecosystem: Host-associated > Plants > Roots > Rhizosphere | place: USA: Michigan... | reverse complement strand
TATATCTTCTTTCCCCCGATGATTTGGCAGACTATCTCGATGCATATGGCTTTGATGTTTACGCATTATCGGAGGAAGCTGAGTTTCACTTTGGCGATTATCGTGCACCATTGGCCCCGGGCGGTGACCACGCTCACTGCTCGCTGACCGCACACTAGGATACCCTAATAAGCGCGGGCACAACGTAAGTTTTTCTCGCAAAGACGCAAAGGCGCAAAGGAATCCATGAAAACCTTTGCGCCTTTGCGTCTTTGCGTCTTTGCGAGGAAATTTCTTACTTATCTCTCAACGCTTTAATGATGAAAAACGTGACGTCGTCGTCAGCGCCAGCGTTGTCCGTCCACTCCAAAACTTCGAGTTCCAGCGTCGCAATCATCTCGCGTGCGGGTTTGTCGTAATTCTCTTTCACGGCTTGTACGAGACGCTCTCGGCCGAATTCCACACCGCTCGGACTGTTTGCTTCAGTTGCGCCATCCGTGTACAGGACCAGCACGTCACCAGGTTCGAGCAGCACGTGATACTCGTGATAGCGAGTTTGAGGAAACATTCCCAGCGGTTGCTCGCCGTGCTCGATAAACTGGCTTTCCCCGCTGGCCTTTATGAGGATCGGCGGATTGTGGCCCGCGTTCGAGTACGACAGAGTTTTGTTCGAGGCATCCAGAATTCCGTGAAACGCGGTGACAAACTGGTTTCGTTCAATCGACTCCCACAGCAGGTAATTCACTTTCGCCATCGAGATGTTCGTCGCGTAGCCGATGTGCGTCGCGGCTCTCAGGCTGGCCCGCAGGAACGCCATCAGGATTGCCGCCGGCACACCTTTGCCTGACACGTCTGCAATCACGATCCCGATCTGATCGTCGTAAATCTTGACCCAGTCGTAATAGTCGCCGGAAACCTCTTCGGTCGGAAAATTGTAGGCGCTGATATCGTAGCCGGGTATCTCCGGATCTCCCGGCGGCAGCAACTCCAACTGGACCTGCCGCGCTACTTCCAACTGTCCCTGAAGTCTCTTCTTCTCGATCAACTGCTCGTGCAGCATCACCTTCTCGATGATGATGGCCACCTGCGATGCAAGCAACATCAACACTTCCAGATCGTCGGCTGAATAAGCGTTGAGCTCGTCGCTTTCGAGATCGAACACGCCGATCACTTCCTCGTTCGAAATGATTGGCGCAACCATCTCCGAGCGCGTGCGGTCGCGGGCGTTGATGTAAATCGGATCGTTGCGGACGTCGGGAGAAATAACAGGCTGGGCGCTCAACGCTACGTGGCCGATAAATCCTTCACCGAGCTTCAGGTGCAGATCGGAAAGCTCGTCGATGTCGTAACCACGGACTGCTTCTGACTTGAACTCGCACGGTTCCTCGCCCGGCGGAACTGTCTCCGGGTCGACGCATTGCAGGACGAAGATGCCCGCCGCGTCGTATGGGATCAGCGAATCGAGCGTGTCCATCACCAGGTTGAGTACTTCCTGGAGGTCCAGCGAACGGCTGATCTTTTTGGTGATGTCCAACAGCAGGCGCAGCTTGTCGATCGTGCTCAGGCCTTGCGATGCTGCTTCTTTCAATGGTTCTGGCATGTTTTCAGTGTACCGACTAGGCTCAAAAAGAGATATTCTCGCGCAAAGGCGCAAAGACGCAAAGCTTTATTGAGCACCTGGTTCACTCTGCGCCTTTGCGGCTTTGCGCGAGAGATCTTTATGTTCACGCCAGAGATGCGTAACTTTCATTCGATATTCAACTAGCTCCGGGCTAACCCGAAAGTGCAATGCAATCTCCTTCGAGGTCTTTCCTCGTAGTAGCATTCTCTTCAACGATGCGTACGGAACCAGGGCCGCCGCGCCTACGCCATACGCTTCCTCTTCATCAGCCTTACGATAATCACGATTCATTACCTTTCCGCGTTCATCTCTCGTGACGACCGATAGTCGATTCGGTTGATGGCCCAGGAACACGTGACAAATCTCTTCCATGAGCGTTGCGTTCGTTCGCGAACGGCCGTGAGTTGGATTGAGTATTACCAGCTTCATGCCGTTGGGAAGAGTAACGGCGCCGCCGGACCACTTCTCTGACGCGGAACCGAGCAGGTGCTCGCGCGAAGTCTCGCTGAGGCCCGCAACTTCGTCGAAGCGGATGACCATGAGATTCGCGTAGCTTGCGAGATCGAAGGGATTGAGCGGCTGGTCAACTGCGACGCGGGCGAAGTCGCGCAGTCCGAGAGCTTTCAACTCGAAGTTTCGCCATTTTTCACCGGAAGGTAGATCGCCGAGCAGCACAGAAAAAAGTATAACGGATTCACACTGGACTACGGTCGTTTAGCGTCGCTTCTTCGAACCCTTGTCGCCTGTGCTTTTACTGAATTGAGTGTAGGCGACGCGAAACAGTTCGGACAGTGCAGCGGCGGTTTCGGGTGTGAGATTGCGATCGGCGCGCAGGTGAGCTTCGACGATTTCAGGCACGGGCTCTTGCGGATAATAGACCACTGCTTGTGATCCTTCGGCCTGCGGGTCTCGACCGCTCAGAATGCGTTCCATTGGGACGTCGAGCCACGCCGTCAGCCGCGCGATGTTGTCAGCGTCTGGTTTTCCGGTGCCGTTCTCGATACGTGAGAGTGTGGACGCGGAAACGGATGTTTTGCCGGCGACGTCGCGGAGACTAAGTCCAAGCTCCTCACGCCGGCGGCGCACGGCGCGCCCGAGTTCTTCGGTGTTAACGAGGGCCTTGGCTGATCGATTTGGACGTTTCATGCCTCCCAAACCTATCACACGAGCGGTTTTAGACGCAAGACTTTGTTTTACGGTTGAAACATCAGGGAGTAGGTCCTATAGGACTTATAGGACCTATGTTTTTTATCTTTTGCTGAGGTCGCGGGCTTTTGGCAGCACGTCCACGGCTTTCGCAACCTGCGGATCGTTGCTGGTGATGAAAACTCTGTCGCCGATGACACGGCCGTAAGCCGCGGTCACGAGGTTGAAGCGCAGTTCGTTTTCAATGAAAGCTCGGTTTCGATCGACCGTTGCGGTTGTGACTTTGAACGACGGGTCGGCCGCCACGAAATCACGAAACGCACGAAACATCGCGTCTGTAACCTTGAAATCTTCCGGCTGGAGGTCATATCTGTATTTGATTGGACCAGTCAGCTTACTCGACTCCAAACCACGAATGCGTCCATTAACCAGTTCGCGCGTAAAAGCAAACGTTGGACTAAGCAAACGGCGCTGCGTCAGGTTAACCGTCCTCGGATTAACGCTTTCGTCAGGCATGATTCCGCCGCCACCGTACACCGCGCGACCCGTATCCGTCTTCGACTCAGGCCCATTCGGCTTCGCCGGTTCCTTGTTTGGCTCGCGGGCAATACCTGCGCCGTGCGTGTAGTAGTCGTAAAAACCGCCATTCGAATAATCGCGTTGAATCAGCCGGCCCGATGGCGTGTAGTACTTCGCGGACGTAAGCGTCAGCCCCGCGCCGTACTCGAGCGGGATAATGCTCTGCACAAGACCTTTCCCAAAGCTCGTCTGGCCCACGATGATGGCGCGGTCGTGGTCCTGCATCGCTCCGGCTACGATCTCTGAAGCCGACGCAGTGTTGTCGTTGATCAGGATTACCAGCGGGGTCATGTCGGGCGCGTTGTTTCGCGACTCGTAGGTATTGTCGCGAAAACCATTCCGACCTTTCTGCGTCAGGATTAGTTGGCCGCTGCGCAGAAACACCTCAGCCACGTGAATCGCCTGGTCCAGAAATCCGCCTGGGTTATTTCGCAGATCGAGCACCAGGGACTCCATTCCCTTCGAGTGCAAAATTTCGAGCGCATCGAGCAACTCGTCGGTCGTCGTGTAGTTGAAACCTCTCGTCATGTCGATATAACCGACACCGGGTTTCAGCATGTACACATCGGGTATCGAAGGCTGCGGGACCGCGTCCCGGACGATGTCGACCTTCTCGAGTTTTAGGTTGGCAGCACGTTCCAACGTCAACTTGACGGTAGATCCGCGCGGCCCGCGAATCTTGTCGCGAACCTCCAACGACGGCTTACCCGTCATCTTCACGCCGTCGACTTCGACAATGCGATCGCCATAACGCAAACCGGCACGACTCGCGGGAGACCCTTCGAAAGTCGCAGTGATGTAAGTGTCTGCCTGATCGCCGCGAATGTACGTCTGGATCGAGGCGCCGATACCGAAGTACTCCGAACGCTGATCCGTTTTCAGCTCGTCAAACTCTTCGCGGTCGTAATAGTTCGAATGCGGATCGAGTGAACGCAGCATGCCGATGATCGACGACTTGTACACATCGTTGTAATTCAGTTTTTTGCCGTCGACGTACTGTTCCTGAATCATCTTCAACGCTTCATCGAAATCTCGCTCGAGCCCGACAGCCGCGGGACTCAGCGGCGGCCGCACCGGTTTTCTCGCCGGATTTTGACTTGTTTGGGATAAAGCGAAACTGGGAATAATGAGCGTAAGGACGAGTAGAACGAGTGCGAGCTGAGTCGAAATTCTTTTCACTGCCAGACCTCGATTTTTGTTCAAACTTCCGCGACGTCAAGCAATAAATCTCGACGCCATTGCAATATAACGGATGCAGACTTGACGGGCAAGGTTGTGTTCCACAGGCGTTCACGAACGGCGTAGTGGTAAGGTTGAAAGAGCTAACCGCTAACGCCGAAGGCGTTCGCTAATTCCAGCCCAGGGTTGGAGCGGAAGCGACAACCCTGGGTACAAATGCAAGTTTAGCTTCAACGCTGAAAGCGTTAGGCCTGTGCGGAATAACCCTTTCAGGGTGAACGAATGATGGTTACGTTTACCCAGGGTTATCGCTTGCGCGCTAACCCTGGGCTGGAATTAGCGAACGCCTTCGGCGTTATCGCCCTTAGTCGCAACATCATATTCCCACCACCAAGCGCTTAGCTTGACCGTGTTTCCCGGGCTCCGTAGAATGAACTAACACATGAAAACAATCGTAAGAACGGACAGGTAGAATTCGGTAGTCAGTAAAGGAGTCTGTACCAATGAGCAGTCCGTATCACAAGGAAGAACATTCAACACCTGAAAGAGTAGACGACCTGATGCTCCGTGACGATGATCCAACATCGGAAGAACACAATCGAACGGCGTCGTCAGTGCGCGACATTGCTTCGCGCATACCTGAATCGCTGAGCGCTATTGGACGTGATATCAGTAGGACCATAGAGAAAGCCATCTCGGCAAAAGACGATTACGTTGTCGCAGTAAAGGTTTCGCCCGAGGCCCAGGAGAAGCTGGAAGCGCTGGTCCAGGCCGGTGTGTTTCGCAGTCGTGCCGAGGCGGCCGGCTTTTTGATCGAAGAAGGCATCAAGACTCAATCAGCATTGTTTGAGCGCGTCAGACAGAAGCTCGCCGAAATAGAACGACTTCGCGCGGAACTTCGCGGCTTAATCGCCGACAAAACGGTCTGAAGCTCCCGAAGCGGCGCGCGTGCTTCCGTGCGCCTCTAATTAACTTCCCCCCAAAGCAGTGCTTTACCTTCCTCGCGAATGGTAAAGCACGCCTTTGTTTCCGGCAGATAAAATCTCGTGGCAGAAACATTCCAATTACCGCCAACTCCGATTGACGACTTTACACTCGCAAACGGTCTGCGCGTCGTGCTGAGTCACGACCACGCGGTTCCCGTCGTCTCCATCGCCGTCTACTACGACGTTGGTTCGCGCAACGAAAAAGAAGGTCGCACCGGCTTCGCACACCTGTTCGAACACATGATGTTTCAGGGTTCGGAAAACGTCCCCAAAGCGGCGCATTTTCAATACATCTTCAACGCCGGCGGGACGATGAACGGCACCACGTCGACGGAACGTACAAATTACTTCGAGACGCTCCCGTCAAACTATCTGCCACTCGCCTTCTGGCTCGAGAGCGACCGCATGCGCTCGCTGAAAGTCACGCAGGAAAATCTCGACAACCAACGTAGCGCCGTGCAGGAGGAGAAACGACTTCGCTACGACAATCAGCCTTACGTCAACGCGTTCATCCGCATGAACGAGCTGATCTTCAGCAATCCTGCTAACGCACATTCGACGATCGGCTCGATGGAGGATCTCGACGCAGCCACAATCGACGACGTGCAGGAATTTTTCCGGATGTATTATGCGCCGAATAATGCCGTCCTGACTGTCGTCGGCGATTTTGATAACAACGAAGCTCGCGCACTCGTCGAGAAGTATTTCGGCAATATCCCACGGCAACCGACTCCCCCACGCGTGGACGTTTCCGAGCCGGACCCAGTGACGATTCGCGAAGAGACTTTTCACGATCCACTAGCGCCCGCCCCCGCTTTCGTGCTCGGCTGGAAAATTCCGCAACGACGAACACCTGATTTTTATGCGCTGTCGCTTGCCGGCACGCTTCTCTTTGAAGGTGACAGCTCGCGGTTGTATCAGCAACTGGTGAAGGGTGATGAATCTGTAGTGTCGATCGAGGGCGGCATCGACGAGCGCCGTGGTCCATCTGCTTTGTTTGTCTTTGCGCTGCCGAAACCGGGTGAAGAGCCCAGTCAGATTCGCGACAAGATCTTTGCGGAGATCAAACACATCGCTGCCGATGGTCCAACTGAAGCCGAGATGGAGAAGTTGCGAAATTCACTATGCAACGACTCCGTGCGCGGTCGTCAGTCGACCATGTATCGCGCGCAGCGACTCGCCGAGTTTGCTCTATACGATTCAGATCCGCGTCTCGTCGATTCCGAGTTGGACCATTATTTACGCATCACTGCCGAGGACATCCGTCAGGCTGCTGCTCGTCACCTCGACGTCGAAAATCGCGTGGTGCTTGATATTGTTCCCGGCGCCGCTGCCGAGCAGGGTGAAGAGGTTTCCGCGTCGGCTGCGCCACAATCACCGGCTGATCCACATCAACCTGCGTCGCCGCCGCCGCAAGTTCCCGCGGCGCCCACGGCCGAACCGCCTTCACCCGTGAAGGTGGACGTTCCAGAGATAAAGCCGTCGTCTTCGCCTCAACAACCAAAGGATCCGGCGGACGTACCGCCACAAACAAAACCGGGCTCCGGTCCATTGCATCCTTAACATGAGTCAACCAGAAATTTTTCGCAGCAAGCCGCCGGCGCCGCTACAACCAAGGCCGATTTCGATACCGACACCGAAGGAGACTGTCCTCAGTAACGGTCTTACGCTCGTGGTGGTCGAAGATAATCGTCTGCCTTTAGTAAGTTATCGTTTGGCTTTCCGTGTCGGTGGTGCGTTTGATCCGCCCGCGCTTCCGGGTCTCACCGATCTGCTTGCAGGTTTGTTACCCGAAGGCACCACGTCGAGAACGAGCAAAGAGATCGCGGATGGAGTCGCGCGTATGGGCGCGAGTTTGTCCGCGGGTGCAAACTCGGATTACACGATCGTCGCGGCATCGGCGCTTTCGCATTTCAACGATCCCGTCCTGGATTTGATCGCCGAAGTTACTCTCGAGCCATCGTTCCCCGAGAACGAAGTGGAACTGGCGAAACAGAATACAAAAGAGAGTTTGCGACAACAGCGAGCACAGCCATCGTTTCTGGCAACCGAGATGGTGTCGCGCGTGATGTTTGGCGATCATCCGTATGCCGTGGTTGCGCCCACACCGGAATCGATCGATCGTTCGACACGCGATGAGTTCGTCAAGTTTCATCGCGCCAAACTCGTTCCGAATAACGGCGTGTTTATTGTCGTCGGCAACGTTCGTTACGAGCAGATTCTGAATCGAGTCGAGTCGCTGTTCTCAACGTGGGAAAGAGGCGAGGATGTGGTTGCGGATTTTCCCGCGCCGCCGGTGCGAACAAAAAGAATCGGATATCTCGTCGATCGACCTGGATCGGCGCAATCGAACATTGTCATTGCAAACAGCGGCATCACGCGGACGAGTCCTGACTATTTTCCAATGATGTTGATGCATACGGTGTTGGGTGCGAACGCATCGTCGCGCTTGTTTATGAATCTCCGCGAAGAGAAGGGTTACACATACGGCGCTTATTCAAACCTCGATGCGCGCCGGAGCGCGGGAACATTCCGCGCGACAGCGGAAGTGCGAACGGCAGTTACCGGCGACTCGCTGAAAGAATTTTTCTACGAGCTGAATCGAATCCGCGACACGCGGGTTTCCGAGAAGGAGCTCGGCGATGCAAAGGCGTATCTAACGGGCGTTTTTCCGATTCGGCTCGAAACGCAGGAAGGACTCACGGATCAGTTAGTTCAGATCAAGATGCTGCGTCTGCCGAACGATTATCTCGAGCGGTACCGCGACCGTGTTCAGGCGGTTACGGCCGAAGAGATTCAGCGAGTCGCGACAAAATACATCAGGCCCGATGTGGCAGCGGTGATCGTCGTCGGCGATGGCGCGTCAGTGCCCGAACAGATGCAGCCTTATTGCGAAGACATCGAGGTTTACACGACAGCGGGCAGGCGAAAAACTGCTGCGCCGGGCGCCACCGACCCGATCGGTTCGTGGTCAATCGAACTCGAAACACCTCTCGGGCAGACCATTCCCGCGACTCTTACGGTGTCACGTTCAAACTCCGGATTTACTGCGGTGCTTCACTCCGAGATGGGTGACGCTGACTTAGGCGCGGTTGAGATTAACGATAATTCGTTTCACGCAACCACATCTTTGGAGAGGGATGGACATGCCGTGGAGGCGGAGGTCTCAGCGTTCTTTGAAGGCGATCACACTGAAGGCTCTCTGACGCTGCAAAACGCACCCTCGCTCCCGTTCACTGGAATCAAAGACTGAAATACCACATATAAGATCCGAAGTCAGGCGCACACTTGGACGAGGTCAGTACCGTAACGCGGTAGCGTCGGGTCTCTCATCCCTCAGGTTCTACTTGGACGAGGTCGACCCGACGCTACCGCGTTACGGTACTGACCTCGTCCAACCGAATTGACATAGGTAGGCCATCGCTGGCTTTCCCTGTCACACCACCGTGCATACGGGTCCGTACACGGCGGTTCGGCGAGTAAAGCTTCTAGTTGACAACTAACGGCGTCAATCCAAGCGATGCAAAGTGGGCATTGGGCAGTGCTACATTGAGAGCGGGCGAGTTGCTGAGTCGCCACGGGCCGTGAGCACTGCCCACCGTTCGCGCGGCAAGGTCTTTACTCACGCCTCGCTTGCGTAACTCAGCAAATCGCACTTTCCCTCGCTTCCACTGCTTCCAGACAACCGCCCGTAGGCGGCGTCTGAGCCAACTCTCAAGACTGCGCAACACCCAAGGCGTTTGGCAGAAGCCGAAGTAACCACGCCAGCCTCGCAAGTAGCGACTGAGTTGGGCCACCATCGTTTCCACCTTTACCCCACGCGTCCGCCGCGTCAGTTCCCGCACCCGTTGCTTGAACCGCGTAATAGCTTTTGGCGCGATGCGCCGCCGCAGTTCACGTCGCCAGATGAAACTAAAGCCCAGGAACTTGCGCTTACTTGGTCGCGACACTGCACTCTTCTGTTCGTTGACCTTGAGTTTTAGCTTCCTCGTGATGAACTGCGATACACTCTTCATCACTCGTTCACCAGCCCGCTGGCTGCGCACGTAGATGTTGCAATCGTCCGCATACCGCACAAACCGATGACCGCGTTGCTCCAACTCCCGGTCCAACTCATCCAGCACAATGTTCGACAGCAAGGGCGACAAAGGCCCTCCTTGCGGTGTGCCTTCGTCCACCGCACTCACCAACCCGCCTTCCAGCACGCCAGCACGCAGGAACGCCCGAATCAGTTTTAGCATTCGCTTATCGCTGATTCGCCGTGCCAGCTTGGCCATCAGTTTGTCGTGATTGACTCGGTCGAAGAATTTCTCTAAGTCCAAGTCCACCACCCAGCCGTAACCAGCGGCAATGTATTGCTGTGCTTTGCTTACGGCCTGATGTGCCGAGCGTCCGGGACGAAACCCGTAGCTGTGTGCTGAGAAGGTGCGGTCCCAACTGCGTTGTAGTACCTGCATCACCGCTTGCTGAATGAAGCGGTCCAGCACCGTTGGGATACCAAGCTTTCGCATCCCACCGTCTGGCTTTGGTATTTCTACCCGCTTCACTGGTTGCGGTTTGTAAGTACCTCGCCACAGTTGTTCGCGAATGGTTGGCCAGTGTCGCTTCAGATAGGTTGGTAGTTGCTCGACAGTCATCCCATCGATACCAGCACTACCCTTATTGCTCTTGACTCGGGCCAATGCCTGCCGGCAATTCTTGCGCTCGCAGACTGCTTCCATTAGTTGCTCACTGATAGCCATGCTTTCGGCTTCACGCTTCGCCATTGGCGTTTCGGTCCCTTCGCCAGAGTCCCTCGGAGCTTCACTCCTACTCATCTCTGTAAAGGCCAGCTCTAGCTGGTTCTTCTGCCGCTTCTCGCTCATGAGTTGCGTTGCTTACTTGCTTGCTCTTTAATCCCGGCCCCGCGCCGGGAACCGTTCGGGCCTTCACCACTCGCGTGATTACTATGCCCTCTGCTGACTTCTGTTACGCGATCGACTGCCTCACGGCAATCTCAGTCGTGATTCCACGACACGCAACAGATCTCCCGAGGTAAGTTCGACCGCCTTCAGTGCACAACCGCCGGATTTACAACCAGCGTCCTTGATGGATATGGGTTTCGTTGTCAATTGCCAACTCGCCCGACGCCGTATGCCTCCTATCCGGTTCTTGTTCATCGGCTCACACCTTTGCTCCACGCTTCCTTCAGACCCCGCCTCGCGACGACGCCCTTGCGCTTCACTAACTCTTCACCTCCATCAGGTTGAGTAGAGGACTTTCACCTCCTACCTGTCGAACATGCTCGGCACACAATT
>Ga0070682_100002208_pt1 | contig 10787 bp, 9 predicted proteins | sample KBSC63LmetaG_FD_64668 | JGI IMG/M metagenome (GOLD analysis project Ga0070682, IMG submission 64668) | Corn rhizosphere microbial communities from Kellogg Biological Station, Michigan, USA - KBS C6-3L metaG | ecosystem: Host-associated > Plants > Roots > Rhizosphere | place: USA: Michigan... | reverse complement strand
CAGCAGCCGCAGCACCTGCCCGCCGGTGGTCGGGTCGAGCGAACCGGTGGGCTCGTCGGCGAACACCACCTCCGGCGCGGTGACCAGCGCGCGGGCGATCGCCACCCGCTGCCGCTGACCGCCGGACAGCTCGCCGACCGGCCGCCGCTCCAGCCCGGCGAGGCCCACCCGGGCCAGCACCTCGGCCAGCGGCCGGCCGCGCGGGCCGCCCAACCGGAACGGGAGCAGCACGTTCTGCCGGACGGTCAGCTCGGAGAGCAGGTTGTAGGACTGGAAGACGAACCCGATCCGGTCCCGGCGCAGCCGGGTGAGCGTGCGCTCGCGCATCCGGGAGATGTCCCGGCCGGCGAGGCGCACCGTGCCGGCGGTCGGCCGGTCGAGCCCCGCTGCGCAGTGCAGCAGCGTGCTCTTGCCCGAGCCGGTCGCGCCCATCACCGAGACGAACGAGCCGGCCGGCACCCGCAGCGAGACGCCCCGCAGGGCGACCGGGCCCGCTCGCCCGAATCGCCGGGTCACGCCGGTCAGCTCCAGCACGTCGTCCATGGCGTCGAGCCTCGTCTCGACGACGACCGGGGGCAGCAGGGCTGACCGCCCGATCGTGGTGCGGTTATCCGCACCACCAGCGGGCCGACGATGTCATGGCCCGACCGCGAGCGGGAGCCGCCGCAGCGCCCGCAGCGTGTTGTTCAGCTGCGGTTCCGGAGCCCCCGCCAGGCTGATCGTCGCGTACCGGCGGGCCAGCTCGGCGAGCACCGCGCTGCCCTCGGCCCGGGCCAGAGCACCGCCGACGCAGGCGTGGATCCCGGCGCCGAAGGCGACGTGGCCGCTGGCCTTGCGGGCGATGTCGAACCGGTCCGGGTCCGGCCACCGGCGGTGGTCCCGGTTGGCCGCGCCGAGGAACAGCAGCACCTTCTCGCCGGCCGGGATCTCGACGTCGCCGACCATTACCGGGCGCGTGGTCGTGCGGAAGAACGTCTGCACCGCGGACTCGTACCGCAGCGCCTCCTCGAACGCCGCCCCGGCCCGGGACGGATCGGCGCGCAGCAGCGCGTACTGGTCGGGGTTCGTGGCGAGGCACCACAAGGCGTTGCCGATCGCGTGCACGGTCGTGTCCAGCCCGGCCGACAGCAAGGAGCGCATCAGCAGGGCCGACTGCTCCGGCGGGAACCCGCCCTCGGCCGCGTACTCGTGCAGCCGCGCGCCCATCCCGTCCGGCGCGAGACTCTCCGCCCGGCAGGCCTTGGCCACCCATTCCTGCACCGGCGGCGCCCCGGCCATCGCCTCGACGAACAGCCGGTTGCGCGGACCGAACCCGTTGAACACCAGGTCCCCGTACGGCAGCAGGTGCTCCCGTCCCTCCGCCGGCATGCCGACGATGTCCGGGAAGACGGTCAGCGGGTAGGGGATCGCGACGTCGCCGATCCCGTCGATCTCGTCCCGACCGGCGAGCCGGTCGAACAGCGCGCTCGCCTCCGTCACGAGCGACTCCGCGTGCCGGCGCACGGTTCCCGGCGACATCGCCCGGGTGACGGGCCGGCGGGCCCGGGTGTGCGCGGGCGGGTCGGCCTCGAGCAGCAGGCTCGGCGGCCGCCACGGCGTCTCCTTGCGGAAGTCGCTGAGCCCGACGCCGGCGGACGAGCAGAACGTGTCGTGGTCGACCAGCGCCGCCTGCACCTGCTCGTGCCGGGCCATCGCCCAGATCCCGTAGGCGGAGAGCCGGACCACCGGGCCGAGCTCGCGCAACTGTTCGTGCATCGGGTACGGATCGGCCAGCACGGCCTCGTCGAACGGGTCGACCGAGCACACCGGCGCGTCGCTCATCCGCCCAGTCTGCCGTCCCGGACGCGGCCGAACTACCTCCCGGCAGCCCGCGGGGCGGCGGTCGTCATGGTCGCGACGTGCCGGCGGCGACCCGGCCGGCGACGCGGCCGGCGATCCCGTCGAGCAGGAAGTCCAGCCCGCGGGTGAGCTGTTCCTCGGGGGTCGGGCCGGTCGGCGCGGCCATCCACCGGCCGAGCAGCGGGTGCCTCGCCGCCACCGTCTCGCGCAGGTCGCGGACCGCGGCGGTGAACTCGCCGTCGCCGTCGACGCCGTAGGTCCGCAGCATCGCCTGCTCCTCGGCGTCGGCCAGCGCCGCCGCGTACACGTGCCGGTCGAGCAGCTGCACGTAGCTCAGCGCCTCGGGCAGGTCGAGGCCGGTCGCGACCAGCGTTCCGAGCAGTGCCTCGGTGCGGCGCAGCAGGTTCGGCCCCAGTGGCGGGCGGGTGTGCACCAGCTGCGCATACCAGACGTGCCGGCGGGCCATCGCCCAGCTGTCCAGGGCGACCCGGTGGAGCTGGGCCCGCCAGTCGCCGGCGGCAGGGTCGGGCAGCGGGATCTCGGCGACCACGTGGTCGAGCATCAGGTCGACGAGCCCGTCCTTGCTGTCGACGTACCGGTAGAGCGCCATCGGGCTGTATTCGCCGAGCCGGCCGGCGACCGCCGTCATCGTCAGGCCCGCCGTCCCGGCCTCGTCGGCGACCGCGACCGCGGCCCGCACGACCGCGGCCCGGGTGAGCCGCCGGCCGTCCTCCGGCTCGGGGGAGAGCCAGACGACCGGGAAATCGGCCTTGACCACGACGCTAGTATATGACCTAAAGTCCTTAGTTTAGGAGATAAACCCAAGATGCAGTACGGACGGCTCGGCCGGACCGGGCTCGTCGTCTCGCGGATCGGTCTCGGCATGATGAGCATCGGCGACACCAGCCGCCGGGCCTGGCACCTGACCGCCGATCAGGCCGAGCCGCTGGTCCGGCACGCCGTCGAGGCCGGCGTCACCCTGTTCGACACCGCGGACATGTACGACCGCGGTGCCAGCGAGGAGGCGACCGGCACCCTGCTGCGCCGGCTGTTCGCGCACCGGGACGACTACGTGCTGGCGACCAAGGTCTACTTCCCGCTGCGGGAGGGCGTGACCAACGCCGGCGGCCTGTCCCGCAAGCACGTGCTCAGCGCGATCGACGGCTCGCTGCGCCGGCTCGGCGTCGACCACGTCGACCTCTACCAGATCCACCGGTACGACCCGCTGACGCCGATCGAGGAGACGATGCAGGCCCTGGACGAGGTGGTGCGCGCCGGCAAGGCGCGCTACCTCGGCGCCTCGGCCATGTACGCCTGGCAGTTCGTGCAGGCCCAGGAGCGGGCGCGGGCGGCCGGCTGGACGCCGTTCGTGTCGATGCAGAACCACTACAACCTCGCCTACCGCGAGGAGGAACGGGAGATGCTGCCGTACTGCCGGGAGACCGGGGTCGGCGTGCTGCCGTTCAGCCCGCTCGCCCGCGGCCTGCTCGCCGGCACCCGCAGCCGCGAAGACCGGACCACGACCGTCCGGGGCCGGTCCGACCCGCTGGCCGAGGCGACGTACGGCGAGGGGGATTTCGACGTGGTCGACGCGCTCGTCGACGTCGCCGCCGCGCGCGGGTTGCCGCCGGCGCAGGTCGCGCTGGCCTGGCTGTCCGGCCGGCCCGGCGTGACCGCCCCGATCGTGGGCGCGACGAAGATCGGGCACGTCGCCGACGCGATCGCGTCGGTCGCCGTCACGCTCGACCAGGACGAACTCGCCCGGCTGGAGGCGCCGTACCGGCCGCATCCGGTGCTCGGCCACGACTGACCGGCGGATCGGCGGCCTGGTGGGCAGCCTGGTGGGCGGCGAGGCCGGCGATCACCAGCGCGATGCCGAGCAGGTCCCGCCCGGTCGGCACCTGGGCCAGCACGAGCAGGCCGATCACGGTCGCGGCCGCCGGCAGCAGCGCCAACATCAGCGCGAACGTCGCCCGTGGCAGCCTGGCCATCGCCAGCTGGTCGGTCACGTACGGGATGACCGACGAGCACACGCCGACCCCGATGCCCCAGGCGAGCCACAGCGGGTGCCCGAACGCCGCGGCGGCCTGGTGCAGGCCGAAGGGGGTGGCGACCACCGCGGCCACCAGCATGGCGGCGCCCAGCTGGTCGATGCCGGCGAGCGGACCGGCCCCGCTGCTGGCGACGCGGTGGCCGAGGACGACGTAGAGCACGAAGCCGGCGCAGTTGGCGAACGCGAACGCGAAGCCGAGCGGCTCGCCGGCCAGGTGGACGTCGGTGAGCACGGCGACGCCGCCGACGGCGAGCGCCAGCGCGACCAGGTTGCGCGGGGTGCGGGCGCCGGCCGCGGCGAGCACGATCGTGCCGAGGAACTCGACCGCGCCGACCGTGGCGAGCGGCAGCCGGTCGACGGCCAGGTAGAACAGCGAGTTCATGGCGGCGAGCACGGCGCCGAGGGCGAGCAGCACCCGCCGCCGGTCCGGCGGGGCGGCGCGCAGCACCCGCCACGGTCGGCGCCAGAGCGCGAACACCACGGCCGCGGCGGCGATCCGCAGCCAAGCCACGCCGAGCACCCCGACGTGCGCGAACAGCAGCACCGCCAGCGACGGCCCGAGGTAGTGGAAGACCGCGCTGGTGAGGAAGAACGAGCTCGGCGGCAGCGCCGCGACGGCGCCGGCCACTCGCCCGGTCGGTACGGACACCTGGCCTATCGTCCAAGGCGGAACCGCGTACCACCATGGCCGATCAACGGCCGAACGGCCCGATTTCCAGGGATGTGCAGGTGAGATCGATGGCTGAGCTTCAGAGCCGGTCCGAGCTGCTGGACGCGGTCAACAGCCGGCTGCTGCGGGAGCTGCACGACGACCCGCGGATCACCATGTCCGCGCTGGCCCGCCGGGTCGGCATGTCGGCGCCCGCGGTCACCGAGCGGGTGCAGCGGCTGCAGCGGTCCGGGGTGATCACCGGCTTCCGGATGGAGGTCGACCCGGCCGCGCTCGGCCTGCCGGTCACGGCGTTCGCCCGGATCCGCCCCACCGCCGGGCAGCTGGACCGGATCGCCGCCCTGGCCCGGGAGATCGGCCAGGTCAGCGAGTGTCACCGGATCACCGGCGAGGACTGCTTCCTGGTCAAGGTGCACGTGGCCCGGATCCAGGACCTGGAGGAGGTGCTCGACCGCTTCCTGCTGTACGGGCAGACGGTCAGCTCCATCGTCGTGTCCACGCCGGTGCCACCGCGACCGCTGCCGTTGCCCGGCGGGACGGCGTCGGGCGGGACGGCGTCGGGCGAGACTGCTCGGGGCGGCTAGCGCGGTGCATCCCGACCAGCTGACCGTCCCGGTGGCGACCGTGCGCGCGCTGGTGGACGCGCAGTTCCCGGCCTGGCGGGACCTGCCGGTCACCAGGGTCGCCGCGCAGGGCACGGTCAACGCGATCTTCCGGCTCGGCGAGCGGCTCGCGGCCCGGTTCCCGCTCGTCCCGCGGGACGTGGCCGAGGCGCGGGCGTGGCTGGCGGCCGAGGCGGAGGCGGCCCGGGAGCTGGCCGGGCGCACCCGGTTCCGCACCCCGGAGCCGGTCGCGCTCGGCGAGCCGGGCCTCGGCTACCCGCTGCCCTGGTCGGTGCAGACCTGGCTGACCGGCACGGTCGCGACCGACGCCGACCCATCGGAGTCGGTCGGGTTCGCCCACGACCTGGCCGAGTTCATCCGGGGTGTACGGGCGATCGACACCTGCGGGCGGGTGTTCGCCGGCACCGGCCGCGGCGGCGACCTGCGCGACCACGACGCCTGGCTGGAGACCTGCTTCGAGCGCAGCGAGAGCCTGCTGGACGTGCCGCGGCTGCGCCGGCTGTGGGCGCGGCTGCGCGAGGAGCAACCCGCCGATGAGCCGGATGGGCCGCCGCACCCTGGACCGCGTGCTGGCCGGGTAACCCGCGCCAGCACCCTGGCCGGGTCGCCCGGCCCAGGCAGCTCGGCCGGGTAGCCGGGCCAGCGCCCTGGCCGGGTAGCCCGGGCCAGGCAGCCCGGCCGGGTAGCCAAGCCAGCACGCCGGCCGCCTGCCGGCGGCGCCCGACCTGCGGCCGGCTAGGCCGGTCCGGCCAGGCGGGCGGTGACGATCTGCCAGGCCCGGTCCAGGCCGGCGGCCAGGCAGCCGTCGACCACGGCGTCCGTGCCCAGGGCGCTCACCCGCAGCTCGGGCAGCACCGGCGCCATCCGCCGCACCTCGCGGGCGACCGCGGTGAGAAAGCCGGTGGCCTGGCCGACCCCGCCGCCGAGCACGACCAGCTCCGGGTCGGCCACCGCGACGACCGTGCACAGCGCGCGGGCGATCAGCTGGGCCTCGGTGCCGACCACCGCGCTGGCCCGCCGGTCGCCGCCGTCGGCCGCCGCGAACACCGACCGGGCGGTCAGCCGGCCGCCCAGGCCGGCGCGCCGGGCCGCGCGGACGATGCCGGCGGCGGACGCTGCCGCCTCGAGCGGCCCGCGCCGCCGGGCGTCCCTGGCGTCGCCCGGGTGGCCGCTGGGCAGCGGCAGGAAGCCGATCTCGCCGGCCGCACCGTGCGCCCCGCGGTGCAGCCGGCCGCCGATGACCAGGCCGAGGCCGATGCCGGTGCCGATGGAGACGAACGCGAAGTCGGAGACGCCGCGGCCGTGCCCGTGCGCCTGCTCGGCCAGCGCGGCCGCGTTGACGTCGTTCTCCAGCCGCAGCGCGGACCCGAACTCGGCCCGCAGCTCGGCCAGCACCGACGGCTCGTCCCACTGCGGCAACGCGCCGGCCATCCGCAGCGCGTCGTGCTTCGGGTCGTACACGCCCGGGCTGCCGAGCACGGTCTGGGTCACGTCGGCCAGGTCGATGCCCGCGTCGGCGCACAGGCTCTTGGCCAGCTGGCGCAGTTCCACGACCCGCTCGTGCCCGGTGGTGGCGGCGGTCCGCACCGTCGAGCGGGCCCGGACCGCGCCGGACAGGTCGCTGACCGCGCCGCGGAGGAACTCGCTGCCGGCGTCGAGGGCGAGCACCGCGCCGGTCTCCGGGCGGACCTCGTAGAGCAGCGCGGCCCGGCCCGGCGCGCCGGTCTTCAACCCGGAGGTGCGGATCAGCCCGGCCCGCTCCAGGTTGGCCAGCGCCAGCGAGACGGTGGGCTTGGACAGCCGGGACATCCGGGCAAGATCCGGCCGGGAGATCTTGCCGGCCCCGCGGATGTAGTCGAGCAGCAGTTGCTCGTTGAGCGAGCGGATCAACTGCTGGCGCGCCGGCGCGCCCCCCGCCGCCTCGACCGCCACGAGTCCTCCCACCGGAGCGTCGTACCGCCGTCCGGCGAACAGCCTCTTGCCGCCGGTTGAATGAAAGTCTAGTTTCCTAACAATCAGGCGTCCACGGATCAGGGGGCCGCGATGAAGACGAGCCGGATCACGATCGCCGCCGCCGCCCTCTCGGTCAGCCTGCTGGCCGCGTGCAGCGGAACGGCGACGAACACGGCCACCGACAACGGCAACGGCAACGACACCAGCGCCCGCGAGGGCAGCAGCACCGACAAGGCCACGCACAAGCAGGGCGGCTCGGTCACGATCGCCAACGTGCAGGGTCAGACCTGGACCTGCCAGTTCAACCCGTTCAACCCGGCGGTCAACACGACCTCGCTCGGCTTCGTCTACGAGCCGCTGGTCTACGTCAACCTGCTGCAGGACCAGAAGGAGACGCCGATGCTGGCGTCCTCCTACCAGTGGAACGCGGACAAGACCTCCATCGTCTTCACGATTCGCCCGAACGTGAAGTGGAACGACGGTCAGCCGTTCACCGCCGAGGACGTCGCCTACACCTTCGACACGATGAAGCGGGTGCCGGCGACCGATCTCTACGCGCTGTGGACCGGGGCCGGTCTGCGCAGCGTCACCGCCGCCGGCGACAAGGTCACGATGAGCTTCGGCCAGCCCGCGGGGCCGTACTTCTTCAACTTCGCCAACCAGATCGGCATCGTGCCCAAGCACGTCTTCTCGACCGGCCCGGCGGCGCAACACCCCGACACCTGGGCCGACCCGGCGCCGGTCGGCACCGGACCCTACAAGGTCGACCCGTGCAGCCCGAACAACATCCAGTACGTCGCGAACACGAACTACTGGCAGCCCGGCAAGCCCTACCTGCAGAAGATCCAATATCCGGCGTACCTCGACAACGGTCCGGCGAACCTCGACCTGGCCAGCGGGAAGGCCCAGTGGGGCAGCCAGTTCATCCCGAACATCAAGGCGCTCTACCTGAACAAGTCCAAGGACAACCACACCTGGTCGCCGCCGGTGACCAACGTCGAGATCGTGCCGAACCTCGACCCGTCGCACGCGGCCACGAGCAAGCCGGAGGTGCGGCAGGCGATCTCGCTGGCCCTGGACCGGCAGAAGATCGCGCTGATCGGTGAGGGTGGCCAGCAGCCGCCGGCCAACCAGACCGGCGTCGTGGTGCCGACCTTCCAGAAGTACTACGACCAGGCCGCGGTCGCGGCGGCCGGCTACGACAAGCCAAACCCGGACAAGGCGAAGACGCTGATGTCGGGGCTCGGCTACACCGAGGCCAACCCGCTCAAGCTCACGATCATCACGATCACCGGCTACACCGACTGGGACGCCTCGCTGGCTGTGGTCAAGCAGCAGCTCAAGCCCATCGGCATCGAGCTGACGGTGTCCGACCTGGCCCAGCAGACCTTCGACAACCGGCTCTACACCGGCGACTTCGACCTCGCCTACTACGGCCAAGCCGGCGGTCCGACGCCGTACTACGAGCTGCGCCAGATGCTCTACTCGAAGAACACGGCGCCGATCGGCAAGCCGGCCAGCACGAACTACGAGCGCTACATCAACAAGGACGTCGACGCGCTGTTCGACCAGTACCCGACGGCCGACGAGGCCGGCCAGGTCGACATCATCAAGAAGGTCGGCGCCGCGATGATGAAGGACGTGCCGATCATCCCGACCACGGAGTCGGTCAACTGGTTCCAGTACAACACCGAGGACCTGGCCGGCTGGCCGACCGAGGCCGACCCGTACGCGCAGCCGGCGGCGTTCAACGTGCCGGACGTCGAGCAGGTGCTGCTGCACGTCTACTCGAAGTCGGCGCAGAACTAGGGAGCCCCCGTGCCCTACCTGCTGCGGCGCCTCGGGTTCTTCCTGCTCACGCTCTGGGCGGCGCTCACGCTGAACTTCATCATCCCGAGGTTCATGCCGGGCAGCCCGCTGCAGGCGCTGCGGGACCGGACGCACAACAAGCTGTCCCCGGCCGCGCTGGAGCAGATGCTCACCTCGTACGGGTTCAAGCCGGACGAGAACGTGGTCGTGCAGTACCTCGACTACCTCAAGAACATGGTGACCGGGCAGTGGGGGATCTCGATCGGGGCCACGCTGGGCGAACCGGTGACCCGGATCGTCCGGCAGGCCCTGCCGTGGACGCTCGGGCTGGTCGGGGTGACCACGGTGCTGGCGTTCCTGCTCGGCTCGCTGATCGGCGTGGTCTCCGGGTGGCGGCGCGGCAGCCGGCTCGACTCGCTGCTGCCGCCGGCGTTCGTGGTCACCTCGGCGCTGCCGTACTTCTGGGTCGGGCTGCTGCTGATCCTGGTGTTCTCGGTGTGGACCGGGGGCCTGCTGCCCAGCGACTTCAACTACGACAGCGGGCTGCAGCCGGCGTTCACCCCGGCCTTCGTGTTCAGCGTGTTCTCGCACGCGCTGCTGCCGGCCGCCACGATCCTCATCACCTCGATCGGCGGCTGGATCCTCACCATGCGGAACAACATGATCACCACGCTGGCCGAGGACTATGTCCGGATGGGCCGGGCGAAGGGCCTGTCCGACCGGCGGATCATGACCGCGTACGCGGCCCGCAACGCGATGCTGCCGAACCTGTCCGGGTTCGCCATGTCGCTCGGCTTCGTGATCGCCGGCTCGATCCTGGTCGAGTACGTGTTCAACTACCCGGGTCTCGGCTACCTGCTCTACAACTCGGTGCAGAACACCGACTACCCGCTCATGCAGGCGCTGTTCATGCTGTTCACGGTGGCCGTGCTGGTCGCGGTGCTGGTCTGTGACATCGCGATCGCCATCCTCGACCCGCGGTCCCGGGAGCGGGATCGGAGCGGTCGATGACAGCGCTGCTCGTCGACTCCAGCACGACCGCAGCCGCACCGGTCCGGCGCCGTGGCGGCGGCCTGTGGGCCGCGATCCGCGGCAGCCGCAAGGCGATGATCGGCCTGGCGATCTTCGTCGTGTTCGCCGTGCTGGCCGCGGTGCCGCAGCTGTTCACCTCGGTGCGCGACCCCAACGCGCTGGAGTTCCAGCCCGGCCTCGGCTCCTCCCGCCAGCACCTGCTCGGCACGACCGCGCTCGGCCAGGACATCTTCGCCCAGCTCGTGTACGGCACCCGGCAGTCGCTGGTGATCGCGCTGGTCGCCGGGTTCTTCGCCACCGTGCTGTCGGTGCTGGTCGGCGTCTCGGCCGCGTACCTCGGCGGCCTCTCGGACGAGGCGCTGACGATGCTGACCAACGTCTTCCTCGTCCTGCCGACGTTCCCGCTGATCATCATCCTGGCCACGTACGCGGGGAAGGGCACGTTGACGGTCGTGCTCGTCGTGCTGATCGTGACCGGCTGGTCGTACGGGGCGAACCAGCTGCGGGCGCAGACCCTGTCGCTGCGCAACCGGGACTTCGTCGAGTCGGCCAAAGTCCGCGGCGAGCGTCCGACGTACGTGATCTTCAGAGAGGTGCTGCCGACGATGACCTCGCTCATCGTCGCGAACTTCCTCGGCGCCGCGCTCTACTCCGTGCTGACCGCGGCCGGCCTGCAGTTCCTCGGCCTCGGCGACCCCAACTCGATCAGCTGGGGCACCATGCTCTACTGGGCGCAGAGCCAGCAGGCACTGCAGACCGGCCTGCCGCAGTGGTCGCTCGCCCCCGGCCTCTGCGTCGCCCTGCTCGG
>Ga0070682_100002207_pt1 | contig 10795 bp, 9 predicted proteins | sample KBSC63LmetaG_FD_64668 | JGI IMG/M metagenome (GOLD analysis project Ga0070682, IMG submission 64668) | Corn rhizosphere microbial communities from Kellogg Biological Station, Michigan, USA - KBS C6-3L metaG | ecosystem: Host-associated > Plants > Roots > Rhizosphere | place: USA: Michigan... | reverse complement strand
CCGAGTCGGCCTGCAACTCGTCGAGCCGGCTGTGCCTCGCGAAGAATGCGCTCCCCCCGACTTGCACCGCAGCCTGGGCGAGACCGCTGTGACAGATGTTGGTGAGCGTGCAGACCACTGCGAGTCCAAGATTGGTCTTCTGCTGGGTCTGGATGTCTTTCACCGAGTGACGCTCGACGACGTGTCCGATCTCGTGGCCGAGGGTACCGGCGAGCTGGTCGACTCGCTCCGCGTCTTGGATGAGGCCGCGGTTTACGTAGACATACCCACCAGGCAGAGCGAACGCATTGACCTGGTCGCTGTTCACGACATAAAAATGCCAGTCCAGATCTGCCCTGCTGGTCTTGCTGGCGATGGATTCGCCGAGCGTCTGGACGAAGGAAACCACTGCAGGGTCGGTGACGAGCGGAAGCTGCGCGTTGACCTGCTCCGCGTCCTGCCGCCCCAGTGCGACCTCCTGATCCTTGGACACCGAACAACCGGCAAAAGCCAGGACCAGGGCCATCATTATGCAGAAGCGAATCATTTCCCGGCCGGAATGGTAGATTCTTGAGGGGGGCAAGACATGTTCCAGCCACTGGCTGCCCACACCCGGCGAAACTTCGAGCCACCATTGCAGACTCCTCTCGCATCTGAAAAGCCGCGACGCACCTTCGAGGAGCGTCACATCAGCGTTCCGCGCACGGCCCGCTACGCGATGCTCGGATCGCTCGACGCGGATCTCAGCGAGGTGTGGATCGCCTGTCACGGTCACGCCCAGCTTGCGCGGCGGTTCATCGCGCGCTTTCTGCCAATGGAGCGCACCGATCGCCTCATCGTGGCGCCCGAAGCGCTGTCACGATTCTACCTGGAGCCACCGCGGATCGGACCGCATGGCACCGATGTGCCGGTGGGCGCGAGCTGGATGACCTACGAAGATCGCGACGCGGAGATCGACGATTATGTGAGCTACCTCGATCTTGTCCATGACGAGATTTTCTCGATGGTCGATCGCTCGCAGGTGCGCTTGATCGTGCTCGGATTCTCACAGGGAGTGGCGACTGTGACGCGGTGGATTGCGCGCGGCAAGGTCGATCCCGACCGCGTGATTCTCTGGGCCGGCATGTTGCCCACCGAGCTCGACACCGCTGCTGCGACGCGGCTCACCCGACGCTCGCCACTGACGGTGGTGTTCGGCACCAGCGATCAATTTGCCCGGCCGGACGTCGTCGCACAGCAGGAAGGACGGCTACGCGAGCTCGAAGTTCCGCACAACACCGTACGCTTTGACGGTGGTCACGAGCTCCACGCCCAACTTCTGTTGGAGCTCGCGGAGGATTCGCAGCCGTGATTCCCGCCGGCGTAACGAGATTCGCGTCCAAGCTGTCATGGCGCTCGGCAATGATAATCCTGCTGATTGCCGCGCTCTTCGTTCCGCTGATAGTGGTGTCCGATTTCTTTTTCCCGTATGTAGTTCCGCGCAACCTGTTTTTCCGCATCGTGGTGGAGCTCGGAGTAACAGCGCTGGTAATCGCGCTCTCGCTCGGCGGCAAATCCCTCGATCTCCGAGACGAGCCGATCCTGTGGGCGCTCGCCGCTTTTCTGGTCGCGGTGACGGTTTCGGCGATTTTTTCGCCCGCGCGGTTGCACAGCTTTTTTGGCGATTTCGAGCGCATGGGTGGGGTCTGGGCGTGGCTCCATCTCTTCCTGTTCTTCGTCCTGCTACGGACGCTGCGGGACAAGGACTGGGGCTGGATTCTCAATGCAGCTCTGGCAGTGTCGGTGATCGTCGCGAGCGTCGCAATCGTCGAGCACGCCCGGCAGACGTCTGCCGCTGGCGCCGATTCTGTCGTAGCGCCGAGCATGGCGACGCTCGGGAATTCCGGACTGCTGGCGGCGTATCTACTGATGGCGATCGCAATAGCGGCGTATCTCGCGACGATGCGAGCGCGATACCGTTTGGTGTACTTCGCTGCGGGGTTCGTCGAGCTTCTGGCACTCGTCTATGCGCAGAATCGGAGCACCATCCTGGGCCTGGTGCTCGCTGCGCTCGTTGGCGGGGTGCTTTTCGCGGTGCTCGAGTCGCACGGACGCCGGCGGTGGCTCGTACCTGCGATCGCCCTGTCGGTCGGCATCCTGCTCAGCGCGATCGTCCTGGTGATCAAGGCGTTCCCGGAGAGCGCGGTCGCGCGGGGTGTGCCGGGCGTTCTCCGACGCGTCGCGAGCACCGACTTCGCTGGAACCGACGAATCCCGAACCATGCAATGGCGCGCGGCGATAGAGGGGTTCAAGGATCGCCCCTTCACCGGGTACGGTCTCGAGAATCACAATCTCGTTTGGAGCGCGCATTTCGATCCCGACATCTACCGGATCGATACCGACATCTACGACCGCACTCACAACGAGTTTCTGGAGATCCTCGCCACGACGGGGCTGCTCGGAACGTTGGCGTTCCTCGGGATCTGGGCCGCCATCTGGGTCACTCTCGCGCGAGCGTATCGCGCGGGACGGCTCACAGCAGCGGGCGTATCGATCCTCGCCGGACTGCAGCTCGCCTACGCGACCTATCTTTTTTTCTGGTTCGTGGATCTCAACTCGACGATGCTCTGGATCCTGCTCGCGGCGCTCATCGCGTCGCGCGGGACCGTCGGGTCGGTGGTGTTGGAGGCCACCGAGCATGACGCGGTCGTGGCGCACCGGCGGCCGGCGCTGGCGTTTGCCGCGGCTGCAGCACTCGTCTTCGCGTTGTACGCCGAGGGCTTAACCCCGCTTCGCGTCGATCGCGCGCTCGCGCGCATCGATGTTCCGGGGTCGGTCGATCGCACACTCTCAGAATTCGATCTGCTCGCGACGGCCTCCAGTCACCAGACCGCCCACACTCCGATCGTGATGGCGCAGTACGTCGGCTCCCTGGCGCCGCGCCTCGAGACGATATCCGCCGATCCCGACCGACGTCGGATCCTGGATCGCGCGTTCGCTGACGCGATGGTGGTGTTCGACCGCGAAATCGAGCGTGACTCGCTCAACGATCGTCTCTACACCCACCAGGGTCAGCTCTACGCCGAAGCCGCGAGATTCTACGCGTCGGCAGCGTACCGCCAGAAGGCGATCGATTCGTTTCATCGGGCGATGGAGCTGAGCCCTCACCGTATCGAGCCCCGCCTCGCGCTTGCCGCTCTTTACAGCAGCGACAGCGATTTCGAGCGCGCGATGGTCGTACTGACTGATGCGATAACCGCGGACCCCCGCCTCGGTGAGCCCCGCTACCGCCTTGCAGAGGCCTACGCCGGCGCGGGTCACGCCGACTCAGCGCTGGCGATGCTCCAGAGCTCGCTCAGGCTCGGCTACGTCGGCGCGCCGGAAATCTATCTCGCGATCGGCAAGCGACTGGAATTCTCGGGGAAGAACACAACTGCCGCGCGCCTCTACTCCAGCTACCTCGAGGCGAAGTACACCGAGGCAGTGTGGGATCGCACCGAATCGATCGATCGTCCCGTGCCGAGCACCGACCTCGCCGTCGCGGCGCATCTTCCGCTCCTTTACATGCGGGCGCGCGAAAGCGAGCTCGCAATCAAGAGCGCCGCGGCTTTGTCGGCCTTCGACCCCTCGCGGTCGAAGCTCGTCGATCGGTTCGTCTCGGACGTCGGCGCACGACGCCGCGGCACGTGGCTGGCGCGGACATCGCTGCTACCATGCAGGACGTCGCGGCTCGCGGCGGCAATGGATTCCATTCCGCTCGACGCCTGCCGGGTATTTCGCGGAAAGCTTTAGGCGGGCTGCGCGACCACCGCCGGTTGTCGTGCCCCGGCGCGGTGTATCCTGAGTGCGGCGATCCGACGGCCGTCCATCGCCACGACTTCCATCTCGCCGCCCGGAATCGGTATGCGATCTCCCATTCGCGGCAACCGTCCAAGCTTGGCGAAAGCGTACCCGCCGAGGGTGGTCCAGTCACCTTCGGGAATCTGGATCCGATAGTCGGAGCGCACATCGATCAACGACAACGAGCCGGCGAGCTCGAGCACGCCGTCAGTGACGATCGATTCACGCGACGCGAAGTCGTACTCATCGGCGATGTCGCCCACGACTTCCTCGACCAGATCTTCCATCGTCACGATGCCGGCGGTGCCGCCGTACTCGTCGAGCACGACTGCCATGTGGGCGCGCGTACGCCGTAAATCATCCAGGACACGTTCGGCTGGCCGGCTGTCGGGCACATACATGGGCTCGCGCACGAAATCCGCGAGATTGAACGGCGCGTCGCCGGAATGCAGCCAGAGATCCTTCGCCAGGAACACGCCGATCACGTCGTCGAGAGATTCGCGATAGACCGGATATCGGGAATACCGTTCGCGGCGGAGGATCTCCCACACCTCCTGCTCGGTGGATTGGATGTCGAGCGCGACGACATCGGTGCGTGGCCGCATGACATCGCGCGCCTTCTTGTCGTGGAAGTCGAGGACTCCGGCCAGCATCGCCCGATCCGACTCGTCGAGGGTGCCGCGCGCGTGTGCCTGCATGACTAGAAAGCGGATCTCGTCGGGGCTGTGTCCCTCCTGGTCACTGGCCGGATTAACGCCGAAGACCTTGAGCAGGGCATTGGCGGTCCCATTGAAAAGCCAGATGAAGGGAGACATGAATCTGGAAAAGACCAGCAGCGGGGCCACCACCGCGCGGGCCGTGCGCTCGGGACTGCTGAGGGCGATGGATTTGGGCGCCAGCTCGCCCAGGACGATATGGAAAAACGTGAGGATAAAGAACGCCACCGGCGCGGCGGCGATGTGCACGGCGGTTGGCGACGGATTGAGCCCGACCACTCGAAAGAGCCGATCGAACAGGTGGGCGAGCACCGGCTCGCCGATCCACCCCAGAGCGAGGGAGGCAATAGTGATCCCGAGCTGTGTCGCAGCGATATAGCGATCGAGATGCTGGAGCGAGCTCTGAACGGTGCGGGCGCCTCGATCTCCGCGCGCGATCATCTCGTCGAGCTTGCTTCGTCGAACGGCGACCAGCGCGAACTCCGCCGCCACGAAGAACCCATTGATGATCACCAGTCCGAGCACGGCAGCAAGGCTGGTCGCCGCGAACGTCATGGATGGCGGATCGGCGGCCTCTGCAGCAACAAGTCCGAGGACCATAGGGTGTAATCTATATAGTAGTAGAGACCCAGGAGCCGGGCGGAGCGTCTAATTGACGGCAGTGTCTTTCTCCCGCAATATGGAATCCTTGCTACCGGCAGTCCCCATAACCCCTGTGCTCGCACAGCCGTCGCTCGTTTTGCCCGCCATAACCGGTGGGGGCCGCGAGAGGGTGCTCCGAGTGCTCTATCTCGGACGGCTATCCCTGGCGTCGGCAATTTTCGTCGCCGCGATCATCGTCTGGGGGCGCGCCGATTCCGGCGCCACACTGATGGCTACGCTCGCGTTCGTCTCGACGCTCCTGTTCACGACTGGGTCGATGCTCTACGCCGCGCGGGCCGAATCCGTCGGGGACACGTTCTACTACCTGCAGGTGATCTTCGATCTGCTGCTGGTGACAGCGGTGGTTCGAATCACCCAGGCGGGGACACCGTCGCAGCTGGCGCCGTTGTACATCCTCGTAATTGCGGGAAGCGCACTGCTTCTGCCGCCGGCTGGGGTGTTGCTGATCGCCATGCTTGGCGATGTCCTCTATTTCGCGGTCACAATAGCGAATACGCCGCGGGTGTTCGACGTGCCGATTCTGGTGCAGCTTGGAATCTTCGGCGCGGTGGCATTGGGCTGCGGCTACATCGGCGCGCGGTTGCGCGAGGCGCACACGGGCCAGGAAGAGATGGCCGCCGAGCTCGCGGCGTTCCGGCTTCGCGAAGCAGACATCGAGCGGTTGCATACCAGGGCCGAGCGTCTCGAGGCGGTGGCGGAGCTTAGCGCGTCGCTCGCCCACGAGATCAAGAATCCACTCGCTTCCATTAGAAGCGCAGCCGAGCTCCTCGCCAAAGTGCCCGGGTCGGACGACGACACGCGCACTCTGACACAGCTGGTGCAGCGCGAGTCCGACCGCTTGTCGCGGCTCTTGTCGGAGTTCCTCGATTTCGCGCGCACCGGCGTGACCAGCGTTCGTCGGGTGGATCTGGTCGAAGTCGCACATCATGCGGCGGCGCTCGTGGCCAATCATCCCGACAAACCCGAACGGGTCGCCATCAAGGAGCTGTTTCCTTCAACACCACTGGTCGTCGTTGGCGATGACGACCTGCTACATCGTGCCATTTTCAACCTGCTGCTCAACGCGGTGCAGGCATCTCCGCCCGGCGGGGAAGTCAGACTCGAGGCGGCGGAGCTTGCGTATCACCAGCTTCCGCCGCAGGCCGAGCGCTTCACCAGGGGCGCGATGATGCTGCAAGTAAGCGATCAGGGGCGCGGTATTCCCGATGCGATCAAAGAGAGATTGTTCGAGCCGTTCGTGACGACCAAGGCCGGGGGTTCCGGTCTCGGGCTGTCGATCGTGCATCGTGCCGTCGAGGCGCATCACGGGTTCATCCTCGTTGACGGCAATGGCAACGGCAGCGGAACGAGGTTCACGGTGATCCTGCCCAGACTGGGCGCTGATGGCGCCCGCAAAACCCCACGTGGCGCAGCGAGGGCCGAGCTTTGACGACGGTCGCGACGGCCGCGCCCAGCGTTCTCGTCATCGATGACGAGATGGGGATTCTCGACACCATCCGCATCCTGCTGAAAAGTGAAGGGTTCATCCCCTACACGGCTCACGGGGGGAAAAAAGGTCTCGAGCAGATCGCGGTACTCAAGCCCGACCTGATCATCACCGACGTGCGAATGCCGGATGTCACAGGACTCGACATCCTCGCATCGGTGCGTGCCCACGATCCCGAGGCAGTGGTAATTCTGATGACGGCGCAGGCGAGTCTGCAGTCGGCGATCGGCGCGGTGAACAACGGAGCGTTCTACTACATCCAGAAGCCGTTCCGCAACGAAGAGCTGGTCGCCATCGTCCGACGCGCAACCGAGCACCGTGCTCTCAAGCGCGAGAACAAGGCACTCAAAGCCGACGTCAGGCGCCGCGACAAATCGGGGCGGCCCATCGGCTCGAGCAAGGCGTGGATCGAGGCGCTGCACGTCGCCGAGTCGGTGGCGTCGACGGATTCGACGGTACTGCTGCAAGGGGAGTCCGGTACGGGTAAGGAAGTTGTCGCGCGGTACATTCACGACCTGTCGCCGCGATCCGGCAAGCCGTTCCTGTCCATCAACTGCGGCGCGCTCCCCGAGAGTTTGCTCGAGAGCGAGCTGTTCGGTCACGTGAAGGGATCGTTTACCGGTGCATCGCGCGACAAGGAAGGGCTGTTCTCGGCGGCCGGTGAGGGAACGTTCTTCCTCGACGAGATCGGTGAGACGACGCCCGCAACCCAGGTCAAGCTGCTGCGGGTGTTGCAGCAGCGCGAGGTAATCCCGGTCGGCGCCACCGAGGCGAAGCCGGTCAACGCGCGGGTGATTGCGGCGACGAACCGCGACCTCGAGGAAGAGATCAAGCGCGGCGGATTCCGCAGCGATCTCTACTATCGGTTGAACGTCATCTCGATCGTGCTACCGCCGCTCCGTAGCCGGCCGGGTGACATACCGTTGCTGTCCGAGGCCTTCCTGAGTCGCGCGGGCGAGGCGCGGGGTGAGCCTCCCAAAACGCTGGAGCCCGAGGCTGCGGACGCGATGCAACGCTACGCATGGCCCGGCAACGTCCGCGAGCTGGAGAACGCACTCGAGCGCGCGGTGATTCTGGCGAAGGGCGATACGATCCCGGTCTCGGCGCTGCCCGAGCGTGTGGTCGAGCCGAGGTCGGACCCGCTGGTGAGCGACGGCGTGCAGACGAACCCGACATTGGACACGATTGAGCGCGCGTACATCATGTGGGTTCTCGAGAACGAGGGTGGCAACAAGCCCCGAACCGCGGAAGTACTCGGCATCGATCCATCCACTTTGTATCGAAAGCTTTCGAGATACGGGCTCGACACCTGATCGTGGCGAGTTGCGAGAGCGCTCGCAAAAAGCGGCGACTTTCGCTGTCAGCTTCGCGACAGCAACAACCTAACAACAGCGACAGCAGCAGCTTACGAATCTGCTGACTCGCGGCACCGGCTCTGCTTTACTTGGGCCTGCGCCTCCGTGAGGCGTCCTTGTTCGGGTGGATGCAGCTGCATTTACCCCCGCTTTCCAACGCTTCAGGAGACACAAAATGCGCAGCAAAAAGGGTTTCACCCTTATCGAACTTCTGATCGTCGTGGTCATCATCGGCATTCTTGCCGCGATCGCGATTCCGAAGTTTGCGAACACGAAGGAGAAGGCGTACCTCGCCGCGATGAAGTCCGACCTCCGCAACATGGCGACCTACGAAGAGCAGTATGCTGCCGACAACGGTGGCGCGTATTTCGGCGGCACCGCGACTTCAGCGGCTCCGCTCCAGGGCTTCACCCCCTCGCAGAACGTGACCGTCGTCGTGACGAACGTCGCCGGCCCGCCGCCTTCGTGGAGCGCTACCGCGACTCACACGCAGACTGCAAAGACCTGCGACATGACCAACGGTGTGATCACCTGCACCTGATTTCAGGCTGGAAAGGAAAAGGGCGACTTCGGTCGCCCTTTTTTTTTGGCCGTGAGGGGCGTGGATTCGCTGTCGCGCGCGTGACCATAGTGACGGCTTCGACCACCGTGTCGCCGATTCTGAGGCGTGATCGATGCGCGCCGAAGTGGTTACACCCTGGTGGAAGTCATAGTGGCGCTGATGCTTTTCACCGTCGGCGCACTCGCCCTCATGAGCACGTCGACAGTATTGGCGATTCAACTCGGCAATGATGCGCGGCGGGAGCGCGCGTCACGGATAGCCGCGAGCCGACTGGAAGTCCTGCGCGCCGGGTGCAACGCCGCCAGTGGGAGCGAGCAGATCGCGGATGTCACATCCAGGTGGTCGACCACTCCGACGGGCGCGAATGACCTGAGTATCGTCGAGACGGTGAGCTACCGGTCGATGAACAGCAGTCGCGTTGACACCGTCCGGGCACTGGTGTCGTGTCGGTAGAAATCGAACGGCGGATCTCGCGGGGGGCGACACTGATCGAGCTGGCCGTGGTTCTGGCACTCATCGGGATTGTCGGCTCGATTATCGGCGGAAGCCTGCTGCGGCAGGAGCGCTTTTATCGCGGGGCAACCGAGCTCCTCGGCGCGCGCGAAAACGTGCGCGATGCGATGGAAGTTCTCGCCACAGACCTTCGCGGTCTGGCCCTCGCGGATACCGTCAGGTTGATGAGCGACTCGGCGGTGGAATTCTTTGCCGATATCGGAGTCGTTTCGACCTGCTCGAGCGCGACAGGGACCGCGCTTGGCCTGGCGGGACGCAGTGGTTCGCGCGGCAACACTTTCACGGCTCTGCTCACAGCGCCGGACAGCGGAGATCTGGCCGTGATTTACCGCGCTGGAAGCGACACCGCCGGCCCGAGCTGGGAGCGGGCGCGCATCGAGAGCTTCGCATCCCGGTCTGTGGCGACTGTGTGTCCCGAACCAACAGCCTTCGCGGTGGGAGAGGGTGGCTCGGGATTCCTGTTGACGTTGGCGGCTCCTTTGACATCACCCGTTCCGGCCGGCACTCCGATACGAGTCATCCGTCGAGGGAGGTACAGTATCTACCGTGCCGGCGACGGTGGGTGGTACCTCGGCTACCGACGGTGCAATGCGCTCGGGCCATCGGTGTGCGGTGCGGTGCAGCCATTGAGCGGACCCTACCGCCCCTACAGCTCTGATCGCTCGCAAACCGGACTGCTGTTCGAGTACTTCGACGGTGGCGACGCTCCAGCGGCGTCTGCGCTGGATCTCGCACGGGTGAGGATCACGGCGAGGTCGGAGAGCCGCCAGCGGATCCTTCTCGAGGGAAGACAGTGGAAGCCGGCAGATTCGGCGACGGTGTCCATCGCGGTGCGTAATCGCGCGCCGTGATCTCCGTGCACCAGGTCATCGCGCGTCGCAAAGGATTCGTGCTCGCGGCCGCGCTATTGGCGCTCTTGATCGTTGCGGGGATGGTAGCAGCCGCGGTTTTCGCCGCGAACGAGGGAACGCGGATGGCTGCAGCGTCGTCGGAGCGACAGCTGACGCTTGTCGCCGCCGAGTCGTCCATCGAGGATGCTCTGACATCGGGTGCCGCCGACTGGGCGAGCGCCACGGGTGTGACCACCGTGTCGAGTGGGGAGAGTTACGGGATGCCGGTGGCGATCTACCGCACGCGGCTGGACACGACGCTGTTCTGGGTGGTCGCCGATGCCGGCCCGGCGCGACCAGGATCCGGAGTGATGGCTCGCGTCGGCGTGTTGGTGCGGGTCACCAGTGTGGCTGGCGGCGCGACATCGGTCGACCGAATTCGGGAGCGATGGTGGTCGGAGCTTTTCTGAGACGATGGTAGCCCATCGTTACTTTCCCGCCAATTGAATCGTGTCTTAGGCTGAACGAATGGTGACGGACCTCTTGAGCAGAAGTGCCACGCGGTTGGTCTCCTCGTAAACGCAAGCAAACAGGGTTCTTGGGACCGCGCGCTTCAAGAGGGAAAGCAATGGGGCGCGTACCCCGAGTAAAGCCCGATTCTTTCATCCACCAAGGACCGCGATGGCGTTATTTGGCCGGAAGAAGACTACCGTGGGACTCGACATCGGATCAGGCCTGGTCAAGGTCGCCGTAGTCGATCACTCGAAGTCTACTCCAGAACTGGTCAAGGTTGCGATCACTCCGCTGCCCGACGATGCAATCGTCGAGGGCGAAGTGATGGATCCGCATCTGGTCTCGGATGTCATCCGCAC
>Ga0070682_100002206_pt1 | contig 10795 bp, 10 predicted proteins | sample KBSC63LmetaG_FD_64668 | JGI IMG/M metagenome (GOLD analysis project Ga0070682, IMG submission 64668) | Corn rhizosphere microbial communities from Kellogg Biological Station, Michigan, USA - KBS C6-3L metaG | ecosystem: Host-associated > Plants > Roots > Rhizosphere | place: USA: Michigan... | reverse complement strand
CTTACTGTTCTTCCTGAGGTCCTCCCCGAGTTGGCTGAGTTCCTGCGTCCGTTCCAACGAGCGGACGTAGCATTTATGGCCCACAACTCGATCATGAACGCGAACGAGCAGGGCCTCGGGAAGACAGTCGAAACAATCGCTGCGGTCTTTGAGGCGGAGATGGATGAAGGCCCGCAGCTAGTCGTGGCGCCGCTCACCAGCCTCCGGACTGTCTGGAAGTACGAGCTAGACAGATGGGTTGGCGATCCCGTCCTCATCCTGTCCGGCGGCATGCAACCATATGAGATGCGTAAGCTGATCAAGCGGGCGACCAAGCTGATCAGAAGTGGCGAGCCATTCTGGTTGGTGACGACGGCGGCGCAGATTCGTAAAGGACTGGCACCTCCATTCAAGTCCCTACTCTGGAAGACTCTTATTGTGGACGAGTTCCACAAGACGGGTTTGACGAACGTGTCGGGCGATCCGAGCAAGGGTACACAGTTTGGTCGAGCCGTCCGAGGGATCAAGCGAGAGCGGGCATACTTCATCTCGGGTACGCCAATGGGCGGGAAGCCGGTCAAGCTGTGGGGATGTCTCAACCATCTCAACCCCGACGTATTCACGAGCAAGTGGCGTTGGGCCGAGCAGTGGCTTCTAATCGACAACAACGGATACGGACGATCAATCAAGGGCATCAGGCCTGAGAAGGTGAATGAGTTCTATCCGTTCCACGCGGAGTACATCGTACGGCGCCTCAAGCGGGAGGTTCTGCCGCAGCTGCCGGATAAGCAGTATATCGACGTTTGGTGCGACATGCCTCCGCCGCAGCACAAGCAGTATAAGCAAATGGAGCAATTCGCGGAACTTCGCATCGAGGAAGAGCGGCTCAGTGCGATGGGTGTCCTAGCGGAGTACACCCGACTCAAGCAGTTTGCCTCAGCCGAGCGCTCGATCAACCTGCGGGAGATCAACAAGCGTGACGGAAGTATCCAACAAGAGATTACACTACCTTGCGTGGCGTCCTGCAAACTGGAGCCGCTCATCGAGCGGTTGGACGAAGCCGGCATCCGTAAGGACGACGCAGAAGGCGATTCAGTCGCCGTGGTGGCGAGTCAGTCAAAGGTCTTCATCAAGTGGATCGCGGCCGAGCTCAACGCCCGAGGCATCCGAACGGAACTCATCACCGGTGACACGCCGATGGACGAGCGGACGGATATCGTCCAACGGTTCCAAAGCGGTGAGAACTCTCCACGTGTCATTGCCGTATCGACAACTGCCGGCGGCGTCGCCATCACACTGGACCGGGCGGATACCGTTCACATTCTGGACGAGACTTGGAATCCGGACGACCAGTTCCAGCTAGAGGATCGCATCCACCGTATCTCTCGTATCCACCAAGTCATGGTCTACAAGTACTTCACTCGCGGAACCATAGAAGAGCAAATCAAGGAGCTCAATATGGATAAGGCAATCACAACGAAGAACATCATGGATGTCCACCGACGAATCTTCAAGGACGGCAAGTAATGATGACGCCTATGGAAGAGCGGATCGTACGCATCATGCAGGCAAACGAGCGCGACCAGGATGCGGCGGCACAGATCCTGGAGGACGAGCGGATCAGGGCGCACTTCGAGCAGAAGATCGCCAATGCCAACGTCAGGCACTACCGGCGCACAGGCTACTGCCCGACGTGCGGAGCGGAGAGCGACGACCAGCTGTGACCAAGCGTCGCCGCAACTATCCGGACGTGAGGATCTCTATCACCGAGGATGTCGAGCGGTCTTGGGACCCACAGAAGTTCACGACGGACGAGCAGATGAACTTCATCTTGGAGTGTCTGCTCGTCCGGCCGATGCGACAGGCTGACGTTGCGGAGTCTCTGTCGCTAGAGTTCGGAATGCACCTGTCGACGGCGCGCGCGAGTACCTCAGCGGCGCTCCTACTGTTCCGACAGGCCGGCTGGATCGAGGCGGGGCGCAAGGTAGAGAACTCCATAGTGTGGTCAGTAAAGGAATAAATGCCAGACGAGACTGGAATAATAGTCAAGCAGGTTCTCCGCATAGACTACAAAGTCAATGCTAAGATTCCCAAGGGCGTTCTTATCGGACAGATTCTTCTCTGGAAGAAATCCACTATGAAGCACGGACATTGGACGCTCTGGCTTCAAGCTAATAACATCGGAATCACTGCTGCGGCAAAGGCTATGAGAAACGCTGAGCAGTGGACCTCAAATGGACCTGAAAAATAAATCTTTTCCGAGCACACTAGACTTTTCAGGACTGGTTCGATATAATCCCGGTAGGGACACGGCGTCGAGCCTGGACCCGGCGGCCAGCGCCGAGGGTGTTTTGCCCACTCGCTCCGGCGCTGGTCGCGCCCCTATTTCAGCGGGCCGAAATCAATCAAGTGGGCAGGGGCAATATGGGAAATCGTATCTTGGTGCGTACGAGCGAGCGCACCTCCTTCAAACGCTGCCGCTGGTCCTGGGAGATGTCTTTCCGAATGGGCCTACGTCAGCGACGCGACGCACCGGTCTTGAGATTCGGTACGTTGTGTCATCAGGCACTCGCGGCCTACTACATCAAAGGCACGAAGCGAGGCCCTCATCCCTCCGATACCTTCATGGATCTCTACGAGCAAGAGGTGAAGGAGATCGGCAGTTTCGGACTGTACTACGACGACTCAACGGAGTCGTGGGAAGAGGATGAGAAGTGGGTCGATGCTAAGGAGCTTGGTGAAGAGCTTCTTGAGATGTACATCGACTTCTATGGCGATGACGGCGACTGGGAGATTCTCGCTACAGAGCAACCCTTCCAGCAGCCGGTGCGTAATCCGCGGACTGGGCGGATTATGTTCTACTACGTCGGCATTGTCGACCTAGTAGTGCGAGAGATCAGCACCGGCCATATCTGGATCGTCGATCACAAGACGACTCGTGCGATCGACGTACAGGCTCTGGGTCTAAACGAGCAAGCGGGCTCGTATTGGACGTTCGGGAGCGAGTGGCTGAAGGAGCAAGGACACATCAATGCGGCTACCTATGACGATCTCTCGGGTCTCATCTTCAACTTCCTTCGCAGGACGCGACGGGACACGCGTCCACAGAACGCAGAGGGTCACTATCTCAACAAGGACGGGTCGGTCAGTAAGCGTCAGCCGAGTCCAGTCTTCCACCGTGAACCGACCTGGCGGACTACACACGATCGAGATCAGGTACGACGCCGAGCAATGAATGACTTCCGCGAGATGCAAATGGTCGAGCGCGGCGATCTAGCAGTAATCAAGAATCCAGGGCCGTTTACATGCAAGGGGTGCGGGTGGCTAGACGCCTGCGAGCTGCATGAGACGGGAGCCGACTGGGAGATGTACGTCGAGGCTACCACCGAGCCTTGGAACCCGTACGACGAGCACGAAGTGCGTGACTCGGAACAGCGATAGGAGCAACGTGGCTAAGCCAGATTCGATTCGTCCTGTACAGGACAGCACCAAGGTGTGCTTCATGCTCTACGGTCCACCAGGCTCGGGCAAAACGAGACTCATCGGCGAGAACCCAAGCACGCTGATCCTGCGACCGCCTACGGATCACACGGACTCGATCAGGACAGTCGGCGCGGATGAGTGGGTTCTCAACGACTGGGCCGACATGGGTGAAGCCCACGAGTACTGCCGGCACAACCCGACGGACTACAACTGGGTGTGGTTCGACTCAATCTCGCTGTTCCAGGACAGCGGTCTTGACGACATCTGGGACGGTGTTGTTGCCGCGAAGCCGCACCGTGCCGAGTACGGAGTCGACAAGGGCGAGTATGGCAGGAACATGTGGCGACTCGGGCAGTGGGTTCGGCACATGGTCGGCATCCAAGGCTTCAACTTCGGGATCACAGCACATCCCGCGGAGCTTGAGCACCCGATCACCGGGAAGCTCAAGTTCCAACCCTGGATCCAAGGCAAGAATATGTCAACGAAGATCCAGGGCTATATGAACATCGTCGCCTACCTGGAAGTAGTCGAACAGGATGGCGCCGAGCGCAGGGTTCTCAGGACGGCGGGAACGCATGCCTACGAGGCAAAAGATCAGTTCGATCTGTTCCCGAACGGGAGGCTGGTAGATCCGACGATGGCGAAGATCACGTCGGCTCTGAAGACGGCCCGTCCCGAGGCCAACAAGGTCACTCCGATGAAGAAGCGGCGCGTCGGAGCAGCCAAAAAGTCAACAGCCGCTAGGAGCAACTAGATGGCACGAGTTAAGTATGACGTGCGTGGGGTCGAGTCCAGTGGCGGAACCCCACTACCTCCCGGCGTGTACAACGCGAAGATCACGCAAGCGGACGTGACGAAGCCGGAGGGCAAGGACCAGCGGATCGAGGTCATCCTCGAGGTCATCAACTCTGAGAAGGAGAACAACGGCAAGAAGCTCTACGAGTACATCAACCTGGAGTCCGACGCCGCCAAGTGGAAGCTCAAGGAGTATCTGGAGGCGCTGGGCGAAGGGACGGACACCGGCAGCTTCGATACCGACGACCACCTCAACAAGGTCATCGGCGTGAAGACGATCGTCAGGCCGGCGGATGAGGCGCGGGGCTTCGATGCCCGTGCCGCCGTCCGCAGGATGTTCGCCATCGACGAGTCCCTGCGCAACGGAGCGTCGGCCCCGGCTGAGGATCTGGACGACGAGCCGGCAACGCCGGCAGCCGAGCAGGTGACCGAGGACGATGGCGAGGAGCTCACGTGGGACGAGCTCAACGGCATGGACCGAGCGGCCCTCAAGCAGCTCAACAAGGACGAGCAGGTCGGCATCGCGGTCAAGAAGTCGATGACCGACGACGACCTCAGGGCGGCCATCGCGCAGTTCTTCGAGTTGCCTCCCCTCGTGGAAGAGGAAGAAGCAGAGGAGGATGAGGAGGAGGATGAGGAGCCGGAGGCCGAGGCAGAGGCTGCCGAGGAAGATGAGGCCGCCGGCGATGAGGACGACTACGACGAGTGGTCGGACGCCGACCTGAAGGAAGAGCTCAGCCAGCGCTCGCTCTCGACCAAGGGCAGCAAGAAGGTCCTGATCGGCCGGCTGCGGCGCGACGACAACGCCGAGGACAAGCCCTTCTGATCCAGCTTGGGCGGGAGCTACCCATGTCTCCCGCCCGAGGATCAACATGGCAACTGTCCAAGAACTAAAGGCTTGGAAAAAGCTACTGGAGCCCTACCTGGCAGACGGTAACGTTCTGCCGGGCGGGGACCAGAATCTCCATTGCCCTCTACACGGCGATGCGAACCGATCCGCAACAGTCAACTTCGTCAGTGGTGAGTGGAACTGCTTCTCCTGCGAGGACGGCGGTACACTTGAGAAGCTCGTCAAGCGACAGGACGAGTGGCAAGCGCCGGGCACCATCTATTCCAAGACCGCTCGCAACGGCAACTTCCGAGAACTGCCTTCCGACGCTATGCTCGATGGATGGCACTCTGCCCTGATGTCGAGTCAGAAGTGGCTCGAAAGAATCGAGCAAGAAAAGGGGATCAAGGTCGAGACACTCCAGCGATTCGGGGTGGGGCTGAATCGCAACTGGATCATGTTCCCGATAATCGACAAGGACGGCAAGCTTCAGAACGTACGGCAGTACAATTTTGATCCCGAGCCAGGCAAGTCGAAGGTGATGCATTGGGCCGGACACGGCAGGCCGGTTCGCCTGTACCCGATCGACATCTTGGTAGACGATCCGCAGGACCTATGGATCGTCGAGGGTGAATGGGACGCTCTAATCGCCAATCAGTATGGACTGCCGGCGATTACGACAACGGGCGCCGTTGGGGCGATTCGTCTGTGGAAGGACGAATGGACCGAATGGCTCAAGGGCAAGTTCGTGCACATCTGCCTCGACAGGGATATGAATGGTCACAAGGCAGCGAAGGGGCTGGTCGATAGAATCAAGGACAAGGTCAAGTACGAAGTCATCCAGCTTCCGTACAGCCTTAAGAGCAAGAAGGACATCAGCGACTTCTTCCTGGAAGGGCACGACGTTGAAGAGCTACTGGCTTGCCGAAAGGATGGCGCGGAGCAAGCGCAGAAGAGGGTTGATGAAAAACTCGAAAGAGTCCAATTCTCCGACCTCAGACGACCCTCAAAGTTCAGGCACAAGGACGTTGTCGTGGAGGCAACGCCGGCGGTCATCTCGGACGGACAGTCGGCGATCCCGCACGAGGTAATCGGCAAGTGCAACATGGACTGGGTTCCCCAGAAGTGTAAGCATTGCCCTCTGGCGGAAACGAACGGCAAGCGGGTAGTGACGGTGCATCATACCGATCCGTTCGTCATTGAGACGATGACTGGGAAGCGCAGCGATAAGCAGAAGCGTATCGAGTACATCTCGATGATGGAAATCCCCGGACCATGTAACCGAGTCAAGTTTACCGAGTCAGTTCTAGGTTGGTGGCCCGGCGAGGTCAGAAACGGAAGCAACCTAGCAGAAGATGCGTTCCCGGTCGTTATGCATCAGGAAGGAATCAGTCCTAGTCTCAATCAGCCCGCCGACTTCGTGGGGAGTATCGTTTCATCTCCGCAGGCAGGCAAATCAATCTTCATGGCTCGCAAAGTAATCCCCAAGAAGCTTGATCTCGATACGTTCAGCCCGTCCGCTCGGGACATCCAAATCGCAAAGAGGTTCATCACCGGTCTTGGGAATGCCGAGCCCCACGAGCTAGTGGAGTACCTAGCCACTCTGTTCGAGAAGCACGTCACCAAGATATTCGGGCAGCGGATGATGCACATTGCTATCGACCTAGTGTACCACTCGGTGACCCGGTTCAAGTTCGGCGAGGACATGGTGACGAGAGGATGGATGGAAGCTCTGGCAGTTGGCGACACCCGCAGTGGGAAAAGCAAGACAGCGTCGGAGATGATCAAGATGTTCGGGCACGGACACCTGGTCGGCTCGGAGAATGCTTCAATCGCTGGTCTGCTTGGCGGATTGGAGAAGTCCGGCAGTGGGATTGGTTCTGGTATGGTGAGGCGTTCGGGCACGCTTCCCTTGCACAACAGGAGACTGATCGTACTGGATGAAGCTCAGGGTCTGATGGTACAGGACATCTCGAAGATGAGTGACGTTCGATCGCGTGGCGAGGTTCAGATTGAGAAGATCCAAAAGATCGAAGCGCAAGCCATGGTTCGACTCATATGGCTCGCAAATCCCAGAGATGGAATGCGATTTGGACGCGGAATTGATGCTCTTCAAGCTCAGATGGGCGCTCCTGAAGATCTATCGCGTGTCGATCTTCCACTCTACGTCAAAGCGGATGTAGGCGACGAGCTTCAAAAGGCTAGGCACTTCTACGGTGATCTTCCGATCGACAAGAACATCCTCTCCTGGCTAGTGATGTGGGCGTGGAGTCGAACGGAAGATCAGGTCAGCTTCTCGGATGAAGCACGAGAGGCAGTGTGGGAAGAGTCACAGGAGTTGGCGAGAGACTTCTCCACAGACATCCCGATCTTCCCACCTAACGAGTCTCACATCCGCCTCGCGCGTCTATCAGTTGCACTGGCGGCGCGTCTGTTCTCAACGAAGGATGGGATCAACCTTGATGTAAAGCAAGAGCACGTTCTATCTGCTTCAATTCTCTATCGGTCATTCCTAGGTGACGTCGATCTGGGCATCGTCGAGATCAAGGAGAACGCAGAGTGGAGAGAAGAGCAGCTAGAGTTCCAGTCGGATGCGATCGAGAGAATCATCAGAGGGATGAGTACTGGAATGCGGCAGCAGATTCTAGATCATGCACCGTTCGAGATCATCTTTGCTCGCGGAGAGCAAAATGATTGGTACAGAGATCAGCTGTCGAACGCAGGGGCAATCTACCCGGATGGAGATCGCTTCATCTTCGATCCGAGGTTCATCAAGATGGTGAGGGAGATTCATGACAAGGTCAAGTGATCCGAGAGTTGCGGTTCTCGGGTGCGGCCCGGCAGGACTGCTCGCGGCATATGCGGCTGAGTGCGAGGGAGCCGTGGTCGAAATCTTCAGCAAGCCGATGAGATCAAAGATTCACGGTGCGCAATTCCTCCACGAGGAGATAGACGGCATCAAGGTGCCGAGCACTGAAGTGAATTTCCAGTTCCTCGGAACGCCTGAGATGTACGCCAAGAAGATCTATGGACCTATCGCGGACATGGTCCAGACTAGCTGGGGCAAGTACGAAGGCAGTATCACGGCCTACTCGATGAACCATCTCTACGCGCAGCTGTGGGGTACGTACCAGAAGCGGATCAATCGAGTAGAGTACATCAGCAAGGACTTCATCAACGCGGTCGAAGATCAGAACTACGACCTGCTCGTGTCGACCATTCCTGCTCCGGCTCTATGCCTGGACCCGGACGAGCACTTCTTCGACTCACAGAAGTTCTGGATCTTCGACGTGCCAGAGGACGGCATGCCTCGGGTCGGAGGCAATCAAATCACCTACAACGGCGATTGGGGTACGCCGTGGTACCGATCAAGCAGACTGTTCGGTAAGAGCTACATCGAGTTCGGGGATAACAGCATCCACCCGGACAACTGCTACCCGGCATCGAAGATTATTCACACAAACTGCGACTGCCGAAAGAACTGGATCAAGACAGGCCGGTTCGGAGCATGGAAGCGCGGAGTTCTGGTCCACGACGCATACTGGGAGGTCAAGAATGCAATGCTCAAGATGTTCGGCAGTGGTACGTCCCGTAGTAGCAATTGACATCGACGGCACGCTCGGCGAGTTCCACGATCATTTCCAGAGGTTCGCGCTCAGGTATCTCGGGCTGCCGTACATGCCGTCGGGCTACCGTGGCTACACGGACTACAAGCTCTGGTTCATGGACGAGTTCGGGGTCAGTTCTCGTGAATGGCGAGACATCAAGCTCGCCTATCGACAGGGAGCCCAGAAGCGTTCGATGCCGGCCTTCAACTGGTCTCGTTACCTGGTGCATAACGTGAGGGTGATCGCAGAGCTATGGCTCTGCACCACGCGTCCGTACCAGAGGCTCGACAACATCGACCCCGACACGCGCTTCTGGTGCGAGCAGAATGGCATCGAGTACGACTACATGGTCTACGGCGATGACAAGTACGAGCAGCTCAGCCAGATAGTCGAGCCAGAGCGAGTGGTCGCCGTAATGGATGATCTGCCGGAGCGGCTGTATGAAGCCGGCAATCTGTTCGGTAGCCATGTGCCGCTTCTCCTGAAGCGTCCGCACAACGAGGTTGTCTGGAACGAGTGGCCTGAGGACCAGGTCGTGACCGAGGGCATGAACGCCCTCAAGATGATCCACAATCGAGTGGAGCACTGGAACGCGCTTCACGCAAGCAACGGAGGGATCCATGCCAGTTGATCGTACCGACCCTGACTTCAAGACCACCCCTGAGGTGGCGCCCGACCGAGGCGAGCAGCCTCGCGAGCCGGACGGCAACGGACAGGCGATCATCGATCCGCCCATCCCCGTCGAGGTCAGAACTGGCGATCACTCGCAGGCGATAGTTCTGAACCGGGCTCTCGACATCTACAAGGAGCGCAACGCAACTCGGCACGATGCGTGGATGGATGCGGGCGCGATCGGCAACCTAGTCGAGATGCGCAAGAAGCTGGATCGGCTCTGGGCAGCATGGGACGATCCGCAGGAGAAGGATGTCGACGAGGCGCTCGATCTCATCAACGCAGCGGTGTTCTGGATCCGCTGCGCCGAGATGGGCAACATCAACGGTGGGTGGCCGTGGCCTGATGCCCGCCGGTAAGGACCACGGCATCCAGAAGGGCCTCGACGCAGGCCTGGGTTTCCACGGACAGGTTCTAGAACCTGGCGGGGCAAACCACAGGCATGGCGAAGTGACTGGGGTGCGTCGAGGCTCCAATGGATCTAAGCACCCGATGAAGTGGGTTAGCCTACATCATCACTCGACGTTCTCATATGGCGACGGGTTCCAGCTACCCGAGGCACACGTCAGGCGAGCGGCTGAGCTCAACATGGGCGCCATCGCGATGACGGAACACGGCAATATGTCGAGTCACGTCAAGCTAGAAGGCGCTGCGGAACGGGCAGGGGTAAAGCCCATTTTCGGTCTTGAGGTGTACGGTGGCGAGATTGACCCTGACCGGCGGACGCAAAAGAAAAATCACCTCACGATTCTGGCGGAGAATCCGGTGGGGTACCAAAACCTCATCGATCTTTGTTCTGCCTCTTTCAAGGAAGGATTCCACTACGAGCCAACTGTCGACGGCCAGATGCTCTATGATCGCCGAGAAGGCTTGGTCGTACTCTCCGGCTGTCAGGGAAGCCTACTTGCGACAAGTCTGGTCGGAGGTAAGCTCATACCGAAAGAGCATGCAGGGTATCGACGTGGAGAGCGGGTAGCGAACAAGTTCGCACGGGCGTTCCCTGGGAACTACTATCTTGAAGTTCAGGCCTTCCCAGAGCTACAGACGACATGTGACATCAACGTCATGATGGAGCGGATATCGCAGCGGCTTGGTATCCCGCTCGTCGCTACCATGGACATCCACTACACCGCTCCCACCGAGGCGGAGATTCAGAAGATTCTGCACAATGTACGTCCTGGCGAGAAGCGGACTCTGGAAGATATGGAGCGAGCTTGGGGTTATGACGCCCCTCTGTGCCACGTTCTCACTGACCGCGTACTGTATCGACGGCTCAGGAAAACGGGCCTTTCACATCGAGCTGCCATCGACTCAATCAACAACGCAGCAGAAATCGCCGAGAGATGTAACGTCGCGCTACCCAAGCTACCCGAGCTTCACTATCCGCTTCCTCCTGGATACTCCTCTGCGCGCGATCTTTGGCGGGCTT
>Ga0070682_100002204_pt1 | contig 10798 bp, 23 predicted proteins | sample KBSC63LmetaG_FD_64668 | JGI IMG/M metagenome (GOLD analysis project Ga0070682, IMG submission 64668) | Corn rhizosphere microbial communities from Kellogg Biological Station, Michigan, USA - KBS C6-3L metaG | ecosystem: Host-associated > Plants > Roots > Rhizosphere | place: USA: Michigan... | reverse complement strand
AGCTGTTTGCGCTGCTGCGTCGCTTTCAACCAGCTTAGCGCCTAACGCCACCATTTGCTTTTCTTTATGCTCCATTGCCTCTTTAGGCATGGTGTTAGGCGAAACTTGCAGAATCTTTCCGTCTGCACCTGTGGGTAAAGCAATTCCACCGCGCGAGCCAACATTAATCTTTTTCTTTAAAACTTCTTCATACCAAGCCTTATCCAAACCTGAAATAATGTAGGTCGGCTGACCTACGATAAAGCAAGCTTCTTCATAGTCAGCACTGTTTCGATAGTGCGCTATGTTAATATTAGCAAGTGATAATAAAGGCGGTAAATCCGGCTCAGGATCGTTATTTACAGCGCCGATAAAGCTAAACGGAATTTCTTTAAATGGTTTGCCATTGCTATCTTTAGGCTCTCGCGTTTCAAAAACGTCATAACTGCCGTTTTCCATCTTTCGATGGATTTCAACAATATATCTGTCATCTACAATTTTTAAAACCCTAAACTGAATATCGTTTTCAACTTTAAAGATATCCGCCGGGTCCGGCTCTTTTTCGTATGACTCACGAATAACAACTAGCGTATAAATACGCTTGCCGCCTTTTTTATAATATTTCCAGTTAGTAACGTCACGCGCGCCGTGAACCGTTATAATTGGCGATGCTACGCCTTCTTGAATTTCTTGCTGTGTCGGATTATGGTCTAACTTAGTATAGTCAGTATAAATACCGCATCGGCCATGCCTAAGCACATTATCAGCAGCACCTTTAGCTGACTGTACTAACGATATATTTTCACCATCGGAATTGCCTTGCAAATTCGCAAGCGTTCCGGGCAATTCTACTTCAGGCGCATTAGAAAAAATCTGTCCAACTAAACCCGCTAATGTTCTGCCTGTTGCATTATATAATACAGCCCTTTGCTTATATGCAGTGTATCTGTCTAAACAATCATCTTCTTTAGGATTAGGCATCGGCAAATATAACGTGCCTTTTTCCTTAACTTTTTCGTCTACAACATCATCGACAATATCGAAATGAGGAATCATTAACGATAACTCGGACCTTACAAATTCAACGCCAGTGTAAGCCATATTAGTGTGGAATCTGTAAGTTTAGTTCTCTGGAAGTTCTGTTATTAGATGCTAAAATTCTGTATCTTGATTCATCATATGGATGATCTTCTGCCGTTTTGTCTATATCGTCCAAATCGTCAGGATCGCGCGGCAAGTTTGGAACAGTTTCTAAAAAAGCTTCACAGTTTGCCATAACATATAAGCCTGCGCCTTCCATATCGATTGACGCCTGCATTCTGTCGCGCATTAACTGTAAACCAATCTTTCTAGTGCCTTTACTCTTATCGCTTTTCGTCCATCTAATGCCTTCGTCCGACATTTGCTTTTCTATTGTATCGGTTCCTGAATCGACAACGTTTGCAATTTGATTATCGGCGGGTCCGGGCCACGGTTGGCTTTTAATCCAGTCATTCTGCATTAGCTGAATTTCTTTTTGTTTTATTTCTTGCGCTAGCCTTTTACTGCCCCATTTAACGCCGATATTAGTACCAATTTCCTTAGTGCCATACAATTCAGCTATTCTAATTAGCGTGCCTGGGGGCGGACAAAAAGTAGAACCGTCTTCTAGCTTTACTTCTTCTCCATTTGCTTCAGCCCACCATCCTACGCTAAACGGATGGGACGATCCCCAATCTAAAGAACGATCAACGTGCCAGTTACTAGGAATCTTAAAGCGCGGTATTCTATGCCTATCTATACGCCAAACGTCTTCAAAAGCTCCACCGCTTACAATATCCCAGGAACCAGTTAACCAAGCCTTCTTTAAATTCTCATCTGTTATTTCGTGCAAATTAGCTATGTACTGTGCATCAAGATATGGATTCTCCATATATGACGCAAATATTGCAACTTGCGTTCTTATGAAATTTTCATATTCTTTAGTTTGCGGGTTAAATACTTCAACTTCTTTCCTAACAATATGCCCGTTAGGTGCAGGCGTAATAAACTTTCTTTTAACCCAAACATGGCCGGCGCCGCTTGGATTAGTTGTGCTAAATGTCTGTAATGGAATCCTCGGTAAAGGTAAACCGTTATAAGTTCTATAACTGCCGTCTCTTCTTTTAGGCGTGTGTAATTCAGGAGTAAAGGAACTTCTATTTGTTGACAGCATTTTTAAAAATAATTCTGCTGTCGGATATTTCGTCAGTTCGTTCCATCCAATAAAAGGATATTCATGACCGTGGAAACCGTTATAATCTTCAGACTTCTTTAAATGTCTGAATAGCAGTTCTTCACCTGTCGGCCATTTCCATTTATATTCACTTGCACTAGAAAGAAACTTTGCGCCATCGTTAAAAGAATGAAAGAATCTATCTGACTGCGCCACTAAATCAGCTAAATCTTTAAATTCTCTATCGCAAATAATGCCGCGCCAGAATTTGCCATATCCTAAACCAACTAATCTCTTAAACCTCATTAACTGCGTTGCGGTTTTCATACCGCCGCGCGTGCCATGTATCAGCGTGTCATTAGCTCGGCTGTCAATTGCTAATGATTGCGCTGTATATGGTAAAGCCTTAAAAACAACATTACGCATTAATGCGCTGTGACCGAATTAGCTTGATGTTCCTTTAAAGCATTTTCCCATTGCTCATTTGATCCATAAACAGGAACTTCCATAACCCCTGCTGGTTTTTCATCATCTTCATTTTCTTTTTCGGCCTTTTCTTTAAACTGTCTTATCTCTACAAATAATTTCAAAGCTTTAACTGCAATTTCGCCATCTGCCGATTGCGATAATTCCCAGGCTCGCCTAGCTGCGTCTGATACTGTGGGCAAATCCTCATTAACGCCAACATCTTTAGCTTTTTCTAATAAAAATAAAACGTTTTCGTCAAGCGGAAGATAATTAGCTGCCCACAGGCATTTATTTACTAGGCTTTTATGAGAGCCGAAAGTTCTTTGTGCAGCAGCAAATACATTGTTAGGTGTACGCGCGAATTCCTCCGCAAATGCGGCTTTTTCTTCTTCTGTAATCGCAAATGGATTTTCATTCATTAAGGATAAGAAGCATATCCGCAAGCACCGTGCCTTGAATTAGGCTGCAAAGAAGTACCGCCCGCGCTTCTCATTATATGTAAGGCAAGTTTTTGTGTGTTACTTGGCAAGTTTGAAGAAACAGAACCGCTTGCTTGCTGCGGTGCCCCTGCGCCTGCTACTTGTTTAATCCACCAATTCATAGTATTTGAATTAGGAGAACAAAAAATTCTAGCAATGTACCAATCAAAGCCTAGCGTTTTTGCAGGTAATGTTACACCTAAATCAATCTTGGTTGGCGTAGACCCTCCGTTTGTGAATAAATAAAGCTTTGTATCAGCAGAATCATTGCCAAAAGCGAAAAAATGCGATGTTAATCTATCAGACGGGTTTAAGTCAGTTAAATCTGTTACTGAGTTAATAACTCCGCAAAGGCTACGCCCTGTTGATATGTTATCGGCAGGCCCAAATTGAAACCATAAATCAAAACCTCCCCTTCCAACATCATCGCCGCGCCATCCAAACGCGGATGTTCTAATTCCCGCTACAGCAGTTGCAGACGCAGACGCAGCGAATACGCTTCTTTTCTTATACTGTCCGTATTCTGAACCTGCCACTAAATCAACTGCGCCGGCAGTTGTGCTAGCCATATCCGAAATAGTCCAACCTGAAGCAACAACGCCAGTATTATAATTTACTGTAAACCATCCCATTCCACAGCTAGAACCGACTATTTGTTCTAATATTGCTGACGGTGAATTGCTTAAAAAAGCACTTCTATCGTTTGTGCTTAGCTGCTTAATGTCGTTTAATGACTGCATGATTTAAGCCAGAATGACAACGCGATAGGCATTGGCCGAAATAATAGAATCAAGCGGCCCGATTTGAACTTGATTAACAGAGTTTCTTTTAATATCGGCCAAAACTTCGTCTCTTGTTCCTGAATTCAAATAAACACCTACCATAACATCATATGTATTGAAGTTATGGTTAATGAGAAACGTATTGGCTGAACCGTCGCCAATATTTGCAGCAGTTCTCTTTAAAAGAAGCGACGAATCTTTTAAAGTTTTTGGCGTGACAGCCTTATTAGTTACTGTGCCTGCATCTACTTCTGCTTGCGTAGCAAGAGCAATAACACCAGCGGTTGAAGTAGAAGCAGCAGGCGTAGAACTGCCGAAAGTTGCCCAATTAACCGCATCAGTATCAATGACGCCATTAACTGCCGATTGCCTAAAACTAGAACCTGCGCTAGTACCTTCTTCAACGCTAACGACAGCAGATTCTAATTCTGCAAACGTGCTAGCGTCTAAAGCTCGCGTCATCGGCACGCCTGAGCCATTCCAAATATAAATGCCGTTTTGACTGGCTGTCGTTTGAGCGGGCAAAAGAACGCGGTCGTTCGCTGCCATAGAAACGCCGTCTATAGCTGCACCTGGGGCCGCTAAGTTGACGTTTACGCTTGCAGCTACCCTAACAGAGTCTTTCCACGATAGCCCTTCTACGGCGCTTTGAAGCTGCTGCATCGTGACGGGATCGCTAGCTGCGACACCATCGGGCAGGTTCTTAATTGCCGAAGTTCCTTGAAAATCTAAGCTAGAGACAACTTTACGCATTTTGATTCCTCACATATACAAAGCAAGGCCCGACATAGGGCTATTTAACAAAACAACAAATTGATTATTGTTTGTATGATTTACTTCTGCGATTACTTCTTGACTGCCAGCATTTAGAATTGTCACAAATGGCTTATAGCCTAAATTATGATTAACTGTCCAACTAGCAGACGCAACGCTTTGTGTAAACTCAAACCTACTTTGCGAGCTTCCAGGTAATGTTTGACCGCCTTTGAAAGTTACGATTATTTTCTTTTCAGGAACTAATATTTCAAGCATCAGTGACATTCCTTAAAACTTTATGGTCTCCATACCAAACCGTTCTAACGAATGCTTTTCCTGCTGTATATAATTTGCAATCCCAAAAATATAAGCTTGCTGCATCGTCTATATCGACTCCGCCGGCAAGCTTCATACTTTCAGAATTAGTAAGTTTTAGCCTAAATCGACCTTCTTCTTGAGGAACAATTATGGAAACTTGCCAAAAAGCAATATATTCACTATCTCTGCGATTTCTCTTAACACCGCAAACCATTAAAAAATCAGTTAAATCAAACGGCAAGCCTTCTTCGCCTTCTGTTTCAGGCTCATTCTTAATTACTCCGTCAAACTCATAAGTATCGCCACGCTGAATCTCTATGTTCCAAATATCGCCTTTGCCGTCGTAAGACGCTTTGGTTAGATCGGTGGTAGCCATGCGCGCGAGTGTATGCCACAAAGCAGAAAGCCGGGCTAACTTTCGTTAGCGCCGGCTTTCAAAGTGTCAGGCTATCCCGATAGGACTTCTTTACAGAGTCCGGGCGACAACAGCCCCAGGCTTGCCCGGAAAGCTCCAGGGTGCGCCATCGTCAACGCTGCGGACGACGAAAAAGCGCGTCTGCTTACGCGGATAAACCATCGTGCCTTTGCGGTTCGCTTTTTGCGGTTTCGTCTTGTCTTCTTCGCTATAGCGAATGTTCGCGCTAGAAACAGTGGAATTCAAGCCGGTTGCAGGCTTTGGATTCTTTTCCGTAGCGACAACGAAAAAGCTTTGGCCGACTTCAAGCTGCGAAAACGGATACGTCTCCGGCCGTGCGCCACCTTTGCGCTTTTCGGCATCAGGCGGAAGAAACGAAACGATGCCCGAAATCGTCGGCTTTTCCTTCTTTTCTTCTGCGGCAGGCGTAGCAGCAGCAGGGGCAGGGTCAGAAGCGGCGGCATCTTGTGCCAACGCCGTTTGACCGGCTTCCGTGATACGCGCTGCAACGTGTCCAGCTTCGTTCACAAGCCCCGGATTGATCTGCACATGGCCTGCGTCAACCAGCGGCTTAACGCTATCGGCCGACACAAACTTATAGCCCGGTTCGCCTTTGGCCGCTTCTGCGACTTCATTAAGCAAGGTCTTAAGATCAACGGTAGGCGTTTCCGTCTGCGTCACAGGAGCTTGCGTTTGCGGTTGCGAAACTTCGGCAGGAGTGTTGCCAACGCCTTGCGGCGTTTGGCTTTCGGTAGCGGCGGCGTTCTTGGTAGCGGTCTTTGCCATGATGTTCCTTTCAAGGGGGTTAGTGATTGGCAAGAGAGACTTTATCACAAGCCTTAATCCTGTCAACCATCATTTTGACTGTTACCATTTTTTACATCATAGAAGTTCACAGCGTCTTGCCTAGCTCTTGCAGCTTGGTTAAGCATGAGAGTCAGACACGCAACATGGAACATATCGGGGATTGGAACGCTATGATTCCTAGAAAAATCGTAGAAACTGAGCATGCCTGCGGCGAAAACCGATCGCATAGCATAAACCGCCGCTGTGGGTAATTCTTGTTCTTTTATGGTTTTCGCATAAATTTCATCAAAGATTTGATCGAAAGATTTTATTGTCATCTTCATTCTTCCCAAATAAGCCTATCTGGTTGTTGCGATTCAGAAATCCACCAAATTTGTTTGCCTCTAATTATTGTTGCAATTTCAAACTTATTTTCTAACTCATCTGAAATTGCATATATGTCAAATCCTTCATTTGAAAGTTGGTTTGCTGTATGAACTAATGTTTCTAGTTTCATTCAATGCCTTTCAAACTTAGATACCATTTAATAACCCTAACTGCATCTTGCCAACCTATTGCAAAGACATGATAATAACCGCTTGCATGGCAATAGTCAGCAAAATTTCTTTGTTCTACGCTAATTGCATGTTTATCCACTCTCTTTAGTTCAATGTATAAACCGTGATAAGGGCCTGCTGCAAGCGGCAGAAATATATCTGCAATTCCTTTCTTAACGCCTTCTGCGCGCATCCTAGCTGCTGTTACACTGTCTCTTGCGCCACCGTTAGGAATGGCATGCATCCATCGCAACGCTTCAATTGGATGGCTTAAACCCTGCCATCCAGGCTTGCGATATGAAGTCTCTGAATCAGCAGCATGGATGCCATGCAGGCATGCGACAGCTACCCAGGCAAACACTGCGGCTTGATGCCCTGATTCTGTACCTTTTAAACTTAACTGGTGCGGGGTCATTATTATTTCCTTGGTAGGCCAGACAGGATTTGAACCTGTAACCTTTGAATTATGAGTTCACTACTCTAACCAATTGAGTTACCGGCCCGTTTATATTACATTGCGCCTAAATAAATAACTTCAGCCCCGCATTTAGACAACACATTAACAATCGGATTTGCAATAGCGCCGTAAATATAACCTTGCGGCACGGGAACTTTAAAAGATTCAATGTCTAACTTGTCATATTCGATGTCTTCATCCGGGTTCAAACTACTAACCCAAATAGAATTGCTCAAACTATCATACCAAACATAAGTTTTCATTTAATTCCCTTTGAAAACAAATAAGCCAAAGAAAAGCAAAACACCGCTATTCCTGAAAGCACACCAAATTTAAAGCCTGTGCAAATCGAACCTACAATGCACAGCGCTAAATAGCACGTCTCATCTTCAAACATCAGGAAATTCCAACGTAATGATTTTAAGAGAACGCTTAATTTGTTCAGTTTCACTTTTAAGCCAACTTTCTTGAATTTGTTGAAATAGAATTTTCATCGCGTCTTCATATTGCGAAAATTTGATATTAGTTTTACTCCATTTGCTAATAACTTGCTGTCCCAAATGCAAAAAACCAATAAAATATTCATAATCACCATCTGCGCCAGTTCTGCGAATTGCGTATTTAGTTGACATGATTAAACACAAATCCTTTTAGCTTCTTCGATTAAAGAATTGAATTCCTTATTTAAATTCACAATTTCTTTATCAAATTTATCTTCTTCTGCTGACGCAAGTTTTGCGGCGCCAAATTTAATTGCAACTCTTTCAATTTCTGTTTTAATAAAAGAAAGCCTATCTAAAATTTCATTCATCCGCTTCTTACTGTTAGCATTCATTTCTATCTTTCCTAATTCGTTGCGACAGCTACACTTTGCCACCATCATGCCAAACGCACCAATTGGATTTTCCTATCACCTGTGGGCAAGCTATAGCTAAGAAAATTTATACAATGACAGGATTTTTTATATATTTGGATGTTTGCATTATAAAATTTATATAACAAAAAAGGCGCCGAAGCGCCTTAATCGTCTGTGCCTATCGATACTCACTTATCATCTAAACTAGCCCAATCGCTAGTTAAAACCATCGGCCCTTTCCCGTTGCATTTCTTACTTCTAATAAAGCTCGCTAAGAAATGCCCTGCAATAAACATGAAACCAATAACAAGAAAAACCCATCTAAAAGCAACTGCGTAAATATCTCCGCCATAGCCAACCATCAAGCCATCGATAACAGGATATAAGCCAATTGCAATAAATGACAACCCCGTCTTGATTGTGCCTGGAATCTGTATTTTCTTGCTAAATACCAAGCAAATAATTCCTATAACAATAGAGCTTGCTAAAAAAACCGCCATGTATATAGGAACAGCATTAGTTTCTATAACTGGCAACCAAGCAGGAAAGTACCTCATTTGTCTTTGCCTTTATTGGATAGTACGCGATTCTTAAAAAATATAAGCGTATCGTATAAACCTGACAGTATCGCGCCTATTCCATTTTCGTCAACCCAAGCTTTACCGCGTCTAATTATATCCATTCCCAATAAACCACACATAAAGCCATAAATCGAAGGACCGTAAACGGAAAATACTTTAAGGTTTTCTGCAAGGAATGGAGCAAAAATCAAAGCCGACGCTAACCCGCCTAAAAAGGTAAAGAAATAATCCTTTTTAGTATCTTTATCTAATAAATAAAGACTAAGCACGCTTCCAATGAATCCTGAAATAGACGGATGCATTAACCAAGGGTTAATGTATATCCTAAAAACATCGTCAGGATTAAACACAATTGACGGCGGCGGTATAACTTGCGCTATCAAACTTGAAAAAATCATAAGCCGCCCCTGTGGATTGTCGTCCAGTGTACGGGCTCAGGATATCACCCTTTAGGGGGAGACGGATTTAGCTGCAAGTAGTCCACATGCGTTACGTGCAAAATATCTGAACCTTTAAGAACAAATTTGTCTTCTGTTTCTTTTATAAAAATAACATATTTGTTGCCAGCTTTAATTATCTCCCTTACTGTAAAAATCTCTCCGCAAGTAAGTAAATAGGCCGAAGCCTCTTTTAAAGACTCCGGCCTTTCGTGCCACTGTTTAACAGAAATCAAATCTGTATAAACAGTCTCAGGTGTCACTATTATCATTTGCTGCGTATAAAAGATTATCTGCCGTTCGATTCATCCAACCTTTGCCATAGCTTGCCCACAGGTTAGACAGGCTTGTGTAGTGCCTAATTTTGTATGCGTTATACTTTAGCAGAATGTCGTTCTCATTGCATTTATTGACTGCTGCAATGCTGACAGGCCCCATTACGCCATCTTCTGCGACGCCTGCCGCACGCTGTAGAAGCCTCTTAGCAGTCCCCATGCCTGCATTTACTGCGAAGTCCCAAACCTGAAAAACGATGGAAGACGGCAGTTCATCAGCACCAAGCTTAAGCCACCAATCACGGCGGTAAATCTCCTTTGCCTGCGCTAATGTTAAGCCCTTAATATCCACGTCTGGATAAGTATTGGCTGCGATGCCGTATTTAGTTCCTCTTAAAACTCCGCGACCCTTAACGCCACCTGTCCAATTGCCATTATCGTTAGGATCGTTTGTATATCCTTGCTCAATGTTTATTAAACGCTTAAAGGCATCTTCAAAAGTCAGTCTCATATAACCTCATCTAAAACGACGTGACGAACAAAGAAAACTTTACCTGAATAATACTCGCATTTGTCTAAAAGATTTTGAGCAATTAACTTATCATCAAAACCTGTTGCGTCTAAGATGTTTGAGACACCTTGCAAATTAACTCCATTTGAAACATTAACTTTGCCGAACATATCAGGAATGCTTGAACCACCGCAAGAGTCAAACGTTATAACATATCTATTTACTTCAATTAGCATTATAGCCCATCCTGTAATGAGTAGAGTTTAAACGCCAAATTACAGGCTTATGCCCGTTTAATTTATCAAACTTTCCATCATTGTAATCCATACGTCTATCGACCATTTTTTGTTTTCGTTTGTTGGCTAGCGCATATTTAAGTGTTTTCATGCTTCTTTAATCATTTTAATTTGACTAACATTAATCCAAACAGCGTCGCATTCTCTACTATGCCTGCCTTGAAGCTTAATCATAGGCATATCAACTGCTAAAACCTTAGCATCGCCACTAAAAGGCAAACGCCAAGATTCGATATTGAAATCAACGCTTACCATTTTTCCGATTAATTCTTTCATTTGTTTTTATGCTCAATCCAAGCATATTCTAATACGACAACAGCAAACACAACAAAACCTAGAAATTTATACAATTCTGAATTATCGCACATTTTATCTTCCAATCAATAAGATAACAACGCCGATTAAAATTCCCAGACATGCGCCTGTATATAAGACATAAGAGACACATTCAGCATTACACATTTTTATACTCCATATCCAATCAACTTTTCCGCAGCCATTCTATGCAAATCAGAATTACGCTTCTTTCCGAAATGCGGCAGTTCATTCCATAAATATCTAGCTGTCCAATACTGCAAGCTATCGATTGCGCGATAGTTAGTCTTTCTTTCAACTAGGAATGTTCTGCTCATGATTAGACGCTGTGTGCAT
>Ga0070682_100002201_pt1 | contig 10805 bp, 6 predicted proteins | sample KBSC63LmetaG_FD_64668 | JGI IMG/M metagenome (GOLD analysis project Ga0070682, IMG submission 64668) | Corn rhizosphere microbial communities from Kellogg Biological Station, Michigan, USA - KBS C6-3L metaG | ecosystem: Host-associated > Plants > Roots > Rhizosphere | place: USA: Michigan... | reverse complement strand
ATCACCTCGAGTGATGTGGCGGCTCATGACCAGTTTGGTTCGTCGGTAGGGATCGATAGCGACACAGTAGTGGTCGGTGCTGTGGGTAAGAACTCCAACACCGGCGCGGCCTATACATTCCATTTGACGTCACCGACCCCAACTCCTACACCGACGACCGCCAGTTGCGGTTTTACAGCGAATCTCGGCAGCCCGCCGGCGCCCGCGACTACCGGCACCATGACGACTCGATTGACCCGCGCCAGCGTGCAGGGTACCTGCAGCACGAATTCCTTCCCTGGAAATTTCGCTTCCGGCTCATTTCCATTCGACGCCTATACATTTGCGAATCCATCGTCCTCTCCAGTCTGTGTATCAGCGGCGTTGACTGTAAATTCTCAGTCGAATGCGAACTATCAAATCGCGGCTTTCCTGGCGCCGTTTGTAGCGACTGACATCACCAATGCGTCGCGTTACCTGGGTGATCCCGGTCTTAGTAGTGGCTTCCCTTCGCTCATTCAGTCGTTCCAGTTCACCGTTCCAGGCAACACCAGCTTTGCGATTGTCGTCTTCTCTGTCAACGGCACCGCGGAACTGGGCGGCAATTACACATTCCAGGTAATGTCGACGAGCAGCTTTTGCCCGTCGATTCCCACGGCAACACCAACTCCCCCGCCGACGAAGGGGACAGCGGTGGCCTATCAAATCGACGCCACCCATAGCGGCGCGCAGTTCGACTCAGTTACCACTCCACCATTGATAGAGCGGTGGTCCCGAAATCTGGGCGGTCAGATCTCCTATCCACTCATCGCGGGCGGCAGGATCTTCGTGACGGTCGCGAACCAGAGCGGCAATGGATCGATGCTCTACGCGCTCGACGAAGCTAATGGCGCTTCAGTGTGGGGGCCCGTCGATCTCGGAGGAAGCCGTGCCTGGTCCAACGCGGCCTACGACGCTGGACGCGTCTTCGCTGTAAATCATGACGGCGTTCTTCGCGCTTTCGATGCAGTGTCAGGTGCGCTGCTATGGTCGACGCAGCTTCCAGATCAAAACGCGTTCTTTTCACCGCCGACGGCGTCAGGTGGCGTGGTGTACACGGGAGGGTCCGGTTTGGGCTCGACATTGTACGCCGTTGACGAGCAGGATGGCACTGTGAATTGGAGCGCGTTGTTCTTCGATGGTATCAACAACAGCTCTCCAGCCGTAACGCCAACGGAGGTGTGTGTCTCATTCGCCGAGCTGGCCTGTTTTTCGCCTCAGGATGCATCTCTGATCTGGACACAGATCGGGGCAGCGGCAACACCAGTCATCTTTGGCGGGCGTTTGTATGTGGGCGATACTTTGACACCCAAGCTGATGTACGATGCCGCCACTGGTGCGCCGCTAGGCACTTTCCCTCCCGGTCCACCTCCGGCATTCAGCGGCTCGACAGGTTTCTTCCTCACCGGATCCATTCTGAAAGCGCGCGATGCCTACTCTGGGGCAGTCCGGTGGTCCTTCACGGGCGATGGCACCCTCAGTTCCGCGCCAATCGTAGTCAACGGCTATGTATACATTGGTTCTAGCAGCGGAAAGGTCTACGCTCTCGACGGGAGTACGGGCGCGAACGTCTGGACCGGGAACGTGGGTTCGCCTATTCAGACGGCCGAGTCGCTCGTCACCCGTCCGCACACGGGACTCGGCGCAGGTGACGGGGTGGTGGTCGTACCGGCTTCCACTCTGCTGGTAGCTTATCAATCATCAACACAACCAACGCCAACTCCCCTGCCGACACCACAGCTTCAATTAGTCTTGGATCAGTCTGGGCCGGCGTTAGACCAGGTTACCGCATTAGACTCATTACTTTTGACGCGTGATCCGTTTCCGGTCGTAAACGCGGCGGACTTATTGAATCTCGGAGTCGATCGCAATACGCGAGTAATAGTCTTCGCAATGAATCTTCAGTTGTTGCAGGGAGAGAGTTCTGCGGCGGTTAAGGTAACTTTAGTTGATAGTAACAACCAGTCTTACGACCTCGCGGCTGACGATGTGCGTCCGGTGCCGAATTCTCCGTTTACGCAGGTAGTTTTTAGGCTTCCGGATAAGGCATCAGTTGGCACCTGCATCATCACACTCAAAGCGCACGGACAGACCAGCAATTCGGGCAGCATCAGAACTCGAACTTAGGAGTCTGGGGGCATTGCGAACGGAAGCGATCAATGGTTTTTACATTCTTCCCCGTTCCTTACCACGCTTATAGGTCATGTGCTGTTAATTCTGTCGACAAATTGGCACGTAAAATCCTAAATTTAGTCCTTCCATAGGTTCAGTCCTTATATAAATGTCTGGTCCCGAAGATTGTTCGGTTTTTTTTCGCTGTCCGACAAGAACGTGTCGATTTCGCGTTCCCTCATTCGACTATAGAGCGGACAGACCGACACCGCGGGGATGGCTGATAAGCGAAGCGAGGAGAAATGCGATGGTAGATAACAAACAGCGAATCGTTTCGAAACTACATCTCAAACACATGACAGCAACGGCTTTAATGCTGACCCTTCTCGGGTCCACCGCAGCGGCGCAAGAACCGAAGACGGGCTATGCACCCGTAAACGGCCTCAAGATGTATTACGAAATCCACGGCAAGGGTGATCCTGTTGTCCTACTACACGGCGCATTCATGACGATCACAAATAACTGGACGGAGATGATCGCTGAGCTTTCAAAAACCCGACTAGTTATCGCCGTCGAGATGCAAGGCCACGGTCGAACCGCCGACATCAATCGCGATTTCAGTTATGAGAATCTCGCCGACGACATAGCCGCCCTGCTCGACTACCTGAAAATCAAACAAGCGGACGTGCTGGGCTACAGCATGGGTGGAAGTGTTGCCATGCAGCTTGCGATCCGCCACCCGGAAAGAGTCAGGAAAGTCGTGAGCATTTCTGCTGTGATTCGCAGCGATGGCTTCGTCAAAGAAGGGATGGAGGCGCTTACACGTCTGGAAGCCGGAATGTTCAAAGGTTCACCCATCGAGACCGAGTATAAAAAGTTGAGTCCGACACCTGACCAATTCGAAACCTTCGTAAAGCACGTCGTACAGTTCGCTAGCAAGCCGTACGATTTTGGCGCCGAGAAAATGAAAGCTACAAAAGCTCCGATGCTCTTCATCCATGGCGATGCAGATGGCGTGCGGCTCGATTACATCGCCGAAGTGTTCCGTTTGAAAGGCGGCGAGATTCATGGCGATCTGCGGCCACGCTCCGAATCGAGGCTCGCGATCCTTCCCAATACAACACACGTCACATTGATGAATAAGTTGGATGTCATCGTTCCCATGGTCAACGACTTTCTAAATGCCCAGCCACAGAAAAAGAGTGCTTTATAAACGACACACATCGACGCGCAAGCAGGACACGAGCATGTTTTAGCACCTTCACTATTTCTTATCGTCGCCTATACCTGAGTCACGGTTCTCAGCGAATTCATCCCTGCCTCCGCATTACACACAACTGCATTAATATCAGTGCACTCAAGCAATTGCAGACGTAAATCACACATCGCATTGACATCCGATGCCATTTCCTACTGTTCTATGACATACCGTGTCGTTAATTCTGTCCACAAATTGGCCACACGAGAAATTGGACCAACTTGGATAGGAACGGCCAAGTTGTTGAGTGATGTGAGTTAATGGTGGAGCAGAGGGGGGTCGAACCCCTGACCTCCGCATTGCGAATGGGCCTGGGCCATCATTGCATGCTTTGTCATGCAGTGGCATTAAGTAGCATTAACTTACAATTCTTCAACAGGTTGCAGCCGGCGCAGGAGCAATTTCTTTTGCAGTATTTGACAGCGATTTTCATCGATTTGAAGAGAGTCGAGTGACGAATCGGTGACATTTTGCCCCGCTTGTTCTCAGCATTTCCACCAACAGGGTCTCAGAGATGACAAGAAGTCATCGGAGATCTGAGCAATTCTCTGAGACTGGGCGTCTGTCAATAACGCTTGATGATTGTTATAGGCTTAGTCGACTTCGAAAGCTTAACGTAGATTGTTGACCGCCAAAAAGGTGACTTCGTTGTTATAACCCAAACTTCTTCTATTCCCCGTTTCCTCAGCTCGCTATCCATTTCAAGAGTCCGGTATTCGTCCCCCTTCTCATCGGCAATCAATTCCTGATTCACCTCGAAGCGATTCCCGTCATCCTGCCGTTCCTTGAAAATGACGCCAAGAATCTTCCGGGAACCGTTACCTGCTCCATCCCAAATGAGCGCATCCACACCTTGCAAGTCCAAGCGGTAATCCCAAGCCTTTAGATCGTCGCGTATGAAATCGGACAAAGTTTGCTTGTATGCCTTTGCCCCGCTGGTTTCGGCCAGCAATTCGACTTCACCCAGGCGAACCGGAACAATCTTTCCCCTCACTTGTTCCTTCGGCAGTTTGGGGCGACCCATCTTTTTAGATTTCCCAGTAGTCATGCGGTTTATGCTATTAAGCTGAGATAATGTATTACATTTAATCGTCGTTTACAAGAATTAATGTGTTACACTTATGTTGAGCACGAGCTACGGTAAACCCTAGACGGCTATAAGAATCTTCCGTCGCACCGATGGGTCACGGTATCCTCCAGCTCATTCCATCGGCGCTCGGCGCTCACCCGATTTTCTCATCTTCGCAGTCGTTAGAAGTTTGAACTAAGAGAAAGGAAAGACTGAAGTACTATCGAGACGTTCAATGACCACCGTCTATCTTGTCAAGCTTCACGATAATCAGGCATAAAACTCAAACAAGGATACAAAAATGGCGTCTAGAACTGCATTCAAAAAGATGCGGCCGTGGAGGTGATGTGCGGTTTTAAGGTGGACACACACGAAAACCAAACATTACCGCCGTGGCCTAGCAACAGAATGTGAACGAGGCTTTGGATTAAGATACTGGAGCGGAACACGCGAGAGAAAAAGCCTGAACTCGGTAAAGAAACGAGCTGCCGTGGCTCTGACGGTTGCATTTTAAAAGGAACGATCTTGAGTATCTCAACGCGACAATTCGAGACATACTTGTCAGCGGCACTAGAGGAACTACGCGCTAGCGCCTTAACCTCACATGAAGCTAGGGATTTTCTAATAGCCTTATTCCTTCTTCGTTTTCTAAGTGAAGCGTTTGATCGCAATAGTGAGGGACACAAAGAGAAAGGAGCAGTGGAGTTTTACGTGCCCGAGGACGTCCGCTGGGCATCAATCGAAGCTCATCCTAACCCAAACGACGCCATCGTTCATGCATTGGGTACTGTTACGGTTGGCGGTGAGACCCTAGATAAGCCTGGTCTCTTTTCGTCCCTTAGAAGGATAAATAGAGATCCGCAGCTCTTCAAAAAGCTATTAGGGATTGTGTCTGGGGTGGATTTTAGTGATGCAACGAGAGACGACCTCGCTGCATTAACGGATGTACTAGTCAAATTGCTGGCAACTAGTTCCGGTGCCCAAGGCGGCGAGTTCTACACGTATCCTGACATTGCCGAACTGCTAGTTTCCCTGTTAGATCCTACGCCCGGCAAGTCGATTTATGATCCCGCTTGTGGAACAGGCAGTTTACTTTTCTCGGCGTTCAATTATACGCAAGACAGGAATGAGGGTTCTCTAAAGACTTGTCTCAGCTGCCAGGAGATCAATCTCCGCACCGCCGACTTAGCACGCATAAACGGAATAATGCATAACGTAACGAATGCGTCCTTTAAAGTTGGTAACAGCTTATTTGACACGGAGTACTCTGACGACGGGCGTAAGTTCGATTTTGTAATTACGAATCCTCCCGCTGGTCTAAGATTTACTGATGACACATATCACCGCATAAGGCAAACAAGAAGTGCGGATTTTAGATTTGGCCCACCTACTAAAGTGGCAGACTACAACTTCATCCAACACGTCTTGTCTAAGCTCAACGGAAATGGTCGTGCTGCAATGCTGGTGGGTCTAAGACCACTATTTGTATCAGGACAGGAGGGTGAGATAAGACGGTCCCTAGTTCTATCTGATGTGATTGAAGCGGTAATAACCTTAGCGCCCAATCTGCTCCCACACACGAACGCTCAGTCAGCAGTATTGATACTTAACAAAGCAAAACCGACTGTTCGACGAAATAAGATTCAGTTTATTTTAGCAGATAATGAGTACGAGTCGATTGGAAGGTCGCGAAATACGATTCCCGATTCTAGTCGTCAAAAAATCTTGCAGGCTTACAATGCTCTTCAGAAGCGCAGTCAGTTCTCAGCCATAATCGATCTAGACGAGATCATTGCCAATGATTTCACATTATTGCCTTCAAAATATTTGGGAATTGGAAAAACTGACGTCTCACTTGGTAGTGATGTTCAGTGGATATGTTTGAACGAATTGGGATCAGTGTTTAAGGGAACATCCTTAGGACGCCACGAGGGTGAAAGACTTCCAGTATTACAGGGACGCGATCTCTCAATGTCCTATCTAAATATCGATCAGCTGGAGAAAAAGAATGTACCCCAGGATCTCCTAAAAGCTGTTTACTCACAGCCGGGCGATGTCCTCCTCCAGAGAATCGGACAGAGGCCTCAAGCTTTCCTAGTGGAAAATGAGCTGTCGGGTGTGCTTATAAGTGATACGGTTTACGTGATTCGTTTCAAAGATGTAAATATGCTGCAAGCTAGATATCTAGTCGAATTCTTAAATTCAGCACCCGGTCAAGCGCAGCTGACCTCATCGATTGCCGGAGCTGTGATTCCGACCATAAGTCTCACTGTCCTGCGGAAAGTTAGGGTTCCCATCCCGAATCAGGCCGTCGTAGAACTCGTTAACAATTTGCACAAAGTTGAGCAAAGCCTGTTCGACCGCATGAGCAAGGCTCGTCAGCTGCGACAAAAGCTATTTACCATCGAAAACCCAGAGCAATTTTCAGAACAATTGCGTAATTTAAGTATTGAGGCCGAGGTGTTGGGTGAAAGCGTTATTCAGGCCGATGATCTTAATTTTCAAATTCGCAATTACTATCCATACCTCTTGGCCTATGGATATCGGTCGCTCGATTCGCTTCAAGGGGATACAAAGCTTTACAAAGAGCAACTCCGATTGGCTGAGAACTTAATGGCTTTTTTAGGCTCAATAGGACTTATGCTGACAGCGTGGATTGGCGCATTCGCTAAGGATGAAGTAAACGGTTTTTCTAAAGAACGAATCCTTGAATATTGGCAGAACGGTATTTCACCGGGCGATTGGGTAGACATTGCTGTCAGAGCGGGAAAATTACTGCGTAACAATGAGCAGTATGCCGCTATTGTTAGCTTCTCCGATATTTGGTTCAAAGGCCGAGGCTCTAAGCAATCTCATTTTAGGAACACGCTAAAAAACTTAGTGGATCGAAAAAACAATTTCAAACACGATCGCTGGCCACAGACCGAGGACGAGTACGCCACTGCTGTAAGAGAGACTCATAAAGAACTAGAGCAATGTCTTCAGGAACTAGCCTTTCTCGTTCAGTATCCGATGAGATTAGTTCAGGATTCAGATGTTGACTGGAAGACAAAACAGATCAGTGCTAACACGTTACTTTATGTTGGCGATCATCCCAGTCTTAGAAAGGAGAGTATCACTTTGAGCACACCTGTCTCTCGGGACAAACTGTATCTTGAGTTAGCAAGCGACACTCTCGTTGCCCTACACCCACTATTAAGTGTTCAAAACTGCGGCATTTGTAAAATGCGAGAGGTGTTCATGATTGATCGATTTGCCGCTGATCGAGTGGTCCTTAAGAGCTTCGAGCACGGGCATTCTCATGACAATGACGAAGTCGCGAAGACAGTCGCAGGAGATCTAGAGCACTGGCTGCAAAATGCGTTTTAGGATTAGACGTGCCTCCGAAATGGCCCGTCGGCCGCGTAAACCCAGGGCATTTACGCTTAGCTAACATATCCTTTCGGGCTCCCGAGAGAGCCACTGGGATGAGCCCCTAGGAACAGCAAACTAGTGTCGGAAGTCAACGGGCGCTGAACACATACCTTACTTCGTTAACGATTTGGCAAACTGGACCAGTTCAAATGCCCTTGTATCAAGAAACTCTGTCGGCTTTCGTGCAAGTATTGGATCCGCGACCTGTTTTGAGACGAACTGTGAGTTTAAGATGCCGTCGGCTTCCTGTTCTCCAAAGCGTGCTCGTAGGGAATTAATTAGTTCCTGTGGAGTCGTGCTCAAGAACTGTTTTCGTTCAAATTCTGAAACTACTACCGAATTAGCGATGAGCTTCGAAGATCCTAGGTGTTTTCCCATATCCAGCTCTAGTTCATGCCTCGGAAACAAGCCCTCGAAGTTTTCTAGGCTAGCATCTCTCATAAAAGTTTCCGGATCAATTATCTCACCAGTGATCAGACTGCGAGGTTGCTTAGCTGCTATCATGGCCCTGGTGGTCAATGAAAAGGCCCGTGCCTTTGAAAGCCTACGTTCTCGAAATTGCTTTGTGCTGAGTTCAAGACCATCCTCGAACTGGTTCATCAGGCCGACCATAAGGTTGTCTGATGCAGAAATTAAATCTGGAATATTTTTTTGCTTTTGGTTACTAAAGCTTTCATTAAAACCCGATCTCCAAAACCAGCGCTTTGCTAAGAATCTCGTTTCTGTAGTTGGATTGAGAGATATTGAAAAAAGCTTTACGAGTATCAGAATTTGTTCTTCATAGGGCACTACTTCGAAAGAGTGAATATTGAGTTCCTCTTTGAGGAAGCTCTTTACGTTAGTTACAGCTGTAGCACAACTCTCACGAGCAGCTCCAAGGAGACGTGAGTCGACTTCTCTGAGACTCAATATATCGTGCGGTGTCGGGCTCTTGCCCAAGTTTATTGCAAGCATCTTAGTGAAGAGCTCAGGCGACACGTGAAAGCCATTATCACTGAGACGGTCGGCAGTCTCTGTGAGACCGTCAAATTTCTGATCGCCTGTTGCAATCAATGTCGCTAAAAGATCAGAGAAAGTAAGATGGGTGCCTCCTGTATTAATCCGTTCAAATATCTCAATAGCACTGCTCAGTTCCCCGCCTCTTATTGTTATGACGGGAATGCTGCACTCTTGGAACTTAGTATGAAGTGAGATTGTTCGTTCGATTAATGTATCGCTATCCGGGAGCGACTCCCATTGTCTCTGGGTCTCGAAAAAGCTCTTCGGAGCGAAAAGAGCTGAAAGACGAATATAAGCATCGGGAAGATGTTTAGCTTGAAAATGCAAAAACTCTTCATTTCGGAGATCGAAAACAATATTGAATTGACTTGGAGTATCACCGGCCAGCCAGTTGAACACACCAAAAAGACTTGACAGTCGTTGGACTCCATCAAGGATGTACGTTGGGGGATATCGAGTGTCCCAAACTTCTTGTGGAAGATAATTGTTCTGTCTAAAGTTGGTAAGTAAGAAATTATGCGACCAAATCCTTTCGGCAATTGGCTCGTCCGGCACCCAAAAGAACAAAGTACCAATCGGATATCCCTTGTAAATGCTTTCGAGTAATTCGAGGACTTGGGAGCCCTTCCAAACAAATGGTCGTTGGAAAGGCGGAATTCGAATATCGCCCTTTTGTAGTTTGGACAGTAAAGAAGGAAGATATTGGATCTGGGAATCAGTTATGAAGGGACTAGGTTCTTTCATCGTCTACCTCCGGAGTCGCCTCATCAGCTCCCACTGCTGGTCTATCGCCATTTCGCAACTCGAGAATTATGCCTTCCAGAAGATGCAGCGTATGGCTTAAGTAACCGGCGCGAAATCTGTTAGAACCTACCTCCCACTTCCATGCACCGGGGTCAACCTCTTTTTGAATCCTAAGACCCTCATAATATCGATGGGTAATATCGTACATAACGTCTTGCAGTTGAGTGGAGAGCTGAATTTCTATATCGACATCTACGACGGTTGGCGCTCCACTCAAAAAAAGCTCCACCGGGAGTTTAACGTAGTAGTGATAAGCATAGTAACCATCATCTTTCTGTTTACTAGCAAATCGACTAACCAAGCCGTAACCCTCCGCGTACTCTTTTAGTTTTTCCGCCAGAAAGAGTGGCCCATCGATGAATTTGCATACCATAGTACTCCTAACAGTATCGTCGAATCTCAAAAACCAATTGTTAGGACTGGCCCAATCGCCTGGGGGCGGGGCCGGAAAGTTACTATTTTCAAGCACATTATATCTAAACGATTTGTTGATGACGGACTCGTATGGCTTCACGATTAGCTTAGGAGATGGCAGATCTCCCATAAACAGCTCAGCTCCCGTCTTCCCTAAATACGCTTGACTTGAATCTTTCAGAAAGTTCTCTAAGTTAGTAAAGAAGTCATGGTCCTGTGCTGTAGTCTGAATGAATGTTGCGTTCTGTTTGTATGCTAGCTTTATTTCAGAAGCGGCGAAGTCTACGCCAATCGGGCCTTTCGCCCATTCCACATACTCCTCAACGTTTGTCACACTTGGTGGCGGGATGGCGCTCATGGTCCAATTTTAATCAAGCTAACATTAAGTATCGACTCATAAGAAGGTTTCTACGCGGCCCACTTCAAACCCTGCGTGGCATAGTTCAACATCAACTCAAACACCGTGTCGCATTTCTTGGTGAACAAGGCCCGATCGTAGCTATCGGGCAAATGAACGTTGAGCACTTCTTGCACAGTTGACTTCACTCGCTCTTTACTTTGCGTGTCCTTGAACCAATCTTGGATCAACACCGGCGGAGGCTCGCTTAACAAGCGATGTAACAGCGACTTCGCGGCGAGTCTGACCCTCTGAGTTTCATCCTTTGTCATCTTGTCTTTCTTCAGTAGGTCGAAGATTTCCAACTCATCTTCAGTTAG
>Ga0070682_100002200_pt1 | contig 10805 bp, 8 predicted proteins | sample KBSC63LmetaG_FD_64668 | JGI IMG/M metagenome (GOLD analysis project Ga0070682, IMG submission 64668) | Corn rhizosphere microbial communities from Kellogg Biological Station, Michigan, USA - KBS C6-3L metaG | ecosystem: Host-associated > Plants > Roots > Rhizosphere | place: USA: Michigan... | reverse complement strand
GACACTGAGACAATATGTGGAGTGCGCTCGTTCCCTGCGCTCGTGAGAGCGTGCCGAGCGAGCGTGTGGTCAAAGGTACGCCCCGGGCTCGCGCGGGCCAGCGCTGCGGCCCGGCGCGGCTCCGGAAAGGCGAGCGATTTCAGCGAGTGGCGTCCTTGCGCCGCCGTCCGCCCGGGGGCGTGCGGGCGCGAAATGTGGACGCTCGCCGCGGCGCTTTGAAACCTGGGTCTCGTTGCGCCCGCCGGTTTTTCCAGGAAAACTTCGGCCCTTCCGTCATGAGCCCCTCCCGCACGCACAAGATCGGCAGTGCCTTGGCGCTCTGGGCCGGTGTCGGCTGCGCCACGGCGATCGTCGACGAGGAGCCCGACGAGCTGGGAACCAATGACGGCTCCGCTGCCACCGCGGCGACGGGCGGGACGTCCGTCGCGGCCAGCGGTGGTGGAACCGCTCCCAGGGGCGGGACGACGTCGACCGGCGGGACGAGCGGCACGTCGCCCGCGGGAGGCTCGGCCGGCCTGCCCTCCGCCGGCGGACGCTCCAACGCGACGGGTGGCGCCGGCGCGAGCGCGGGCGGCGCGGGCGCGGTTGCGATCTGTCCTTCCGCGCGTATGCCCGAGCAGCCAGGCGCGGCTCAGGGCAACTCCGGCAGCTTCGATACGACGGAAGCCGTCTGCTACTTCGTCGAGGGCAGCTTCAATACGTGGAACTGCTCGAACATCGCCGGCAGAAGCGTGACGATTAACGGAACGCCCTCGATGTGCGGTGGTTCCCTACCTGAGAAGATCGACGGCGGTTACTACTTCGAGTTTGGTGCCGCGACTGACGGCACGAACTACACTAGCTTCTACTGGTACACCTCATGAGAGTGACGGGATCTTGGTCACGCGCGCGGAGCGCGGTGGTGCTTGCGGTGTTGGTCGCGAGCGCATGCGCGACGCAGATGGAGCAGCCCGAAGAGGAGGGTTCGGGGGACAGTACCTCCGGTGGAACGGGCGGTGATGCGGCCGGAACCTCGGGGATGAGCATGGGCGGCAGCCTCGATGCGATGATGGGCATGGGTGGCTCGTTGCCGATGGGCGGCGTCATGAACGGGGGCACGGGCGGCGGCGCCGGCATGGGCGCCGGCGGAACGGCAGGCAAGGGCATGGGCGGCAAGGCCGGCACCGGTGGCGCCAACTCGATGGGCGGCAAGGGCGGCGGTGCCGGCACGACGATGACGACCGGCGGCGCCGCGACCATGGGCGGGTCAGGCGGCAAAGCCGGCGGCAGCGGCGGCGGTGCTGGCCGTGGCGGCGCGAGTGCCGGGGGTGCGAGCTCGGGCGCGGGCGGGCGCAGCTCCGGTGGCATGTCGAACGGCGGCCGCGGCGCGTCAGGCGGAGTGTCCGGCTCGAGCGTGGGCGGCATCGGCGGCGGCAGCGCCGGCACGAGCGGTCAGAAATGCGTGACGTGGACGACGGCGCCGCAGTCCTCGGGCAACATCGGCAACTCCGCAGCGTGCTTCGACGTGACGGGTACCATGATGGGCTGGCAGGTCTCGAACCTCGGCATGCGAACGCTCACCGTGAACGGCAAGCCCGCAACGCCGCCCACCGTGCCCGCTGCCGACGCGGACGGTCACCGCATCTTCCAGTTCACCGCACCGCCTTCGGGCGACGATATCGGCAAAAACTGTAGCTGGAGCTACTGGTAAGCGACGCTCGCTGCCGGGTAGAGCCAAGCCTGACCTGCTGGTAGGCTTCGCCTCGGGTTACCCGATGGCACTCTTTCTCGGACTCGATTCCAGCACCCAAAGCCTTTCGGCGCTCGTGATCGACACCGACGCCCGCAAGGTCGTCCTCGATCAGAGCATCGTCTACGGCAGCGCGCTCCCGGAGTACCGCTCGCCGCACGGCTTCCTCGAGCACGCCGACCCGGCCGTGAAGCACGCCGACCCGCGCATGTGGGTCGAGGCGCTCGAGCGCTTGTTCGAGAAGGTGCGCGCGAGCGGCTTCGATCTCGGCACGATCGCCGGCATCAGCGGCGCCGGGCAGCAGCACGGCTCCGTCTACCTGAAGACCCCGCTTTCGAAGACGACGTGGTCCACCAAGTCGAGCCTGAGCGCCGAGCTCGTGCCGCTCCTCAGCCGGACCACCGCACCGATCTGGATGGACAGCTCGACCGGCGCCGATTGCCGTGCGATCGCCGAAGCCGTGGGCGGCGATGCCGCCGTCACGCGCATCAGCGGCTCGGCGGCGACGCCGCGCTTCACGGGCCCGCAGATCCGCAAGTTTTACCGCGACGATCCCGCCGCGTACGCCGCCACGGCGGAGATCCACCTCGTGAGCTCGTTCATGGCGGGCGTGCTCACGGGGACCTCGGCGCCCGTCGATTTCGGCGACGGCGCCGGCATGAACTTGCTCGACATCGCGGCGCTCGGCTGGAGCGAGCCGTTGCTCGCCGCGACGGCGCCGAACCTCGCCGCAAAGCTGCGCACGCCCGTCGCGTCGTCCACGCGCGTCGGCGAGATCGCGCCTTACTTCGTGGAGCGCTACGGATTCCGCCGCGGCACGCCGGTCATCGCGTTCACGGGCGACAATCCGAGCAGCTTAGTCGGCATGGGCGCAGCTCTCCCCGGCACGGCGGTCGCGAGCCTCGGCACGAGCGACACCATGTTCGCGGCGATGCGTGCCCCGAAGACGGACCCGCGCGGCTTCGGCTACGTCTTCGGCAATCCCGCGGGCGGCTTCATGTCCCTCATCTGCTTCGCGAACGGCTCGCTCGCGCGCGAAGCGGTCGCCGAGCGCATGAAGCTCGATTGGCCGGCGTTCGAGCGCGCGATTCTCTCCGAGACCAAGCCCGGCAACGGCGGCAACCTGATGCTCCCGTACTTCGTCCCGGAGATCACACCGCGCATCGCGAAGCCGGACGTACGCCTCTACGGCGACGCCGATTTCGTTGCCTGGCGCTCGCCGGCCGCCGCCGCGCGCGCGATCGTCGAAGCGCAAGCACTCGCGATGCGCCACCATTCCGATTGGATCGGCGAAACGCCGAGCACGATCCTCGTGACGGGCGGCGCGTCGAAGAATCGCGGCATCCTGCAGGTGCTGGCCGACGTGTTCCAGGCGGAGCTCCGAACGCTCGCGGTCGCGAACTCGTCCGCGCTCGGCGGTGCGCTGCGTGCCGCTCAAGCCGTCGAGGGTCGGCCCTACGCCGAGCTCTTCGCCGCGTTCAGCGCCCCCGGTCCGGAGCGCATCGCGCCCGATCCGGCCACGCGCGGCATCTACGCCGAGCTCGGCGGCCGCTACGCCGAGAAGATCAAAGCGGCTCTCGGCTGAGGCAGCCCCGCAAGTTGCGGCGCTTTTTTGCGGCGGCAACGGGTCGCCCCAAAACGAAATCATGCTAGCGTCCGCGGCCCTTCGCCCATGCGTCCGCTTCGAGCCTTCGTCCTCTTCATCGCCCTCGGTGCGCTCTTCGGCGCGTCCGCGTGCAGCACGAACGAGGAGCAGTGCGAGAAGCTCTGTGACTGGGAGTCGCGCTGCGTTCAAGGCTCGGTCAGCGTGCGCGATTGCACGCAAGACTGCGTGCGCGACGCCGACAATCGCACGAGCGACTGCGACGAGGCTTTCGACGACTTCGTCAACTGCACCGACGAGAACCAGAGCTGCCCCGGCGTCGACAACCGCTGCCAGCGCGAAGCCGCCCGCCTGATTCAAAAGTGCGACTGCACGGATCCGAAAGGTCCGCTCAAAGACCTCTGCGTGACGGACGGCCGGTAGGCGCAAGGCTCGGACGCCTGCGCTCGGCCGCGACGCGACGGTGGGCGAGCGCTCGGCGCCTCGCCCACCGCGCCGTCCCGCTCGTCACTCCACGAAGATATCGACCGTCGGGCGGAGCCGCGCGCAGGCCGCGAGCACCGCGTGCACGGCGTGCGTCTTGAACGCGGGGACGAGCTTCGCGTCGAGCGGCTTCTTTTCGTCGAGATCGACGTAGGCCTGCTGCGTGATGTTGTAGTCGAAGCGCGGGGCCCAGCGGCGGGCACCGAGGCGGGCCGTCGTCGAGCAGTTGTCGATCATGTACGAGACGCCGCGAGCGTGCATGTACGGGTTCAGGGAGTCCGTGCACTCGATGACGCTCTCGTTCGCGATCTCGGAGCCGGGGTGCTCGTGGGCGTAGAGCACGTCGATCTGCGCCATCATCGTCGCGATGTAGACGCCCGCCGTGAACGGATGCACCGGGATCTGACCGCGCTTCTTGCGCACCTCCGCGCCGACCTTCCAGGTCTCGGTGCCGTCGATCTTGCCCATCGGGCGCTTCTTCAAGCGCTCGCCCGCGAGCACGACGCCGCGGATCTCGTTGCCGCTCGAGACCTCGTCGTAAATCTCCTCCATGACCTCGCGCGCCGCGGGGTAGGTGGCGGTATACGCCTCTTCGAAGGTCTTCTTGCCGGCGGCGTCGAGCCCTTCGTACACGGCAAGGATGCCCTGCTTGGAGATCGTCTTCGAGATCGGGCCCGTGATCGACTCGCTCGAGTTCAAAAACGCTTCCTCGCGGCTCATGCCCTGGCTCACGAAGCGGCGGTAGAGTGACTCGATGACGCCGTGTACGGCGCCGAGCAGAATGCCGCGCTCGCCGTAGATGTCCGACTTGTACTCGCTCTCGAGCGTCGTCTGGAACGTGTAGGGCGAGCCGAGCGCGACCGACCAGCCGAGCGCGATGTCCGTCGCGCGCCCGTCGATGTCCTGCTCGACGGCGAAGCTTGCGTTGATACCGGCGCCGTTCACCTCTTTGCCCTGCACGTACAGGCGGCGGACGCTCGGCCCCATGCCCTTCGGGCACACGCCGACGACGTTGATGTTCGCGGGGAATTTGGCGCCCACGTTCTTCAGGTGACCGAGCAAGAAGCCGTGCGAGAGGCCGAGCGTCGTCCCCGGGCGCATCAGCTCGAACACCTTGCCGAAGAGCTCGGCCTGCGCGGCGTCGGAGATGAGGAGCAGCACGAGGTCGCTCTCCTTCACGACGTCGAATTGGTCGCCGAGCGTGCCGTTCGCTTGCGTGAAGCCCGCTTGTTCGGCTTGCTTGGCGGACGCCGAGCCCGCGCGGAGGCCGACCTTCACCTTGATGTCCGTGCCCGCGAGCGACTCACGGATGTTCTGCGCCTGCGCCGGGCCCTGCGAGCCCCAGCCGATCACGCCGATCTGCTTGATGCCGGCGAAGGCCTTGGGGAGCAGCGGGAACAGATTGCGGCCGCCCTTGACGACCTGCTCGCTTTCCTTACCGAACTCGAGGCGCTCGACGTTGAAGACCTTGGACGTGAAAGTGAGGGGCTTGGCCATGGATAGTTCTCCCGTAACGGATTCGCGAGCCTAGCTCCGGGCAGCTATTGCGCCAAGTGACATAATCAGTATATTGTGTTGCCACAGAAGCAACACAATAAACACGCAGAAATCCAAGTGTTCGGTCGCGTTTACAGCATGTCGCGCGGCCCAAGCCGCGCCGAAACGACCTAGGAGTCTTGCCAGGCCAGATCGACGAAGCCAACGCGGCAAGAACCCGTACGACCCGGCGAGGCCGGCGGAGCCCGGTTTCAGCGCGATTCTGACGCCAAATCTTTCAGGCAGCTCCGAGCCCAACACCAAATCCCATGGACTACGAAGAACTACGCTTGTTTCTGCATCTCTCGCGGTCTCTTCATTTCGGGCGGACTTCGCGGGAGTGCCACGTGAGCCCCTCGGCCCTGTCGCGCACCATCCAGCGTCTCGAGGGTGAGGTTGGGCAGCCGCTCTTCACGCGCGATCGGCGGAGCGTCGAGCTCCTGCCGGCGGGCGAGGCGCTGAAGGCTCACGCCGCGGAGACGCTTGCGCATTTCAGCGCGCTCAAGGTGCGACTCGATGAAGGGACCGAGCGCTTGAGCGGAACGCTCTCCATCTTCGCGTCGGTGACGGCGTGCCAGAGCTTTTTGCCCGACGCACTGGCGAGCTTTCGGCGGCGACACCCCGACATCCACATTCGACTCGAGACGGGCTACGCGACGGACGCGCTCGGCATGCTCGCGCGCGGCGCGGTCGACGCGGCGATTGCGGCGCTGCCTGCGCGCACGCCGCCCGGCTTGGTCTCGCGCGTGTTGTTCGTCACGCCGCTCGTGATGGTTGCGCCCGCGAGCGACTGCGAGGTGAGCCGGCTCGTCTCCGAGCGAACGGTGCCGTGGGAGCGCGTTCCCGTGGTGCTGCCCACGATCGGGGCCGGGCGTGCCGCGATCGAGCGTTTCTTCCGCCGGCGCAGGACGAAGCCCGTCGTGTACGGAGAGATGCAGGGCAATGAGGCGATCTTGTCGCTCGTGAGCCTCGGCTGCGGCGTGGCGGTCGTGCCCAAGGTCGTGATGGAGAAGAGCCCGCTGCGCTCCGCGCTGCGCGGACTCGACATCGACGACGACCTCGGTGAGCTCGAGGTCGGTGTGTGTGCCGAGAAGACCAAGGCGCGACACGCTGTCGTGCGCGCATTCTTTGCATCGCTCGAGCAGCGCGCACTGGCCTGACGGACTCGGTGCTATAATCGCAACATGGGCTTCTTCCTTCGCACTCTGGGCGTCGGGGTTGCGGCGTGCGTCATCGCCGCGGCGTGTAGCGGCTCCGACTTCTCGTCGCAGGACGCGCCGAAGGGTGGGACGGGGGGCGTAGCGGGCTCGGGCACCAAGGGCGGCGCCGGTGGTACGACCGCAGGGACCGACTCCGGCGCAGCGGGCGACACGTCTGCCGCAGGCACGCTCGGCGCAGCGGGAACGCCGACGGGCAGCGGCGGTGCGGGTGCGATGGGCGGAACTGCGGGCGGCGGCACCGTGCTCTGCGTCGACGCGGCGGATTGCGACGACGGCAAGCCGTGCACGCTCGATGTCTGTCTCGCGACCGGCGTCTGCGACAACCCGCCCAAATGCGGAGGAGACACGCCCGCATGCTGCAACGGCGTCTGCAGCCAGTGCTGCGCGGCGGGCGATTGCGAGGACGGCATCGACTGCACCGACAACTCCTGCTTCGCGGGCGTTTGCACGTCCCTGCCCACGGACCGCTGCGGTAAGGAATTCTACTGCTCCACCGACCCCAGCACTGCTCCGAGCGGCTGCGTCGCGGTCGAGGACTGCGACGTCGACGCCGACTGCGAGGATCCGAATCCCTGCACGGCGGACGCGTGCGTCAATCACAAATGCACGCACCCGCTGTGTCCGGCCGGCGGAACGTGCTGTGCCGGAGTCGGTTGCGGCGAGTGCTGCGGTGATTCGCAGTGCGCGCACGACAACCCCTGCAAGCCGAGCACGTGCAGCACCGACCTCAAGTGCGTGCCGAGCCCGCTCTGTGCCGAGGGGGACCAGTGCTGCAAGAGCACGGACGGCAAGAGCGCGTCGTGCGGCGAATGCTGCGTAGCGGCGGACTGCGCCGACGACGGCGTCACCTGCACGGACGAGAAATGCAAGGCGGTCCAAGGCTTCCTCACCTGCACCCACGAGCCGAACGCCGACAACTGCCCGATGGGCCAAGAGTGCAATCGGCGCGACGGCTGCGTCGCCGGCGGGTGCGAGTCCGTTTCCGATTGCGACCCCCCGGAGCAGGCTTGCAAGAAGGTCGCTTGTAACAACGGCAGTTGCCAGTTGAGCGACGTGAGCTGCAGCCATAGCCAGAAGTGCTGCGCGACGTCGAACGCACCGCTCGGTGAATGTCTGAGCTGCTGCGAGAACAAAGACTGCCAGGAGGCCGGACTCTCGCGCTGCTGCATGCCGGCCGGCACCTGCGCGGAGTGCTGCGACAACTCCGACTGCCAGCTCGCCATGACCAATGGGGGCGCCACGCCTCAGGCGCTCGTGGGTGGCGCCGACGTGCCGTGCCCCGGACCCTCCATCTGCAAGGTAGGCGCGTGTATGGCAACCTCCACGTCCTGCACCGCCGTGCAGAAGTGCTGCCCGGGAGTCGGTTGCGTTTCTACGCTCGAGCTCGGCTGCCCGGCGACTCTCTGATCCGAAAATTCGTCGTCTGAAACTTCCGGCCGTGACGGGCGTCCAATAGCTCGTTCCCGCCACGGAGGAAGTCATGATCCCGAGCTCTTCGCCCGGGCGCGCTCGTCGTGCGCCCTCATTTCGGCCGTTTTCCCTACTCACGCTGAGTCTCTTGCTGGCCGCCGGTTGCTCGCACCGAGCACCCAAGGTCGAGAAAGCGGCCGAGGTGGCGCAGCACGCAGTGCCGGCGCCTGCGCCCGAAGCGCCGGCCGAAGCTACTCGCGAGGGCGGTACCGGCACGCGCGCCAAGGGTGAGGACGGGGCGCTCGGGCGGAGCACCGATTCGCTGTCTCGTGGCGACATGAAGGAGAAGACGCAAGCAAAGCCGGCGTCGCCGGCGATGCGCGCCGCGTCGGGCTACGGCGCCGGCATGGGAGTCATGGGCTCGAGTGCGGCCGCGGCACCAGGGTACCCGGCGGCGGCGGCGGGAGGCGGACGGGTGAGCAGACGCGTGCTCTCGCCCGGGGCGCGGCTCATGGCAGAGCCGGAAACGGAGCGCAAGTTCAACACGGAGGCGTATTCGCCGCTCGGTGAGAACGCGTTTCTCTCCGTCAACGAGCATCCGCTCTCGACGTTCTCGTCGGACGTCGACACGGCCTCGTACAGCAACGCGCGGCGCTTCCTCGGCGACGGGCAGCTACCGCCGAAAGACAGCATTCGCGTGGAGGAATGGCTCAATTACTTCTCCTATGCCTATGCGCCGCCGGTCGGTGACGCGCCCGTCGCGATCCACACGGAGGTCTCGGAGTGCCCGTGGCAGCCGGCGCATCGCCTCGTGCGCATCGGCATCAAGGCGCGTCCCATCGAGCAAGCCGCCGTGCCGCCGCGCAATCTCGTGTTCTTGGTCGACGTCTCGGGCTCGATGATGCCCGCGAACAAGCTGCCGCTCTTGAAGAACGGCCTCGCGATGTTGACGCGCACGCTCCGGCCGCAAGATCAGGTGGCCATCGTCGTCTACGCGGGCTCGTCGGGGCTCGCGCTCCCGGCGACGCCCGGCACGAAGCAGAACGAGATCCTGACGGCGCTCGGCGCGCTCGAGGCGGGCGGCTCGACCAACGGCGGCCAAGGGATCGAGCTCGCGTATCGCATCGCCCAAGAGCACTTCGTGAAGGGCGGCATCAACCGCGTCGTGCTGGCGACGGACGGCGACTTCAACGTCGGCACGACCAGCGAGGGAGAGCTCGTCCGGTTGATTGAAGAAAAGCGCAAAACCGGCGTGTTTTTGACGGTCCTCGGCTTCGGCGACGGCAACTTGAAGGATTCGACGATGGAGCTTTTGGCCGACAAGGGCAACGGCAACTACGCGTACATCGACTCCGCCGCCGAGGCGCGCAAAGTTCTGGTGCGCGAGGCCGGCTCGACGCTCGTCACGGTCGCCAAGGACGTCAAGCTCCAGGCCGAGTTCAATCCCGCGCGCGTCCAGAGCTACCGCCTCGTCGGTTACGAGGATCGACTCCTCGCCGACCAGGACTTCAACGACGACAAGAAAGACGCCGGCGACATGGGCGCAGGCCACTCCGTGACGGCGCTCTACGAGGTGGTCCCGGTCGGCGCACCGTCTCCCGCCGGACAATCGCCCGCCGTGAGCCCGCTCAAATATCAGTCGGGCGCGGCGCTCGCGCCGGCGTCGTCACGCTCGGAGCTCCTCACGGTGAGCGTCCGTTACAAGGCCCCGCAAGGCAACACGAGCGCGAAGATCTCCGAGGTGGTGGTCGACCAGCCCGAGCCGTTCGCGACCGCGAGCGCCGATCATCGCTTCGCGGCCGCCGTCGCCGAATTTGCCCAAATCCTGCGCGGATCACCCGCGGTCGCGGGACAAACGCTCGAAGGCGCGAAGAAGATGGCCGCGGCCGCGCTCACGGCAGACGCGAGCGGCGACCGCCGCGAGCTCTTGTCGCTCATCGAGCACGCGCGGGGGCTCGGCAAGGAGCCGCTCAGCCGCGCGGAGTGAGCGCGAGGGGACGGTGCAGACATAGAGCGTTCCCGCGGTGCTGCGGCGAGCTGTACTCATGCCGGCGGGCGCAAGCCCGCCCGACACGAGCCGGTGTTCTCGGAAGAACTGATCAACAGGCCCAGCACCGGAACAGCCCAACACGACGAACCGGCGAGGCCGGCACGTGCTGCTTCAACGGACCACCGAAGTCGCGAGGCGCAACGCTTCGCGCCGCCCTATCCCCGGCCGACGCCGGTTCACCCAAGCCGCTTCCCGTCGCGCCGCCCTATCGCCCGGCCGGCGCCGGTTCAAGCCCGATGGCAGGTGCGGCTTCGCCTTCGATGCGCTTGCCGGCCGCGAACGCTGCGAGCACGGGCGCCACTTCCTCCTCGAACGCTTCGCCGCCCCAGAAGTAGCGGAGCGCGCCGGTCGCATCGTAGAGAAAGCTTGCGGGCAGCATGCCGGGCCAGCGCGGGTTCATGCCCTGCTTGAAGGGGCCGAGCGGGCGTTCCGCGAGGTAGCTCGTGAGGGCGAGCTTCCGTTCCGTGAGGAAAGCGGCGGCCTTCTCGCGGTCGGCGGGCTCGTCGAGCGAGACGAGGACGACGTGAATGCCGGCGCCGTCGTATTGCTTCGCGAGCTTTTCGAGCATCGGGAGCTCGTGCTTGCAGGGGCCGCACCAGCTTGCCCACGCGTTGACGAGGGTTCCCTTGCCGCCGAGCCGGCGCACCTCCCCGAGCAGGCGTTCGGCGCTCACCGTGTCGAGCGGCGAGAGCGCGGTACCTTCGGGCGCGGGTGGCCCACTCGCCGTGTCGGGGGCTGGTGGGGTGGGGGCCGGCTCCGGACTCGACGCGATGA
>Ga0070682_100002198_pt1 | contig 10811 bp, 6 predicted proteins | sample KBSC63LmetaG_FD_64668 | JGI IMG/M metagenome (GOLD analysis project Ga0070682, IMG submission 64668) | Corn rhizosphere microbial communities from Kellogg Biological Station, Michigan, USA - KBS C6-3L metaG | ecosystem: Host-associated > Plants > Roots > Rhizosphere | place: USA: Michigan... | reverse complement strand
TCGTGCTTGCAGCGGCTGCGGCGGCGACTGCGAGCGGGTCGTTTCATTATGTGGTACCGGTCTCGATCGGGATCGCAGTGCTGCTGGCCATCGTTGCGACCAGCTATCGCCAAACCATTCACGCTTATCCGTCAGGCGGCGGGGCCTACATCGTCGCTAAAGAGAATCTCGGGACAACTCCGGGACTCATTGCCGGCGCTTCATTACTCGTCGATTACGTTTTGACGGTGTCGGTGTCGATCGCCGCGGGTGTGGCGGCGATCACTTCGGCGGTACAGGGAACGCACTACGCCTGGCTCAGCGAACACAAAGTCATACTGTGTTTGATCTTCATCGCGTTCATCGCGATTGCAAACCTGCGCGGCGTACGTGAGTCGGGAGCGCTCTTTGCGACGCCGACGTATGTTTTTGTAGTCAGCTTCCTGTTCATGATTGTCTTTGGTCTGTTTCATTATTTCATTCACGGCGGAGCTGCTCCCGTTCCCGCCGCGGAAGAACTCAAAATCGCCGAAGGCTACAAGCTGCAACCAATGACCTTGTTCCTTTTGCTCGCTGCTTTCTCGAATGGTTGTGCCGCGCTTACTGGAATAGAAGCGATCTCAAATGGCGTGCAGGCATTCAAGAAACCGGAGGCACATAACGCTGCGACGACGCTGATCTGGATGGCGATACTTCTGACGGTGATGTTTCTCGGAACAAGCGTGATGGCTTACTTGTACCACGTGCATCCGAGAGAAAGTGAAACAGTGATCTCGCAGTTCGCGCGAATCATGTTCACTGGACCATTCGGATGGTTTTATTACGTAGTCCAGGCGGCAACGGCGGCTATTCTCGTGCTCGCGGCTAACACAGCTTTTGCTGACTTCCCACGGCTTTCGAGTTTGCTGGCGCGCGATCGATTCCTGCCACGCCAGTTTGCTAATCGTGGTGACCGGCTGGTTTTTTCAAATGGCATCGTGATTCTCGCGATCTTTTCGGGCGTGCTGGTAATTGCGTTTGGCGGCGATACATCGCGTTTGATCCCGCTTTACGCTGTCGGCGTTTTTCTCTCGTTCACTTTGTCGCAGTCGGGAATGGTGGTTCATTGGTTGCGCGAGCGAGCAAAATTGCGCGAGGCGAGGAAGGCGGCGGCTAACGAACCTCCGCCGGCGATTAGTAATGGCCCATTGCCGGATCTTGCGTTGGAAAATGAAGAGATCCACCGCTCGTACTTCGTCACCGATGAAGTGACTGCTCCCGCAAACTGGAAGAAGTCCCTCGCGATTAATGCTGTTGGTGCGTTGGCGACGTTTGTCGTGCTTTGTGTCTTTATTGCGACCAAGTTCATTCACGGTGCCTGGATTGTCGTCGTTGTGATTCCACTTCTCGTGTTGCTCTTCAAATCAATTCACAAGCACTACGTGATGGTTGCGAAGCAGCTTTCAACTGAAGGGTTGGAGCAGTTGCGGCCGATCAAACATACGGTCATCGTGCCGATTTCAGGGATACACCGCGGTGTCGTTTCGGCGCTTCAGTATGCGCGCTCGATCGCGTCCGACCGTGTGCAGGCCGTTTACGTTGACTTCGAAGAAGAGGCGACGGCGGCTTTGAAAGACAAGTGGGATCGTTGGGGCGCCGGTGTGCAGCTCGTCGTACTGCCGTCGCCGTATCGCGAGCTGACGCGCCCATTGCTTCGACACATCGGGCGTCTCGCTCGAGAGAATTCCGACACGATCATCACGGTAGTTCTTCCCGAGTTCATCCCCGCGAAATGGTGGCAACACATCCTTCACAATCAAAGCTCCCTGCTGTTGAAGGGTTCGTTACTCTTCAAGAAGGGCGTGATTGTTACGAGCGTCCCCTATCACCTCGAACATTAGCCACAAAAAGGCACAAAAGACACAAAAAGCACAAAAGGATCAAAGAGCTCAAGTCGAGACTGAATTAAAATGATCACGTTTGTGGTTTTTGTTCCTTTTGTGCTTTGTTGTGGCTATGTACGAGCTTGTGAACGAAACTCCTGACCAGCAACTCAAACGCTACAAGACCGTTTCTATCGGGCTCGCGGCGCTCGCGTTCTGTATCGGTGGTGCTGCGTTACTGGGATGGATCTTCGACATCGAGGTTCTCAAACGTATCCATCCTACGCTCGTCACAATGAAGGCAAATACGGCCGTTTGTCTCATGCTGGTAGCCCTCTCCGTATTCCTGCTCCAGGACAGCTCGGCCTCGAAGTGGAAACGAATCGTCGGTCTTCTTTTCGGAGCAATCGTCGCGAGCGTTGGACTAATCACTCTGAGCGAACACATCTTTGGTTGGAACACGGGACTTGACCAGTTGCTCTTTTATGAGTCGCCGAAAGAAGCTGGTCTTTCGTTTCCGGGGCGCATGGGTGTGGCGGCGTCACTCAATTTCTCATTCCTTGGAATCGCTCTGGCTCTGCTCGACGTGCGTTCCGCACGATGGTTTCGTATCTCGAATGTTTCAGTGTTAGCGGTCGTGACGATCACGCTCCTCGTCTTCCTTTACTATTTCTACGGAATCGAACAGGGTGAGCGAATTGCTGCCTACTTTACGATTGCGTTGCACACGGTGGTTGCTTTCCTGAGTCTGTGCGGCGCCATTCTGTTGGCAAGGCGAGACCGTGGACTCACGGCTGCACTCCTGGGAAACAGTTTAGGTGCAGTAGTGGCGCGGCGAATGCTGCCCGCATTCCTGGTAGTGATCTTGCTGGGCTGGATCCGAACTGTAGCACGCAATGCAGGTTTGACCAGTCCAGGTTTCGCTACGGCTGCATTTGTTGTCGCGATACTTCTACTCCTTGGCGTATTGATCTGGTTGACGGCGTTGTCGCTCAATCGCACTGACAGAGAACGGCGTCTGGTAGATCTTGCACAACGGCGTGCTGAAAATCGACTCGCAGTGCTCTTTCGCATTAGTGAGTTGATACGAACGTTGCAAGATCCGAACGAGTTGTCATACGCAGTGGCTGAGCAGGTTGGCATTCATCTCGATGTGCGGCGCTGCTTGTTCAATGAAACCGACGTCGAACGCGATCTTGAGATTGTGCATCGCGATTACTGCGATGGCGTTCCCTCGGTTGCCGGCGAGCATCGGATTTCCGAATACAGTAGCATCACGTCGCATGAAATGGAGTTGGGGCAAACAGTCGTTAACAACGATTCAAAAACTGATCCGCGCACTGCCGCCGACTATCACAGAAGTTACGAACCAAGTGGCGAGCGTGCGTATATCGCCGTCCCGTTGATGCGAGAGGGAAAGTGGGTGGCTTCGTTATGGGCCAGTGTCGATCAACCGCGTGAATGGACGCGAGAAGAAGTGGGGCTGTTGCAAGCTGTTGCCGAGCGCACCTGGACCGCGATCGAGAAACTGCGCGCCGAAGCGGAACGTGAACGATTATTGCAGAGCGTCGAAGAAGCACGCGACGCCGCGGAAAAAGCTAATCAGCTCAAGGATGAGTTTCTGGCGACGTTATCACATGAGTTGCGCAATCCTCTGAACGTCATCCTTGGATACTCGGAACTGTTGTTGCGCATGAGCGAGATCGAACAGTCGCCGCGGCTGGTACAGATGGGAGAAGCGTTGCGACGAAACGCTCAGTCGCAGTCGCAGTTGATAAACGATCTGCTCGATCTGTCGCGTCTGCAACGAGGCAAGATTTCGTTGAACCAGGAGACGGTTTCACTGCCGGCGATCATCGATAACGCCGTCGAGACGGTTCGCGCGGACGCCGCGACAAAAGGTGTCGAGATTCGTCTTAACCCGAGCGAGCATCTCCTATTCGTGGAAGGCGACCGGCTGCGACTACAGCAGATAGCATGGAACCTCCTGAATAATGCCGTGAAATTTACGCCCTCGGGTGGGCGCATCGAGATCAGTTTGATCAACGAAGGAGTTACGGCGGCGTTTGTTGTGAAGGATACAGGGCAGGGAATCGATCCGGGTTTTCTGCCGCATGTCTTCGAGATGTTTCGCCAGGCGGATGGTAGTAATCGCCGGCGGCATGGTGGATTGGGTATCGGACTCGCGTTGGTGCGACAACTGGTCCAACTTCATGGCGGAACGATCAGTGCTGAGTCGGAAGGACCAAACAAGGGTTCGCGTTTCACTGTGCGACTGCCGCTGCTACGTGAAACTGCATCGCTTGCTGTTTCAGCGACGGCGGCTCCCGAGTTGAATGTGTTCTCGGAGACGAGTTTTCTCGTTCTTGATGATTCAGAAGACTCGATAGCGATGATGGCGGAACTGCTCCGGCTTGCGGGAGCGCAGGTGGTGACGGCGACGAATGGCGTCGATGCGCTGCGAATCGCGAGTGAGAATGAGTTTGATGTGATTCTGTCGGACATTTCGATGCCGGAGATGGATGGGTTTGAGTTTTTGCAGCGGCTGCGAAAGATTGACGGGCGGCAGGACGTTCCGGTCGTGGCGATCACGGGTTTCGGGCGCAACGACGACGTCGAACGCGCCCGCGCCGCTGGGTTTTATTCACATCTCACGAAGCCCATAGACCTGCAGGCGCTCACGGACGTGCTTGAGCAACTCGCGAAGAATGGCGCAACCCGAGGTGACACGGATATTGATTACGACGTGAGCGCCGGCCCCGTTTGTTGAGTCCTACGGAACGTACTGTAGGGGCGGCCCTCCGTGGCCGCCCTCGGTTGGAATGGTGTTCGCGAAACCCCAGACTGTCGATTCTTGAATTCCGTGCCAACCGAGGGCGGCCACGGAGGGCCGCCCCTACAGTACGTTCCGAGATGAATTAAGTTAGTACAAAGCAGGATTGAAACAGATCGCACAGTCGCTCTCACGTCCTGTGTTTCCAGGCGTACATAGCTGGCACCTTGCTTGCACCTCACAGGAGCATGAAGAAACGTAAGTATCTCAGTGTCGTAGTGTGCGCGCTGCTCGCAACCACAGCTCTTGCGCAGAACAAATCAGCCCTGGCGCCGCCCCCTATTTCACCTGCGGACAAAGCCGCAATTCAGACTTTCGAAAAGCAGGTGAACGACTACATCAACCTCCGCAACAAGCTCCGCGAGAACGCGCCGAAGCTCTCGAAAGACAGCACACCCGAACAGATTCACGCTTACCGCACAGCTCTCGAACAATCACTGCGCTCAGCACGTGCAAATGCAAAGCGCGGCGATCTATTCCGTCCCGAAACAGCCGACTACATTCGTCGCACCTTGAAGCTCGAATTCCAAGGCAAGGATCGACAACAACTGCGCGACACGATCTTTGAGACTGAAACACAAGGCGTGGTCCTGCGAGTGAACTATCCATACGCGCAATCGGCCGAGTTCTCGGAAATGCCGGCGACGCTCCTGGCAAAGTTGCCCCAACTGCCGAAAGAAGTCAGATACCGATTCGTCGGACGAAACATGTTGCTGGTTGATCGCGAGAGCAACGTGATCATCGACTACATGCCCGACGCTTTACCATAGGGATCGAAACCATGCGAAGAAACTTTCTACTTACACTCCTTATCAGCGCAATTCTTCTCATCCCGGCATCAGCACAACGGCTCACCTTGCCTATGAAAGACGGGTCGGTTCGCTTCGCAGTGATTGGCGACACTGGTTCGGGTTCTGATAAACAGCGAGAGGTGGGAGAGATGATGGCCCAGTATCGCGGGGTCTTCGAGTTCGAGTTTGTCCTGATGATGGGTGACAACTTATACGGCGGTGAAGCGCCGAAGGATTTTGAGAAGAAGTTTTCCGAACCATATAAGGCCTTGCTCGACAACAAGGTAAAGTTCTATGCCACTTTGGGAAATCACGATCAGTCGCTGCAAATCAATTACGCCAATTTCAACATGAATGGAAAGGAGTATTACCGGTTTAAGAAAGGCAACGTCGCTTTCTATTCTCTGAACAGCAACTACATGGACAAGAAACAGGTAGAGTGGTTGGAAAGTGAGCTATCCAAAGACACGTCGGACTGGAAGGTCTGTTTCTTTCATCATCCGCCGTATTCGTCCGCAAAGAAACACGGCTCCGATCCGCAACTCCGAGAAGTTGTCGAACCGATCTTTATCAAGTACGGCGTAAACGTGGTCCTGACCGGCCACGATCACGTCTATGAACGAATCAAGCCGCAGAAAGGGATTTACTATTTTGTCTCGGGCGCCGGTGGACAACTCAGAGCAGGTGACGTTAAAGAAACATCGGCCCTCGTAGAAAAGTCTTACGACCGCGACAATCACTTCATGCTGTTTGAAGTAGCCGGAGACCAAATGTACTTTCAGGCGATTTCACGAACAGGTGAGACGATTGACTCAGGCGTGATTGCACGGGTAAAGCATTAGCCACAGATAACAGGGATTTAAAACAACTTTAGATTTACACCGATGTTGGGTTCTACTCGACGTAAGAGATGTTCGCCTTCATTCTTCACGTCGTTCACTTCGTAACTTACTGCATGGCTACTCATCTCTGATGCAGGAAACGGCATCAGGATCTCTTTAAGCTCGGGCTCCCGCGAGTCTTCGTTAAGCCAGAAGTCATACAGTTCGGGCGGCAGGATCACAGGCATGCGCGTGTGAATTGTTGACAGCAACTCGTTTGCTTTCGTAGTGATGATTGCACAGGAAGTGATCACGCGATCGTTCGCGCGCCACTTGTCCCAGATGCCTGCGAATGCGAAGGGTTCTCCATCCTTCAACTGGAAGTAGTAGGGCTGCGAAATCTTGCCGCTTCTTTCCCACTCGTAAAATCCGTCTGCAAAGATCAAACATCGTCGCTTTTGAAACGACTCGTTGAAGCTCGCCTTCTCGGCAATCGTCTCGACGCGCGCGTTGATAATTCCTTTGGGCTCCTTGCTCCAGAACGGGATCAATCCCCACTGAAGCATCCGCGCTTCACGATTCGACTCGCGCTGCACGACCGCAAGAACGTCCTGGGTCGGCGCGATGTTGTAGCGCGGCGGCAAAGCGGGAAGATCCGACTCGTCCTCGAAATTGATGACGTTGATCCGGCGTGGTTGCTTGAGCGTAAATCGGCCGCACATGTCGTCACTCATTATCCGCGAAGAGTGAACTGCGGAAAAGCGGCTGGCCCGCTAGTGACGTATAGAAACCAAAACCCACGATCGCGAGACCGATGAACGAGGCGAGGACAAAATCAGCAGCGTACCACGCGGAGAGGTCAGACGTGATTGGGTAAAAGATCGTCAGGTGCACGAAGAAGATTGTTGAGATTAAAGCCAGCAAACCGTAGCGATACAAAGCCCAGATTATCAGTAACACTGAGATGCACGCGAAGGGAACACCCGTGGCGGTTTCATGCGTCAGGCTCAGCGCGACCGCCATGAGCACCGACAACACTACGGCTGCGACGCGTTCCCGCCGCAAAATTATGTACAGCAAAAACAGAAAAAACAGCAGGATGAACGACTGCAAAAGAGCGCCAAAAATTTGTTGGGTAATGCCGAATACAAACGAGCGAATACCGAGTAACTGTGTGGCAGGAAAATCCATCCACGGAATCTCGGCCGGATAACCGAATAGCCTCGGCACCACGTTCGCAAGATAGAAGTTGCAGATCACTACGCCCAGACCACACACTGCGCCGATGAGAATGTCGCGTCCCACGAGTGGATCGCGGAAGCCGCCCGCTAGCAGACGGCTCCATGACACGATTCGGTCCGGCCAACGGCGTCTCACAAATGGTTCAAGGGCGAGATAGACCACCCAGAAGAAAAACGTCCAGGCTAAGATCTTCTGAACTCCCGTGATGAAGTTGAAGGCTTCAGCCTCGGTCGATACGTGATGCGACCAGAACAACCAACGCACCAGGAATACGGCTGACATGAAAGCCGCAAGGCGAAACGCTCCTTTGCGATCGCCGCGACCGAGTTTCACATTTCGCAATGCCAGCACCGCGCTGCCGACAACTACGGTAATGAATATCGTGAGCAGTAAGACAAACAGCACGCGTTGGCGAAAACGCGAAATTGAAGCCTGTACGTCTTGTGGCTGGTCCCACGGGTCGAAAATTTCGAAGTAAACAGGTTTGCCGTCAAATGCTCCAGCCTCAATGTGGATCTTGAAATCGGGCGCGTCGGGATATGAGCCATCCCACGCTGCGCGTTTAGTGGTTTGGTACGGTGGCGTCCAGATGCTCGGAACTGGTTGAAACTTCGCTTGGTCCAATCCGCTTTCCACGAACAATGATGACCAATCTGGTTCAGGTTCAGCAGTAGGAACTGAACCTTTGTCAGGCGGCACTACCACGAGGGAACGAAGACGCCCGAAGGTGTCGAGAGTCACAGTGGTCATGCCAGGTAGAACTCGCGTGGGTTTGTCTTCAGTAAGATCGGCGCTATCGCCCACGTCAAACGAACGCGGACTTTGTCGATACCAGAAATAAATCGCTGCTGGTTGTCCACTGCGCAATCTGTTCCAGCGTCCCGGCGACTGATCGTTATCGCGGACGTAATCGAGATAACCCTCATCCAAACCCATGCCGTATGTCGAGTCCACGGGCGGCGTTGTGTATCCGAACTTTTTTACGAGTTCCGTGGCGCGATCTCGTAAGACTTCAGGCGACTTGTTCAGTGGAACTTGCTGGTACAGCGTCACCTTGCGCGATAGCAGGGAGATTGCGACGAGCAGGACCACTGCTGAAGCAAGTAACGAAATTGCGACGGCAGGTTTTAGGCCGCCTTGTTTCGGCGCTGCGGCAACCATCTCGGGCGATGGAGTCTCGCCGGCGGCAAGCGCCGCGGCGAGTGGATCGCCTCCGGGTAGTGCTGCTGCAACCTGCAGCGTGGTTGCCGGTCGTTTTATCGGGTCTCTTTCGAGGCAGCGGAAGATTACTCGCTCAATCAACGGGTCGAGTTCCGGCACATACTGAGCGGGACTCGTAGGAGTTGAGTCGCTCCGGCGCAGTCGCAGCAAGTCCTGCATACTCGAAGCGTCAAAGGCTTTCTTGCCGGTGAAGATTTCGTAAAGCACGAGACCGAGCGAATAGATGTCGCTCCGTGGTGTTAACTCGCGACCGTCGAGTTGTTCGGGCGACATGTAAGCCGGCGTGCCTGACATCTCGCGACGGTCCTCACTCGCGAGCGCGGCGATGCCGAAGTCGGTTACGCGTACTTCGCCTTGCTCGTCGAGCATGATGTTTGCCGGCTTCAGGTCGCGATGAAGCACGCCACGTTCGTGAACCGCGGCGAGGGCGGCGCAGAGTTGTCGCGCTACGTCGATCGCTTTGTCCTGAGGCAGACGGCCGATGCGTTTGAGCAGCGATGAGAGCTCTTCACCACGAACATATTCCATCGAGATGAAGTGCTCTCCCTGGTACTCCGAGACGTCGTACACACGACACACGTGGCGGTGTGAAATCTGACGCGCGACACTCACTTCCTTGTAGAAGCGCGCGAGTGCCGCGCCGTCTGCGCTGAGTGAAGCGGGAAGAAACTTGAGCGCTACTGACTGTTTGAGTTTTAGATCGTCAGCACGATAGACCTCGCCCATTCCGCCGCGTCCGAGTAGTCCCACGATGCGATAGCGCGCGAGGAGGACGTCGCCGGGGACGAATCTCGCGTCGTCGATTGAGTCTGAAGTATTTTTGAGGCGTGGCTGTGTAATCAATCTCGCGGCAACATCGAATACGTCAGTCTTGATGAAGTCCTCTGATTGCTTTTCGAAGTCGAGCATCTTCTCGACTTCCCGTCGAAGATCTTTGTCGCTGCCGCACGCCTGATCGAGGAATGAGGCGCGACGGCCTGGCTCGTGTTCGAGCGCGGCTTCGAATAGTTCATCGACTTTTCTCCAGCGGTCGGGTTTCATCCTCGGTTCCTTCGGAGATCATTCGGTAGAGCCATGCTTTCGAGCGCTGCCACTCGCGACGCACAGTTCTCGGTGAGACGTTGAGTACTTCTGCTGTTTCCTCGATGCTCAAACCGCCGAAGTAACGCAGCTCGACGATCTTGCCTTTCTGTGGATCGAGACTCTCGAGGCGGCGAAGTGCTTCATCGAGAGCAAGGATATACGGCGCCTGGTCTTCCGCTACTACGGCAACTTCGTTCAGTGAGACCTGAATCGCGCCGCCGCCACGTTTGTCACGCGCATGAGCACGCGCGTGGTCGATCAGGATGTGGCGCATCACTTGGGCGCAGACGGCGAAGAAGTGTGCGCGATTTTGCCATTCAAAACTCTGCTGCCCGACAAGCTTTAGATAAGCCTCGTTCACGAGCGCGGTCGCCTGCAACGTGTGTCCGCCGCGTTCCTGGTTCATCTGGCGTTGAGCAATCCGCCGGAGTTCCGAGTGCACAAGAGGAAAGAGTTTATCGAGCGCTGAGCGGTCGCCTTTACCCCAATCGGCAAGCAGCTGAGTGACCGAGACGTCAGGCATCGCGCGAGATTCTGCCACAAAAAGGCACAAAAGACACAAAAATCAACTTCGCGAACCGGGGGTTGAATCCCGCTAACAGTAGTTGGCGGATGTTTCAAGTCCTTTCTATAAACCCACGACTTAAACGAATTCGAATCCCGCCAACGGCAGTTGGCGGATGTTTCAAGCCCTTTCTACAACCCACGACTTAAACGAATTTGAATCCCGCCAACGGCAGTTGGCGGATCGTTCAAGTCCTTTCTATACAAAAATCTTCTGATCGGTTTTGAATCCCGCCAACGGCAGTTGGCGGATCGTTCAAGTCCTTTCTATAAACCCACGACTTAAACGAATTTGAATCCCGCCAACGGCAGTTGGCGGATCGTTCAAGTCCTTTCTATAAACCCACGACTTAAACGAATTCGAATCCCGCCAACGGCAGTTGGCGGATGGTTCAAGTCCTTTCTATAAACCCAC
>Ga0070682_100002196_pt1 | contig 10813 bp, 8 predicted proteins | sample KBSC63LmetaG_FD_64668 | JGI IMG/M metagenome (GOLD analysis project Ga0070682, IMG submission 64668) | Corn rhizosphere microbial communities from Kellogg Biological Station, Michigan, USA - KBS C6-3L metaG | ecosystem: Host-associated > Plants > Roots > Rhizosphere | place: USA: Michigan... | reverse complement strand
AGGAGCTCGCGCGTGAGCGGGCCCTTCCGCTGGTGGAGAAGCTCGAGGGCGCTGTCGAAGAGCTGGCGCGGTGGCTTCACGGCCCGATCGCTCCCGGCATTTTCGGGGCGCTCTGCGCGCTGAAGAAGAGCACGCGCTCGCAAATCTCGCCCGCCAGGAGCAAGGCCCAGGCGGCAACGCTCGAGGTGAGCTGCGCCTCCACTTCGATGCCGGGCGTCGCCGCCACCATCAGCAAAAGCACGACGGCGGACGCTCCGAGGCCGAAGCGCAAGAACACGTACGGCCTGAGCTCACCCACGAGGAGCAGCGCCGTCCGCCGGAGCTCGCCGAGCCCGCGATCTTTCAGGTGCAGGAAAATCTCCGAATCGAGGATGAGCTTGGCGAGCGCGAGGCCGGCGAGCGGGCGGAGCAAGCCGAACGCCGTGGCGCGCACGGCCGAGTCGTGCCCCTCGATCAGCGAAGCCACGGTGAGCGCGACGCTCGTCGTGGAGATGCCGAGCACCGCGGCGGTCGCGAAGAAGCGAGAGCTCGTGCGGGCGGCGCTCCACCAGCGCCGTGCCGTTACCTTGTAGAGCATCATCGAGCAGAGCACGCCGATGACACCGCTGCCCGCCACGACCAGACCGAGCGCCGTGCGCAAGTGCGCGAGCAACGCCGCAGGCGGCGCGGGCAACCCGAAGCGCACCGCGAGCGGCTCCACCCAGTAGAGGGACGCGTAGGCCACGGCGCTGCCGGCGAAGAGGCCGAATGCCAGGCATTCTCGGCTCATCCACGAGGTGCGAATGCCGAGCACCGCACGAAACGCATACTGGGGTCGCCCGAGGTGAAACACGCTCGCGCCGAGCGCGAGCAGGCCCATCGCGAGCGCCAGGAGCGATTGATACGGGCGCGCGACACTGAGCGTCGCGTAGCCGCCGACCTTCCCGAGCACGAGATCGGCGACGAAGGCACCGACCGAGAGCTGCGTGAGCACGAGCAGGAGCACGAGCGGCGTGTGCCGGTGCGCGCTCCGCACGCGGTGAAAGTCGGCCGGCAAGACGTTGCGCGGCAACGGCCGGCGGCTCTTGTAGGTCGTCGTCGGCACCGTGATGGTGGGCGACGGCGCACCGGGCAGGAACGCCTCGCTCTGCGCGTCCTCGAGCACGCGCTTCACGTCGACGATCTTGATCGAGATGGCCTCGTTCGGGCAGGCCTGAACGCAGGCCGGCGGCTCCCCTTCCGCGAGGCGATCGCTGCACATGTCGCACTTGCGAACGATCCCGCGCTTCTTGCTGTACTGCGGGACCTCGTACGGGCAGGTGAGCGTGCAGTACTGGCAGCCGATGCACTGGTCGTCCAAGTGCTTGACGATGCCCGTCACCGGGTCCTTCTCGTAGGCACCGACCGGGCAACCTTTCATGCAGGCCGGATCGACGCAGTGGTGGCAGGCCGTCGTCACCGTTTGCTGCACGGGCGCTTCCGGCGTTCCACCGTGCAGGAGGCCCACGCTGCGCCACGTTTCGCCCTCCTCCTCGTCGAGGCCGTTCAGCTGGTGGCAGGCGGTGACGCAAGCCTTGCAACCACTGCACGCGTCGAGATCGACCTGAAACGCGAGCTGCTGTCCGGGACCCGGCTTCTCGAGCGGGAGCAGGTCTCGGTAGTAGCGCGCGCCGGGCGCGACGGCGTCGGCCTCGTGCCGCTGCGAGAAGCGCTCGACCGCCGTGAGCTTCTGCTGCTCGCGCAGGTAGTGCTGCACGAGCGGCAACCGCACGGGCTCACGGCGGCGAGCCGTGGGCTTCGGGATGATGAGGGAAGCGTCAAGAACCATGGATCATTCGGCTGCGACGGGTGACGACGGAAGCTCCGAGCTCGGGTCGATGCGCGCGACGGCGCGCAGCGGCAGCGCGGCCGCCTCTTCCTTGAAGCGCACCGTGAGCACCAGCACCGCGGACACGAGCACGGCGATCCCGAGCACGAGGAAGGCGGACTCGGGCGGAAAACCGTCCGACCGGAACAGGAAGCCCGCGAGCACGGCGCCCACGTTGCCGCCCGCACCGACGATGCCCGCGACGGCACCGACCGCGTCGCGCTTGACGAACGGCGTCACCGCGTAGGTGGAGCCCGCGGACATGTGCGTGAAAAGACCGAACAGCACCAGCGTCGCGATCGCGAGCGGCAGGTAGCTCATGCGTGAGAACACGACGAGCAGCGCGCCTTCGAGCGCCAGCACCGTGGCCAACGTGACCACACGCCCCCGGAGCCCGAAGCGTGAGCCGACGCGGTCGCCCGTGATACCGCCGAGCGCCCGCGCGAAGAGCGCGAGCAGCCCGAAGGACCCCGCGACGAGACCGGCAGCCTCGAGACCGAGCCCGAAGCGGTCGTGAAAGTAGAGCGCGGCCACGTTGTGCACCGTGAGCTCGACGCCGAAGCACGCGCCGTACGCGACGCCGAGCACCCACGTGCGCGGGTCGGAGAAGGCCTTGAGAAAGGCTCCGGAAGCCTGCTTGGCCGGCACGGCGCCCTGACGGTTCCCCTCGGGCCCGTCTTGCGTGAGGGCGAGGTACAGCACGGCTGCCACGAGCATCAAGGCACCCGGGACGATCATCGCGGCGCGCCACGCACTCGCCTGCGTGAGCCCGAGGTGCATGAGCCCCGCGAAGATGAGCGGCATCACGACCTGCGTGACGCCACCACCGAGGTTGCCCCAACCGGCTGCCGTCGCATTCGCCGTTCCGACCACGTTGGGCGCGAACATGGCGCACGTGTGGTACTGCGTGATGACGAAGGAAGCGCCCACGGCGCCGATCGCGAGACGGAACACGAGGAAGCTCGTGTAGTCGTGGGCGAGCCCGATGCCCATCACGGGCAGCGAGCCCAGGACGAGGAGACCCGCGTAGACCCGGCGCGGCCCGTACCGGTCGCAGAGCCAGCCGACGAACAGGCGGGCGAGCACCGTGACCGCGACGGAGGCGATCACGATGTTGCCGATCTGCGCCTTCGTGAGGTGGAGCTCGCTACGGATGACCGGCATCAGCGGCGCGACGCCGAACCACCCAAAAAAGCACAGAAAGAACGCCATCCACGACACGTGGAAGGCACGCATGGCGGGCGTGGAAAAGCTGAACAGTTGGATGCGCGTGGCCTTCATCGTCATTCGGCTCCAGGTTGGCAAGCAAGCTCACTGATCTTGATCGGGACGAGCTTGTCGACGTCGCGCGGGCTCGGCAGCTCGACGAGCACGTAGCCGTCCTCGACTCGTACGGGGAACGTTCGGATGCGCAGCGGATCGCCGCTCAAGCACTCTCCGCTCTTGAGCGAAAAGGTCTTCTTGTGCTGCGGGCAGGCCACCTTCGGGGTGCCCTTCTGATCGCCGAGCAGACCGCGCGCGAGCACCATGTCCCGCATGTGCGGGCACATGTTCTGCGTCGCGTACCACTCCCCGCGCGAGCTGAAGTTGTAGACGGCGATCTGCGCGGCGCCGTGCCGCACGGCCATGCCGCTGTCGAGCGGGAAGTCGTCGACCCTGCCGACCTTCACCCAGCTGGTCTGAATCAGCGGGAGGTGCTTGCGCTCGCGGACGTTCTCCTGGCGGTCCTTCTCCCAATCGCGCGGGCGCGTCTGACCGCGCTCGGCCATCCACTCCACGCTGTCGTCCGCCTCGGGCGTATTGGCAAAATGGCGAAATTTATCGCGCTTCTTGGGGTCCTTCACGACCTCCGCCCACTCGCACTTGTAGGTGTCGACCAGGAATTGCATCTGCTTCTCGAGCTCGGCGCAGATGCCGAGGCGGTCTTCGATGATCACCTCGCGCAGGTAGTCGATGCCGCCGTCGAGCTTCTCGAGCCAGGTCGCCGTGCGCGTGAGACGATCGGCCGTCGTGATGTAGTACATCAAGAATCGGTCGATGTATTTGACCGCCGTCTCCTTGTCGAGGTCGGCCGCGAGCAGCACGGCGTGCTTCGGCTTCATGCCGCCGTTGCCACCCACGTAGAGGTTCCAGCCCTTCTCCGTGGCGATCAGACCGAAGTCTTTGCTCTGCGCCTCGGCGCACTCACGGACGCAGCCGCTCACGGCGCTCTTCAGCTTGTGCGGAGCGCGCAGCCCCTTGTAGCGATTCTCGACCTCGATCGCGAACTTGACCGAATCCTGAACGCCGAAGCGGCACCAGGTCGTGCCGACGCAGCTCTTCACGGTGCGCAGGGCCTTGCCGTAGGCGTGGCCGCTCTCGAAGCCGGCCGCGACGAGCTCCTGCCAGATCTCGGGCAATTGCTCGAGGCGCGCGCCGAACAGGTCGATGCGCTGGCCGCCCGTGATCTTGGTGTAAAGCCCGTATTTCTTGGCGACCTGACCGAGCACGATCAGCTTCTCCGGCACGATCTCGCCGCCTGGAATGCGCGGCACGATCGAGTAGAGGCCGCCGCGCTGCAAGTTGGCGAGGAAACGGTCGTTCGAGTCCTGCAGGCTCGCGTGCTCGCTCGCGAGGATCATGTCGTTGTGCAGGCTCGCGAGGATCGAGGCGACCGCCGGCTTGCACACCTCGCAGCCATTGCCGCTGCCGTGCGAGGCAATCAGCTCGGCGAAGGTCCGGAAGCCCTTGACCTTGACGATCTGGAACAGCTCCTGGCGCGAGAACGCGAAGTGCTCGCACAGCTGCTCGCGCACCACCTGACCGAGCGCCCGCTGCTCGGTCTTCAGGATGTCGGCGACGAGCGGAACGCAACCACCGCAGCCGGTACCTGCCCGCGTCTTCGCCTTGATCTCGCCGAGCGTCGAGCACTCGCCGCGCCGAATGGCGTGGCAGATGTCGCGCTTGGTGACGTTGTTGCACGAGCACACCTGCGCGGACTCGCCGAGACCGGAGGCCGCCGATTGCCCTTCGCGGGCGCCGAAAATCAGCTCTTCCGGCGCGTCCGGCAGCTGCGAGCCGCTGCGCATGATCTGCGTGAGCTTCGCGTAGTCGCTCGCGTCGCCGACCAGAATGCCGCCGAGGAGCTTGGTGCGATCCTCGTGGATGACGAGCTTCTTGTAGACGCCCTTGACGAGATCTTCGTAGATGATGCTCGCGGCGCCCGTGGTGTCGGCAAACGGGTCGCCGAAGCTCGCCACGTCGACGCCGAGCAGCTTGAGCTTCGCGGAGAGGTCGGCACCCTCGAAGCGCGCGGAGCCGTCGCCGGTGAGAATGCGCGCCAGCACGCTCGCCATCTCGTAGCCGGGAGCCACGAGACCGTAGAGCAGGTTGTTGTGGAGCGCGCACTCGCCGATCGCCCGAATCGCCGGGTCGCTCGTGCGAAGCTGGTCGTCGATCACGACGCCGCCGCGATCGCCGACGATGATGCCCGCTTCGCGTGCGAGCTCGTCCCGAGGACGAATGCCGGCCGCGACGATCAGCATGTCGGTCTCGATCGGGTCGCCTTCGCTGAACTCGATGCCCTCGACGCGGTCGCCGCCGAGCACGCGCTGCGCGGCGACGTTCAGGTGCACCTCGACGCCGAGCGCGCGAATGCTCCGCAAAAGCAGCCGAGAACCCGCGCCGTCGAGCTGGCGCGGCATGAGCCGCGGCGCGAACTCCACGACGTGCGTCTGGAGCCCCATCTCGTGGACGGCCTTGGCCGCCTCGAGCCCGAGCAGACCGCCGCCCATCACGACCGCGCGCTTGCTGCGCTTCGCGTAGTCGCGAATGCCGATCAGATCCTCGATCGTGCGGTAGACGAAGACGCCCGCCTTGTCGACACCCGGGATGGGCGGCACGAACGCGGTCGAGCCCGTGCAGAGCACCGCCACGTCGTACGGAACGCGCTCGCCGCTCGACGACTGAATCACCTTGCGGCGCCGGTCGATGACCGTCGCGCGCTCGTTGAGCAGGAGGCGCACGCCGCGCTGGCGGTACCAATCGGCGCCCGCGAGGAGCATCTCTTCCGCGCTCGCCTTCTCGAAGAAGCTCGTGAGGGCGACGCGATCGTAGGCCGGGCGCGGCTCCTCGCAGAAGGCGACGACCTGGTAGCGGCCCTCCGGGTCGAGCTCGCCCATCCGCTCGCACAGCTTCCAGCCCACCATCCCGTTGCCGATGATGACGAGCTTCTGCTTCGCGCTCGAGGAGGCCGCGCGCGCCGGCGCGCTACTCTCGGGAACGGGCGTCCCGCTCGCGGGCTGGGCCTCCCCGACGCCGAAAACGCGGCTCAGCTCGGCCGCCTGCGGGCGCACGAAGGTCGAGCGCGGGGGCACGTCGTCGACCCGGATGCCGTGTTGGCGGCAGGCGAGCTCGACGGCGCTGCCGAGCGCGACGAGCCTGAGCTTCGCGAGCTCGGAACGGAGTTCGTGCGTCGTGCCGTGAACACAGGCGACCTCCCAGAGTGCCTCCACCTGTGCGGGCGAGCTCCACACGATGGCCTTGAGGGCACCGCTGCGCACCGTCTCGTACAGCGCGAGCGCACCGGCGTCGGACCCGGGAGAGCTCGAGAGCAGCCGCATCGTCGCGCCCTTCTTCTCGAGCAGGTCGAGCAGACGCGGATCGGGTCGTAGCGAGGCGATGCCGACGACGCGCCCTTGCAGGTCGAGCATGTCGAGCACGCCACTCAGGCTCTCGAACGAGGGAAGCGGAGCCGCAGCGTCGGCGCGCAGCCCGCTTTCGCGCAGAGCGGCCGCGGGCTTCGGCCCCTGGGCGATCTTGCGCGCGGAGCGGAGCGCCTGGGCGACCTCCTCCTCGCGATCGAGCTGCCGAGCGAACTCGACGATCAGGCGCACGCCCTGCGCCGTGAAGAAGACGACATCGTCGAATTCCCCGCGTGTCAGCTCCATGATCCAGCCCTCGAGCGGGCGAGAGCCGGATTCGACCGGAGTCACGTCAAAACGGCTGAGCTCGGCTCCTTCCTGCCGGATCAGACGCGCGGCCGCGTCCAGATCCGAGACATTGGGAAGAGCGACGTGCCAACTCGAAAATAGTCCAATATCAGCCATCAGCGCGTACCTCGCCGCCATGGGTCAACCGCCCGAACCCACCCCGCATGCTCCAGACTCCCGAGCAGCAGCGTTGGTGAGTGAACGAAAACTACAGACTCAGTCTACGCGCCACGCAAACTCCGTCAACGCACAATCTGAGACGATCTCGCGCACTTGCACGTCTCTCGGAACGCTGGAGAAACGAGTGAGAAACTTGGAAACAGCCCCGAAAAACGCGTTCATCTCACCGAAACAAAATTCGAGTGGTTCACGCGCTCGAAACGTTGCGCGCGTTGCCACTCATCACTCCCAGGAGTGTCGGAACGTGTCGGGCGTCACGCTGCGGATATGTTCAACCGCCGGACACGGGCGGGATCAGCGCGACGACGGCGCCCGGCTCGAGGGCCCGGTCGAGGTCCGCGAACTCGTCGCCGACGGCGAACCTGACGCTCGCCAGGAGTCCGGTGAGAGCGGGGCGCGATGCCTCGAGGAAGCGAGCGAGGTCCCGCAGGTCGCGCACGTCCTCCGGCAGCTCGATCGCTTCGGAAGCGATGCCCATTCGCTCGCGAAGTGCCGCGAAATACAGCAGTTGAATCGGCCGCCCGGAGGTCAAGGTATAAAGGGTACCTAGCATCCGATGCCTCGACCGACCAAAAACGATCCCGGAATCGTCACGGGCGTCCGCCGCGCGATTCGCGTGTTCACGGTCACGGTCAGCGACTCGCGAACGCCGGGCACGGACGAATCGGGCGTTCGACTGCGCATGATGCTCGAGGCGGCCGGGTACAGCCTCGCCCCGCACCAGATCGTCCCTGACGAGCCGGCGGCCATCCAAGACTTGGTGCGCGAGCTCATCGAGTACGACCTGGGCGACGCGATGGTGACGACGGGCGGCACCGGCATCGCCCCGCGCGACCGCACCTACGAGGCCATCGAGCCGCTGCTCGAAACGAAGCTCGACGGCTTCGGCGAAGCGTTCCGCCGGCTCTCGTGGGACGACGTGGGCGCGCGCTCGGTGCTCTCGCGCGCCATGGCCGGCGTCGTGAGCGGCCGCTTCGTCGCGTGCCTGCCCGGCAGCCCGCGCGCGGTCGCGCTCGCCACCGACAAACTGCTGATTCCGCTGCTCGAGCACGCCGTGGCCCTGTGCCGGGGCGACACGCGCCACCCGAGCGAGCACAAGGGCATCAAGCACGAATGATGAGCTTCGAGGCGGCGCGCGAGCGCCTGCTAGGGGACGTCCCCCGCCTGCCGTCGGAACGGGTAGAGCTCGAGGCCGCGCTCGGGCGCGTGCTCGCGGAAAGCGTGCTCGCGGGGGCCGCCATCCCGCCGTTCGCCTACAGCGCGATGGACGGCTACGCGCTCGCCACACGCGATCTGATCGGCCATGGCCCGTTTTTTCTGCCGGTTCACGGGGAGAGCCGAACGGGCAGGCCGAGCGCTGCGCTCGACACGGGCACGGCTTGCGCCATCTCGACGGGCGCCGAGGTCCCCGCCGGTGCCGACGCCGTGTTGCCGCGCGAGGTCGTCGAGGCGGCCGCGGGCGGGATCCGGTTCGAGGGCAAGGTGCGCGCGGGGCAGCACATCCGGCGCGCGGGCGAGGATCTCGCCGCGGGAGCGGTTGCGCTCGAAGCGGGAACACGCATCGGTCCTCCCGCGCTCGGCCTCGCCGCGTCGCTCGACGTGACGGAGCTCACGGTGGCACGGCGGCCGCGCGTCACGATCCTGTGCACCGGCGACGAGCTGCGCGCGCCCGGCACGGCGAAGGCGCCCGGAAAAATCCCCGATTCCATCTCGCAGCCGCTCGCGGCGCTCGCGGGCATGGCAGGGGCAAGCGTGCGCAAGCAGCCCCCCGTCGGCGACGAGCGCGACGCCACGGAGCAGGCGGTGCGAGCGGCCCTCGTGGAGACCGACCTGCTGCTCACCGTGGGCGGAGTGAGCGTGGGCGAGCACGACTGGGTGCGCCCGGCGCTCGAGGCCGAGGGCGTGATTTTGGATTTCTGGAAGGTGTCGATCAAGCCGGGCAAACCGATCGCCTTCGGCCGGCACTCGAGCGGCACGGCAGCTGTCCTCGGCCTCCCCGGAAATCCGGCGAGCGCGCTCATCACCTTTTCGCTCTTCGGCATGCCGCTGCTGCGGGCGATGCAGGGGGACCGGGCGCCGTTGCCGAGCCTGGTGACGCTCCCGCTCGCCGAACGCCTCACCCACAAGCCGGGCCGGCTCGAGTTCGTGCGCGTCGCGCTGGCGTCGCGGGACGGACGGCTGAGCGTCGTTCCGCTCCAGAATCAAGCCTCGGGCGCGCTCACGAGCCTGGCGTGGGCCGCAGGGCTGGCGCTCGTACCGGGCGAAGTGGAACAGCTCGAGGCCGGCTCGCTCGTCGAGGTCCTGAGACTTCAGGATCTGTGAGCCGTGCGGCCGTGCGCGTGCTGCGCGTCGTGACCCGGCGCGCAGCGTGCGTCTTTCCAGCCGACCCAGTACGGGCCGTCGGGGCCGTGCTCGCGTTTCCAGATCGGGACGCGCGACTTCACGCGATCGATCACGCGCCGGCAGGCGTCGAACGCTTCCTCGCGGTGCGGCGCGCTCGCGGCACAGATCACGGCGGCGTCGCCCACTTCGAGCGCGCCCGTGCGGTGGTGCACGGCCACGCACACGCCGGGCAGCTCCGCCGCAATCTCGGCCAGGATGCGCCCCATCTCGGCTGTCGCGAGCGAAGGATACGCCTCGTACTCGAGCCGCGTCACCGCGTGCCCGGCGTTGGTGTCGCGCACGGCCCCGACGAACGAGACGACGGCGCCGGCTCCCGGGTGCGAGACCGCGGCGACCACGGCCTCGAGCGAGAGCACCTCGGCCGAGAGGAGCACGGCAGGCGAAAGGTCGCTCATGTCCGCGCCTTGCGCTCGAAGTCACCCGAGCGGCCACCCGACTTCGCCACGACCTCGAGATCCGTGATGCTCATGCCGCGGTCGATGGCCTTGAGCATGTCGTAGAGCGTCAGCGCGGCGGCCCCGGCAGCGACGAGCGCCTCCATCTCCACGCCGGTGCGATCGAACGCGCGCGCCGTCGCGACGATCGCGACGCCGGGCGGATCCTCGCGCGGCTCGAGCGCGACCTCCACGCCCGTGAGCTGGACGGCGTGGCACAGGGGGATCAGCTCGGGCGTGCGCTTGGCAGCCTGAATTCCGGCCACGCGCGCCACGGCGAGCACGTCGCCCTTCGGGGTTCGCCCGCCGACGAGCGCGGCCAATGTCTCGGGCTGCATGCGCACGAAGGCGCGCGCCACGCCGCGCCGGGCAGTCGCAGGCTTCGCGGAAACGTCGACCATGTGCGCGTCGCCTTCCGGCGTCAGGTGCGTCAGGTGGCCGAGCCGCGTCTTCAGGATCTCGTCGCAGGCTCGCGCGAGGCGCGCCACGCGCTGCTCCGGCTCGGCCTTCTTGCTGCGAGCGAGCTTGGCGAGGGCGTAGCGCTCGAGCGGCGTCAGTGCCGGCCAGGCGAGCGTCAGATCGCGGAGCTTGGCCCCCACCGATTGAGCGAGCTCGAGCGGTACGTCGTCCGGATCCTTGCGCGGTCCGATGCGATCGGGGGCAGGCCGCGCCCGCAACGCCAGGCGCTCGACCGTCTCCACCGCTACGACGGCGGCCGCGCCCGCTTCGGCGATCAACCGACGTTCGTCGAGCGAAAGCGCCTGCCAGCCCTCGAGCGACAGGGCAATGCCGGCCGCGTCGAGCGCGCGGCGAGCCGCGAGCGGGAGCAAGACGAGCCCAGGGTTCGGCTCTTCGAAGACAAATTCGAACGACGTCATCGGAGCATCCAGACGCGCTGTTTCGCGAGTGTTTCACGCGCGCCGCGGCGCGCAAGCCTCGTAACCCAACTTGACTCGAGCGGCGTAGAAAAACATCTTGAG
>Ga0070682_100002192_pt1 | contig 10827 bp, 9 predicted proteins | sample KBSC63LmetaG_FD_64668 | JGI IMG/M metagenome (GOLD analysis project Ga0070682, IMG submission 64668) | Corn rhizosphere microbial communities from Kellogg Biological Station, Michigan, USA - KBS C6-3L metaG | ecosystem: Host-associated > Plants > Roots > Rhizosphere | place: USA: Michigan... | reverse complement strand
GGTACGTGGTGCTGTTCGGGGCCCCGCCGTGGGCCACCGCGCCCCGCCACGGCTGCGTGCCGCCGAACGTGGACCCGACCGGGCTGACCCTCAGCGACGAGGGGCGCGCCGCCTACGGGCGCTTCGTGGCCGGCGTGCTGCAGGTCGCGCGTCAGGAGGGCGCCGACCTGCGCTACTGGAGCGCCTGGAACGAGCCCAACCAGCCCGCGTTCCTCTCGCCCCAGCGCGACGGCTGCCACGTCAACGCGCCGGCGGTCTCGCCCGACGAGTACGCCGCGCTGGTGCGCGAGCTGCGCGTGACCCTGGACGAGGCGCCCGGGGACCAGCAACTCGTTCTGGGGGAGACCGCGGCCTACGACACGCCGCGCCCCACCGCCGCCTCGACGGTCGAGTTCGTCGACGGGCTGCCCCAGGACGTCGTCTGCGCGTCCGACATCTGGGCCCAGCACGCCTACGTCGGCACCGAGGGCATCGGCCCCGTGGCCGACCTCGCGGGCGATCCCGGCAAGGCGGGCTCGGAGCAGCTCCTGACCGCGCTCGAGCACGCGCTGGACCGGCGCGGCTGCTCGCAGCAGAAGCGCATCTGGATCACCGAGACCGGGGTCGGCGGCCCCAAGCCCGGCGGCCCGCGACCGACCAACGCAGCCGCGCTGCGCGGCCAGTGCCGGGCGCTGAACGCCGCCCTGCAGGCGTGGTACCGGGCCCCGCGCGTGGACGCGGCCTTCCAGTACACCTTCCGCGAGGACAACACCTACCCGGTGGGCCTGGTCAACACCGGCCTGACCGAGACCTATCCCAGCTACGACCTGCTGCGGGCCTGGAGCGATCGCGGCTTCCCGACCGACCGGCCGCCGCCGCTGCCGGCGCAGTGCCGCTAGTCGCGGGGCGCGTACGGGCGGGCGATCGAGGGCCGCGCCGGGTGATCGACCACGATCGCCCGGCACGCCTCCAGCACGCGCGCGGAGTGGAGCGTTTCGGCGGGGACGATGGCAGCGGTGCCGGGCTCGAGCACCTGCTCGACGCCCGCCACCGTGAGCGCCATCCGCCCCTCGACGAGGTTCCAGACCTCCTCCTCGGGGTGGTGGTGCTCGTGCAGCGGCACGGCGTCGGCGGCGATCTCCCAGTAGCCGAAGGTCATGCTCTCGGAGTGGAAGAACCGCCCGAACCAACCCGGCAGGCGCTCGACCGCGGCCAGGTCGTAAGGGTTGACGAACGGCATAGCCGGTAGCGTCGCACCATCGCCACCGTCGCGCCCACCACCACCGCGCCGAGCGGGCTGACCGAGGCCGAGGCCCAGCGCCGCCTGCAGGAGCGCGGCTCGCTGCCGGCCCCGCCGACCAGTCGCTCCTACGCGAGCATCGTCCGCGCCAACACGCTGACGATCCCCAACGCGATCCTGTTCGTGTTCGGGGTGCTGACGGTCACCTTCGACTCCTGGCGCGACGCGCTGTTCCTGGGCATCCTCGTCTCGAACATCGTCATCGGGTGCTTCCAGGAGGTGCGGTCCAAGCGGGCGCTCGACCGGCTCGCCGCGCTGGTCGCGCCCGAGGCGGTGGTGGTGCGCGATGGCACGGACCACACGGTGGCGCTGGGCGACGTCGTGGTCGGCGACCTCGTGAAGCTGGCCGCCGGCGACCAGGTCGTGGCCGACGGCACCGTGGTCAGCGCGGACGGGCTCACCCTGGACGAGGCCAACCTCACCGGCGAGTCCGAGCCGGTGGTGCGCGGACCGGGGCAGCCCGTGTGGTCGGGCTCGTTCGCGGTCGAGGGCGAGGCGCTCTTCGAAGCCACGGCCGTCGGCCCGGACAGCCGGGCGGACAAGCTCACGGCCACCGCGCGCGCCTTCCGCCACCCGCGCTCGCCGCTCGAGCGCGGCACCGACCGCCTGCTGCTGTGGCTGGTGGTCGTCTCGATCCCGCTCGCCGTGGGGCTGCTGATCTCCGTGCTGCTGCGCGACCACAGCGCCGCCGAGCGCGTGCAGGCGCTGACCGCCGGGCTGGTCAACCTCGTCCCCGAGGGCCTGATCCTGCTCATCAGCCTCACGGCGGCCGTGTCGGCGTTCAAGATCGCCCAGCGGGGCGTGCTGGCCCAGCAGCTCAACGCGGTGGAGTCGCTGGCCTCGGTCGACGTCGTGCTCACCGACAAGACCGGCACGCTGACCGAGCCCACGCTGCGGGTGGTCGGGCTGGTGCCGGCCAACGACGCCGACGAGGCCACGCTGGCGCGCGCGTTCGCCGACTACGCCGCCAGCGCGCCGTCGCGCAACCTGACTCTGGAGGCGATCAACGAGGCAGCGCTGGCCGACGCGACGCCGCGCGAGGTGCGCGCCCAGGTGCCGTTCTCCTCGCGCCGGCGCTGGAGCGGCCTGGACCTCGGCGACGAGCGTCTGGTGCTGGGTGCGCCGGAGCGCTTCGCCGGCGCCGACGCCGACCTCGATGCCAAGGCCCGTGAGGAGGCCGCGGCGGGGCGCCGCGTTCTCGCGCTCGGCCGCACCGACGCGCCGCTGCCCGAGTCCGCGCCCGATGCGCCGTTCCCCGACGGCGTGCGGCCGCTCGGGGTGGTCATCGTGGCCGAGCGCCTGCGGCCCAACGCCGCCGACACCGTGACCTTCTTCGCCGACCAGGACGTCGTCCTCAAGGTGCTGTCCGGCGACGCGCCGTCCACCGTCGGGGCCATCGCCCGCGACGCCGGCGTGCCCGGCGACGCCGACGCGCTCGACGGCGAGCACCTCCCCGAGGACGCCACCGAGTTGCGCGAGGCCGTGATGGCGGCCCCGGCCGTGGGGCGCATCTCCCCGGACGGCAAGCGCCAGGTCGTCGATTCCCTGACCCAGGACGGGCGCTACGTGGGCATGGTCGGCGACGGCGTCAACGACGTGCCCGCGCTGAAGGACGCTCGCCTGGCCATCGCGCAGGGCTCGGGCGCACAGATGGCCCGCTCGGTGGCCGACCTGGTGCTGGTCAAGGGCGACTTCGCCGTCGTGCCGGGCATGGTGGCCGAGGGCCGCCAGATCCTGCGCAACATCCAGCGCGTCGCGCGCCTGTTCGTGACCAAGTCGATGTTCTGCGGCGTGATGGTGGTGGCGGTGGGGATCACCACCGCGACCTTCCCGCTGCTGCCGCGCCAGTTCACCCTCGCCTCCACGGTGACCATCGGCATCCCCGCCTTCCTGCTCGCGCTGCTGCCCAGCGCGGGGCCGTGGCGGCCCGACCGCTTCCTGCGCACCGTCGTGCGCTTCGCCGTGCCCGTGGGCATCGCCGCCGGCATCGGCATCGTCGCCGCCTACCTGCTCGCGCGCTACTCGTTCGACGTCGGCCTGGCCCACGCCCGGACGGTGGCGACGGCGAGCGTGGTGGTGTGCGGCCTCGTCGTCGTGATCATGCTCGAGCGCGAGGGCGGGCGCGGGCAGGGCCTGGTCTACGGGCTGTGCGCGGCGATGGCGCTGCTGTTCGTGCTCGCCGACGCGGTGCCGTTCGCGCGCAACTTCTTCGAGCTCGAGACCCCGACCGGCGACATGGTCCTCGCCTGGGCGATCGGGTCGGCCGTCGGGGTGGCCGGGATGCTGCTGGTCAACCCCCGATCACCGCCCCCAGCAGACCGGTGATCGAGCGCGGGTCCAGGCCGTAGCGGGCCTTGTAGGCCTTGGCCGCGCCGTCGCTGGCCAACGCGAGCACGAGCGCCTCGCGCGAGGAGTGGGCGTGGCACGCGGCGCGGTCCAGCGAAACCAGCGCGGTGTCCTGCACGAAGCCGCCGATGCCGCCGGTCTCCGGCAGGTTGCGCGGCTTGCACGGGTCGCCGAGCGTCACCGGCGGCGGGCGGGCGCGGTCGGCGCCCAGCGCATAGGCGACCGGGATCAGGACCGCGATCGCCACCACGGCGAGCGCGATGGCGACCTGGCGCCGCGACGGCCACGGGGCGACGGCCAGGGCCGCGAGCAAGGCCAAGCCCGCGCCGACCGCGTAGCCGGGGGAGAAGGCGTCGTTGACCGAGGCGACCAGCGTCTGGCTGGCCCGCCGCCCGAGCCGGTTCCAGTCCGCCCGCTGGTCGTCGGAGATCGCGTCGGCGCCGTCGCGGAAGACCTTGCGCACGCCGGCCAGCGGCTGCTCGGTGTTGACGGCGCCGGCCAGCTGCGGCGCGATGTTCAGCTTGGCCAGCGGGTCGATGCGGGCGTCGAGGATCAGCGCCGCGCCGTGCAGGCGCGCGCTGTCCAGGGCACCGTTGATGCTCGAGGTCATCACCGGGGCAAGGACGGCGAGGCCGACGGCGATGCCGAGGTGGCGGGTGCTCAACAAGGCGCTGGCCTGCCGCACCGTGCGCTCGGGCAGCAGGTCGCCGGCCAGCGCGGGCAGGGCCAGGCCCATGCCGATGCCGGCCAGCGCCTCGGGCCCCACCACCCACCACAGCGTGTCGGTGGGCACGAAGGCCAGGCAGACCGTGCCGGCGGCGACGAGCAGCGAGCCCGCGGCGGCGCGCCCTGCCGGCGCACCGCGAATGCGCGCACCCGCGACGGCGGCCAGCGGGAGCACCGAGACGACGACGGCGGCGGCCAGCGGCTCCACGCTCCAGCCGGTCACCAGCAGGAGCACGGTGAGGAAGATCATCGCCGTCAGGGCGGCCGACACCAGCGCGAGCGCGAGCCCGGCGCGGACAACGAGCGCGCCGTGGGGGAGGCGGCCGCCCTCGGCCACGCGCGGGCGCGCGGCGCGCAGGAACGCCGGCAGGGCGAGCAGCACGAGCGGCGCCTGCACGAGGAAGATCGCCCGCCAGCCCAGGACCTGGGTGATGGCTCCGCCCAGCGCGGGCCCGGTCGCGGTGCCCAGCAGCGTGGCCGCGCGCCACTGGGGGCCGCCGTCGGCGGCGCCGTCGGCCAGCAGCGCGAACGCGGCCGCGAGCATCGCCGCCCCGCCCGCGGCCTGCACGCCGCGCAGGACGAGCAGCAGCGGCAGCGACGAGACCAGGCCGCAGCCCAGCGAGGCCAGCGCGAACACGACCACGCCGACGCCGCCCACGCGCCCGGCGGCACCCGCGGCCAGGTGCCCGGCCGCGGGCAGGGCGAGCCCGAGCACGAGCGCGTAGACGGCGAGCACCGCGGCCACGCCGGCCACCGTCGTGTGCAGGGCGAGCAGGAGCGGTGGCAGGGCCAGCGCCACGATCCCGGCGTCAGCCAGCGCGAGGCCCGCGACTCCGGCGACGGCGTAGCTCTGGTTGCGGCCCACGCCCGGAAGGGTCGCAGGCCGCCTAGTCCCGCAGCGCGAGCTCCCAGCGCTGCTCGGTGATCGTGTCGCTCCATTCGGTGCCCACGCGCTCGGACACCATTAGGAACCCCGCCCGCCGGTACAGGCGAGCGGCATCGACCAGCGTGCCGATGGTGTACAGCACCACGGTGTCCAGGCCCTCGTCCCGCGCCCAGCCCAGCGCGTGCTCGAGCAGGCTGCCGCCGACGCCGCTGCGCCGCGCCTGCGGCGCGACGATGAACCAGCGCAGGCGTGCGACGCCGTCGCCCTGATCGGTCATGCCGACGGAGCCCACGATCTCGCCCTCGCGTTCGGCCACCCACAGCGCCGCGCCCTCCGACCGCGCCAGGCCGTCGGCGTAGCGGGCCATGCCCTCCGCCACCGAGGCCTCGATGTGGTGATCGAGGCCGTGCTCGCGCTCGTAGAGCACGCCGTGCAGGCGCGTGACGGCGCCGACGTCGCCGGGGCGCAGCCCCTGTCGGATGGTGGTGTCGGCGGTCAGCACAGCCCCACGATGCGCCTCCTGCATCGATAAGTCAAAGACCGATGCGGACTGCAGGCCATAGCATGACCATATGGAGCTGCGCCAGCTGCGCACGTTCGAGGCGGTGGCCCGCCATCGCAGCTTCACGCGCGCGAGCGAGGAGCTCATGGTTGCGCAGCCGGCGGTCTCCCAGCAGGTGCGCCGGCTCGAGCGCGAGCTCGGCGTCGACCTGCTGCGCCGCACCAGCCGCCACGTGGCGCTGACCGAGCCGGGCGAGGTGTTGCTGGCCGGCGCCCGCCGCGTGCTGGCCGAGGCGGCCAGCGTCGTCGACGAGCTGCAGGCCCTGCGCGGCCTGCGGTCCGGCCGGGTGGCGGTGGGGGCGATGCCGCCGATGCCGCGCCTCGACGTTCCGTCGCTGATCGCCGCCTTCCACGCGCTCCACCCGGCCATCGGCGTGCGCCTGGACGAGGACACTGCCGCCAACGCCCTGGCCATGCTGCGCAGGGGCGAATTGGACTTGAGCTTCGCGTTCCTCTCCCCGGAGGAGGCGGGCGCCGACCTCGCCGGCGTGCTGCTGCTGGAGGAGGAGCTCGTGGTGGCCGTCGCCCACGACCACCGGCTGGCCAAGCGACGGCGGCTGCAGCCCGCAGCGTTGCGTGACGAGACGCTCGTGGCCTTCAAGTCGGGCTCGGCCCTGCGTGCCGCCGGCGACGCGGCGCTGGCCGCCGCTGGCGTAGCCCCGCGCATCGCCTTCGAGTCCAACGAGCTCCTGACCGTGCGCGCGATCGCCGCCCTCGGCCTGGCCGTGGCCATCCTTCCCCGCGGCTTCGTGGACGTGCCCCAGGCCGACGTGGTCGGCATCCCGCTGGGCTCGCGCCCCGTGCGCCAGCCGGTCTCGCTGCTGTGGCGCGCGGGCGAGCGCCTGTCCCCCGCCGCGACGGCGTTCCGCGACTTCGTTCAGACCGGCTCGTTGTCCAGCGACGCCCACAGGTAGCGCGACGCCAGCGTTCGGTAGGGGCGCCACGGCTCGGCGATGCGCGCCAGCGCGTCGGGGCCGGGCAGCGCGTCGAGGCCGTAGGCCTGCTCGACCGCGCGCCGGATCCCCAGGTCGCCCACCGGCAGCACGTCGGGGCGCTGCAGCTGGAACATCAGGAACATGTCGACGCTCCACGGGCCGAGGCCCTTGACGTCGAGCAGCTCGGCGGCGACGTCCTCGTCGGAGAGCGCGTCGAGCCGGCCGAGCTCGACCTCGCCCTTCTCGACGTGCTCGGCCAGCGAGCGCAGATACTTGACCTTGGCCCGCGAGAGGCCGACGGCCACGCGCAGGTCCTCGGGGTCGTCGGCCAGGACCTCCTGCGGCGTCGGCGCGCGGCCGCCGAAGCGATCGGTCAGGCGTCCGTAGATCGAGCGCGCGGCCTTGGTCGAAAGCTGCTGGCCGACGATCGAGCGCACGAGCGCGCCGTACTCGTCGGTGCGCTCGGCCCGCCGCGCCGGGCGCGGCGCCCCGAGGGCGTCGATGAGCCCGCGCATGACCGGATCGGCCTTGCGCAGGTGCGCGACACCCTTCTTGTCGCTCAGACCTGCCCCTCGACGGCGCCCGGGACCCCGGTGTTGGTGGAGTACTTGGGCTGGATCTTCATGTCGGGCCGGAAGCTGTGCACGGCCTGGGCGACCGCGATGGCGGCCTCGGAGAACCCGGTGGCGATGAGCTTGAGCTTGCCCTCGAAGGTGGTGATGTCGCCGCAGGCCCAGACCTGGGGCAGCGACGTCCTCATGATCGGGTCGACGACGATCGCGCCCTTGACCACCTCGAAGCCCCACTCCTTCAGCGGGCCGAGCGCGGTCTTGAACCCGAGCTGCAGCAGCACGGCGTCGATGTCGAGCTCGACCACCTCGGTTTCGCGCTCGGAGTGGAAGAGCACAACGCGCTCGATCTGCCCGTTGCCCTGCACGTCCTTGATCTGGAAGGGCACGTGGACGTCGACGCGGCCGGCCTCGCGGGCCTCCATGACCTGGCCGATCGTGACCTCGTGGGCGCGGAAGCCCTCGCGCCGGTGCACGAGCGTGATCGAGTCGGCGACCTCGAGCAGGTTCACCACCCAGTCGAAGGCGCTGTCGCCGCCGCCGACGATGAGGACCTTCTTGCCCGCGAACTCCTCCTTGGACCCGACCAGGTAGTGGGCGCCGCGGCCCTCCCACGGGCCCATGTCGTAGCCGGGCAGCTTCTTGGGCTCGAACGCGCCGTGGCCGCCGGCCACGATGACCGTGCGCGAGCGCAGGTCGCCCTTGTCGGTGTGCAGGACGACGAGGTCGTCCTCCCACGAGATGCGCTCGGCCGTCGTCTCCAGGTGCACGGGCACGTCGAACTGGTCCAGGGCCTGCTCGCGCAGCATCTCGACCAGGTCCCTGGCCAGCACGCGCGGGTGGCCGGGCACGTCGAAGATCCACTTCTCCGGGTACAGCGTGGTGAGCTGGCCGCCGAGCTCGGGCAGCGAGTCGATGATCCGCGACGAGGCCTCGCGCATCCCGGCCCAGAACGCGGTCGCCAGGCCCACGGGGCCGGCGCCGATGACCGTGATGTCGCGGACCTCGTCGAAGTCGCGCTGCAGCGTGGAGAGATCGCTTTCGGCGACGTTGCTCACGGAACCAGAGTAGGCAGCGCCGCGCCGTCGAGCGCCCCCAGAGCCCGCTCCACCGAGGTCGCGATGCAGGTGAAGGTGGGGGTGTCGCGCTTCGTGTAGAGGCTCGACTCGGTGGTCCGCAGGCGCTGCACGAGGTCGAGGAAGTCCTGCGGGCGATCGGTCTCGAACGCCACCACGAACTCCTGGTCGTCGAGGCCGAAGGAGTAGGAGGTGTTGAGGTCGATGCTGGGGTACTCGCGGCCGATGCGAATGTGCTCCTGCATGATCCGGTAGCGCTCCTCGGGGGACAGCCGGTACCACTCGCGGGTCTTCACGAACGGGTAGACGAACAGGTACTTCGCGTGCTGGGGGCGGACCTCCAGGCGCGACTCGTCCGAATACTCGGACTCCTTTGTGAGCGCAAGGTAGGAGTAGGGCACCGAGCACCACCGCATGAGCCCGCTCTGGCCGAGCACGACGTGGAACTCGTGGATGGAGTCGAGCGAGACCGACTGGGTCAGCAGCATGAGGTCGGCATCCCCGCGCGTGCCGACGAGCGAGAACGCCCGCAGCAGGTGATGGTGGCCGGCCGCGAAGTCCTCGCAGGCGGCCAGGAACTCGCGCTTGTCCTGGGCCCGCTCATCCTCGTCGCGGCGGCGCCACGCAGGATCTACGGAGAGGAAGGTGTACTTGACGAAGTGACGCTCGGGCATCGACGCTCAAGGATAGGGGCGCTGTGGGCGCTGGCCGACCTCGCCAGCGGGGGCGATTTGCGCTTGAACCGCACGATCCAGGAACGCGGTCTGATGCCGATCCTGACCGCAACCGCACTGCTTGCCCGCGCGTATGCCGCGCGCTGGCGTCGCCCCGTGTCCGCGGCGATCAGTCCGCACGCCGGCTGGCGGGCGGCGCTGGTGGGTTCGCTGGTCAACGACGCGGGCCCCGTGCTGCTCGCCTACCGGGTCGTCGTGCTTGCTTTCGCGACCGCCTACGCGGGCGGAAACGGGGAGCGCGCTCGCTAGCATGGCGAGGATGCGGATCGCCCTGGTGTCACCGTATTCCTGGACGTATCCGGGTGGTGTGACGCGACACATCGAGGCCCTCGCCGAGCAGCTCCTCCGCACCGGCCAGGACGTCGATGTGCTCGCTCCCTTCGACCCCGACGACCGCCTGTCCGTGCGTATGCACGCAGGGGCGCGGCCCGAGGCCCGGGCGGTGCCGGACTACCTCATCCCGCTCGGCCGCACCGTGGGCCTGCCGGCCAACGGGGCGGTCTCCAACATCGCCGTCACCGCCAACCCCGTGCTGCGCGCCCGCCGGGCGCTCGAGCAGGGCGGCTACGACGTCGTCCACGTCCACGAGCCGATCGGGCCGATCCTCTCCTGGGACGCCATGCACCACGCCCCGGCGCCGCTCGTGGGCACCTACCACTGCTACTCCGAGAACCCGATCACCAACGGGATGGCGAGGGTCATGGGCGCCAAGCGGGGCATGAACCGCCTCAACGTGCGCATCGCCGTCTCCGAGGCCGCGGCCTGGACGGGCCGGCGCTTCTTCGGCGGCACCTACCGCGTGATTCCCAACGGCGTTGATCTCGAGGGTGCCGCCGGGCTGTGCGCCACGGCGGTGCCGCTGCGCCGGCGCGACGACCCGTTGCGGATCGTGTTCGTCGGCCAGGCGGTCGAGCGCAAGGGCCTGCCCGTGCTGCTGCGCGCGTATGAGGCGTTGCGCGAGCACGTCCCGGCCACGCTCGAGGTCGTCGGCGCCACGCAGGAGGAGGTCGCGCCGCTGCTGCTCGACGGCGACCAGGGCGTGACCGTCCTCGGCCGCTGCGACGACGAGCGAAAGCACGCCGCCCTCGCGCGCGCCGACGTCCTCTGCGCGCCGTCGCTGGGCGGCGAGAGCTTCGGCATGGTGCTGACCGAGGCGTTCGCGGCCGGGACACCGGTCATCGCGTCGGACATCGCCGGCTACCGCGACGTCGTGCGCAACGGCGTCGACGGCATCCTGCACCAGCGTGGCAACGCCACCGAGCTGGCCGAGGCGCTGCAGGAGCTCTACTACGAGCCCGAGCGCCGGCTGGAGATGGCCGCCGCCGCGCGCCAACGCGCCGAGCGTTTCGCCTGGCCGCGCGTGGCCGCCGAGGTGCTCGAGGCCTACGAGGACGCCCAGGCCATGCCCCAGCCCGAGGGCACGCTACGCCGCTTCGGCGGTCGCCACGGGCTCGTGCCCGCCGACGGCAAGCGCGTCCGGCCCAAGCGCCTGCCGCGCCTGGAGACCGACCCCACCGCCGCCCGGCCCGCCGTGGCCGCGGCGCGGCGCATCGGCATGGTCGTGCTCGCCGTGCTCGGCGTCGGCCTCGCCGGCCTGGCGCTCGAGCGCATCGGGGTGCACCGGATCGTCCTCTCGCTGCTGCAGTCCAGCCCGACCTGGGTGCTGGCCGGCCTCGGGGTCATGTGCCTCTCGATGGTCCTGCGCGCCGTCTCCT
>Ga0070682_100002190_pt1 | contig 10832 bp, 19 predicted proteins | sample KBSC63LmetaG_FD_64668 | JGI IMG/M metagenome (GOLD analysis project Ga0070682, IMG submission 64668) | Corn rhizosphere microbial communities from Kellogg Biological Station, Michigan, USA - KBS C6-3L metaG | ecosystem: Host-associated > Plants > Roots > Rhizosphere | place: USA: Michigan... | reverse complement strand
ATTCCGGGATGGCTGTGCCATCTGGCAGACGCATGGCTGTGCCATTGGCAGAGCCATCGTTCTGCCATCGACTTCGGGCACCCTTGGCACCGGCGGCCGACTTGCTCGCGCTCTGCTGGTGCACGCGCGCCAGCTCCAGGCTCAGACGCTTTTGCACCAGGTGGCCGGCGCCGTCGTGCCGGAAGAATTCGCGCAGGGTGTCGCGGTGGGCGCGCCAGCGTGCGGGCGTGAGGCGGGTGATCTCGCGCAGCTGCTTGTCGTTGTCGGGCAGCTGGCCGCCGCGCTTCCATGCGGCCATGAGCAAGAGGAAGTAGGCGCCGTGGGCCTCGGTGGACAGGTGCGTGGTGTCGGCCAGGTAGCGGTCGACCAGCACCGGCAGCACGAAGGGCTTGGCGTCATCGGTCATGACGCATGCTCGAGCAGCAGGCCGGCCTCGCTGGGCACGAGCCGATAGTGAAAGAGCCCGCCGCTCGGGTCGTGGTACTTCTCGACGCGGTGTGCACCGAAGCGGGGTTTGCGCAGGTGGCGCAGCTGCGCCGAGATGCTGGCCGGCGGGTCGCCCGTGCCCTCGGCGATCTCGGGCAGCGTGTGAAACTTGCCGTCGTTCATGAACTGCCACACGCGCTCGATCTGTCCGGTGAGCCGCACGTTGTCGCGCTGGGGCACGTAGTCCGAGCCGTTGAACCGCGGCGCTGCCTTCGCACGTGGTGCGAACAAGTCGCCTTGTGCAGCGTCGGTCATGCCGCCTCCGCCGGTGTGGGGCCTGGCAGGCTCACACTGGCGGGTCGGCGTTTGTGGTACGGGGCCGGCGTGTCGGGCAGGACGCCGATCATGATGGCCGTGAGCGACACGTCCACCAGGATGTGCTCGAGCACGATCTCGCCACGCGCATCGGCGAAGTACTCGTCGCGGCTTTGCTGCCAGATCTCGGCCAGGGCCTTGCGAAAGCACGCGGCGATGACGCGGTCGACCTGGCTGTAGTGCAGCACGTCGGGCCACTGCTCGAAGATGGCGGGCGACACGCCGATGATCCAGCTCGCGGCGGTGGCTTCGTCGCCTTGGCCCAGCACGTCGATGGCGAAGTGTTTGTCCACGGTGTAGCCCTCCTACGGCACCCATGAGGGGCGGTGATGTTCCGCCCGTTGACGCGGGTGTGACAAGGGCGTGTCCGATACAAGATCGAACAATTTCTTTTGGCTTTCGAGGGGGGTGGTCCAGGCGTGCCAGGTTGGTGAGTGCCAATCAGTGCCAACCAGTGCCAGGTAGTGCCAAATTGAAATTTAGTGCAGTCGTATAACGACCACACTGTGGGCTTTTGCCTTACGAACTATTACCTGCGCACCCAGTTGTCCACAGGTTGCCCCCCCTGAAAGCGATTCGCAATCGCATGGTCTGCTTGCACGCGATCGCGAACAGTCGCAGACTCGCGACCCTTCCGGCCGCTGGCACTGCATCAGCGGCAATCCCAATAACGATGAGGCTTTGAAGAGGGTACGGCTGTGCCATCGATGCGTCTTCATTCCGGCAGCACGATCGTTCGTCCTTGCGCCGCCGTGGGCTGCGACAAACCGATGTTATGCACACGCTACCAGGCCATACACGAGTCGCGAGTACCTTCGTCGTACTGGCTGCCCGCTTGCGCGCCGATGGGCAGTCATGAGCGTCCGGGTTTTATCCATGTGGAATTCATCGGGCCACCGTCGCCGGACCAGTACCGGCTGACGCGCCAGGTTGTCGCCGGCCGGGACCGTTCGCGCCCGGCCATCCCATCGCACCAACTGCAGGAGGCTTGAGCCATGGAGCACTTCGAGTCGACCAACCCCTACGCACTGGAGCAGTTCGAGCGTCGAGAGACGCGCGTGAACTGGGGCCTGGTGATCGCGGTGCTGCTGGATATCGCGCTGGTGCTGGGCTTGCTGCGCCAGCAGGGCACGCTGTGAGGGGCGTGCCATGTCTGCCGATGCCATTCTCGAGTGGATGACGGCCGGCCTGATGGTCGGCCTGGGGCTTCTCATCATCGCTGTGGCCGTGGCCACGTCGCGCGACGCCCGAGATCAGCGATGAGCGACACGGACCCGGCCCAGACCCTGCCGGCCTCCGTGCCGCCCCACGACAAGGCGCCCCAGTGGTTGCTCGACCAGGGCACGGTGATGCCGTTGCCAGCGACTCCGACGCATGCGCAGTGGCTGGCGCAGCGCCGCGAGGGCATCGGCTCCAGTGACGCGGCCGCGGTGCTGGGCATCTCGCCCTGGCGCAGCGAGTTCGAGCTGTACCTGGACAAGCTCGGCGAGCTGCCGCCCCAGCCCGACAGCCCCGCGCTGTACTGGGGCCGGCGCCTGGAGCCGCTGGTGCTGGCCGTGTATGCCGAGGTGCGCGGCGTGGCCGTAGTGCGCCCGCCAGCACTGCGCAGCCTGGCGCACCCATGCATGCAGCTCAACGCCGACGCGCTCGCGGTCGACCAGCGCCTGGTCGAGGCGAAGTGCGCGCGCACCGGCGAAGGCTGGGGCGAGCCACACACCGACGAGATCCCGCCCTTCTACCTGGCGCAGTGTCAGCACGGGATGGCCGTGACCGGCCTGCCCGTGGCCGACGTGCCGGTGCTCATCGGCGGCAACGACTTTCGCATCTACACCGTGCGCGCGGACCCGGCCATTCAAGAGGTGTTGATCGAGCAGGAACTGGCGTTCTGGCAGCACGTGCAGCGGCGCGAGCCGCCGCCCATCGAGCGGCTGCCCGACGTGAAGCTGCGCTTTGGGCGCCACAGTGCCAAGGGCGCGGTGCCGGCCGACGCCAGCATGATCGATGCGATTGCGTTCCTGCGCACCGGCGCGCTGGTGATGGCCGAACAGGAAGCCGCGCTGGACGAGAAGCGCGCCGCTGTCATGGCGTTCCTGGGCGAGCGCGGCGACACGCTGGTCGATGCAGCAGGCAAGCCGATGGCCACGTGGAAGCTGCCGGCCGCGCCGAACCGCTTCGACACTGAGCTGTTCGCCGCCGAGCACCCCGAGCTGTACCAGCGCTACCTGCGTAAGGGCACCGCGAGCCGGCGCCTGCTCATCAAGTGAAAAAAACCCGCCTGGAAAGTTTCCTTAACGCACCATGAATGGAGGTAACTGGACATGAGCGATTTGGATCTTGCAACCCGCCCGCCGCCCTCGATGAGCGCGGGCACGCCGAGGGCGGGGGTCGTACAGAGCATGACCCGCGAACTGGCCGTGATGCGCGAGCTGTTTCGCGCCGCGAAGGAAAACCCGCGCGACGAGCAGGCGGCCACGGCCGAGATCTCGCGCGACTTCACCGACCTGCGCACCGCCGAGCAGGCCCAGTACGCTTACGCACGCGGCGGCAGTGAGATCGCGGGCCTGTCCATTCATGCCGCGCACGTGATGGCCAGCCGCTGGGGCAACCTGTGGCATGGCTGGCGCGAGATCTCGCGAGGCGTCGACCAGGACGGCAAGCGCTACAGCGAGATCGAGGCCTTCTGCTGGGACCTGCAGGCGACCGTGCCGAACACGATCACGTTCGTGTGCCCGCACTGGCGCGACACCAAGAGCGGCGGCTATCCCTTGCGCGACGAGCGCGACGTTTACGAGTTGTGCGCGAACCAGGCCGCGCGCCGCAAGCGCCAATGCATCTTGAATGCGCTGCCCCCGCGCCTGCGGCAGATGGCAACCGAGCAGGCCGAGACGACCCTGGCGACGAAGACCGATATCACCCCCGAGGGCCTGGCGAGGATGGTCGAAGCATTCAAGGTCTTCGACGTGACGCTGTCGATGATCGAGCGGCGCATCCAGCGCAAGCTCGAAGCGATCCGCAGGCCGCAGGCCGTGGAGCTCAAGCGCATCTGGGCCAGCCTGAACGATGGGATGAGCAGCGCCGAAGACTGGTTCGAGCGCGACCCGGCCGAGCCTGGCGCGGCAGCTGCGGCGCCGCCGGCCAGCGGCAACGAGGGCTTGAAGGCCACGCTGGCGAAGAAGCGCGGCAAGGCCGAGGCGCCGGCCGCACCCGCACCCGCACCCGCACCGACCGCGGGCGAGCAGGGCGATCTGGTGGGCGGCGTGGGCAGCGGCGGTACCGACGAGCGCGCCGTTGCGCCCACGGCCGAGCAGCTGCGCGAGCAGGTAATGCGCGCGGCCAACCGCGACGACGCCTGGCTGGTGCTGGACCGCATGCGCGGCAGCGGCCACGCGCTCTCGCCCCAGGATCACGAGAGCCTGGTGGACCTCATCGAACAAAAATTCCCGGAGTGATGCGCCATGACTTTCGAGATTGAACAGACCTCCAGCGTGAAGCTCACGCACCTGAACGTGCGCACCGAGAAGCACGGCGATGACGATGTGCCCGCGATGGATCTGGAATTCGAGTGGACGACCAGCAACCGCGCGCTTGCCCTCTTCAATGCGAAGCTCGTGGATCGCCTGTACCTCGAAGGCGAGACGCGCTCCAAGCCCGTCGAGGGCGTGGAGACGGTGCGCACCGCGCTGGCCTTTCCCGAGATCACGTCGGTGCCGTGGAAGCAGGAAGACACCGGGATGATGCTCATCATCGAGCACGGCCTGGGCGGCAAGAGCGACCTGGTGCTGCGCGACTGCACGGTCGACAAGTTCAAGATCAGGCCGCTCGAAGGCGGCACGGTCGAGATCAAGTTCAAGGCCCGCACCTCGTCGCAGGACGACGTGCTGGACCGCTTGAAGAAGATGCTCGAGCACGAGGTGCCGATGCGCCTGGTGCGCGAGCACCCGGTGGATGCGAGCGCGCCGGCGGGCAAGGGCCGGCGCACCCCCAAGCAAGCGACGCTGATGCAGTGAGGGTCGCCGCCATGTCCACACGCAAACCCATCCCGCGCAAGCGCGTGCAGCACGACGACGCGATGCAGGAGCTGCTGGCCGCAGGCTTCGATCCGAAAGACCCGCGCGCTGCCGAGAGGATGCTGACCCCGGCGAAGGTGCCGGGCGCCGCGATCTCCATCAACGAGTTCTGCCAGCTGTTCGGCATCAGCCGGCGCACGTTCTTTCGCTCGCAGAAAGAGAACCCGGTGCGCGTGGTCAGCATCGGCCGCTCGCAACGCATCCTGCCCGAAGACGTCGAGGCCTACCGCAAGGCCAGGGCCGACGAGGCGGATCGCAAGGCCGAGCGCAAGAAGCTGTCCGCGCAAGCCAAAAAAAAAATCGACGCACTGCTGTACACGCTCCACTTCGAGGGCGAGCGCGAGCGTGACTGGCTGCGCAAGATGGCCTCGGCGCGGCAGATCGTGCTTCGCGATCCGCACCCGAAGTACAGGCTGCTGTTCGTCAATCGCAAGGTGACGAACGATGGCCTGATTCATATGTGGGGCGACTTCGAGGAGTCAATGTCGTGATCGACAAGCATCCCGTGCGCGATGGCCTGCCGCCGATGACCGAGCGCATTGCTGCGCTGCCCGTGGACAAGCGCGGCTTTCCCATCCCGTACTTCGTGGACTACCTGCCCGATGGCACGCCCGAGCACCGCTCGATGGACCCGCGCAAGCTGGCCATCTGCGTGAAGCATCGCCGCTGCTGGATCTGCGGCGAGCCGCTGGGGCGCTTCCAGGCTTTCGTGATCGGCCCGATGTGCTGCATCAACCGCATCGCCGCCGAGCCGCCGAGCCATCGCGACTGCGCCGAGTGGGCCGTGAAGGGGTGCCCGTTCCTCTCGCGCCCGCATGCGCATCGTCGGCCCATGCAGGCCATCAACGGCGTGGACCCGGCCAGGCCGCCGGGCAACATGATCGAGCGCAACCCCGGCGTGTCGTGCGTATGGGTGAGCCTGGGGTACGAGACGTTTCGCCAGGACCACGGCGTGCTGTTCGAGATCGGCGAGCCCGCGGCGCTGTCGTTCTGGAGCGAGGGCCGACCCGCGACGAAGGCCGAGGTTCGCGAGAGCATCGACACCGGCCTGCCCGTGCTGCAGAAGGCGTGCGATACCGAGAGCCAGCCCGCTGTCGCGCGCACGAACCTGGACCGTGCCGTCGCGCGCTTCGAGCGCATGCTGGCAACGCTGCGCTGGCCTGCGTGACGGAGTGAACTGTGCGTAACGTGAACGTCGAAGATCTCACCGCGCAGGAGACGGCCGCTCTGCTGCAGCTGCTGCTCAATCACCTGCGCCTGGGCATCGTGACCGAGGATCGCGAAGCGCTGCCCTACAAGGCTCGACTGCTCAAGCTCGTGGAGCCGCACGCCGATGACGAGCCGCCGCTGCCGTGCCGGCACTGCGGGCGCGTGTACCACCACGCCAGCGACTGCCCTAACAACCTAGACCGCACGGTGTCCGCATAGGAGGCCAGCATGCATACCGAATCCATCGTGCTCGATCGCACCAAGGCCCGCGAGCTGTGGCGCGACTACCGCAAGCATCAGCACTGGAGCCAGCCCATCGACCAGGAGGTGTCGCGCGCCTATCACGCCATCGCCCAGGGCAAGCTCGTCATCAAGGCGCTGGATAGCGTGAAGGCTGCGGGTCTGAACGAGGCCGATCTGCCGAAGCTGGCGCTGGTGCGCGCCGATGCGCAGTACTGCTGGCTCGATGCCAACCCCGATGGCCGCTGCACATTCGCCATGGATGAGCGAGCCGTGTGGTCATGGCGTGACAAGGCATACGCACGCATGCGCATCAACTTCGTGGCGGGCAGCTTCGCATTCACGAAGCACCATCGCGCCAAGGCCATCGTGCCCCAGGTGCCGTTGCCGCTGCGCCCGAAGCGGGCGCTGCAGAACTATCACATTCTGTTCGAGGCCGAGTGGACCCCGGTGCCGCCGAAAGACCCGCTGTTGCTGCGCCGCGTGGGCAAGGCCGACTTGTGGGTCGTGTGCGCCGCGTGGGATCTCACCGAGGTCGAGCAGGCGGCGCTGGCCGCGCGGATCTCGACGTCATGACACCGGCCACCCTGGAGCGCCGCCGCAAGCAGGCCGCGCTCAACTGCGCGAGGAAGCTCGACACCGCAGTGCATGCGCTGCAGCTGTACCTGCGCTGCTGTGACGCTTGCAACGATGGCAGCGGCAGCTTGAGCGCGCAGGGCAAGGGCGTCGACGGTCGAGAGGTGTTGATCCGCGACCTGTCGGAGTACTCGGGCTACCTCGAGTCGGTCTACAAGGACCGCGCGTGAGCACGGCGCCGCTGCTGTCCTTCACCATTCGCGGCCAGGCGGCCTCGAAGGCGAACAGCCGCGAGATCGTGACGAACCCCAAGACCAAGCGCGCAATGGTCATCAAGAGCAAAGAGGCTCGGCAGTTCATGGCCGATGTGCTGCGCCAGATTCCGCCGGTGTGCCGCGTGCGCCTGCAAGGCCCGCTGTATGTGCGGCTGAAGTTGTACTACCGCACCGAGCGGCCGGACCTGGACGAGAGCGTGCTGCTCGATGCCATGCAGGACGTGTATCGCACGTTGAAGCTACCCGGCGGCGGCGCGCGGCGCGAGCTGGTGCAGCCTGGGTGCTACGTGAACGACCGCCAGGTGCGCGCCAAGTTCGTGATGCATGGCATCGATGCCCGCAACCCGCGCGCCGAGGTCGAGATTTTCAGCATTGCGCCGACGCAGGATCTGTTCGCCCTCGCGCCGGCGGTCGAGGACTTGCCCTTCTGAACGACACCAACGAAAGGACACCATGCGCAAACTGATTCGCACTGATGGCACCGAGCAGGAGCTGGTCGGGCCCGTGAGCATGCAGGATGTTGAGAAGATGATCGGCGCCGACGGCCTGGACACGGTGCAGCTGCGCCACCTGGGCCAGCCGCTGCACGTCATGCTGGTGGACGACCTGGCGCTGAGTGCGCGCAAGCCGGTGAACCTCAAGGCCACCGAGCTGTACCAGGCCAATTGCCTGCCCGGCACCACGTTTCAGATTCAGGGCGATGTGGTCATCGTGCCCGATGAGGACTACTGACATGGAAGACCGCTTCTTGCCCCCGCCGCCTCGCGGCAAAGAACTGCTGCCGGTCATCGGCGCCGTGGCCGAGTTGGGCACGACGCAGATCGGCCTGTTGATGCTGCTCGCACCTTTGCCGCCGCAGCTGCTCAATGCGGTGATGGACTTGGACCGCGTTGCTCTGATCGGCAAGCTGGCCGATGGTGTGATGGACAGCAAGGAACGCATCGACACCTTGAGTGAGGCCGAGATCACGCTGCTGGTGCTGGCCGGCGTGTTCGGCATGATCCGTGGCGGCGCCTCGCCGGCCGAGGTTCAGCAGGCCCTCGTGCAAGGGCTCAGTGCGCGCCGGGCTCGTGAGGTCGTGGCGAAGGCCGCAGCGGGAGCCAGCTCATGACCGCGGCCAAAGTCGCCATGGTGAGCATCGAGAGCATCTGGCAGGAATACCAGCGCCGGATCTTGCCCGTGAGTGCATCGCCCACGCAGAGGCAGGAGACACGCCGGGCCATCTACTCGGGTTGCTATCGGCTGCTGGTGATCCTGCGGGATGACGTGGCCGCGCTGCCTGAGCCAATGGCATTGATCGCCATCGAAGCCTTGCACCAGGAATGCCAGGAGTTCGCCGCCGCCGTGGGCCGGGGTGAGGCATGAACCAGGCACTACTCGAGCAGCTGGCCATGGAGGCGCTGGGCATGCAGGTCGAGCGCCTGGTGCAGCTGTCGGCAGGCAAGCCGCTGGCCTTCGTGCTGGTGTGCTCGGACGGAAACCAGATCGCGGTGACGGGCAACATGCCGGCCCGGATCACGGCCGCACTCTTGACGCATGCGCAAGAGGACGCGGCCGAACAGGCGCGCTTTCGCAGATAGGGGGTATGGATCATGACCAGTACAGACACGGTGCCGGCGGCGGCGCTGACCGTCGAGCAGTTCTGCAAGGCGCACGGGTTCGGCCGCAATCGGTTCTTTGCCTTGCAGCGTGACGGCCTGGCGCCGCGCACGTTCAAGGTCGGCGTGCGGGTCATGATCTCGCAAGAGGCAGCGGCCGACTGGCGCCGCATGATGGAGCAGCGCACGGCAGAGCAGGGGGCGCCCGCTGGCAAGCCGGCGCCGCCGGCCGTGCAGGAGGCCACGCGCGGCCGGATCGCCGCATTGAAGGCGCGCCAGCCGCAGCACTGACCACCGGGCCCCCGGCGTGGGGGCCTTGCCACGTTGAAGGCCCCCGGCTCGCTGGGGGCCTTTCGCATTTGGGGGCCTTGGGGGCCCCGGATTCGGTGGGGGCCCCCAAAGGCCCCCAAAAAAGGCCCCCACTTTGAGGGTGCTCCCTGGAGGACAGACGCGGTACAGATGCAGGGCTCACCAGGTACAAAAAAAGGCCGGTTCCCCAATGGAAACCGGCCTTTGTTTGGTGCTACTATGGACCCACGTCAAACAGACGTAAGACCCCTATATGGCGGAGCAGGCGGGAGCCCTAAAAGTCCCGCCAGGCCGCATGAATCCTAGGGGTTGCCGGTTGGTACAGGTGGCCGGGCCCCCAAAAAGGCCCCCAGCTGAATCGGTCGGCGTATGCTAGTCGGGCCCCCGGTGCGCTTGCCACGCGCCGGGTGCCCTAACCCTTGGATGTGGAAAGGACACACCTGCAATGGCTGCTACTGATTTTCTCACTGACGCGCAGATCCGCGCGCAGAGCAAGACCCCCCCGGCGAAAGAGTTCAAGCTGTCGGACGGCGGCGGCATGTACCTGCTGCTGACCCCGACCGGGCTGTGCTCGTGGCGCATGAAGTATCGATTCGCCGGCAAAGAACGAAAGATGACGTTCGGCGAGTACCCGGCGCTGAGCTTGCACGAGGCGCGCAAGAAGCGCAGCGCGGCGCGCGAGCTGCTGGCCGTGGGCACCGACCCGATGGAGCAACGCCGGGAGGACGTGCAGCAAGCCCGCATCGATGCCTCGAATAGCTTCGAGGTCGTCGCGCGTGCCTGGTGGGAACACTGGAAGTCGGCACGCACCACGCACCACGCCGACTACGTGCTGCGCCGCCTGGAGGCTGACGTGTTCCCCAAGCTGGGCACGCGGCCGATCGTGAGCATCAAGGCGCCCGATATCGTGGCGATGGCCAAGACCATCCAAGAGCGCGGCGCCTTGGACATTGCCAAGCGCATGATCCAGCACTGCGGGCAGATCTACCGCTACGCCATCGCCCACGGGTACGCCGAAGTGAATCCCGCTGCGGACATCAAACCGGCGGAGGTGTTGAAGACGCGCCGGGAAAAGAACCATGCGCGCGTCGACCGCACCGAGCTGCCCGAGCTGATGCGCCGCATCGATGGGTACCGGGGCGGCAACTTGACCCGCTTCGCCATGAAGCTGCTGGCCTGCACCTTCGTGCGCACGAGCGAGCTGATCGAGGCGCCCTGGTCGGAGATCAACTGGGCCGATCAAGAGTGGCGCATCCCGGCCGAGCGCATGAAGATGCGCGTGCCGCACATCGTGCCGCTGTCCAAGCAGGCCATCATCATGCTGCGGTCGTTGCAGACGCTCACCGGCGACCAGCGCCTGATGTTCCCCGGCACGCGCGACCCCTCGAAGCCCATGAGCAACAACACGATCCTGAAAGCGCTGGAGATCATGGGCTACCAGTACCGCATGACCGGGCACGGGTTCCGCGGTGTCGCATCGACGGCGCTGCATGAGATGGGCTTCGAGCACGACCACATCGAGCTGCAGCTGGCGCACGTCGAGAAGGACGACGTGAGCGCGTCGTACAACTGGGCCGAGTACCTGGAGCCGCGCCGCAAGATGATGCAGCACTGGTCCGACTACCTGGACGAGATCGTCGCGAGCGAGAACGTCGTGCCGCTGCGGAGGGTGGCATGAGCCGCGCCGCTGTGCTGGTCCTGGGCGCGGCGGCGCTGCTGGGCGCCTGCGTGGCGCCCGCGCCTGCCGAGTACACAGC
>Ga0070682_100002185_pt1 | contig 10837 bp, 9 predicted proteins | sample KBSC63LmetaG_FD_64668 | JGI IMG/M metagenome (GOLD analysis project Ga0070682, IMG submission 64668) | Corn rhizosphere microbial communities from Kellogg Biological Station, Michigan, USA - KBS C6-3L metaG | ecosystem: Host-associated > Plants > Roots > Rhizosphere | place: USA: Michigan... | reverse complement strand
GTGTCGGCATCGATGCGGTAGCTCGCGTCGATGCTGTCGGGCGTCGAGTTGCCACCGTAGGCGACCTCGGGCATCGGCCGGCGGTCGGGCGGCGCGGGGATCACACCGCTCGGTGTGTCGACGGCGGCGGGCAAGCGCCCGTCACGCGTGGTCGCACGCAGCGCCAGATCCTCCACGGGGTCGTCGGGGATGAGCTCGTGGAGCGGGAGGTCGTCGGCGAGCACGCGCGGTGCGACGAGCCCGCCACCGGCAAGCAGCACCACGAGAGCGCCGACGAATCGGCGAGGACGCCGCATGCTGGAGCTATAGCGCTCCTCGGCGCGGGTTACGAGGGCGGCGGGGCGGCCTCAGGCGCGCGAGAGCCAGACCTCGCACTCGCGCTCGACGTAGCCCCACTCCGGGTTTTTGGCCTCATCGCGCAACCCCCGCAGGAGCTCGACGAACTCGCCGCGCCGCGCCGGCAGGAACTCGAAGTAGGTCAGGAAATCGAAGCCCGCGCCCGGCACCGGCCGCGAATGATAGAGCGTGCGCGAGATGGTGCGCGCGAACGGGAGCCCGACGTTCACGTGCCCCGGCCGCCCCGAGCCGCGGAAAATCGCGTCGCGCTCGTCGTGCGCGAGCTGCCACCACGCGCTCGATTTCGTCATCGGGATGAGCACGCACGTGGCCTCTGCGCCAGGCACCTCGGTCGTGGCAAGCTCCGCGCGCTCTGCCGCGCGCGTGTAGCCCAGATGCTGCGTGACGCCGACGAGGTCACCCGCGCCGCTCGGCAGCTCGACGGTCGACTGGACACGAAAGAAGGCTGCACCGACCGAGAGGCCCGCGAGCGGCGCGCCGCGCACGGCGCGCACCTCCGCGACGCGGTAGCGGTCGAGGGTCGAACCGACCGGCGCGACCTTCGCCGCGCCCTCCGTCGTGAAACGGACCCACGTGGGAGGGGGGAGCGGCGCGACGGCCATGACCGAGCACTTGTACCACGAGCCACGTTTCCGCGCGGTTTTGGGCCCCGCCCTGGCGCCAGCGCGCAATGCCATAGCAAAATGGGCTCGCTTGGCTCGAAATGCTTCGCGTCTGCCGGCGCTCGCTGCAACCGGGCTCGCTGCGTTGCTGTTCTCGACGAGCGGCTGCGGCGACAGCACGTCGAGCGGCGGCACCGGCGGCACCTCCGGCACCGGCCCGGTCGAGACGCCCGACAACGTCGCGGGCGACTACCTCGTGTCACTCACGAGTGGCGAGAACACTTGCAAGTCGATGGCCGACACCTGGGTGGAGGGCGCGATGACCGAGGGTGTGCAGTTCTCCATCACCCAAAAGGGTGTGCAGATCGAGGCCGAGACGATGGGAGCGTCCGCCATCTACGTCTTGGTGCTCACGGGGGCGAACGACTTCACGGGCGAGATCCACGACTCGCACTTCGTGCTCACCAATCACGGCACGAAGATGTATTCGTATTTGACGTGTGACTACACGATCAACGCGGTCGTCGAGGGCGATCTCGACGGCGACTCGATCGTCGGCACCCTCACGTACAAGCCCGTGATCACCGACAACCCCGATTGCGGCGACTACGACTGCGCGGCCGAGCAGGCATTCACCGGTACGCGCCCGTCGGGCTGAGCCCCGGCCACGGCGCGCCGGGGCAGCCAAAATCGACTAGGATTGGGTACCTCCGTGCGCATCAACTTCTCGAGACGAGCTCCGCGACTCGTGGCCGCCCTCGCCTGCGGCGCCGTCCTCGCCTGTGGCCCCGCGAGCGGCGACGACGACGCTAGCGCGGGCTCCGCCGGCACCGCGGGCGGGGGACTGACGAGCGCCGGTGGCGCAGGACGCGGCGGTGGTGGCGGAAACGCGGGCGCGGGCAAGGGCGGCGCCGGAGCCGCAGGCCAGGGTCAAGGCGGTGCGAGCGGCGCGAGCGGCGCGAGCGGCAGCGGCACGAGCGGTAGCGGAGGCGCGGGCGGCGCGAGCGGCTCGAGCGGTGGCGCCGGGGCGGGCGGAACGAGCGGCATGAGCGGCGCTGCGGGCAGCGCAAGCGGCGCGGGGGGTAGCGCGAGCGGCGCTGGGGGCTCGGCGGGCAGCGCAAGCGGCGGCTCGAGCGGCACGAGCGCGTGCGACGACAGCTGTCCGTTCGACAGCGGCGTCTCGTTCGAGTGCAAGTTGCGCTTCATGTACGGCGTGAACTACGCCTGGCAAAATTTCGCTGCCGACTTCGGCGGTGATACTCGCGGCGTGACAGCCACGCGAAGCACCGTGGAGACTGAGCTCCAGACCATGGCGCAAAACGGCGTCAACGTGGTGCGCTGGTGGGTGTGGCCGAATTTCACGGGCGGCGGGGTCTCCTTCGACCAGGCCGGCACGCCGACCGGCCTCCGGGGCAGCACGCTGAGCGATCTGGAGACGGCGCTCGAGCTGGCCGAACAGAACGACCTCTACCTGATGCTCACGCTGTTCTCGTTCGACAACTTCAAGAACGAGATCAATCCGACGAGCCAGAACATGGCCACGATTGCCGCCGACCCGGCGAAGCGAGCCGCGCTCGTCGACAACGTGATCAAGCCGTTCGCCGCGGCCGCGAAGGCGAGCGCGCACGGCAAACGAGTGATCGCCTGGGACGTGATCAACGAGCCCGAATGGGCCGTCACGGGCCCGAGCCTCTACGGCAACGACGAGGCGTTCGACCCGGACGACACCTGCAAGCCCATCACGCACGCGCAGATGGAAACGCTGCTCTCCGACGTGATCGCGGGGCTCCGCGCGAGCAGCGACGCGCTCGTGACCGTGGGCGCCGCGGCCATGAAATGGCGGCACGCGTGGTCGATGCTCGACCAGGATTTCTACCAGTTTCACATCTACGACTGGGTCAACATGAGCTGGCCGTACGATCAGAGCCCGAGCGATTACGGCATCGCCGACAAGCCGGTCGTCATGGGTGAGTTCCCGCCCACGGGCCTCTCCGGCGGCATCGACTACCGCACGCTGCTCGATAGCTGGTATCAAAACGGCTACGCGGGAGCCCTCGCCTGGCGCGACGGGACGTACAAAGTCACGTGGAGTGAGGTCAAAGCATTTGCCGACGCCCACCCCTGCGAAACCGCGTACTAGCTCCCAGCGCGCGCAGGGGTTCGGAACGCTGCTCGCCTTCGCGGTGGCGGTCGGGTTCGCCGTGCACCTCCTGCGCACCGAGGCGCCGGCAGCGGACGCGCCGGCGATACCGGACGAGCGAGCGACACCCGCCACGAACGCCGACGCCCGCGCGCCCTCAGCAGCGGCCGCCGAATCCCGCGAGACGCCGTCGGTCGAGCAGGTCGTGCAGAACGTCGCGCGCGCGCTGCCGCGCGGAGAGCGCGAGGCGCAGCGGCTGAAGCTCCTCGAAGTGCAGGCACTGGTCAAAAGCGGGCAAATCGGCTCGGCTCGCGCCCGCGCCCGCGACTACTTCGAGCGCTGGCCGAACGGCCCGGACATCGCCGCGCTCGAGCAGCTCACCGGTGCGCATCCGACCGGCGACGCGCCTCGGCGTTAGCACGACACAGCATCGATCAGAACCAAGGTGCGGGCCAGACCGCCCAGTTGAGCGGGGCTGACGTCGTGACTGCGCGATAGTCATCTTGAGCAGTCGGTAAGACGTTGAGAAACCGCCCCGTCTCTTGCTGCTTGATGGGTGCAAAATTCCCCGTCACGACCCACCGCTGCGTCTTGTCGTTCTGGTAGTCGCGGAGAACTGCCTTGTGGTCATTCGTGGTGTAGGCGTCCAGGTATTGCCCCGAGAACGAACGATGCTGAATCGCGTAAACGTCGTACGGACCAGCTCCGGCTAGGCCCCCCGACACGCGCGTCAAGCACCAGACTTGCGTGTCGCCGCTCTGAACCGGGCGCGTCACGACATCACCATCGTGGTGCGTGTAGGCGTCCAAGAACCGGAACGAGCCGCTCGGGATCTCGGCGTAGAGCTTCACACATTGCCCGTCATAATTGACGGCGGCTTTCTCGATGGCTGCTTGGCCGTCGCCAAATCTTTCGTCCCCACTACAGCCGAGCGCGAGCGTGCTCACCAACACGACGCGCACAAAGCGCTTCCTCATGTTCGCCATCTCCCAACCTCCGCAGCGAGTGTACGCGCCTCACGTCACTGGTGGCAAGCGGTCCGTGCCAGCGGCACCTGCCCGCCATGGACGCAGCATGACGTGATTGTCGCCCCTCAGTGGTGCGACGCGAGGCTCGCCGCACGCACGTAGCGCACGATGTCGCGCAGGTCGTCGTCCGAGAGGTGCACGCGGCCCTCGCTCTGCATGCGCAGAACCTTGCCGGGCCAGGCATCGGGGGCGATCGTGGAGGGCGGGTGGAGCAGGTGGCAGCTCGAGCATTTCGACATGTAGAGCGTGCGCCCGCGCTCGAGATCCTCGAGCTTCGCCGCGGGATCGCTGGGTTGCAGCGCGGCGACCTCGGCGCCGCTCGGGTGCGGAAACGGCGAACCGCAGCCCGACGCGAGCACGGTGCCCACGCTCGACACGACGGCGACGAGCCAGGTCGAGCCCTGACGTACGAGCGAGTCTCGGGGCATGTCAGTCGTCGCCGCCGCCGCGACGATTCGCCTTCTTTTCGCCTGCGATACGCTTTCCGCTCAGGCGGCGCTCGTTCGAGCCGCGAGTCGGCTTGGTTTTCCGGCGGGTTTTGGGGCGCACGAGCGCGGCGCGAACCAGCTCGGCCAGGCGCTCGCGCGCCCGCTCGAGGTTCTGCAACTGAGAGCGCGTCTCGTCGCAGGTGATGAGCACGCGACCCGCCGCGTCGAGCCGGCCCCGCGCAATGACCGTGAGCCGCGCGCGAACGGCCGCCGGTAGCACGACGCTCTGCCGAAGGTCGAAGCGAAGCTCCACCTTGGTGGCAACCTTGTTGACGTTCTGGCCACCGGGACCGCCGGCGCGCACCGCGGTCCACTCGAGCTCGGCGCTCGGCAGGGTGAGGGCATCGGTCACGTGGAGGTCGCTCATGAGCCAGCTCGCTGCGCCTTACGACGCTCGAGGGCAGCAGTCAGGCTCAAATTGCCGTGACGGTGCTGGGCCACGCTCCGGCTCTGCTCGACGACGTAGCGGCGGAGCTCCACGTAGCCCGAGTCGTGGACGGGCTCGGAATCGAGGTGCGAGCTCGCTGAAACCAGCTGGGCCGTCGCTTCGGCCGCCGGTCCCGTCGCGGGTCCGAGCACGCGGATCCGGTCGAACCCGCCGAGCTCGAGCTTCGTGAGGCCCGCCGCATCCGCGAAGCGCGGCGTGCTTGCGGGCACCAAGCGGTGGAAGCGCGCCGAGCCCGGCCGCTCCTCGACCGCGAGCGAGACCTCGGCTTCCACGAGCTGCGCGGCGAACAAGGCGCTCAGAAGGTCGAGCTCGCTAGCGCTCCGCGGCACCAGCATCAGGACGCGCGCTGGGCGATACACGAAGGTGTCCGAGAAGCCGAGCACCTCCGCCTGGGCATGCACGGCGCGGAGCTCGCCTTGCGCCGCGGCTTCATAGCTCTTCAGGCGTCGGGCGAGGTGCTCTTGCTCGGGGCGCGTCGCGTCGCGCAGCGTGTCGGCGATCACCTCGCCGAGTGGGCCGTGCTCGATCGGTTCCGCCGCCCGCTGCGGACCGGGCAGCGCTGCCGGAACGCGAGGCCCCCGCGAGAGCGGAACCGCACGGCGTGGCGTCCGCTCGCCGACGACACGCGCGAGTCCGAGCAGCGTATTGGGACCGCCCGCCTTGAAGCCAGGGCCGAAGCTCGAGGCCTTCATGCCACCGAACGGTTGGCGTCCGACGACGGCCCCCGTGATGGGGCGATTCACGTACAGGTTGCCGGCGCGCGCACGCGCGAGGAACGCGGCGTGCTCGCTCGCGTCGAGGCTTTCGAGCCCCGCGGTGAGGCCGTACGGCGTGCCGTTCACGAGCTCGAGCGCGTCGTCGAGGTCGGCGGCCTCGACCACGGCGAGCACGGGGCCGAAAAGCTCGGTTCGGTAGGCGAAGCTCTCGCGCGTCGCACCCCACAGCACGCCGGGACCCACGAGGCGCTCGTTGTCCGGGCTCCGCGTCGGCTCGACGAGCCAGCTTTCGCCCGCCTCGAGCGCCGCGAGCGCTTGCGCGAGAGCACCGCTCGGAGGGCGGATCAGCGGTGTCACGACGTTCTCGGGACTCCACGCCGAGCCCACGGGCAGCGTGCGCGTCGCGTCGCTGAGCTTGTGGCGGAACGAGGCGCTGCGAAACACCTCGCGCTCGAGCACGAGCAGACTGAGCGCGCTGCACTTCTGGCCGGCGTGACCGAACGCCGCACGCACGGCGTTTTGCACGGCTTGCTCGCGATCGCTCATCGCGCTCACGACGAGCGCGTTCTTGCCACCCGTCTCGGCGACCAGATCGAGCGACGGCCGGAGGCGGCGAAACAAACGCGCCGTTTCGGTGCCACCGGTCAGCACGACCGCGTCGACGCGCCGATCCACGATCAGCGGCTCGGCGGCCTCGTCGTCCAGCACGACCAGACCGAGCGCCCAGTCGGGAACGCCCGCGGCGTAGCACAGCGCCACCGCACGCGCCGCCACGAGCGGCGTCTCGGGGGGCGGCTTGAGCAGCACGACGTTGCCCGCCACGAGCGCAGCGAGCGCCGAGCCGAGCGCAATCGAGAGCGGGAAGTTCCAGGGCGGCGTGACCACGACCACCCCTTTCGGCTCGAGCACGAGCTCCGCGCGCAGGCGCGCGTGCTGGTGGGCGTAGTACTCGGCGAAATCGATCGCTTCCGACACCTCGGCGTCGGCCTCGACGGCGCGTTTTCCGGCGTCGAGCGCGAGCGTGCCGATGAGCTCGCCGCGCGCCGCACGGAGCGCCTGCGCCACGCGAAGCAGCGTCGCCTCGCGCTCCTCGGCCGGCCAGGATTTGACGCGCTCGCGGGCGCGCTGCGCCTGGTCGAGCACCTCGAGCACCTCGCTCCGCGCGAGCACCTGGTAGCGGTAAGGCACGACGCCGGGACGCGAAGGGTCGAAGCCGTCGTGCACGGCGCCGCCGTACGTCGTGCCGAAGCAGCGCGACACGACGGTGTCGAAGCTTTGCGCCTGCGCGGCGGCGAGAGCTTGGTCGAGCCAGCGCCGATTCACGGCCCGGGAGAAATCGGTGTCCGGCTCGTTGACGAAGCCGTTCCTCGACGGGGCGGTGCTCGGAGCGGTTCGATCTTGGCGCCGCCGCGGCGCGGTGTCGACGTGCTCGGCGCGAGCGAGCGCCTCGACGAAGCGCTGCTGCTCCGTCTCGAAGCTCGCGTCGCCCGCCTGCATCGAGAACGAGCGCCGCAAGAAGTTGTCCTCGGCCGTGTTCTCGTCGAGCCGTCGGACCAGGTAGGCGACGGCGCTCGCGAAATCGCGCTGGTCGACGCTCGGTGCGTACACGAGGACGCGTCCGGCAACGCGCTGAACGACGCGCCGGAGTGGATCGGCCATCCCCTCGAGCATCTCGGGCTCGACGGCGTCCTCGACGCCCCGGCTCGCGCGCAGCAGCAGCGTGTACGCGATGTCGAACAGATTGTGGCTCCCGACACCCAGCCGCACGGCGCGCGCGTGCTCGGGCCGCGACCCCACTTCGAGCATGCGACGGAAGCTCGCATCGACGTCCGCCTTCGAGCCGTAGAGCGGCAGCTCCCAACCGCGCAGGCTCGCCTCGATGCGCTCGAGCATCAGGTTCGCCCCCTTCACGAGCCGCATGCGGATCGGCGCGCCTCCCGCCTGCACGCGCCGCTCGGCCCACTCGATGAGACGTGCCTGCTGCGCGTGCGAGTCCGGGACGTACGCCTGGAGCACGATGCCGGCCGTCAGCTGGCGGAACTCGGGCGCGTCGAGCACGCGCCGGAAGACCTCGACCGTGAGCTCGAGGTCGCGGTACGCCTCCATGTCCAGGTAAACGAGCTTGGGCAGGGCGGCGCCGTCGCGCGCTTGCGCGTGAGCCAGCGCCGCGCGGTAGATCCGCGCGAGCTTCTCGACCAGCCGGTCGAGGGTCGGACCGAAGGCCGTCGGCTCGATGCGCGCGTCGATCGAGGAGAGCTTCACGCTGATCGTGTCGACCTCGGGTCGTTCGAGGAGCGCGACGTAACTGGCGTGAAACCGCGCCGCGTCCTCTTCGCCGAGCACCTCCTCGCCGAGGTGGTTCACGTTCACGCGCAGCCCCTGGAGCGCGCGCTCGGACAGGAAGGTGCCGAGCGCCGCCGGCTCCGCGGGTGCCAGGTACGGAGCGGCATCTTCGTAGATGCGGTGGCGGACCGCGCGCGCGGTGAGCTCCGGCACGGCCGTGCCGAACGTTTGGAGTGCGCGGAGCTGGAGCCGGTCCCACGGCGGCAGCGAGCGCGGCGTTCCGAGACCGCTCGCGAGCGCCTCGACCTGCGCGACCAGGCGTGCGCCGCTCACGCTGCGGTGGGCGCGATCGGTGAGCGCGGACACGAAGGCCTGGCCCGTGGGGTCGACGAGCAACGCCGAAAGGCGCGCCGCGCGCTCGCGCTCGTTCGGCTCGGCGCCGGCGTGGCTCGCCTCGAGCAGCACGCGCGCGAGCTCCACCGCCTGCGCCGCGAGTGACCGTTCCGTGGCAACCTGCCGCGCCCCCGCGAGCAGCTCCTGGGCGCGCTCGATGCCGAGCTCGTACGGCGACGACATACGCCAAGCGTAGCGCCGCTCCGCCCGCCTCGGGCGATCGTGTCCGAGACGAGGAACCGGCCCGGCGTTTCTGCTACTGTCCGCGCCCATGTCTGGGCTTGCGGAACAGCTCGAAAAGCTCCCTCCGGAGGTCACGGCGCGCCTCCAGACCTACGGGTTCGATCGCGCTCGACTCTTGCGGCTCGGTGCGAACCTCGCACGGGGTGAAATCGATCGGGGCCTCGTGACGGGGGCCGTCGAGCCACCGGCTGCGGGAGACGTCGTCGAGCTGCCGGAGCCAGGCAGCCCCCGGTACCGGGAGCTCGAAGCGCTCGGTGAAGAAGCGCTCCGGCGCGGCCAAGTCGCCCTCATCGTGCTCGCCGGCGGCATGGCGACGCGTATGGGCGGCGTCGTGAAGGCGCTGGTCGAGGCGCTGCCCGGCAAGACGTTCCTCGAGCTCCGGCTCGCCGAGATCGCGGCGCTCGGCCGGCGGTACGGGGCTGCCCCGCCGCTCTGGCTCATGACGAGCGCCGCGACCGACGCCGGGATCCGCGCGGCGCTCGGCGAGCAGCGCGACGGCGAGCGCATCGCGACCTTCACCCAGCATCTGTCGCTGCGGCTCACGCCCACCGGTGCCCTTTTCCTCGACGCCGAGGGCCGCCCGAGCGAGCACGCGCCGGGCCACGGCGATCTGCCCGACGCCTTGAAACAGAGCGGGTTGCTCACCCGTTTCGTGGAGCGCGGCGGCACGACGCTCCTCATCGCGAACCTCGACAACCTGGGCGGCACCATCGATCCGGCGCTCGTCGGCTTTCACGTCGCGCATGGCTCCGCGGTCACCTCCGAGGCGGTCGACAAGCTCGACGACGATCGCGGCGGTATCCCCGTACGCGTCGACGGCAAGCTGCGCGTCCTCGAGGAATTTCGGATTCCGCCGAGCTTCGACCCCGCGACCGTTCGCGTCTTCAACACCAACACCTTCCACGTCAACGCGCGGGCTCTGCTCGACCTTTCGATGGACTGGCGCTTCTTCGCCGTCCAAAAGAAGGTCGACGGCGTGCCGGTCGTGCAATTCGAGCGCATCGTGAACGAAATCACCGACGTACTTTCGACCGTGTACTTGCGAATGCCGCGCACCGGCACCCGTTCTCGCTTCTTGCCCGTCAAGGATCCGGAAGAGCTCGAGCGCCGCCAGGGCGAGATCGAAGCCGTGGTGCGCGCGCGGGGGATCCTCACGTGAGGACCAGGCGCACGACCCGCAGCGCCGCCATCCTGCTCGGCGCGCTCGCCACCGTTTCGCTCGGCCACGCGCAGACGCCCGACGATCGCCCGACGCCGCTGCCCGCCTGGGGCCGCAGCATCGTGTCCGACGAGGACTCGAGCGCGATCGTGCTGAACCCCGCCAACGTCGCGCTGATCCCGAGCTGGGAGCTGCGCTGGCAGGCGACCTTCCTGCACGATCTCGCGGTGGTGCCCTACCAGGGGCACGCCTTCGCGATGACGGTGCCGATCAACCTCTTGAACCTCGGCCTCGGCGTCAGGCTCGATCTGATCGACCCCCCGGCGGAGAACCCGAGCTCGCGCTACGGCAACCGCTCGAACTACCAGTGGCTCACGGGGGCGCTCGCGTGGGCACCCTCCGATTCGGTCGCGTTCGGCGCTTCCTTCCAGCACCTCTACTCCGAGAACGAGAAGCTCGCGGGGATGAGCTCGTGGTCGCTCGGGTACACCGCGCGCCCCATCAACCAGTTCGGCATCAGCGTCGTCGGTCACGATCTCAACGCGCCGACCACGGGCGCTGGCGGTCAGGTTCCGCGCTCGTACGATCTCGGGCTCGCGCTTCGCCCGTTCACGAAGCGGTACGTGGAGCTCGGCCTCGAGGGCAAGTACGTGGACGCGTACGACCCCTACTGGATCCCGCGCGCCACGCTCGGCATCGACATCCCCGAAGCGGGCCGTTTGCGCGGCGATTTCGCGATCAAAAACCCCGACGGCCGCAACAACCAGGATCCTTCCTGGCTCGCCTCCGTGCAGATGGCGTTCGCCTTCAACATGGTGAACGGGGGCGTCGAGCTCGCGGGCGGTTCGACGTTCGGCAACGGGCTCGGCCGGTCCGCGACCCAGCACCCGGCCGCCAACGTGCTGGTCGACGTGGCCTTCCGCGGCTTCCGCGAGTCGATGGGGACGGAGCCCGCCGTGTACGCCGTGCGGATCCGCCTC
>Ga0070682_100002184_pt1 | contig 10840 bp, 13 predicted proteins | sample KBSC63LmetaG_FD_64668 | JGI IMG/M metagenome (GOLD analysis project Ga0070682, IMG submission 64668) | Corn rhizosphere microbial communities from Kellogg Biological Station, Michigan, USA - KBS C6-3L metaG | ecosystem: Host-associated > Plants > Roots > Rhizosphere | place: USA: Michigan... | reverse complement strand
GTGAGTAGATAAAGCTCTCGAACGCCTTCCAGCGCCGCGCGGGATTCAACGGACGCCACGAGGGCAGCAGCGATCCCCCGCGAGCGATGCGATGGAGCGACGCAAAGCGAGCGCAGGAGCGCCAACGTGCCATGGATCTCCAGTCCCGCCGTGCCCACGAGGTTTCCCTCCGACGTTGCCAACGTGTAGGCATCGATGTGAGTTTCCACGTCCGCGACCGGAAGCCCGCTGTCCGAGAGCAAGCGAAGCACCGCGCCAAGCGACGCGCTCGTCGCGGCTTCGAAGCGAGCCCTTTCGCCGGCGACCGTTTGCGTGTTCGCCACCATAGTTCTACAATATTCGAAGCAACGAATGACGTCAAAGGTCGTTCGGATCTCTAGATGAACCAGCCCAATACGCTCGCCTCGTCGTCTCACCCACCTCGGATCCTGTTTTTGTACGGCTCACTGCGCAAGCGCTCGTATAGTCGGCTGCTGGCCGAAGAGGCGGCGCGAATTATCACTGAAATGGGCGCAGAAACGCGGTTCTACGACCCCTCCGAGCTGCCGCTCTGCGACGCGGTGCCGGCCGATCACCCAAAGGTGGTCGAGCTGCGAGGCCTGTGCGAGTGGTCGGAAGGCCAAGTTTGGACGTCTCCAGAGCGCCACGGCGCGGTCACTGGCGTACTCAAGAACCAGATCGATTGGATCCCGCTCAACATTGGTGCCGTTCGGCCGACGCAAGGTCGAACGCTCGCAGTGATGCAAGTGAGCGGGGGCTCGCAGTCCTTCAACGCGGTCAACTCGCTGCGCCTGCTGGGTCGCTGGATGAGAATGTTTACGATCCCCAATCAGTCATCCGTCGCCAAAGCCTACGAGCAGTTCGACGACGACGGCCGCATGAAGGATTCACCTTATCGAGACCGCGTTGTCGATGTCATGGAGGAGCTCTACAAGTTTACGCTGCTGCTACGTGATCACGTCGACTACTTGACCGATCGTCACAGTGAGCGAAAGGAGGCCGCCGCGAAGTCGGTGGCAGCGATAGCCGCCAAGGCAACCTCGTAACGCCCAGGACCAGTGGCCCTTACCCGCTACGCGGCCAGAACTTGCGTCTCCAGCTGATTGAACAGCGCGACCGCGCAAATCGGGTCTGGAACCCCAGCGCCATAGACCAGCGCCGCGTGAGGCGACGCCGCGATGGCCAGCTCGACGCGCAGCTGCAGGCGAGCTCGTTCGAGAGCGGCTGCGACTTGGCTGCGTTCTTCGCTCGTTAGCTGCTCTAGATACCATTCGTGCAACGCGAACGAGAGCTCCGCATGTTCGGTCTCATCAGCCGCAATTTCGCGCCAGATCCGTTGTGCCTCGGGATCGCGCGCCGTGACCGACTGATAATGGGCAGACAGCGCACCCCAAGCCTCGCGCACGCAGCCTTCCACGGCATTCTCGAGCGCAGCGGCGAGCAGCGAACGCTCGCTGGACGGCACAGCGTGCGTGGGCGGGACCTGCGCCCCCCAACGCCGGGCCAATTGGGCCATGCGGCTGGCGTGACGAACCTCGTCCGCGCGTGCTCGTCCCGCCCGGTCACGCAAATCCTGCGGTGCGCCAAAGCGCGCGAGCTCACGCTCGATGACCTCGAACGCCAGGACAGCCGCCTGTTCGAGATGGGCGATGCTAGCGTAGTAGTCACCGAGCGGATTCGCGCAGCCTGACTTCGGCTCGAGCAAGCCATCCGGACGCCGACCCACGCACGGCGTGGACACGCCGACCGGAACACTCGAGACGGCGCCTGCGCGCGTCACCATGAACTGAGCGTTCGGAGGCTGGAAGGAACAAGCCGTACCGAAGCCGTGCGCGGTATAATAATAGGCAGCGTCGGTCTCCGTGATCGCGGTGCACTCCGGCGCCACTCCCAGGCTCAAAAATACCAGCCCCGCCTCATTGGCGGTATCGATTGGGCCCAAAAAGGCGTTGAGCTGCGCACGATCCGCAACGAAACCCACGCTGTCTCCGCGTGTGTACGCCAGGTACAGATACGCGTACGAGCTCAAACGTGGCGTGACGTTCAACAGGTAGTATTGCGTGAAGCCCATCAGCGGCGCGCCCGACAGCAACGTCGCCTGGCACGCGGCCTGGTCCAGCGCACCGGCACAGGGCGAGCCGGTGGATTCATAAAGGGTGGCCGCGATGCCGGCGCCCTGATTCAGATAGACACCCAGAAAGTCGACCGCAGTAGGCAAGCTCAGTCCTTCGACGAAGCTCACTAGCCCCTGGTCGTCGCACATCGGCTTCGACTGCCGGGTAGAGCTGCCTCCGGCACCTTGACCCGCGGCGCCAGTGCCGCCTGCTCCCAGTCCGCCGACGCCCGTTCCACCCATCCCGCCCACCCCGACCTGTTTCGCACCCGCGGCTGCTCCGGTCCCACCAGCGCCGAATCCGGCGGTTTGCACTCGACCCCCGGTGCCACCCGCGCTGCCAACCACGGACCCAGTGCCACCCGAGGCGCTCCCCGCGGAATCATGATCAGCGCCACCCGCGTTGACGGGCGCTGCTTGCCCGCCCTCAGCCGCCCCTCCACAGCCGCCGAGGGTCGAAACTACGATGCTCTGCAGCAAGACAGCGAGTCGACCAGAGGTGCGCATGCAGACTCGATAAGAAAGATGCGTGCCAAGCCTGATACCGTGTTTTGAGCGACTTTTTGTGGCGATTAACCAAAGCAGCTGAGCCAAAGCGTGCCAGGCCCGGACTTTTCGATCCGCCTTCGCCGGATTGCCCGCGGCGGTGCAGACCCAGCAACCCCGCACCCCGGCGAGCGCGCTCGCCTTGCGCGCAGGCGTCGCTCAGAAGCGCCCCGAAACACCCAGCATGCGTCGAGTACCGACGGCGTTGACGAATGGGGCGAGGCTCAGGCCACCGGGCGCGGATTGGGCGGGCCCGGAGGTTTGCCGCTCGCGCGACAGCCAAGTTGCATCGAGAACCATGGGAGCTGGGATGATTGCCAGCCCCAGAGAGGCGGCGAGGATCTGCTCGCTGCATTCGCTGCTCGAGCACGGTGTGGAAAGGAGCAAGAGCCCAAGCGCGGGAAGCGCAAGGCGGAAGCCCAGGCTGGCGAGGCCGACTCCCACACGCCCATGCGACCAGTGAACCACGGGGGCGCCGACGGCCCAGGCGCCGATCCCAACGATCGAGACCACGCTCCAATCTTGGTGCGGTGGGCGCAGCCAAAAGCCGCCGACTGTCACGCCCAGGGCCGCGCCGTCGACCAGGAGCGTCTGCCAGCCGTACCAGTGCGTTTGGGACACCGGCTCGAGCGTCGCGGCGGGCGGCGCCGCGGGCGGTGCGCTGAGCGCCACGCTCGGTGCACGAGCCGCTTCATCGCTCATCGATGGCGGTGTGGCAGCAAGCGACGACGACGACGACCACAGCAAACCCATCGCAGCGGCTCGCGCCAGGGTACCTCGTTGCATTGGGAGGAAACGTTAACACAAGCCGCTGGAGCTACAGCGAGCGGTGGCTCGCTCGAGCTCGAGATAGAGGCGTAAATACGCTGAGCGATGCAGCGTTCGGCTGCGGAGTGGTGCGGACGAAGCGCGCTCGTCGCAGCGGCAGCCTGCCACAGCGCGGCAGCTTGCCAGTGACGGACCTGTGTGAGGTCCTGAACAGCCTCGACCAATCTCGAGTTTGGTGTGGACGAGCGTCGAGCTTCGCTCGCTGGCTTGGACATTGCACAGCCACGGCCCATGACGAAATATCGGGATCTATTGGCGCGTGCGGTGATGGCCCTCGCGGTCGGGGTGTCGGGGTGCAGCGGTGCCGACGAACAGCTCGCCGAACCCGAAGGGATGCTGCAACAGCGGTTTTCCACGTTTCCTGGCGAACCCAATCACGAGGAGATCACGCGCCTCGGGCTGTCATTTCTACGCTCCGACATCTTGACGGCCCTCCAGGAAGCGAATGTGGCCACCGATATCGAGTTTCTCACCGTCAATGCCAATCATTTCGATGACTGCAACTTCACCGGCGGCTCTGCCGTGATCCAGAACAGTCAGGCAGAAGCCGTCGCCCAACTCAACCCCGCCACGGCCACTCCGGAGTCGGACCTGCTGGTCATCCGCGCTTTCGCGCGCTCGCTGCACGCTGTGCAGGACTTTTATGCGCACAGCAATTGGATCGAACTGGGCGGTGAAGCGCTAGTCGATCGCTCTTTGGGCGCCTTTCCCACGCTCAGTCCCTATTCGACCGTGGCCACGAGCGGCTTCGTCATCGTTCAAGGCGCCAAGCCCAAACGCGCCGCCCTCACCCGCAATGACCACGCCCGTTATCCCGCGAACGCAGTCGTTACCCTCAAGCTCGACAAGAATCGCGCTCTAGGCCTGATCTCGGGCACGGTGGACTACGAGCCGGGCGACTTCTGCCCAGCATCGGTGGCCATGACTCACGATGAACTGAACAAAGACAAAAGCACCGTACGTGGTCGCGCCAAGCAGTTCGAGGCGGCCAAGACGCTGGCCATCCTGCAAACCGAGCACGAGTGGTGCCGAGTGCGCGAACTGACGCGCAGCGCGTGGGGTGAACCGGGGGTAGCCCGACTCGAAACCTGGATCGCAGCGGGTGCCTCGGCACCAGTTTGCGAATGACCCGGGACTGCCTGCCCGTGCCGGGTCGCGCTGTACGGGCACGCGTCTTGCTCCGTAGTCGTGGATGAACGCCGAAAGCTATACAAGGAACGCATGGGCCACCGCGGGCCTCACCACCGCGGCCACCACGATCGCCGCGCTCGTGATCTCGAAGCTCGAAACGGGCAGCGCGGCTGCGGGTTTGAACGCAACCAGTCACATCGTTTGGGGCGACGAAGCCGCTCGCGTCGACGGCTTCGAGCCCAAGTACACCGTGGTGGGTGGGCTGCTCAACGCGGGCGCGATGCTGGCGTGGTCAGTACTGCATGCCGCGCTGCCGCGGCCGCGGGGCGCGATCACCGCAGTCAGTCAGGGTTTGTTCATGTCTGGCGTTGCCTACCTGACGGACTACCGCGTCGTCCCCGCGCGGTTGACCCCCGGCTTCGAGAAGCGCTTCAGTCCGCGCGGCATGGCCTGGATGTACGGCGTGCTCGGCGCGGCCTTCGGTGTCGCGGGGTTGGTCGCGTCCCGCGGGCGCAGACGTTCCGCGTGATTGAGGCACAGCGCCTCGGATGGCTTGTTGAGCCAGGCGGGACGAAACGCGCAGTGTTCGCCTCGACCGCGACGCCGCGGAGGCCGCGGCAAAGGCGAATCCGTCGGTCTGGGGCTCCGGCGGGGGAGCTACGGCTGCTACGAACGCGCGCGGAATCTTCGGCGTGGCGAGCGCATACCGCAGCCCCAAACAGCTTGGTCAATCGGTCGCCGTTGCCGAGACGCCTACGTCGACGCGGTACGGGCATCCCCCATGAAGCGCGTGCACTCGAGGCGGCAATGCAAATCGAAACGCAGATGAGCAAGGCAGTCACCAAGCCAAACGGGGTACGGCTGTTACGCTTGACGTAAAAGGTAACGCGAGCTAGGATTTGCACGGAGCTCATGATCCGGTCCTTTGCGGACAAGAAGACTGAAAGCCTATGGCAGGGAAAGCGGGTCGCGGCGTTCGATTCTTTCCGTGAAAAGGCTGAACGAAAGCTGGCAATGCTCGATGCGGCCACGTGTCTCGAAGATCTCGGCGGGCTGCCTGGCAACAGACTGGAAACCCTCAAGGGAGACCGAAAAGCACAGCATTCCATCAGGATCAACGATCAATGGCGGCTGTGCTTCCGCTGGCAGAAGACCGATGCTTTCGACGTCGAGATCGTGGATTACCACTGACGGCCCCATTGAAGCCGCTACGATGTGGTCAAGTGACAACGGTATTCGTGCGACGGCCCCATTGAAGTGACAAGATAAGCCATGGCAAGACACAAAATGCGACCCGTCTCCCCGGGTGAAATCCTACGCGAGCAACTCGACGAGCTCGGTATGTCGGCCAACGCGCTGGCGGCCGCTCTGCACGTCCCGACGAATCGGATCACGGGCATCCTAAATGCAACGCGCGCGCTCACACCCGAGACAGCGCTGCGGCTGGAACGCTACTTCACAGGCACGACCGCGCAGTTCTGGCTCAACCTGCAAACAGGCTTCGACCTGCGACGCGCGGAAATATCCGAGGCCAAGGCGCTCCGGGAGATCCGGCCGCTGAAGGCGAGCTGATTCGACGCCCTCGTATCGAGTGGCAGCGACCGAGGGCTTGGAGTTGGCGGGCACGGTTAAATCTGCCGCTTGCGCGATGCCGTGCGGCCCGACAAAGACCCTCTACTTGAGACCGACCGGCACAATCCACGGACGGAAACCGGACCACGTCACGAAGCAGTCAGGACTGTTGGATGGGCCCTTCGGTGCAGGGACTAAGGCGACCTGCAACCGCTCGCCAGATCCGATAGATAGGCGCGCACCAGTGAGGGCTGTCGCTCCGGCCTCGAGTTGCCAGCGAAAGCCGAACGCCGTGGAATCGCTGAGCGTGGCTCCAACAAACACACGATCGGGGCAAGAACGGCTAGCGATCACATCTGTAATTATAATTGCACCCTCGCGAGATCTTACGCAGAGAGCAGCCTGTCCTGCGACAATGCACGGTGACCGGGTATTCGCGACCGACAGGTCAACGGTTTCCGTTGTGAGCCGCCCAAAATCCGCGGTCGCGCTGAGGGCTCGCGTGGCCGGATCCTGGTGAACCGTCAGCGGCACTGTCTCACTCGTGGCCGAGGCGCTCGCCGTGACCGTGACCGCCTGCTCGTTGCGGGCAGCGCTGACAGCCGCGACGGGGGTCGCAGTCGCCGAGGAATCGAGTAGCTCGGCGAGCTCGGTCATCGGCGCAGCAAAATCCCCGGCGCCCGGAAGCGACGCTGTGTCCCGCAGCGCCTGCGCAAACGGCTTCAACTGCGCGGGCTCGTTCTCTTTCTTAACCTGTTGAATTTTCCCCAGCGCCCCCTTCCTATCACCCTCCACGTAGAGCAGAACGCCATCCACGAGCTCTCCGCACCCCTTGATCGGGAGGCGCTGACATTCGCTCTGTAACGGAGGTTTAACGACCATTGACGCGGCCGCGCCCGCGCAACTCGCTATGCTGGCCGCCAGGAAAGCCGCACACGCGATTGCCTCCGCGTCTCTAGACCTTCGCTGTTTCCGTATTGCCCGAGGTACCAAAAGCAAGGCTCCCCCTAAGATAGATCCGCAGACGCTTGCTCGCGCTCGTGCCAGGCGTCAACTGCAGAGCGTGGTCATTTTGACGGCGCGCACGAGATTGGACTGTGATGTGCGCGCCTGTACTGGGGCTCCCGCCCGGCCCGATCGCCAATCCGGCCAATCAAGCAGCCCAGCGATTCTTGCTCTGCGTCGGTTCACCGCCACTCGGGCGATCCCTCGCCGATCACTAGTCGAAGACGTTTCATGATTGCGGGCCGACATCGACGGTCGGGACGCTGCGGAGTAGATTCATGGGAACGGGCGGCCTTCCCCCACCCGACAACCTCGCCCTGTCGCCAGCAGCCGCGCTACCCCACAACAACACTCGCCCTATTGCCTGCTGCCTTCCTAGCCCTCCGCACCACCTTAAGCGATGCCCGAGGCCTTCCCCTGCAAGCAGCCTCGGACCTGCGACGCTTGAAACTATCCGAGGCGCTCCGGGAGATCCGACCGCGGAAGGCGAGCCAAAATTCAGACAACCACCTACAGTTAGCCAGCTCAGAATACCAACCGCGGCGTAGTCAAAGGATTGGCGTTCTGAGATTTGTTCGCGAAATGATCGAGCCGAAATCCGAGTCTAAATGGCGTCCCTAAGCGGATTCTCACTCGATGAGGCGAAACGCAGCATTGCCTCGATTCAATTGCGCGTCAGCTTTGAATGGCGCCGAACAGTTCCGCGCGATTTAGAAAGGGCGCGGAATGGACCAGGTTGATCGAATGCACCGGCGCGCGAGGGATCGGACGCGGATCAGGGCGCACGAATACTTGGAAATCCGTTACTGGGCCACGACTTTGCGCTGTACCGAGTCGGCCTTGCGCTCTGCCATCGCGGTAGTGGGAACGGGTGCCGACGGCGTGCGAAGCTATCTCGAGCTCGCGGGAGTGCGGATTGTCTAGGTGGGGTTTTCGCATCCTGCTGGCAGACGATGACCCCATTGTGCAAGAGGTCGTCAAGTGTGCTGCGGGACGAGCTGGGCATCGGGTGATCGCAGCGACGACAGGCGCGCAGGCGCTAGAGTTGGCGGTCAGCATGCGTCCCGACCTGATCGTTCTCGATATCGAGTTTCCCGACGCTGACGGCCGTGATGTGTTGGCCAAGCTGAAAGCAGATCCGCGCACCGCGGCCATTCCGGTCTTGGTCTGGTCAGGGCGCAAGAATTGCGATTCCGACAGCCGCATTGCGCTTGCCCTGGGCGCCGAAGATTTCGTTCAAAAGAACGACGCGCATTTGCTGATGCGCAAGCTGGAGCGCGTGCTCCTGAGGTTCGACGCATCGGTTTGAGGGGCGGTTCGCCCGTGCCACCCAGCCGATGACGCGAGCAGGTCAAATCGGTTGCCGGTCTATCGCAGGTCCACGTCGTAGCGATTGTCACCCGCGTGGACATCGATGGCCAACTCCACCGATTGGCGAAACTCGACATCTGTCCGAGTGGAACGCGCGCGCTACTTGCGAAGCGCCGCGCGAACGACTGCGCTGGTAGCCTCAACCCTCTAGGATTGCGTTGCGAACTAGAGTAGCCTTCAGTCGTTCGCTTGAAGGGAGCGCGTGAACATGGGTAAATGGGCGAAGATTTCGGTGCTTGGGGTCTCCATCTGGTTGCTGGCGATGCCCTTTTTGGGGAAAGAGGCGACCGCCGGTTTGAAGAGCAGTGTTCCGGTCGGTGTCAATCTCAGTGCCGGTCACGCCTGGGGCGCGATGGGAGCGGCGCGGAACACCAGCAACAATGTCGAATACATCGGATGTGGGGTGGAAACCAGCTGGTCCTCAGGCCTTTTCAACCTCGCCCCGCTCGTCACCTGTTCTGGCAGAAGCGCTGGCGGCACGAGCTTCATGTGCACTTCGATCGACCCCAAGATCCTCGCTGCGGTGCGCGGGCTCACCGGAGACGCGAATCTCGATCTCGAGTGGGACTCCTCAGGTGAGTGCGTCTCCATTGGGGTCAGCATCTATTCTGACAACGCCGCCAAGAACCCGTGACAATCCGTCCAATGCGTAGGTTCGAAGCACAATCGCCGATACGGGCCGAACGTGTCTCGTGAGCTCACTTGGCTCGCGCTGCCCGTCCTGGCGGTTGGTGTCAGCGCCGTCTGGCAAGCGCGAGCGAATGCGCGACTCGAACGCGAGCTGGGCCAATTGGTCACGCGGCTTGACCACGTGCGGGAGCCGGTATCGGCCCCAGTGCAATGCGTGAGCTCATTGGATCCAGCGCTGCTTCGCCAAGAGGTTTCTCGTGCCTTGACCGGCCTCTGCCCGAGTTCGGTTGCGCAGACGCGCACGATTGCACCCGCGGTCGCTTCCGGCGCCACACCCAACGCTGAGTCCCCGTCGCTAGCGAACACAAAGAGAGACGAATCCATCAAGGCGTTCGACGACGCCAACCGTTTGGTCGACGACGCGCTCGCACGACACACCTGGAGCCAACGAGATGTGGAGGCGTTGCGCGGCATGATGCCTGTACTCGACCCACAAGCTCGCCGCGACGTCCTTCAACGCATTGCCCAAGCCGTAAATGCTCAGCAAATCGCGGTCACGGGCGAGCGTCACACGCTCTTCTGAGGAAAATGTGCGCGCGGGACTGGTAGAGATCATCCGCGAAAGTAATGTGGGAAAGGCGCCGCCCGGAACGTCCACGAACGTTGGCCCGTTTGGTCGTGTGCTGCTGCGGACTGACCCGAAAAGATCCTAGGCCACCGCCAACCATCCCGCGCGTCAAGGTGTCCGCTTGGGGGCGCGCCAGACTCCGCCCCCGTCATCGGTCCAATAGATCGCGGTGTCGTCGAGAGCGAACAATCGCGGGTTCTTCGCGGAAGAAACGACGGTGGTCGCGGCTCCGCCGTCCCGGGGCACGCTCCGAATCGCATCGACCACGCCCCAGTAGACCGACGTTTCATCCAGCGCGAGGGCGTTGAACTCCTTGTAGTCCTGATCCTTGGCCAGACTCACCAAGGCTCCACCCGGGACGAGCGAACGCACCATGCCCTGCCCGACGTACAGGATGGACAGGAAAAAGAGCCGATCTCCAGAGGATAGGATGGCACTCGGGGCATCAATCCCCCCGTTCACCAAACGGGTCGGCTGAGCGGCACCGGAGAGGGGCAGCGAAAGCACGGTCCCCGTCATTTTCGTCCAGTAGGCATTGCCGTTACCGACCGTGAAACAGCGATTGTTTCCCGGCCCCTCCGTGCCTGGCCAATCGCGATCAGTGCCCGAAGCGATCGCCCGCGCTTCGCCGCCCTGCGTCGAGATTGTCCAGAGCGTGCTGCCCAAGCCCTGACAGAATGCGAACCAGTAAAGATTGTCGCCGTCGATCGCGATCGCCGGCAGAATCTCGGAGCACCTCGAGTCAGTCCACACGTCGACGATAGCCCCGCCCTCAATCGGAACTTTCGCGAGCCGCGGCCCTCCCGAGATCGGCCTGTTCTCGCCCCAGTAGACGCTGGGCCCGTGCACGATGAGCGAGTCGGGAAACAGCGTCTCGGTGGTCGGCGTGGCGTGCGCGAGGACCGTGGGCGTGCCACCGGACACCGGGACGCGGGACAAGTGGCCCGTAGTGTCGCCTCCCGGATCGTCGTCGATATCGACGTAATACACATACCCGTCCTTGACCGCGATATCCA
>Ga0070682_100002183_pt1 | contig 10844 bp, 9 predicted proteins | sample KBSC63LmetaG_FD_64668 | JGI IMG/M metagenome (GOLD analysis project Ga0070682, IMG submission 64668) | Corn rhizosphere microbial communities from Kellogg Biological Station, Michigan, USA - KBS C6-3L metaG | ecosystem: Host-associated > Plants > Roots > Rhizosphere | place: USA: Michigan... | reverse complement strand
GGCCTGAGGAGGGCACATCGTCAATGCCGAGCCGCACCACGCGCGGCGAAAGGCAGGCGCCTTCCCGGGCGAGCGCCGATAGAAGCTGATCGCCGAAGCCGCCATTCACATAGTGGTTGTCGATGGTGACGAGCAGCTTGACACCCTCGAGCTTGTCGGCGAACCAGGCGCCGTCGATGCGGTTCAGGAACGGGCATTCGATGATCAGCGCGTCGATGCCCTCGTCGGCAAGCTCCTCGGCCGCCTTGTAAGCCTCAGCCGTCGTGATCAGCCCGTAGGTGACGATGGCAACAGCAGGCTTGTCCTTTTGCCACAAAACCACGCCTTGCCCCTCGATGAGGCGCTCGGCCGGATAGGCAAAGAGCACCGGCCAAGGCACGGAAATGAGCCTGAGGTAACCACTCCGCTTCGTCCCGAGCAGATAGTCGAGAAGAAGCGGCACCTCCTCGGGGCAGCACGGCTCGACAATGTCGAGCCCTGGCACAGAGGTGAGCGCCGAGATATCGCGCAAGCTCTGATGGCTGTGCCCCGGCGCCGCCGGAATCAGTCCTGCGAGTGATCCGACATAGAGCACCTTCGTGCGCTCCGTCGCATTGTTGTAGATCTGCTCGTTGGGCCGCGTAGAGAGGAAGCAGCCGAAGGAGTGGCAGATCGGGATCAGCCCTTCAAGCGCCATGCCGCCGGCCTGCGAGACCATGTCCATCTCGGCGATGCCGCACTCGACGAACCGGTCCGGGAACTTTTCCTTGAATGGAATCAAGCCTGTATCGAGTACGAGGTCGGCGTCCAGACCGATGATGCGGTCGTCCTTGGCGGCGCGCGCGAGCAGCGCCTCGGTATAAGCGGGGATCAGCCGCTTGGTCGTGCCCGGCGCGGCTTTGGCCGGTGGCTCGACGCTCTCGAGGCTGAGCCTTGCCACGCCAATGCGCGACAGCGCGCGGTTGACGTGATCGAGTAGCTCCTGCGCGCCGCGGCCATAGCTGTCGGCGTCAGGGGCGCCCGAGTGGAAGCGATACATGTCGGTGTCCGAGTCGAGCGCGGTATGCTCCATGAAGGACACGCCGCGGCCCTTGACCGTGTCGGCGATGATGACCTGCGGCTTCCCGGGATGCGCTTCGCAGGCGCGCAGCGCTGCCGAGAAGGCATCGAAATCGTGACCGTCGCAGCGCTCGACATGCCAGCCGAAGCTTTTGAACTTGGCAGGCAGGTCGCCGAGATCGCTGGTCTGGCTGACGCGATAGTCCGATTGCAGCTTGTTGTGATCGACGATCGCCGTGATCTCGCCCATACCAGCATTGGCGGCAGAGATCAGCGACTCCCAGATCTGGCCCTCTTGCAACTCGCCGTCGCCGGTCAGGACGTAATAGCGGCGTTCGTGACCTCTGAGGCGGTCGGCGCGCACCATGCCCTTGGCCTTGGAAATACCCATGCCGAGCGAGCCGCTGTTGATGACCATGCCGGGCACGCCAACGTCGGGATGCCCCGGCAGGCCGCCTAGCCGGCGCAAGCCGTGCAGCTTGTCGAAGGGAAGCTGGCCGAGCGCGATCAGCACCGAATAGAGGCCAGGCGCGTCATGGCCCTTGGAGGAGAAATAGAGGTCGTCGTTCTTGAGCTCGTTCAGATAGAGCCACGACACCACGTCGAGGCTAGAGAAGCTCGAGCCGATATGGCCTGACCCGGCGCGAGCGATCATGTAGAGCGTGTTCAGCCGGCACATATCGGCGAAGATGCGCGTCTTCTCCGGCGCGCTCGCCTCGTTCAGCGCGCGCACGCGATCGAACTCGCTCTTCGGCACGTAATAGAGCGTCGACTCGACGACTTTTCCGATCAGCTCTCCCAACGCATCCCTCGCCTACTTGTGATCGATGAACGGCATCTCGGAGATCTTTGGCAGCTTGAACTTGCCTTGCGCCACCGCCGCCTCCGCGTAGTCCCAATCGTACTGGTTGTTGATGTCGAAGCCCTCAGCCTCGTCGGTGAAAAACGGCATCACCGTGACGCCCGCGATATTGAGCCCGTCGAACACGACGCGCGACCAGGCGATCTCGAGGCTCGCATTCTGCACATAAAGCTCTGGCAGCGCCGCCATTTGCGTCGAGTGCCAAGGCTGCGCCGCAGGAGCAAGCGGCATTAGCGGCAGCATGCGCTTGCCGCGCACCACCCACATCTTTCCGGGATGCTGCGTCACCTTCTCCACGGCGCGCAGCGAGTCCACGCCCTCTTCGGCGAGAAACTCGGACCACGCGCGCTTGGTGGTCTCGGCGGTGCGGAATGGGCTGGTTGGCCTGAGAATACTGAAGCAATCATAGGTGCGGCCTTCGGCCTTGAGGCGCTTCAGCAGGTCGTCCACCCACTCGATGTCGGGAGAGGTCGAGGTGGCGAACTCGGCCGGCCTGAGGAACGGAATCTCCGCGCCGTAGTGGTGCGCGATGCGGGCCAGCCGCCCCGTGTCGGTCGAGCAGATCACCGCATCGAAGATGCCGCTCGCTCGCGCCCCCGCGATGGCGTAGGCCATCAAGGGATGTCCGCCGAGCGGCTTCGCGTTCTTGTCGGCCACGCGTGTTGAGCCTGAGCGCGCCGGGATGAGAGCGACTACGCTTGGCATGTGACGCGGCACTCCGTTCCGCTTTAGAGCTGCTTCGGGCGAACCTGGATATAAATATCCTTGAGCTCGCTATAGACGTCGAGAGCCTCGGTGCCTGGCTCGCGCGAGCCGTTGCCCGACTGGCGCAAGCCGCCAAACGGCATATGCGGCTCCGAGCCGAATGTGCCGGCATTGATCACCGCGACCCCGCTCCTGATCTTGTGCGCGAAGTCGATGCCGCGGTCTACGCTTTGCGTGTGGATGCAGGCGGTGAGCCCGTAAGGCGAGTCGTTGGCGAGCACGATTGCCTCGTCATAGCCGCCGACGCGGTAGAGGCAGGCAATCGGACCGAACAGCTCATGCCGCGAGATATCGGCGTCGGGCGAGGCATTCTCGATCACGGTCGGCGCAAGATAGAAGCCCTTGGCGTGCGCGGTGTCGGTCAGCCGCTCTCCGCCGGTCAAGACGCGAGCGCCCTCCTGCTTCGCCTTACCGATGGCGGCGAGCATCGTAGTGAGCTGGCGCTCATTGATGACCGGACCGAAATCGTCGCCGTCATTAGGCCCGACCCTGAGCGCCTTGGCCGCAGCGATGAGCTTGTCGCGAAACGTCTCATACACCTTAGCGAACACGATGATGCGGCTGCCCGCTGCGCAGCGCTGCCCAGCATTGGAGAAGGCCGAGAGCCACACCCACTTCACCGCATCGTCGAGATCGGCGTCGTCGCAGACGATGAGAGGGTTCTTGCCGCCGAGCTCGAGCGAGACCTTCTTCAGCGTCTTGCCGCACACCTCGCCGATCCATTTGCCGACTTTGGTCGAGACGGTGAAGCTCACCACGTCGACTTTCGGATGTTCGACCAGCGGCGCGCCGCATTCCGTGCCGTAGCCCTGCAGCACGTTGAGCACGCCAGGAGGAAGTCCAGCCTCGTGCGCGATATTGGCAAACAGCCAGGAGGTGGCGGGCGTGTCTTCGGCTCCCTTGAGCACAGCGGCATTGCCGCAGATCAGCGCGGGAAACACCTTCCACGCCACATTGGCGATCGGCGTGTTGGCGGCGATGATCAGCCCTGCCACGCCGCAAGGCTGGCGCACCGTCATGGCGTATTTGTCTGGCGTCCCGCTCGTGGTGGTGCGGCCATAGAGCCTCTGGCCTTCCCCGGCAAAGAAGCGGCCGACCGCGATTGCGCCGCCGGCCTCGCTGAAGGCCTCCTTTGGCGACTTGCCGGTCTCCTTGGCGACGACTTCAGCAAGCTCCTTCTGCTGCGCCTCGAGCGCGTTGCAGACCTTGTGCAGCATGAAACCCCTCTGCACGGCAGGCGTCGCCGCCCAGGCGGCTTGGGCGCGAGAAGCGGCCTCAACCGCGGCGTCGACGTCTGCCGCGGCCGACCGCGCCACAGTGAACAGCGGCGTGCCATCATGCGGCGAGCGCTTCTCGAAGGTGGCACCCGAGATCGCGTGCCTTTGCTCGCCGTTGATCCAGTTTCCTATGGTCGCGTTCGTCGCGATGCCCGTGCCCTCCCCTATTGGCCGGTACTTCCTAGAGAGCCGTGAAGCCGCCGTCAGCAACGATATTCGAGCCCGTCACGTAGGACGCGGCGTCAGACAGAAGAAATTGCACCACGCCATTATACTCATTGGCGTCGGCCATCCGGCCGAGCGGCACTTTGGCGTTGTAGCGCTCGAGAAACTTGGGATCCTGATTGTTGTAGACCCCCCCGAGCGTAAGCGTGTTCACCCGTACGCCCTTGCCGCCCCAATAGGCCGCGAGATAGCGCGTGAGGTTGTAGATCGCCGATTTCGAGGTCGCGTAGGCCACCGGCTTGTAGAAGATCTCGCCGCGATCGCGGCGATATTGGTAGAGGCTCTGGTCGGGGGAGACCATGCCGTAGATCGAGGCGATGTTGACGATGGAGCCGCGTCCGCGTGCCGCCATGGCGCCCCCAAAGACCTGGCAGCAGAGAAACGTGCCCTTCACGTTGACGCTCATGATCCGATCGAACGAGCCTTCGGGATAGGTCTCGAAGGGGCCATTCTCCTCCGGCGGCGCGTCGGGAGGAGAGTCGAGGGCCGCGGCGTTGACCAGCCCGAAAGGCGTCTCCCAGGCCTTCTCGATAGAAGCTAAGCCCTTTTCGAGCGAGGCGCGGTTGGTGATATCGCAGGCGACTGACAGGACCCCGTCCGTCTCCTTGACGGGCACGCGGTCGACCACGGCGACTTTGGCGCCTGACTTACCGAGCGAGGCGGTGAAGGCTCGGCCAAGCTGCCCCGCCCCGCCCGTGACGATCACGACGCGGCCACGCAAATCGAACGGCGACGCCTCACCCAAAAGACAACCCTTCACGCATATGGAAAGGGGCGGCCCCTGAAGGCCGCCCCTTTGCTAGGAAATTGAAAACGCTTCTGGCAATGCCGGGCAAGGACTTAGGCCGACGCCCGGGTGATCGCCTCCTCGCTCACCGCGATCGAATCTTCGACGCGCAAGGTATCGTCGAGCTTGAGGTCCTTGATCAGCCGACGGCCCACCATGGTTTCGAACATATAGGGCTTCAGCCCGTCGCCAGGCGACTTGATGGCGATGTCCTCGGCGGTGAGGATGTGGCCCGCCGGCAGGTCACGAGCGGCAACCAGCTTCTTCGACATTTTCTTGATCGGGCCCACCTCGCTGTCGTAGCGCCGCTTCTCGCCCCTACCGAGCGAAAGCTTGGTGCGTTGGAGGTCGCGCACGAGCTTGCGCAAGCCCGTAGGCTCCAGTGAGAAGGCATGATCCGTACCCTTCTGCGCGCGATTCAGCGTGAAATGCTTCTCGATGACGCGCGAGCCGAGCACATGCGCGGGCGGGCCCATGGCGATGCCGCTGTCATGCGAGGAGAAGCCGATCACGGCATCAGGGAAAGCATGGCGGAACGTGGTGATCACGCCGAGATCGAGCTGCTCCCACTCCGGCGGATAGCCTGCCGTGCATTGCAGGATGCAGAGCTGCCGGTTGATCGGCATGATGGTCTCGTAGGCGCGCCGCACGTCCTCCATGGTACCACCACCCGTGGATACAAATATCGGCTTGCCGAAAGAGGCGACGTGCTTGAGCAGCGGCGTGTTGGTGAGGTCACCCGAGGCAATCTTGTAGGCGGGCATGTCGAGCTCGGCGAGGAAATTGGCGCTCGGGATGTCGAAGGCGGTGGCGAAGAAGGTGATGTCGAGTTCCTTTGCGTATCTCTTGAGCTCGACATATTCGTCGCGGCCAAACTCGAGCTTCTCGCGATGAGCGCCATAAGTGTCAGCGAAGGCGTTCTCGCTGTTGTACTCGGAATGGTACATGGCGCGCGTGAACAAGGTTCTGTTATCGCGCTTTTGCAACTTGACAGCGGTTACGCCGCAGTGCTGCTTGGCGACCTTGAAGATCTCCTTGCACTTTTCGACGTCGCCCTGATGATTGTTGCCAATCTCGGCAATCACGTAAGTATCGGTGTCGTCCGCGATGCGAACGCCATCAACCGTCATTTCGCGGTTCATCGCAGTCCCTCCGAGTGCCCACTCGTAACCCGCACATGTAGCCCAGAAATAGTGTTGTTTCAATGGCGGAGCCGCCCGCCGCGATGACGCGAAAATTGCCGGATTTCCGGCCTGCTTCGCATAGGAAATAAGGGTCCGATGAGAGTCCTTGTCTGGCAATGGGGGCGCTTCGGAGCGGGCGCGCGCTACGCCTATGAGCTCGCACAGGCGCTTAAGAAAATGTGCGGCCACCAGACTGTGCTTTCGCTCGCCGAAGGCGCCGAGGTCATGCAGAACGAGGCGATCCGGCGCGACGTCGACCTCCCGCTTCGCACCTACGCTAATGCCTTCGAATTCGTGTGGCGCAGCGCATTGATCAGAGATGCGCTTAGGACCTTGTGCGATGCGCTCGACGCCAATCCTCCCGATGTCGCCATCGTGACCATGATGGGCTATTGGGACATCCCTCTCGTTCGGCGCTTACAGCAGAGGGGCGTGCCCGTGGCCGTCGTGGTGCACGACGCCGAGGTGCATCCCGGCGACCGCTTCCACATCATGGTGAGATTGCAGCGTCAACTCGTGCGCATGAGCGAAGGCGTGATCACGCCCACGAAATTCGTCGCCGGCCAGGTCGCCGCACGCGTGCCGCTTGCCGGCAAGGTGCAAGCCGTCATCCCGCTCCCGGCCTTCGACTTTGCCGAGATCGATCTTCCAGCGCCGCGCCTGCCCGATCCGTCGCCGGGGCGTCCCTTGCGCTTGCTGATGGCAGGACGGCTCAAGCGCTACAAAGGACTCCGGCTTTTGGCCGATTCCCTCAAGCTGATGCGCAATACGCCGTTTAACTTGCGAGTGGTTGGCGCGGTCCAGGACCAAGCCGAGATCGCGGAGCTCGCTTCGTTGCCAGGCGTCGAGCTCGACCTTGGCTGGAAGAGCGACCGCGAGCTCATTGCCCATCTCGATTGGGCAGACGCGACCGTGCTCCCCTACGTCGAGGCGAGCCAGTCCGGAGTGGCACCCATGAGCTTCATGCGCGGACGTCCTGTGATCGCGACCCCGGTAGGCGGGCTCCCCGAGCAAATCCGTGACGGCGAGACCGGTCTCCTCGCCGAGACCGTCTCACCGCAAGCTATTGCAGCTTCGATCAAGCGCCTCGCCGATGATCGGGCGCTCTTAAACCATTTGGCCGGAAACGCACTCCGTCATGCCGAGGAGGACATTGGCTGGAAAAACCTGGCTCCGCGCCTTTCCGATGTGCTCGAGAAGGTCGCGCAGCGACGCCGCTAGGCAAGCGCTTCAACCGTGCCTGACGCGCCTTGGGCCTGAGTCCTCAAATCGAAAGCCCGCAGCGGTTCGCTCGGCGAAGAATCCAACGGCCGTAGCACGATCCCGAGCTCATTCTGGCAGGCGGCGAATTTCTGCAGCGCGTCGGCAAGGTCGCGGCCGCCGAGACTGATGATGCCATAGCGGTAACTCTGCCCGTCTTGCAGCTCGTCGGAGAGGTTTCGGCCTGGCGTCGCGTGCAGCTCCACCCTGATATCTGGATAGAGCGTAGCGAGACGCTTAATGTCCTCGTCCGAGGGCACAGCTTCAACCCGATAATCAACGAAGCTCCGCAGCACGCAGCTTGTGGCAAAACCGTAGCGGCCCTGTCGCCGAATAAAGCTAGGCTCGCGGCCTTGTGCGATATCGAGCAGCACGCGGTAGCTGTTCGTGCCGTCAACCTTCTCGTAAAGATCGGCGAATTGCGAAGCCATGCGCGGATTGATCTCGATGATCGAGATTTGGCCGGTCTCACGGTCGTACATCATCTCGATGTTGAACAGGCCGTTGTCGAAACCGAGGCCTTCCATCACCGTGGTCGCGATCTCGACCATGCGCGCCTGCACGCCCTTCGGCAACGCAGAAGGGTAATCGAAGCGCACGAAAGCGAGGGTGCCGGGAAACATGATCGAGTCGACCACGCCCATGATGCTCACCGTTCCGCCATAGGCGTAACCTTCGACCGTGACCTGGCGGCCGTTGAGCACTCCCTCGGCGATGAGGCGTTTGGTTCCGATGCTCACGCCGGCATAACGCTCGAGCATGCGATCGAGCGGCAGGAAGTATTGATCGAGCTCCTTCCACCGCGGCAGCCTGATCGCAAGGTCCGCCTCCGACGAGATTTTTTCCGCACCGATCGAGAAGAACGACTTCACCGGCTTCAGGAAAATGGGGAAGGGGAGCGGAGACGAGACTCCGTTCGCCACGTCGATCAAGGCAAAGGGCGGGACGGCATCAGGTACATGGTTCTCTTGCATCACTCGCGACAGATATTTGTGCTGGCAAATCAGTGTGATCTCGGGGTCGGGCGCAGGGACACCAAGCCGCTCGGCAACAGCTGCGGCGAGAGCCGAGCCAGGGTAGTCATCGCTGCTGATCACTCCGGCAATCTCGCGACCTCTGACTAGCTCGAGGATGCGCTCGATCTCGCCGAGCGGATCGGCAACGAGGCCAGCCTCCGCCGCTCTCTCCGTGATCAGATCCTCGAGCGACGTGCTGGCGTAGTCGTGAAAGATGAAGTCGATGCCGGACTCGGCCAAGAGTGGCAGCTCGCGATGATCGCGGTGGGTCGCGCAGATCACAAGGATGGTGCGGCTCAAATTGGTTCCCCCCGTGAAGACTCCCGGCGGACGGTTCTAGTCCATTCGAGCAGCCTGGCCTAGATTGATAAGACGCGGCGACTTCGTTACTGTCCTCGCCTCGCTAGCGAGCTGCGACACATGCCCGTCCATTTCGGCAAGATTTTCGCGGCAATTTCCTTGATCACCGTCGCCGCCTTCCTGCTGTGGCTGCTGTTCACTACCTTCTTCGCGACCGAGCAGGCCGACGAGAAGATCGAGCAGCACGGCGCCGTCCAGACTCCCATCCTGGCTGCCTAGTCCGACGCCCACTGGCAAATGTGAGCGCGCGGGTGCTTGCTTTCAGCGCCGGTCGAGAACTTCACGGATGCGAGTAGAAAGCTGCGCCTGGGTGATCGGCTTCTGAAGCAGGTCGACATCCTTGTCGACCCGCCCCTGATGCACCACGGCATTGCGGGAGTAGCCTGTCATGAACAGGATCTTGAGGCCGGGCCGGAGCGCAGTTCATGCCGCGCATGACGACATCGGTCAGCATCATGTCAATGCGGATTGCGGGGTGATCGAGAAACCCGAGCGCACCCGTCGCGTCGGCCGCCGCGATGACATGATAACCGAGGTCGCGGAGCGTCTCGACCATATAGCTCCGCAGAAGGTAGTCGTCCTCGACCACTAGGATTGACTCACCGCTCTCTGCGGCATCGAGAGGAGTCTCATCTTGGGCGCTTTCGGATTGAATATCGGGGGCAGCGTCCAAGCGAGGAAGATAGATCTTAACCGTCGTGCCCTCGCCCGGCTCGCTGTAGATTTTGATTATGGCCCCTCGATTGCTTGACGAAACCATAGACCTGGCTCAGCCCCCAGGCCAGTACCGTGTCCGATATCTTTGGTGCTGAAGAAGGGTTCGAAGGCGCGGCTCGCGACCTCCTCGCTCATTCCATAACCGGTGTCACTTACGCAAAGAAGGACATATTGCCCGGGCGTCACCTCGTGATTGTTGCGGCAGTAGTCGCTGTCCAGGAAGGCGTTGAGGGCTTCGATGGTAAACTTTCCGCCACCGGGCATCGCATCTCTGGCGTTGATTGCCAAATTGACAATCGCCGTTTCGAGCTGCGCGTGATCGACGTCCACGGGCCAAAGCCCAGCGGCGCCGACGGCCTCGACCTTTATGCCTTCAACCAAGGTGCGCTGAATGAACTCAACGATGTTGGTGATGAATCGGTTCACATCGAGAGGTTTTGGATCGAGCGGCTGGCGCCGCGAGAAGGCGAGCAATCGCTGTGTCAGCGCCGCGGCGCGTTGAGCCCCGCGGACTGCATTGACGAGAGCACGTTGCAGCCGCGGTAATGCAGCCCCTGAAAGGCCTTTCGCAACCTGCTCAACCGTTTCCAGATTGCCGAGAACGATCATCAACAGATTGTTGAAGTCGTGGGCGATGCCGCCGCTAAGCTGGCCCACTGCTTCCATGCGCTGAGACGCAGCGAGCTGTTCCTGGGTTTCGTGCAGGCGTTGCTGGGCGTGCATTCGCTCGGTCATGTCGCGTGTGACTTTGGCGAACCCTATAACCTCGCCGTCGTCATTGCGAATTGCATCTAGCACCGCAAGCGCCCAGAAGCGAGTGCCGTCCTTGCGGATGCGCCAGCCTTCGCTCTCGAACCGGCCTTCGGTTGCGGCTATGCTGAGAGCCCTCTGCGGGAGGCCCTGATCCTGATCCTCGTCGTGAAGAAGATCCGGAAAGGGCGGCCAATGATCTCGTTTGCGGTATCCCTTTAGGCGCTCGGCACCCGAGTTCCAGCTGACGATGTTGCCTTCGAGGTCGATTGTATAGATGGCGTAGTCGACCACACCGTTTATGAGCAGCTCCAGCCGCCTGCTGTCCTCAATTTCTTCAATTCGCATGTATCTAAGCAGCGCGCGGTATGGACGTTTCCCGCAGCACTAACGACAGCCAGCCTTGTGTGTTCCGAAACGAGCTCTAAAGCTATGTCATTTCGGGTTGAACCTTGCGCTGGGCTGAACCCACGGGCCGGGATAGGTAAAAAAATGCGTTATCGCCAGCTTGGCCGCACCGGGTTGAAGGTGAGCGAGCTCTGCCTCGGCACTATGACCTTCGGCGAGCAGAACTCCGAAGCCGAAGGTCACGCGCAGATGGAT
>Ga0070682_100002178_pt1 | contig 10856 bp, 10 predicted proteins | sample KBSC63LmetaG_FD_64668 | JGI IMG/M metagenome (GOLD analysis project Ga0070682, IMG submission 64668) | Corn rhizosphere microbial communities from Kellogg Biological Station, Michigan, USA - KBS C6-3L metaG | ecosystem: Host-associated > Plants > Roots > Rhizosphere | place: USA: Michigan... | reverse complement strand
CCACGGTGTCCGGGTCGGGCAGCAGCGACAGCTTCGTCACGCCGCACTACGGCTACGATCTGTACGTCATCTACGCGCCGCCGGTGCCCTATCTGTCGTTCAGCGTCTCACTGGAACAGGCGGGCAATGTCGTGCGCTACGGAGAGCCGCGGCTGTACTTCGTCCATCGCGACCAGACCGAGCTGGCGTTCCATCTGGCCGTGACCTATTGAGTTGCGCGGCGACATACCAGAACCCGGGAGTCCAACTGCGCGGGCGCTTCTGGGCAGAGCCGGCGTGGGTTACTCCAGCCGAAAGATCAAGACGCTCCAGGCGGGGAGGCGAATGCGCAGAAAGCCGTCCACGCCCACGCGCAGATCCGTGAGGTAGTTGCCGGAATCGTTCCAGCCGCCGTACTGGGGCGCCTGCGAGTTGAAGACCTCCGTCCAGCGCTCCGCGGAGCGCCCCACGAAGACGCCATAGTCAGCGTGATTCCACTGGCCGTCACCGAGATTCACCACGGTCAGCGCCACGCTACCGGAGTCGTTCCAGCGCCGGAACGCCAGCACTCGATTCTGCTCGTCCGCGTGAGAAAAACTCGGGCCTCCATCGGCGCGCAGCGCGGCCAGGTTACGGCGTAGGGCGTTTGCGTCGCGTACCAGGTTGCGCATCTCCCGGCCCAGCGGATCGCCCGCGATACCCCAGTCGAAGCGGTGGTCGCCGAAGTCGTCGAGCTCCGGGTTCCAGTAGCCATAGTGGTGGCATTCGCTGCCCATGAAGAGCAGGGGCGTCCCCGGGGACGCAATGTTCAGAGCCCAAGCCATGCGCGCCTGCGCGCGGGCGAACCAGTTCTCACGCCCAGTGACGGCGCCGCCGATGCGTTCGACCAGATAACGGTTTTCGCGCAGCACTCCATCGTCCGAGCCGGGCTTGTCCCAGTGCCAGCGTTGCTTCTCGTTGTCGAAGACCCATTTGTTGAAGATCTGGTCGTGGCAGCCCAGAAAGTAGCGGATTGCGCTTGCTGCTGTCGGATAGCCGAAGCGCTCGATCAGACGACGCAGGCCCTGGAGGTCTCGCGTTGCGATGGCGCGCAGAAAGTCGTCGGCGCTGCCCATGTCGGCACAGGCGCTGAAGCCACCGACCCGGTCGAAGATGTAGTCGGCATGCGGATCTTCCGCATACAGGAGCTTGGTCGGATAGCGCGCGGCCAAGGCTCTGGCGATCGCGCAGAGCCCGTCAAATGAGAAGTTGATGGTCGAGTCGAAGCGCAGGCCGTCGACGTGATACTCGTCAAACCACATCGCGGCGTTTTCGATGAAGAAGCGCTGAACCTCGGGGTTGTCGTGGTCGGGGCGGCGACCAAATGGCGTGTCGACGGTGCTGAAGTAGATGCCGCCGCCGCTCGTGGCATCGCTCTCCCAGCGGCGGTGGTCGTTGTTTCCATCAAACTGCCAGAGGTTGTCCGTCGAATCCATGTGGTTGTAGATGACGTCGAACAACACGGCGAGGCCCGCCTCGTGGCAGGCATCCACGAGCGCACGCAGTTGATCCGGAGTGCCGTAGGTGGCTTCGGGCGCAAAGTAGTTGCTGGGGTTATAGCCCTCGCCGTTGCTGCCGCGATATTCACCGGTGGGCAGCAGCTGAACGGCGCTGAAGCCCAGCTCCCGGATGTAGCCAATCTTTTTCGAGAAGTCGTCGAAGCCAGCGATGTCCCCGCTGGGATCCGCGGTGACGGGCAGCGCGTCGCCGCGCCCGGCAAACGAGCCCACGTGGGCCTGATAAATGATCAAGTCTGCCAGGCGAGGCGTCTGAAACGGCACCGTCCAGGAGAACACGCTCGGATCGGTAACACTCGAGGGCTGGTTCGGATCCGAGTTGGGTACCTGGCGAGCGCACGGGTCGGTGTCGATCAGCGTGCCCCCCGGATTGTAGCGGCCCTGCCCGTTATTGGTGATCGAGAGACGATAGACGTGACCGGCAGCAACCGCCGAGATCTCGGCGGAAAAGTACTGAGCGTTGCTCTCTTGCCCGAGCTCTAGCTCCGCGAGCGGTGTCCCCGCCGCCGCGCCGATGGCGAGCCTCACTTCAGAGGCGTTGGGAGCCCAGACCCGGAAGCTGACGCCAGCTTTTGTCGGCAGCAGACGAATGCCGAGCGGCGCGTCCGGAGCTGGGCTCCGCGTGACGGCATAGGAGTGAGACAGCGCAAGCGCCGAATTCTCGTTCGGCTCGACGACGAGCGCGTCGTCATCCAGCACCACCATGGCTGGCCGTCGCATTCGTTCCATGGCCCCCCCTCGTTATGGCTGCAGGCTATCCGGAGGCAGTACTGTAGGCAAGAGCGGCAGCATCGTCCCGAGATCGTGCGGGGCCAGCGCGTGAGCGACCAGCAGGCCGCGCTCTGCGGCCTCGGTCAGATTGGGCAAGCCGTACGGTTCGCTTGCGTCAATGTCGATCAGATACCCGATGTCCTGCAGACAGGCTGCAGTCATACGGCTGAGCGGATTGCCCGCCGCCGCGATGAAGCCGGACATCAGCTCGGCGCGAAACAGCGTCTCGCGCCAGTGCGAGTCGCGCGTGCCCGGCCCGCCCGTGTTCTCGACTGGCACCGGCAACGGAATGGCTGAACCCCGCAGCACACCGTATTCATGCATGGCACTCGCGCCGGTGAACGTCGGGTTCGAGGTTCCAGCTCCCTCGAGCAGTTTCCTTTGCGCCCAGATGGTCCCAATGCCCAGCACGTGTCCCATCTCATGCGCGATCACGTCGTCCAGGGTCCCGTTCTGCTCCATCTGCTCGAGGTCGGCGCTGTCGAACTGCATTTGCCCCTTCGCCGGCAGGAACGCGGCGGTTCCGGCGCTGGCTGGTCGGAGATGCGTCGGCCCCGCTTGACCCAGGATCCTGCCGGGACCGTCGATTGCGGCACCCTCCGCCAGGATCAGGATGTCATCGATCTTCTCGCCGTCGATCATGACCGGCGGTAGATCGCCGACGATCACCTTGGTCCAGCGATCGGCAGCCTTCTTGAAGGCGCTCTTCTGGCGCTCGGTGAGCCCGCCCAGAAATCGAATCGTAATGTTGTAGGGCTTCTTGGCCTTCTTCTTTGCGGCGACCGTTGCATTCGCTTTGGCGTGATACAGCTCGTACTTCGGCATGGTCCTGTGTCCCTTCCGCGTGGTTGCATCTTCCCCACGAACGCCGGCGATGCGCCGACGCTCGTGGGTTTGACGACGGCGAGGGCCGGCGGTCGCGCTCGTTCGTGGAGGCATGCCTGGTTCGTCGGATCGCCTGCGACAGCCAGCTCGATGCATCGTCTCATCGGGGGCGCCCGTGCAGAGCGCACCGGGTTGGTTCGGCGCCACCGCGCGGCGCCGGGCGAATCCGTTGATAAACGGCCCACTGTTGCGACCTCGCCCCTCGTGCCGGACTGGAACGCCCACCCCCCAGCAAGGGCGGGGGCGGAGCTCGTGCAGGATCGGACGTCTCCCCGGCCTGGCAGGGCTGAGCTAGCCTGCAGGCGTGGACGTCAAGCTGCTGATCGATGCCGTGATGCGTCAGACGACGGTGCTGATCGCTCAGCTCTCGACGGCAGCCGGCATCCGGGCGCCCCTCGCCCACATCGCCGACCAGGTGTTCCTGGACTTGGCGGCCGCGATCGAGGAGCAGGGCGTGCGCCGAAAGGTGGCCGCCGACATGTTCGGACTGGCGCTGCGCACCTATCAGAAGAAGGTCCAGCGGTTGACTGGCTCGGTGGGGGAGCGCGACCGGACGTTGTGGGAGGCCGTGCTCGATCACGTGAGCGAGCGACCGATGGCGTCTCGGCGGGAGATCCTCGAGCACTTTCGCCGCGACCCCGAGGGCGATCTGGCGGCCGTGCTCAGTGACCTGGTGGAGCAAGGCGTGGTGCTCGCGACAGGGCGTGGCCCGAGCACCCGCTATCGTCTGCCGTCCGATGCCGACCGGGCGCTGATTGCTAGCGGCGAGCAGGAGGAGTCACTGGAGGCTCTGACCTGGCTCAGTGTTTACCGCCAGCCGAGCAGCGCGAGCCGGCTGGCGGCGCAGCTGACCGTGGAGGAGACAGCCGTGAAGCGTGCGCTGGCTTCCTTGCAGGCCGACGGCCGTGTGCTGGAGAAGGGCGGCGTGTTCTCCGCGGAGTCGTGCGTCGTGCCGGTGGGCGCGGAGGCAGGCTGGGAGGCCGCCGTCTTCGACCACTTCGGTGCCATGTCGCGCGCCATCGCCGCGAAGCTGCGCCGGGGCCGGCCCCGTTCGGAGCAGGCCGATGTGGTGGGCGGAGCGACGTTGACCTTCGAGGTGCCGAAGGGCAGTGAGCTCGAGCCGGAGGTGCTGGGGCTGCTCGCGCGCGTGCGCGCGCAGGCAAATGAGCTCTGGCAACGCTCGCAGGAGCTCCACGAGAGGCAGCCCACTCCACCCGAGCAGCGCGTGAAGGTCACCTTCTACTTCGGGCAGAACGTCGAAGAGCCGTCGGCAGAGGACAAGGCAGAGAACGAACCATGAGCATCATGACCCCGATGAAAGTGGCCGCTGTTCTGGCCTTCCTCCTGTCGAGCTGCGGCGGCGCGACCGATGAGCTGGCAGGCGGCGTGGGTAGCAACACGAACTGGCTCTCGCCCTGCGCGGACGGAGATTCCTGCGCGGAAGGCCTGACCTGCCTGTGCGGCGTCTGCACCACCGCCTGCTCGAACGCGGAGTGCGCAGGCAACACGGAGTGTGTCGTGCCATCCCACGACGCCTGCGCCGCGACAGCGGAGCCCGTCTGCGTGGCTCTGTGCGCTAGCGACGCGAGTTGCGTGGCGGCTCTCGGTGCTGGCTTCGCCTGCGTGGTCGGGCGCTGCGAGGCGCGGCCGGCGAGCGGCGCCGTGTCGGACGTGATGGACCCCAGTGACCCCGCCGCCGCTTCGGGCAGCGCCGACACGGAAAACAGGACGCAGCTGCCCGCGGAGCGGATCGTGGAGATCGGCTCGCTGACGAACTCTCCGCCACCCGCGGAGTGCGTGCGCGGGCTCCCCCCGCTGCTACCGGGTTGCGACCCCAACGTGATCGCATATAGCGGAATCGACTGCGATGCGGACGGCGTACCCGACCATCGCTTGTGGCGCTGCGAGGTAGCCTCCGCCGAGCGACCTCCGGAGTTTGGCGGCGGCTACGACTGCGAGCCCGGCGACCCCGGCTTGCGCTACTGGGTCACGGCCGATGCCGATGGGGATGGCTTCGGTGATGGCCAGCCACTCTGCGCAGGCCCGAGCATTCCGCAGGGATACATCGCACTCGATGGCAGCAGTCCCAGCGACTGCAACGATCACGACTCCGCCGTGTACCCCGAGGCGCTGGAGACCTGGGGTGACGGCGTGGACTCCGACTGTAGCTCTGACGACGGTCCGCGCTGCGACCTGCTCCAGATGGGAGCAGAGCAGTACGTGCGCGCGGTGCCGACCAGCACGCGCTGCGACTCGGGGCCGGACCTGTTCCTCTCGCCCGTCGTGCACTGCGGCCGTCGTTGCCCGTCCTCGGGGGCCTTCTTTGCGTTCGTGGGCAACGCGGGAACGATTGCCGCGCCCGGACCGATCGGGGTGCTCTGGAGCGACGACACCGGGGCGGGTGGCAGCATCGAAGTCTCGCCCGGCGCCCTCGCGCCAGGCGAAACGACAGCGGCATTTGCGCTGCCCACGAACCGCAGCACCCACACCGAGATTTCGATCGATTTCCAGGACTGCGACGCCGAGAACGGCAGGTTCGTCGACGACAATCCGTCGGGGAACCTGAACTGCCTGTGAGCAGAGCGCTCCTTCCGAGCGCTCTGCTCTCGACCGGAGTTACTGCCGGCAGACGGCGTGGCTGATGAACGGTTTCGCGTCGGTCTGGGTCTCGTTCTGAATGCCGAGGTACCCGCGGCACTCGTCGTCCGTATTGCAGCCGATGAAGCGGCAGTAGCCCTTGTCGCAGATCTCGAAGTCGGAGCCGCAGGCGCCGTCGTTCTCACACGGGATCTTGCAGGTGTTGATCTTGGGATCCTCGTCGGAGGGCAGGCACTTCCGGAGTCGAGGGTCGTTGGTGCTGGTGGAGACGAGGACGCCGCTCTGGCCGCCGGTGCCGTTGCCCATGTTGGCCGCGAGCACACACTCGCGGTCGCTCTGGCAGCCGGTCTCGACGCAGTCGCCGTTCTGGCAGCCCTGGAACAGCGGGCACTCCTCGTTGGCCGTGCAGGGCTTCTTGCAGGCGTGATTGCGGCACTGCTCGCCGTTCTCGGTGTCGCAGTCGTCGTCTTCCACGCACTGGACGCAGGAGCCTTCGCTGCAGATGTGCTTGGTCCCCGCCAGGCAGTTGGCGTTGGTCGTGCAGGAGGTGTCTTGCACACAGCGCTCTTCGGAACACTTGAGCGTGCACAGGTTCACGCAGTCCGGATCCGTGCAGATCGCGCTGCCGGGAGCGTATTGCGGGTTGGTGCAAGAACAGTAGCGAGTGCTGCAGGTGCCGCTGAAGCAGTCGGTGTCTGTGACGCAGCTGAGGCTGGTCAGCGAGCAGAAGCCGCTGACGCAGGTGTCAGCGCAATCGGTGCTGGCGGTGCAAGAGGTGCCACTGTTGCTGCACTGACCCGGGGCGCAGGTCCCGCCGCCGCAGCTCGCGCTGGAGGTGCAGACGCTCGTCGTGCAGCCCGTGATCGTCGACTGCGTGCAGATCGCAGTGCGATTGGCGCACTTGGCGGGCGGCGTCGAGGGCTTGTCGCCGCAGCATTCGGTGTCCGTCGTGCAGTCGATGCGATCACAGTGCTTGGCGCTCGAATCGAGCTGGAAGTCGTTCTTCGAACACACGTTCAGGATGCAGGCCAGGCCGCCCTGACAGTCATTGCGCGCCTGACAGGCTTCGCCGCGCTGCCCCTGCGAGACAGGCTGCACCTGCTGCGCTTCATCCTTGCATTGCAGGGCCATGAGGGCCCAACCAGCAATGATCCCCAGAGTCCAGATCTGCTTCATGTTGTTTCTCGCTTGACGTGGTTTTTCCGTCGCTGGGTACGGCGGCCTTTGCCCTTCGGATGAGCGTCGGTGCTAATCTGTCAGCGAGATCACCACGCCAGGGCGCGCTGATCCGAACCGCTCACCCCGGACCCCTCTTCGCCATGCACCTTCGTTGGCAGAGCCTGACACTGCGCTTAATCCACCCCTTTCAGATCGCTCATGGAGTCAGCGATACGAGGGAGAATGTGCTCGTCTCGGTGGACGGCGGTGTGGGGGAAGCAGCGGCAGTTCCCTATCATGGGGAGACGCCGGAGGGGATCATCCAATACCTGCGTGGCCTGCAGCTGGAGCAGGTAGCAGATCCACTGCAGCTGGAGGACTTGCTCGCCGGATTGCCCGCGGGCTCCGCGGCAGCGCGGGCTGGGGTCGACATGGCGCTGCATGACGCCTGGGGGCGCGCCCTGGGCCAGCCGCTGTATCGCCTCTTCGGGCTCAACCCCGCGCGCATCCCGCCCAGCTCGTTCACGATCCCCATCGGACCGCTCGATCAGCTCGCGCAGCGGGTGCGCGAGGCGGACGCCGCCATCTTCAAGCTGAAGCTGGGCGATGACGCCGATGCCGAGCGAGTGGCGGCGCTGCGCGCGTTGACCTCGGCTCCCCTGCGCGTGGACGTGAATGGCGGCTGGACGCGCGAGCGCGCCGAGCAACTGCTGCCGTTGCTCGCCGAGCACGGCGTGGAGCTCGTGGAGCAGCCTCTGCCCGCCGGCGATCTGGAGGGCCTGGCGCGGCTGTCGAGGCTGCGCTCGCGGCCGCCCATCTTCGTGGATGAGAGCATCAAGTCGAGCGCGGATCTGCTCGCCCATCGCGGGCTGGTCGAGGGCGTGGTGATCAAGCTGGCGAAGAGCGGTGGTATCCGCGGAGCGCGCGAGCAGATCGCGCTGGCGCGCGCGCTGGGTCAGGAGGTGATGCTCGGCTGCATGATCGAGAGCTCGGTGGCGGTGACCGCGGCCGCGCACCTGGCGCCGCTCGCTCAATACGTGGATCTCGACGGCCCGCTCCTGATCCAGAACGATCCGTTCCGCGGCTTCCGCTACGAGCGCGGGCGGATCGAGCTGCCGGAGCGGCCGGGGCTGGGGCTGTTGGCGAACGCCGATTGAGCGCTGCTCAGGCGGCGACGGTGATCGTCATGCTGGCGTTGTAGCCCTGCGCGTCGCGCGTGACGGCGAGCAACGGAGCGCCGCGCGCGAACTGGTCTGCCGTGTTCGACGTGTCCTTCTGGCCGTGCGTCGAGTAGGGCGCCGTGCCGTACACCTCGCGGTTCAACTCCTCGGCGAAGTAGAGCTGAGAGGTGGCCTCACGGTTGCCGGAGAGGTGCACCTTGAAGTGGACGTGCGTGGTGCGCGCCGGATACCAGCCCGGATAGACGGTCTGAAACCGCACGCGGCCGTCGGGGCCGGTGAGCTGGGTGCCGCGTAAGAAGACCTGACCGCGCGTATCGAGCCCGCCGAGCTGGTTCTGATAGCCCGAGTAGATGCCGCCCGCGTCGCAGTGCCAGATATCGACCGCGGCATTGGCGATGGGCGTGCAGCCATCGGCGCTCAGCACCAGCAGATCGAGGGTGAGCGGTGCACCGGGCTTGCCCTCGCGCAGGTCCGAGCGCACGAGGTCGCCCGCGACGTAGTAAGGGCCTTCGGTCTGCTCGGGATAGAGCGTGCAGCTGCCAGGAGTGCTGGCGGTGGGTGCGGCGCCCGGTGGTGGGGTGCCCTCGTTCTGGAGCGTGGTCGGTTGGGCTGGCTGATCGCCGGCCTCCGCGGCGGTGCCCATCGGCTGCGCCCCTGTTTCCGCCGCCGGCGGGCCCACTGCCGCGGTGTTCTCGGGCATCCCCGGCGCCGCTGCCTGTTCTGGGGTCAAAGCGCCATCGTCAGAAGCGCAGCCCAGCATCACCGCGCCGACGCCTCCAACGAAGGCCCGACGCGTGGTGGTCACCGAAGTGGACGATTTGCTTTCAACACTCCGCTCAGCTGTCATCGGGCCTCTCTCGAAACAAGGCGCACCAGAACGGTACGCTGGGCGGCCATTCTGAGCGTGCCTGCTTCAGCCGCGCAAGCGTCATCCGGCCGGTGTGGTGGAACGTCTTGCAGTCATGCTGCAACGCGCCCGTGAGCGGGAGCGCCGTCGGCAGCTGCGCCTGCGCGACATCGCGCCAGCGTTGCCGTTGTCTACTCTACTGCCCGCTACTCGAAGCAAGCTGCGCGACCTAGATTTTTAGTGTTCGGAAGAGACGGAGGTTTTTCGATGTTCAACCGCATGGCTGCGCTGCCTTCGCTGGCGGCCCCCTGGATCCTCGGAATGGCCGGCGCCGCGCTCGCGAGCTGCGCCTCTCTCAGCCCGGTCGCCCCCGATGCCCGCGTCGGCAATCATCCCGCGCAGCACGTCGTGGTGGCGCTCGAGCAGCCTTGTTCACTGTCCCCAGGTGGTGCACCGATGGGGCGCCCCGATGGACCGGGCGCACGCGGACACACACTGCCGGCGGGGCGTTACACGCCGAGCTTCGAAGATGGTGGTGGCATCTTCTTTGCGAGCCCGGACGGTGTGGTGGTGGCGGAGCCCGCTCCCGTGGGCACGCGCTCGTTCGCGGGCGGCATCTATTTGCCGAAGGATGGCTCCGCCGCCGCGCAAGAGTACCTGGGCGATGCCGACCGCGTGACACAGCGCTATCGCTTGCCGGAACACTGCCGCTACTCGATCGAGAATGCAGCGGCACCGGCCACGCCGGGCTAGTACACTCAGGGCCCATGCCGACGTCCTCCAGCCGCGCCGTTTCGATCGGGGCCGCCTCCGAATATGAGAATCAGACCTTTGGTCGAGAAGCGTCGCTCCCCCCACGGCTGGAGTGCGTCGACTTCACGGACTGCCGCTTCGTCGGGCTCGAGTTTCGTTCCGTGCGCCTGCTGAGCTGCCGCTTCTTCGATTGCAGCTTCGAGCGCGTCGATGCCTCGGCCGCGGACTTCACGGACTGCACATTCCGCGGTACCAGCTTTGAAGACAGCAAGTTCCTCGGCATCAACTGGACCATTCTGCGCGCACTGCAGTCGCCGCGCTGGGAGCGCTGCCTGCTCGACGGCGGCTGCTTTCAGGCGTTGCAATTGGAGGCGGCGGAGTGGGTGGAGTCGCGCCTGCGCGAGGTGGACTTCAGCGACTGCAACCTGCAGCGCGCCAAGTTTCACGGCAGCGCGCTAGATGGCGCCAATTTCAACGGGGCAAATCTGAAGCATGCGGACTTCACGCGCGCCACGGGCTTGTTCCTGGACCCGCGCCACGTGAAGCTGGAGCAGACCGAAGTGGAGATGGACGCGGTGCTGCGCCTGGCCTCTGCGCTGGGCATGAAGGTCGTGGGCACCTGACCACCGAGTGCGCGGCTATTTGGCGAAGACGCGGCTCGGGTCGGCGAAGGCCTTGAACTCCAGCGCGTTGCCCGACGGATCGAGGAAGAACATCGTCGACTGTTCGCCCACCTCGCCCTTGAAGCGCACGTGCGGCTCCACGATGAAACGGACGCCGGCTCGCAGCAGCTTGTCGGCGAGGGCTCCCCACTCGCTCAGGCTCAGGATTACGCCGAAATGCCGCACTGGCACTGCATCCCCATCCACGGCGTTGGTATCCCGATGACCGGCCGCCTCCGGAGCAGCCGCGGACAGATGCGCCACGATCTGGTGCCCATAAAAGTCGAAGTCCACCCACTCGTCGGAGCTGCGGCCCTCGGGGCAGCCGAGCAGGTCCCCGTAGAAGCTGCGTGCAGCAGCCAGATCATGCACAGGAAACGCGAGATGAAACAACGGCACGGCGGGCATGGCTCAGCTGGCGTATCAGTACCGTCTGTCGCCTGCAAGGCCGCGCGCAAGCTCGGCA
>Ga0070682_100002177_pt1 | contig 10865 bp, 7 predicted proteins | sample KBSC63LmetaG_FD_64668 | JGI IMG/M metagenome (GOLD analysis project Ga0070682, IMG submission 64668) | Corn rhizosphere microbial communities from Kellogg Biological Station, Michigan, USA - KBS C6-3L metaG | ecosystem: Host-associated > Plants > Roots > Rhizosphere | place: USA: Michigan... | reverse complement strand
TGGCACGGTTAATAGCTGAATTTTAGCTCGGCGTAGGCGGCGCTCATCTGGCCGCGGATCGAGCCGAACAGGGTGTCGTGGGGGCCCTGGAAGATCTCGCCGCCGACGGTGCCGGTCAGGGCATCCGAGAACTGGTACGCCACCTTGGGGAACGCGACCCATTCCCCCGTGGACACGTTCACGATGCCGAGCGCCGAGAGCGCCAGCGTCTGGTGGAGCGCCTGCCACTCGATGCGCGCCGAAACCATGTGCTGCACGTGCTCTTCCTGCCCGAAGATTTGCTGGTTCCGCTGGTAGAGGATCTTCGGAACGGCCTCCTCGACGGCGTCGTCCGTCGTCGTGGTCTTCGTCTGGTTGTCCCGCAGGACTTGGATGTTGCCGATGGGCTCCTGCGGCTCACGCCACTTGACCGTGTACTTGCCGATGTACTGCGCGATGATGCTGACCTCGTCGAACGTGTGATCGAGGCCGAGGACGTACATGACGTCGGGACGTGGCGCGTACGGGCGATCGCCATAGTGAAGCGGTTTACGATAGGCGACCTCACCGCGCACGCCGAGCCAATCGGCGACGGTCGTCGAGAAGTCGCCGCCGATCACGTGCTGGTTGTAAGCGTGACGACGGATGTCGACGGCCGCGTTGGTGCTGACCGTGTAGTTGCCGGCGTACTCGAGCCCTGGGAGCGGCGCGTAGCCGTAGAGGTACGAAGCCGACAGCTCGATCGCGGGAAGCTCGAGGTGCAGGCGCGCCGCTTCGGTGCCGTTCTCGAGACGCGGCGGGGGGAAAACGCCCGGGACGAAGTTCGCGTTCTCGACGGTGCCGATCGGCAGCTCGGACGGCGTGTAGAGCGGCACCCACACGCCCTCCAGGCGAAACGGCTGGAAGTTCAGGAAGGCGCGCGCCGCGAAGTTGCCGAGGCGCCGGTCGTCTTCGTTCGGGGAGTGCACGCGCAGGTCGACGGGCGTGAGGTTGTTCGTCGGGTTCACCGCGTCGGCGCGACCCCACACGATGATCTGCTGGCCGAGGCGCAAGTCGAGGGGCCCGGCGTACAGGTTCACGTACGCTTCACGCAGATCGACGAGCTGAATGCGCGTGCCGGTCTGAAGGCCGTAGCGCAGGCGCATCTCGGCGAAGGCGTCGCCGTACTTGAGCTTTTTGGTCGTGACCTTGAACGAGAGCTCGCCGTAAGCGGCCTTCATCTCGGCGGCGCCCTTCGTCGGCACCTTGCCGACGAACGCGTCGCCACGCACGTAGCCGTTCAGATCGAAGGGCAGCCCACCACCCGCCGCATCCTCGCCGGACGCGGAATCGGCATTGGTTTGGCTCGATTCGAAAAGGCCGCTACCCGTCGAGACCGAAGCGTCGCCGCCGGCCGACGCGTCGGCAGGCGGGGGCGCGGGCTCGGCCGGAGCGGTCGCGGGCTCGCTCGGCGCGGCGGATGGAGCCGTTGCGGGACCAGCACCCGGCGTCGTCGCCGGAGCGGTTGCGGAGGGCGCCGGCGCGGGATTCGCGGGCGCAGTGCCTTGTGCGAAGGCTTCGCGCGCGTGCCCCCAACTCATTCCAATCACAGCGGCCGCGGCCGATACGAACACCAATGATCTGCGCTGCAGCATTCTCGAGCTCTCTCCGCTCTGTCCTTAGGCTTGGTGGACGTGCTTCTCGCCGGTCCACACGCCGGTAGCCATCACCATGGAGTAACCGGCAGCGGCACTCCCGAGCACGAACTTGTCGCCGGGCGACACGTCGCGCTCGTCGAGCAGGTGCTTGAAGGTCACGCCGACGCTCGCGCTCGCGGTGTTGCCGTAGGTCGCGTGCGAATAAACGCCGCGATCCTGCGAGACGCCGATGTCGTCGAGGATCTTGCGCACCATGATCTCGCTCGGCTGGTGGAACACGAAGTGGTCCACGTCCTTCGCCTGCCATCCGACGACGGTGAGCCGATCGGCCAGCCAGGGCGGGATGAGCTTACCGAGGCGCATGAGCTCGACGGAAGACGAAACGAACGTCCCGAGCACGGGGACCCGGCACAGATGCCAGTGGTCGGGCGCCGTGTACGTGTCGATACGGAGAAGCTTGAGACCGCCCCCGGGCCAGGGCGCGCGCCGGAGGAGGAAGCACGCGGCGCCGTTGCCGATCGTGAGACCCGCGGACTTTTGGTAGAGGTCGCGGACGCTCTGGATGTCGTAGCTCACGTACGGGCCCGCGAGCTCGGACGTGCAGACGAGCGCCGTGCGGTACTCGTCGTGCAGATGCAGGTACGAGGCGGCGGCCTGGATCGCTTCGAGATGGCCGACGCATGCCGAGGTCACGTCGAAGGCGTGCGTGCGCTTGAGGCCGAGCTTCGCAGCGACCTCCATGGCCGTCGCCGGCTCGAAATACTGGCGCGCGATACCGCCGCAGATCACGAGATCGACCTCGTCGAGCGTCGTGTCGTTCCGCGCGAGGCAATCGTGCGCGGCTTTGACGGCGTAGTCGGCGACACAGGCCTCGTCGGGCGAGGCGAGGTAGCGGTGACGTGTCTTACAGAGGCCGAATACGTGCTGGATCGCCGACTCCAGCGTTGCCCACTCCTCGGGCGGCCCTTTGTAGAGAGCGCGCACGCGGCTCACGACTTCGTCGTTGTCGACGCGGGAATCCGGGAACGCGACGCCGGGCTTGGAGAGATGGAATTCGGGAAGGCTCAAAGAACGTTGCTCCGCTCGGTCCGGCTGTTTCGCGCACGGCCCGACCTCGAGGCCGCTCCCCCTGCGCGTGTTGGGCAGGAAAGGCGGGGGGCCGGACCAGACCTCGATTTGCGCTGCGGCACTAGAGGAAAAAGACTACGCTGTCGCGCCCACCTCGTCTAGGCAGCCTGACTGCAAAATGACAGCGCCTCACGGTGAGATTGTGCACCGCCCCGTGTGTCACGCGCCCGAGGCGAGCGGCGGGTTCGAGGGAACAGGACGGACGCATTTCGTATGCACGCGAGCACCGGCGCACTTCGCGAAGATCGACTGCTCACGGATGCCCGCATCGGACACTGTATCTTCCGAGACACTCTGGCACCAACCCTCGGCCTGAGGTTAACTCCCCCCATGCGTCACCCGTTCCGTGCCCTTATCGCCGCCACTCCTTCACGCGCCGTCGGCGCGCTCGTTGCGCCCGCGCTGCTCGCTTTCGGATCGCTCACCTTCGGTTGCAGCGATGATCCCGTCGCTCCTGACGGAGGGACCGGCAACGACACGGGTCACATCAAGCTCGCCAACGAGAACAACTTCACGACGGTGACGAGCGAGCTCCACCTCGAGACCGTCCAAGCGGCCGCGGAATACGACCTCACCCTCGACTGGTCGAAGATCGAATACGACCTCCAGTGTCACGCGGTCCACCCGGCCGAGGACATCGACACCGTGCTCTTCCTCCGCTTCACCGACACGACGAAGGAAGACGTATCGAAGCTCCTCGACAAGGGCGACCTCGACACGAGCGACCTGGTCGCGCCGGCGCCGTTCAAGTTCGTGCCGAACGGCACGAAGATGACCGCTGACCTCACGGACTTCGCGGTCACCGAGACGAAGTTCGACCCCAGCGTGCACTTCAAGGACAACGGCGACGTTTACCTCGCGGTCTTCCAGAACGGCACGAACCTCGGCCAAGGCGCGCGGTCGATGGTGTTCGTCGAGCCGGACGACGGCGACAACGACACGGTGACCGCTCCGTCGAACGCTCCTGGCAGCGACGGCAAGTGCCCGGCGCTCGACTACGAAGCGCGGCTCGCCGACCTCACTCCCGTCGCGGTTCCCAAGACCGGCTCCTCCTGGATCCTCGACTGGAAGGGGATGAACACGGACAGCCAGGGCGGGAAGCTCGATAAGAACAAGATCAGCCGCATGCTGATCGGCTTCTACGCGAACGAGACGCCCGAGACGCTGCAGGAGAAGTTCCTCGACCTCGAGGAGATCCCGACCGATTCGTGGGAGATCAAATGGGAAGGGCTCGTGCAGTCCGTCGAGATCAACGGCGCAGAGAACCGCAAGGCCGGCGGCGAGCCCTTCTCGGGCTTCGAGCGCAGTGAGTCCGGCACCTGGATCATGGGCCTCTTCTGCGACGCCTGTCAGAGCCCGGCGCCGTTCGTCGTCACCGTTCTCAAGCCGGAGTGATGTTGCATCACCCCGGGGGTATGAAGCGCCTCGGCGCGCTCTTCTGCGCGCTCTACCCGTTGCTCGGCGGTTGCGCGAGTGACGCGCTGCCGAGCACGGCTCCCGGCAGCGTCGCCGCGGCGCCGAGCACGAGCATCGGCACGGTCGCCACGGTCACGTGGCGGACGGCGACGGCGACGATCGGCTACGTGAGCTACGGCACGACGAAGAGCGTCGAGCAATCGGCGCCGATCGAAACGGTCGCGAGCACCGACCACAGCCGCACGCTGCTCGGGCTCGCGCCGGACACGACGTACTACTACCGCGTCATCACCTGGGACGCGCCGAACGTGACGGCCGGAGCGAGCGAGGTGCGGTCGTTCCACACGACCGCACTTCCCGCGGGCACGCCGACGCTCCACGCCGAAAGCTTCGAGGTCCTCGACGACAACGGCAAACCCGAAGCGCCGATGGCGGATTACGTCCTCGCACCGTACGTCGGCGCCGAGCAGACGACGGTCGGCATCGCCGATCCGGCGGGAGCGCTCATCTGGTACCATGTCGAGAACCGCGACCGGCGCGTCACGCGTGCGCGCTTGTCGGGCGACAAGACGAGCGTGCTTTACAGCGCGATCAGCGACGCCGCGCCCGACGACTCGGAGATCGTCAGCGTCGCCGTCGACGGCACCGGGACGAGCAACATTTCGGTGCCCGGCTTGGGCGAAGACTTCGCCGTGCACCCCGATGGAACGCTCGCCGTGCTCATGGCCGACACGCGCACCGTGCGCGGCTCGAGCGTGACGGGCGACAAGATCGTCGAAATCGACGCCGGCGGCGCGCAGAAGACCGTGTTCAGCACGTTCGACTGCTTCGACCCCGCGAAGTCACCCGGCGACGGCAGCACCGATCGCTGGACGGGCGCGAGCGCGCTCCAGCTCGACTCGAAACGCGGCGTCTACTACCTCGCGCTTCGCAATCTGAGCAGCGTCGTGCAGGTGAACCGCGAGAGCGGCGCGTGCGACTGGGTCCTCGGCGACGACGACGCGCGCACGCTGGACTTCGCCGACGGCACGGACGGACCGACGACGCCGTTCGCGCACCCGGGTGGCATCCAGGGCAGCGCAAACCGGCTCGTCGTGCTCGACGCCGACGGGGGCAAAAATGGCGCGCGCACGGCGGTCTACGAGCTCGACCTCGACGCCAGCACCGCGACGGAGACGCACGCCTACGACGCGGACCCGCGCGTCGACGTCACGGAGCAAGGCGAGGCGACGGTGCTCACCGGCGGCATCATCCTCACGAACTGGTCGAACGGGAGCCGCATCGACCTCGTGAACGAGAGCGGCGCGCTCAAGTGGAAGCTCGAGGTAACGTCGGGCGAGCGCCTCGGGTACCACACCGCATTCCGCGACCTCTACGACGTGAAGCTCGAGGGTAACCAGTAATGTCCACGCTTCGTGCCCGCCCCGCGCGGCTCTTCGCGCTCGCGGCGCTCGCTCTGGCAGCGTCCGTCAGCGGTGCCGCGCGCGCCGACGGCGGTTACTACACCGGCGTCAAGGGCGCGCGCGCCGCGGGCCGCGCCGGTGCCTTCACGGCGCGCGCCGACGACGTCTCCGCGGTCGGCATCAACCCGGCCGGGCTCGCGAACATCGGCACCACCATGATCCAGGTGGGCAACCGCTTCTCGTACAACGAGCACGAGTTCACGCGAAATGCGACGCTCGATTGGCGCGATCCCGAATCGCCGGCGTACGTCGAGTTCGCCAAGGTCAAGAACAAGGCCCCGTGGCAGGTGCTCGATCCGCTGATCGGCATCTCGACCAACTTCGGTCTCAAGGATTGGGGCTTCGCGTTCGCCGCCTACTCGCCCGCAGGCGTCGCCCGCGAGAGCTACCCGGAGAGCGGCGGCCAGCGCTACATGATGGTGCGCCGGAACGCGCAGCTCATCGACTACAGCCTGAGCGCCGCGTGGAAGTTCAAGGACGTCTTCGGCGTCGGCGCGAGCCTCGTGTGGATCGCGGTGCCGACGCTCGACTATTCGCTGATCGTGAATGCGAGTCCCTTCAAGCAGCAGAACGCGACCGGAGTCGGCGGCGAGTACGACATGCACGCGAGCGTGCACGGTCACGACTACTTCACGTTGAACGCCATCCTCGGCGGCTGGTTCAAGGTCGCGCCGTTTCTCGAGCTCGGCCTGTCCGGCCAGGTGATCCCGAGCACGATCAAGACGGACAGCACCATCGACGTCGTGCCGGCGTCCTCGTCGGGTGAGGGCGTGACGCTCTCCCGCAACGGCAAGCCCGCGAACGACGTCGGTCTCTCGCTCGACCTACCGATGACGGCCCGCTTCGGCGCGCGCTACATCCACCATCGAGGCAAGCGCGAGCTCTTCGACATCGAGGTCGACGGCGTGCTCGAGACCTGGTCGCGCGTGAAGACCTTCCACCTCGACGCGCGGGATTTGATCGCCTACTCGGGCGGGCAATACGTGCCGTTCGCCGACATCGACGTGCAGAAGCAGTGGCAGACGACCGTGGGCGTGCACCTCGGCGGCGACTTCAACGTGCTCCCGGATCGCCTGACGGCCCGCGGCGGCGTGTACTACGAGTCACCGGTCGCAAAGCCGCCCTACGCGAACATCGATTTCGCCGACGGCCGCCAGCTCGGCTTCGCGCTCGGTGGCTCGGTCCACGTGAGCAAGCTCGAGATCGCGTTTGCCTACGAGTACCGCACCCAACCGACGGTCCGCGTCTCCGACGCCAATGCGCGCGTCTACCAGTCGACGCCCGCCTCCGCGTGCCCCTCGCCGTACACGGATCCGGCGCTCTGCGACCCGAACTACCTCGGTCGTCCCGCCGCGCCGGCCAACGGCGGCTCGTACTTCGCGTACTCGCACGTGATGTCGCTGGACGGCATTTATCGATTCTGACCGACCCGCGCGGCAGCCACGGCAGGCCCGTCCCGTGGCGCGGCGGGTGGTAGAATCACGCCATGCGCACGTCGCTAATCGTCGGGTGGGTGGCGTTCCTCGGCCTGGCATCGAGCTCGGTTGCGTGCGCCTCGGATGACGACGAGGCACCGAGCGCGGCGGGAGCGAGCGGGACCGCTCAGGCCGGCGGAACGGGAGGCGGGACCGGTTCCGGTGGCTCGAACGACGCGAGCGGCGGAACGGATACCGCGAGCGGCGGCACGGCGAACGGCGACGCGGGGGCGAGCGCCGCGGGCGCGTCGAGCAGCGACGGCGGCACGGCGAACGGCAACGCCGGCGCGCCGAGCGACGACGTGAACGCAGGAGCGAGCGGAGCGAGCGATGGTGTGCCGTACGCGAACGTCGTCGCCGTCAAGATCGTCTCGGGAAGCGAAGGCGCTTACACGTTCAGCGTCTCGGTCGAGAGCGCCGACATCGACTGCACGCAGTATGCGAATTGGTGGGAGGTGCTCACCGAGGACGGCGCGCTCAGCTATCGCCGTATCATCGACCACAGCCACACCGACGCGAACGGAGCCTCTGACCCGGACAAGCCGGGCAACACGTTCACGCGCACCGGTGGGCCCGTTCCCATCGCCGCGGACACGGTCGTGCTCGTGCGCGCGCACATGAGCACGGGCGGCTACAACGGCAGCGTGATGCGCGGCAGCGCGACAGCGGAGTTCGTGCAAGCTCCCGATATTGGTGCGGATTTCGCCGCAGACGTCGAGACGCTCGAGCCTCAGGCGACGAGCTGCACGTTCTGAAGAACGCGCCGTTCCCCGAGCTTCAAGACGGCTCGGCAACACAGAGTTGAAAGAAACGTCGCACGTCGGACTCTTGCCGGCTCGGCCCGTCGAGCGCAAGCTCACGCCGACACGATGCTTACCGGGAGGAACAGCCAAGGTTCGCTGAAAACGCGTGGGGCGGCGTCCTTCGCAATGGCGCTCTTGGCGAGCGGCGCGAGCCTCGGGTGCGGCTCGGACCCGAACGGCGGCACGAGCACCGGCACCGACCACGTCGACGGCCAGGTCACCTGGAATCAGGACATCGCGCCCATCGTCGCGAAGAAATGCGTGATGTGCCACGAGCCGGGTGGGATCGGGCCAATGTCGCTCGCGGACTACGCGACGGCGTACCAGTTCGCGGGGAAGATGCTCGCGCAGGTCGAGGCCGGCACGATGCCGCCCTGGGGCGCACGCAGCACCGACGAATGCACGCCGGCGTTCGGCTTCAAGGACGATCCGCGCCTGACGGACGAAGAGCACGGGCTGCTCTCGAGCTGGCTCGACGGCGGCGCGCCCGAGGGTCCACCGCGCGCCACGCCGCTGGCGAAGCCGGTCTCCACCGCGCTCAAGAATCCTGATCTGCACCTCACCATCCCGAGCGCTGTCGAGATCACGGGAACGAGCGATCGCTTCGTCTGCTTCGTGCTCGATCCCGGCTACACGAAGGACAAGTACATCAAGGCCGTGCAGCTGAACCCCGGCAACCCCGCGGTGGTCCATCACGTCCTCGTCTTCGCCGATTCGAAAGACGAAGCCTCTGCCCTCGATGCCAAGGACGGTGCGAGCGACGGGCAGTACGACTGCTTCGGGGGGCCGGGGCTCACGGCGCCGGTCCAGTTGCTCGGAGCCTGGGCCCCAGGCGCCGTTCCCGCAGTCATGCCGGAGGACGTCGGCATTCAGCTCACCGGCGGCACGAAAGTCGTCATTCAGGTCCACTACCACCCGACCCGCATCAAGCCGGAAGTCGACGCCAGCACGAGTGTCGACATGGTCTTCACCGACACGCCGAAGATCGCCGGCTTGCTCGCGCTCATCGGTAACTTCAAGGAAGCGAATCTCGACATTGCGGGCGGCGCCGGCTACGGCCTGTTGCCCGGTCCGGACGATCCCGCGACCGGTCCCGCATTCGAGATCCCGCCGAACGTCACCGCGCACACCGAGGCGCAGCGCTTCCTGGTTCGGGAGCCAGGGGCGGACGCCCCGACCGCGTTGCTCGGCGCAAAGGCCTTTCGCATCTTCGGCGTCGGCACCCACATGCACTACGTCGGCCGCGACATGAAGATCGACGTCCAGCACGCGGACGGACAAAAGGAATGCCTGCTCGAAACGCCCGCGTGGGACTTCAACTGGCAGCGCGTCTACTACTACGACACGCCGCTCGCTTCCGCCCCCGTGGTGCGCCCCGGCGACGTGATCAACATGCGCTGCAGCTACGACAACTCGATGGCGAACCCCTTCGTGCGCACGGCGCTCGACCAGCAGGGCATCTCCGTCCCGGTCCAAGTGGGCCTCGGCGAGACCACGCTCGACGAGATGTGCCTCGGCGCGTTCGGTATCGCGCTCGAATAGCGGCGGCGCGAGCCGTAACGGCGCCGTACGCCGCGCTCGAGCCGGCTACGGCAGGTGGATCTTGTCGAGCACCGCGCCACCCTGCGCGATGAACGACACATCGACGGTGTCGGGGCTCACGTCGAGGCGGGCGAAGCCGGAATCCGGCCAATACGACGTGTAGCCCGTCTCCTCGGACGTGAACTTCCACGGGGCGCCCGCGCTGCCGGGGAGCGTGTAGTGCACGCCGTCCACGGTCATGTCCGTGAAGACGTGGTCGTGCGCGTAGAAGAAGATCTGCACGCCGTAATCGAGCAGCATCTGGTGGATGATCGCCTGCTCACCGACGTAGGCAGCTTGGCCGCCGCCGCGACCATACGCGGAGTCGACGTCGTTGCCCGCTTTGCCGCCCACCGTGTGGTGAATGAAGGTGAAGCGCCACTTGCTGGTCGCGTTCTGGAGCGTCGTGCGGAGCCAGGTGAGCTGCGCGTCGCCGAGCGTCCAGTCGTCGGGCAAGCCCGGATACGTGTCGAGCAGGTGGCAGCCCGGCGTGTACGTCATCACGTTGAGCACGATGAAGAGCGCGTCGCCCCACGTGAAGGCGTAGTAGTCCTGGTTGACGCTTCCGCCTTCGGGATACGTTTCGGGGCTGGGGTTCGGCTCGTAGATGAGGCGCTGCGAGCGCGAGCGCTCGATCTCCTCGACCGTATTGCAGCCGTTTTCGCCGTCCCAGTTGCCGATCACGCCGAAGTGCGGAGCGTTGCCGAGCGTGGTGCTGAGCAGGCGGCGATAGTTCAGGTAGCCGAGGCGCGCCCACGACGGATCCGGCGGGGGATCGTTGAAGCCGAAGGCGTGGAAATCCAGGATGTCGCCCAGATTGATCATGAAATCCGGGGTCACCGCCGTGATGTCGGGCGCCACGAGCGCGAGCGTGTCCTCCATCGAGCCGCTCGTGCTCACGTCACCCGGCGGCACCTCACGCGGCTGGATGTGCGTGTCGGTGAGGAGCGCTGCCGTGAAGGGCGTGCCGGGAGCGCGCGTCGTCACCACGCTGCCGACGTAAAGCCCGGTCTCCGTCGCGCCGTCCTTAGCCGTCAGCAGGTACTCGTAGCGCGTCGCGGCCATGAGCCCCTGGAGTGCCCACTGCGCGGTGTCGCCCGCCGGGAACGTCGGGAACGTGGTGACTTGCCGCCACGTCGTGTCGCCCGTGAGGCGAAGGTAGAGGGCGAGCGCGCCCGGATCCCCCGCCGACAGCACGGCATTGAGCGAGAAGCCGCGCGGCGTCGGCGCGAAGGTGAGCGGCACGCCGAGCAGCTGGAATTTCGGCAGCGCGCCACCGCTCCCGCTCGCACCGCTGGCGCCGGACGCACCGCTCCCGCCGTTGCCCGTGCCCGCCGCGGTCGCTCCGCCGAAGCTCACACCACTCACGCCGCTCACGCCGCC
>Ga0070682_100002175_pt1 | contig 10878 bp, 12 predicted proteins | sample KBSC63LmetaG_FD_64668 | JGI IMG/M metagenome (GOLD analysis project Ga0070682, IMG submission 64668) | Corn rhizosphere microbial communities from Kellogg Biological Station, Michigan, USA - KBS C6-3L metaG | ecosystem: Host-associated > Plants > Roots > Rhizosphere | place: USA: Michigan... | reverse complement strand
TGCGCCCTTGCAGCAGGCTTTCTGGGTACGTCAGTTGGTCTATTCACAAGCGCTTTCGCCAGTACTGAGTTCCAGGCAATTCAATTTATGCCAGCTTTTATATTCCCGCAGCTGCTGACCTGTGGCCTGTTCGTAGCACGCGACCAGATGGCCCAAGTTCTCCAGTGGTTTGCGGACGTCATGCCGCTGACTTACAGTGTCGACGCCATGAAACAGGTTACGCAAAATGCTGCCTGGAGCTCGACCTTGACCCGTGATTTGGTAGTGGTGGCAGGTGTTGGTTTGCTGGCATTAGTACTTGGTTCGCTGACAATCCGACGGCAAGAATAATCTCTGTGCTATCATATTGGGGTTAACAATTAATTTCCTGTGGGTGGCGTGAAATTCGCCAATCGGACGTTAGAGCCGTCGACTGATTGCCTCAGCAATCAGATGATCATGTGAAAATCATGAGCCGACCGTATAGTCGGGAGCTGGGCGACCAGCAACTGCGCGTTGGATACGCAGTAGAAAAGGAATCAGTAATGAAAAAATTCAGTCAATGGGGAGCCGTTGCTGTCGTTGTGGCAGCGCTGCTCTGGAGTGTTGATGGTTTGCTACGCATCCATTTGCAGCAAAGTTTGCGGGCGCCGGTCATCGTGTTTTGGGAGCATTTGTTTGGCGCAATTCTGTTGCTGCCGATCGCACTTGCCAGCTTAAAGTCGTTCAAGGAATTAACCCGCAATCAGTGGCTAGCCATCACCGGCGTGGCTTTTCTATCTGGCGCTATCGGCACAATTCTGTACACAGCGGCTCTAGGACGGACTATGTTCATTCCTTTTTCTGTCGTGGTGCTTTTGCAGCAGCTTAATCCAGTCTTCGCGATCAGTGCGTCGGCTTTATTCCTCAAAGAACCGCTCACCAAACGATTCTATCTGTTATCGTTGGTGGCTATAGTAGCGGCGTATTTCTTGTGGTTGCCTGGCGGACATGTCAACTTGTCCACCGGCAATGGGACTTTCATGGGTGGCCTGATGGCAATTGGCGCCGCGGCCGCTTGGGGTACATCGACAGCCTTTTCCAAATACGCTTTGAAAGGCACTTCGACGCTGCACATCACATCTCTGCGTTTCGCCATTACGCCGCTGTTTGCTCTATTGTTCGTGTTCTTTACTGGTGATCAAAAATTGCCAATGCTGAACGGCAATCAGTTCAAATATTTGCTGGCAATCACCTTCTCTACTGGCATGGTAGCCCTACTGATTTACTACTGGGGGCTCAAACGAATATTGGCTTCACGCTCGGCAATTCTGGAACTTGCCTGGCCAGCCTCAGCGGTGCTGATTGGCTGGATCTGGCAACACGCCGGACTCACTTGGAGTCAAGCCATCGCCGCCATTGTTATGGTGGGCGCCATTTACTACGTGGCTCAAGAAGACCGCGATACCGAAACCGCAATGGCCAAAAAGACCAAACGGCTCAAGACCTCTCGCAAAGCAGCCACCAAAGCCACCGCTTAGCTTACTTTTTCTTGCCTGCAGCTGGTTTTTGCTGATAAGACGGGCTTTCAGCTGCATGCTGTGCCAAGGCGTGTAGTCCTTGGAGCATTTTTTCTAGTGTCATAGTTTTATCCTCTGTTTGTTTTGTTAAAGGATAAGCTTAACCATATACCCGCCCAAACCGCTTGTGTATAAGAATTATTACACTCTGTAAGACGATCTATTCCTTGGTAGAATCTTCGGAATCAGAACTTGAGCTAGGTGATGCTGGTGGCAAACCCTTCGGGCTGCGCAAGAATTTAGCCTGCAGCAAGGCTGTTTGCAGCGCTCTCGAGACGTTTTCGGCTTGGTCGTAACTCATACCAACACGAGCCACAACAGGTGGTTGTCCAGAGCCAGAATTCTGCGTAAAACTCAGCGTAACGCCGGCTTGGTTGCAGGTGATGTCCACTCCGTCGGTGTAAACCGTGCGCGTGTCTAGTGCCAGCAGCATTACTACTTGTTTGGTGAGATTGGTCTCGTCTGAAGTAGCCTTTTCGTCAAAGGGCGAATCATAACCTGCCAGCTGCCAAAGTTGGTTGGCATCTTGGTCACGCATATTGAAGTGATTAATCAGCAGCAGCAGAATGTCTTCAGACGGGCATTCCACGCCAGCCTCGATGCGTTCTAGTGTGGAATCATCGATCTCCACCGAACCAGACACTTCGGCGACTGATTGCTCTGACTGTTCACGAATATACTTCAGTTGCGTGCCGAGTGATTTGTAAGGTTTTTGCGATTTCGACTGCTCACTCATTACTTCCATACTAACTCCGCGTACTGCAAGGTGCAAGCACAAGCGTGGGGGAAATCGGCCGAGCATATATAATGTCTCTTATGGAAATTATGAGCAACGCCAGCCTGAGCAATTTCTCGACCATGAGACTGGGTGGACCAGCCGCGCATCTAGCCACAGTTACCTCTCGAATGGAGCTGCTGGAAGCCCTCAGCTGGGCACAAGCCCAAAAGTTGCCCGTCATCATGATCGGCACTGGCAGCAACATTGTCTGGCGCGATGAAGGCTTCCCTGGCCTGGTCATCGTCAACAAAATCGAGCGTTTCGAAACGCTCAGCGAAGATGCCGAAAATGCTTACTGGACTATCGGCGCTGGCGAGAATTGGGACTCGGTCGTGGAGCGCAGCGTGCAGGCCGGCTTAACCGGCATCGAAGCCCTAAGTCTGATTCCTGGTACGGCCGGTGCCACGCCCGTCCAAAACGTTGGCGCTTACGGACAAGAGATTTCACAAACCTTAACAGTGGTGGAAGCTTTTGACATCAAGCTCGGCGACTATGTGAACATTCCAGCCAGCGACTGTGGTTTTGGCTACCGAATGAGTAGATTCAAAACTGTCGACCACGGCCGATTTTTCATAACTGCCATCACGCTACATCTGACCAAAGGCAATCCCAAGCCGCCGTTTTATGGTGCATTGCAAACTTATTTGGATGCTCAGAAGATCACCGAGGTCACACCGCAAATTATTCGTGATGCCGTCATCTCCATCCGCAACAGCAAATTACCCGACCCGGCAGTCGTAAATAATGTCGGTTCGTTCTTCGCCAACCCAATAGTTAACCAGGCTCAGTACGAATACATAGCCGAAAATTACGATCCGGTACCGCATTGGTCCGTCGGGACTGGGTCGATCAAACTGTCAGCCGCTTGGCTCATCGAACAAGCTGGATTCAAAGATTTCCATGACCAGGAAACTGGCATGGCAACTTGGCCGCGGCAGTCGTTAGTACTCATTAACGAACATGCCAAAGGCACAGTCGACTTACTCAAATTCAAGCAAAAGATCACCGACGCTGTCAGGCAAAAGTTCAACATCGAACTCAAACAAGAGCCTGAACTGCTGCCCTAACTACTGGTAAGAAATATAGGCCGGTCCAACCTGCATTGTCTGCAGAGGCGTAAGCAATATTGGGTCTTCGCGGTAGAAGTTTTTCCAACCAAAAATTACGTTCGCGGCCGGTGGGTTGGCCCGCACATTATTCCAGCTGTCTGCTTTGGCATCGGGCTTACCGCTGCCATCCATCTGGATAACGTAAGCAAGCTGCGTGTAACTGGTGTTGAGCTGCTCGCGCCCCTGTATCATGTCCGTCCTGAACTCATGCAGCAACAGTAATTTTTGCGGCAGTTTGTTGTCTTTTGTTAGCTTCGCCAGCCAATCCACTGTCTTGTTTACTTCGCTAATATTGACTGATCCGATTTGTTGCAACGGCACCTGGGTTGGACCAAGTCGCCACTCCGGGTCAAGCGCCAAGCCGACATTGGGGTAGGCCAACAATGACTGGTAGTCTTTGGCTTGGGTTAAGAAATCCGAGCGGCCGGGCTGCAAATCGAGCACCACATAAACACCGTTAGTCTGAGCAGCCGTGATCCATGGCTGGAGTGCTGCTACCGATCTTTCGTCTGAATAATCACCATTGGCTGTTGGGTTGTCTGCGGCCACACTGGCAATAATTTCCAATGTTGGCAAAACATGCCTCCCTGTATAGGGCTGATAGCTAGCCGCTAGGTATTTTACGCGCTGCAAAGTAGCCGGCAATGACTGCTGACCAAGTGCGCCTAGCTGCGGCATGTCGGGTGAGCCATAAAGCCCGACCATAAGATAATTTGGGAAGATCTGGCGGCCGCCATTTGGAAATTCATAGGGTCTGACGACGACTTTGACTGCCATCGGGATGTGTATTTTGCCAGTTTCGCCCACCCTGACCATCACCACCAAAAGTGTTACCAAGAAAATAATGACGGAGTAGGAGAGTGGCCTCAGTGCCCGAGGAAGCTTCACTCGCTTTAGCCGTTGCATAGCGGTAGCATAGCGCCGATCAACCCGAAACACCAGTTATTTGTCGCTTGGCAGCGGGAACTTGACGCAGAAATCGCGGACTTCCTTGCGAATCTCGGCTAGCTTCTTTTCGTCGTCGCGGTTGTCGATGGCTTGCTTCATCCATTCAGCGACTTTGACCATGTCAGCTTCTTTCAGACCGCGTGTAGTAATGGCTGGTGTGCCCAGACGAATACCGCTTGGCTTGAAAGGTGGCAGAGGGTCGTCGGCAATGGAGTTCTTGTTGAGCGTCAGGCCAATTTTGTCGAGCGCTTCTTCGGCGTCTTTGCCGTCGATGCCAAAACTCCCATAAACATCCGCCAAGATGAGATGGTTGCTGGTTCCCCCGGAAACAAGTTTGAAGCCACGCTTCTGCAGTTCGTCCGCTAAAGCAGCCGCGTTTTTCACAATTTGCTCAGCGTATTTTTTAAACTCAGGTTTAAGTGCTTCGCCGAATGCTACGGCTTTGGCGGCAATGATGTGCTCGTGCGGACCGCCCTGGGTGCCAGGGAAAATTGCCCGGTCGATGAGCGTTGGAATGTTCTCGAGAGTTTTTTCTGGAGCTTTGAGAGGTGTGGAAACTGTGCCCTTAGACAAAATCATACCGCCACGTGGGCCGCGCAGAGTCTTGTGGGTGGTTGTCGTAATGACGTGGAAACCGTAGTCAAATGGGTTCTTGGCAACGCCGGCGACGATTAGGCCAGCAATGTGCGCCATGTCGGCCATCAGCAGACACTCGCCTTTTACTTCTTTGGCCGCTTCGGCAAACTTGGCATAATCCAGCTCACGCGGGTAGGCAGAGAACCCAGCCAGGATAAGTTTAGGTTGGTGCTTTTTGGCCAGTTGGCGTAGTTCTTCATAATCAATCTCGCCAGTGGCCGGGTCTTTCATTTTGTACGGCACGAAGTTGTAAAGATGAGCGGACATGGTCATCGGATTGCCATGTGTTAGGTGGCCGCCATGAGACAGATCCATGGCTAACACCGTGTCGCCAGGTTCAAGCCAAGCGAAGTAGACCGCTTGGTTGGCGGGCGCGCCAGAGTGTGGTTGGACGTTAGCGTGGTCGGCTTTGAAAAGTTTCTTGGCACGGTCAATGGCCAACTGCTCAAGTACATCTGTGTTTTCCTGGCCGCCGTAGTAGCGTTTGCCTGGGTAGCCTTCAGAATACTTGTTGGTAAAGATGCTGCCCATCGCATCGAGTACGTCTCGACTGACGTAATTTTCGGAGGGAATTAACTCCAAGCCCTCACGTTGGCGTTTTTCTTCGGCTGCAATCAGGTCAGCCACGATCACGTCGTTCATTCGGTTGCCCCTCCTTGTATTTACACTTTAGTATAACTTGTTTTTTGGCTAAATTAAACTGGTGGTGTTGTAATATCAATCTTGCAGAAAAAATATCACATATGGTAACATTGTGGGATCTATGATCTCAACAAATGAGAAAATTGGTCAGTTAATTGCTCAGATACGGCAAGATCGCGGCCTCACCCAGGCCGAATTTGCCCGCCAACTCTCGACCTCACAATCCGCCGTCAACCGCATCGAACACGGCCGCCAGAATCTCAGCCTAGAAACGCTGGGTCGTATAAGCGATGTGCTCAACAAGCCGCTAATCAGCCTGAGCAGCGGTGCCGTCAACCTACACATCGAAGGTGGCCAAGAGTTGAAGGGCGAGATCACGCTCAAGACGAGCAAGAACGCGACTGTCGCCCTGCTCTGCGCTTCTCTGCTCAATAAAGGCACAACCCGCCTGAAGAGTGTTGCTCGTATCGAAGAAGTAAATCGATTGGTCGAAGTTCTGCTGAGCATCGGAGTTCAAGTCCGGTGGATCGGCAGCGACCTGGAGATTAAACCGCCAGAGAAGTTCAACCTCGAAAATATGAACAAAGAAGCGGCTCGCAAAACGCGCTCTGTGCTGATGTTCATTGGCCCGCTGATTCACGAAGCACGTGAGTTTGCCATTCCATATGCCGGTGGCTGTGAACTTGGCCGGCGCACAGTTTTGCCACATTTGTACGGTCTAGAGGAGTTTGGCGTCGCAGTATTCACCAAGTCCGGCCATTACACCGTCGACGCGAATGTTCAAAAACCATCGCGTGATGTAGTGCTCTACGAATCCGGTGATACGACCACCGAAAATATCCTGATGGCCGCCGCTCGAGTGGAAGGTGAAACAGTTATCAAGATGGCCAGTGCCAACTACATGGTTCAGGATTTGTGTTTCTACTTGCAACGGCTGGGTGTCCAAATCGAAGGTGTTGGTACCAGCACTTTACGTGTTAAGGGTGTAAAAAATATTCGTAAGAACATCACGTATGCGCCTGCCGAAGATCCAGTCGAAGCCATGACTTTCATCTCGGCAGCCGTGACAACAAATTCCTCGATTACTATCCGCCGCGTGCCTATTGAATTCATGGAACTAGAGCTGCTCAAGTTGGAAAAGATGGGCTTGAAGACCGAAGTTGGCGAAATTTATAAAGCCGAAAATACCAAGACTGACCTGGCTGACATAAAGATTCACAAGCACAACGGCGAGCTGGTTGCGCCAAAAGAGAAAATTCATCCGAATGTTTTCCCTGGCCTGAACATCGACCACTTGCCCTACTTTGTACCAATCGTGGCTGTCGCCAAAGGCCGGACTCTCATCCATGACTGGATTTATGAAGACCGCGCGCTTATGTACACCGAGATGAAGAAGATTGGCGTCAATCTGGAGTTGGCTGATCCGCACCGTGTTTTCGTAGAAGGTCCAACGCGCTGGAAACCAGCCGACCTCGTGGCGCCAAGCGGCATCCGCCCTGCCGTGATGCTACTAATTGGCATGCTGGCGGCGCCAGGTAATTCCGTTCTGCGCAATGTTTATACCATCAACCGTGGTTATGAAGACTTAGCCGAGCGCCTGAATAGTCTCGGCGCCAAGATTACTGTCCTGCACGATATTTAAAGCAGATCGTAACTTACCACATGTGCGCCTTGGAGAGGGTACATCCCGGAGGCGCCGCCGCCATAAGCATGCAAAAATAGTCTTTGTTCATTGGCGTTATATAGCAAGTGAAATCGGCTTCCGACATCATCATAATGAGCTTTCATCGCCACAGAATCAGGATTCCTGAAGTAGCCTAATACATAACTTTCCACTTCATCCGTATCATAAGTCCCTATGCCGCCACCTATAAAGAAAGTTGTTACAGGCTCGTCTCTACCGAAATGCTCTAAGGCTGCTTGTTGTTCTTCACTAAATTGGTTGCCCACTAAATGAAACAGCGCGGCGTTTCCATCTTGACTATGCTGTTGGATGACAAGGCCGCTGCACCCTGTAAACCCCCAACTGAATAATTGGCCACTTCGGATAATTCGTGCACCGTCCATTGGGACATGAGTAATCGCAGGATCTTCTCTTACTTTTAATTCTAGGTTATATGAAGCCGTCTCAATGCTGAGCCTTTCAAGCAAGGTAGGTTCAGGCTCTGTAAATCTTTGTCGTAGGGACTCAGCACTCATGCGCTGCATGGTATGGATTTTCAGTCTGGATTGCAAGCATAGGCGGTTATTGGTGCGGGTGCGGGGAATCGAACCCCGATCTCAAGTTTGGAAAACTTGCATACTAACCGCTGTACTACACCCGCGCTCGTCTGATTATAACAGATACAGAACTACTGGCCGCTGCCAAGGGATAATGATAATTCAGCCGATTGGCCGGCGTTTTGAGCTTGGTCAATCGTGGCTTGTGATTGGTCAGTGCCAATTGTGACATGGGCAAGTCCGTTGGCGCTTGGCCGGATATGAACGACTTGGCTGACAAAGCCTCGTGCTAGCTCAGCTTGGCCATTAGGACCCATCTGGGCAAAATAGCCATAACAGGCTGCCGATATCAAGCCGAAGGCTAGCAGCAGCATAACCACCGGCAAGGCATGTTTGTGCAGATGCTTGCTGGTTACTTCCATTGCCACTCCGATTCCAGGTCATTCAGGCTGGCAGATCCGCCGCCGGCGACAGCATGGACTAAGACAAACAGATTATCGCCGTTGGTTGTCGGATGATAAACCGCAGCTTCGACGACTTCGGTGTCGTCTGTAGAATTGGCAGCATCTACAATGTAGGCTGTGCTGTTGGCAAATTGCCCTGCCTCCTCGGATTTGATCTTGTAGCCTGGCAGGTTGGTTTGGACGTCACTTTCGATGGCGGATTTGACCCTGCTACTAAAGCTAGCCTCAGAAGTTACCATCTCTGCATACACCTTATAAAGTTCGCTGGAGGCCTCCATGCTAGCGCCATTGAAAGCAGCCATATCGCAGCTGCCGGAATTGCTACTGATGTTGAGTTTGCTGGTAAATCCGACCGAATAGCACGGAGTCGATAAGGAATTTGCGGCCGTGAAGGTGCCGGGCAGACTGTGTTGAGTAGTGTTGGCCGAGGTTTTGGCTGGGTTGAGTCGCGGATCATGACTGATGAAGTAGACCCACGTAGCCAACGCGACTAGTACGGCCAGGCTAGAGACGATCAAGCCGGCGGTGCTAAAGCCTTTTTTGGTGGATCGGCGCGACATAGTACCAAGTACGATGCCGGCAATGCCGAATACCAGTCCGAGCAGCGCCATGAAATAACAGCCAAAAAGTCCTATTATGCCAAAGATCAGGGAAAGCATGGCTTTGGTTTCACCAGCGTGCTGGAGGGGCAAAGCCACGGCGTAACTCGGCACGCCACCGGCCACGACCGGAGTAAGATTTCCGGCTACCGAAGACTTGTGGAGTTCTGACAGATTTCTCTCAATTGCCGAGGCTTCTTTGTTGTCACCAATGGGAGTGCCGCAATTTCCACAAAAAGCAGCTCCCGGATCGAGCGGCTGGCTACAGTTGGGACAATTCATGTGGATTCCTGAGGTTATTTTTGTTTGAGCCGTTGGTCATATTTAAGCATTCTTTCCGCAGTGGGTGCAATAGAGATTGTGCTGGGGATTTGGCCAGCCGCACGTACGACAAAAGTTGTTATGTCCTACAGCGCTCAGACCTAGCTTTTGGTCGCTTTCCACGGCTCTCAAGAAAAAGACGAACAGAGCCGCACTCATGCCAAACGTGATAAAGAGGGACATGACGGCGTAGATGTTGACAGTGCTGAGCAATCCAAAGTCATAAAGTCCATGCAAAGCCATAGCTACTACAACAGGCAGAATGAAAGTGCTGAGAGGCTTTTTGGCAAACTTATGCTTGGCCAAGAAATAACCGACCATGCCAGTGGTAGCGGCATGGAAAAAAGGCGTCAATATTACTCTGTCGAGACCGGCTTTGGAGCCCAATGTTATGGTATAAATAATGTTTTCCGGCAGGCCAAAACCTATCCCAGCTAGGGCGAAGTACAATACGCCGTCAGTGTGTTCATTGAAGTAGTCCTTTTTGTACAGAAAGGCCGCCAGAGGCCAGAATTTGCAAGCTTCTTCGATGATACCGACGCCCATGGAGCCGAGGAAAAGGCTCGACAACGACGCTCCAGGCATCAGATCTCGTTTCGGCAAGAGGAAAAGCTCCAGGAAAAGCGCCGCTACGGCGCCAAGGAAACCCAGGCCCACAGCCAGCCACAACGCGCCGATAGGTTCTTTCTCACCTTTGTCGTTATGAATGAAGAATAAAGCCAAGCCGACCGACAGGCAGATGAAAATTAGAAGGATGATGAAGATGGCCATGTTTGTGTTTTATGTTACCTCTGTAAGTATAGCGTAAGCCGATCACAAATAAAATAACTCCCGAAGGAGTTATCGAAAATGCTATGGGGCGAACGATGGGGCTCGAACCCACGACATTCGGGACCACAACCCGACGCTCTACCTGCTGAGCTACGTCCGCCTTAAATAACAGGGGTTGATTATAGCGGAATCTCACACTTAATACAATTAGCACCGGCAAGTATTAACGCTTATGTTAATATGTCATCATTATCTAAAGGAATATCCGTATGAACCGCAGTACCTTGGACAGACTAATTTCATCAACCGGCCTTATTGTTGCACTCGTACTACTGGCACTGTCGGGAGCGGCAGCCTACGCACACAACTTTGTTCACAAACAAGTGCACGACCAGCTAGTAGCCGAAAAGATTGAATTCCCGGCCGCTGGCAGCCCAGCAATAACCAGCCTACCAAGTTCAGACCAAGCTAAAGTGGCTGCTTATGCAGGTCAGCAACTTGTCACAGGTAAACAAGCCGAGGTTTTTGCCGATCACTTTATCGCCGTCCATTTGAAAGAAATTGGCGGCGGACAGACTTATGCTCAGCTAAGCGCAGAGTCATTGGCCAATCCATCAAATACAGCTCTAGCCGGTAAAGTCCAAACCGTTTTTCGCGGTGAAACCTTACGAGGACTGCTTCTGAATGCCTACGCCTTTGACACTATGGCCACCGTTGCCAGCTTGGTTGCGCTTGGGTCATTGGCCGCTGGCATTTTGCTTTTGATACTTGCTTGCCTTGGCTTTATGCACGCTGGCCGTGCAAATAAAAAACGTCGCTAGCTAAGCTGCGAGCCAAACTAATCCCGTTTTG
>Ga0070682_100002174_pt1 | contig 10878 bp, 9 predicted proteins | sample KBSC63LmetaG_FD_64668 | JGI IMG/M metagenome (GOLD analysis project Ga0070682, IMG submission 64668) | Corn rhizosphere microbial communities from Kellogg Biological Station, Michigan, USA - KBS C6-3L metaG | ecosystem: Host-associated > Plants > Roots > Rhizosphere | place: USA: Michigan... | reverse complement strand
CGGTGTCGAGCCCGAGCACGAGCGCGCCGTGCGCGAGGGGCTGCACGAGCTGCGCCGTCGAGATCTTGCCGTACGGCAAGAGCACCACCACGGGCAATCCAGCAGCGGCACCGTAAGCGGCTAGGGATGCGCTCGTGTCGCCGGTCGAAGCGCAGGCGATGGCCTTCACCTTCAGGCCCTGCTGGATGGCCATGCGCACGACGCTCACGAGCACCGTCATCCCGAGATCCTTGAACGATCCCGAGTGACTGTTGCCGCACAGCTTGACCCAGAGCTCGTCGAGGCCAATCTGCTTGCCGTAGCGGTCGGCCCAGAAAAGATTCGTGCAGCCCTCGTACATCGAGACGATCGTGTCGTCCGGCATCTGCGGCATCACCCACTCGCGCTTGCCCCAGACTCCCGAGCCGTAGGGCCACGCGTTTTGCCGGTAGCGCTCGTCGAAGAGCTTCATCCACACGGGGCCCGTCCGGTCGGCGAGCGCCTCCGTGTCGTGCACGACGGTGAGGAGGCCGTCGCACTTCGGGCAGCGGTAGATCGGCTGAGTGACCGGGTAAGATCCCTCACAGCCGTTGAAGCAGCGAAATTCCGCGTGGTAGGGCATTCTCGTGGGTGGGAAGAGCGCAGGGCCCAACCTGCCCCGGACTATACTCGTGGGATCGGGGCCGTGGTAGGCGCGCGCATGCGCTTGGGCCGGCCCCGGCGAAATGCTCTCGGTGTGGCGCTCGTGCTCGCGCTATCGGCCGCGAGCGCCCGAGCGCAGCCCCTGGGCGCCGAAGGTCAACCGATCGTCACGAACCAGTATGCGATCGACCTGACGCAAGGGCCGGTGTTCGCCGGCAGCCGCGTCGTGGGCCTCGCGGGCACCTTCGTGGCGATGGCCGACGGCATCGACGGCGACAGCCAGAATCCGGCCTCCCCCGCCGTGCGGGTTCCCTACTCGTACTCCGACGTCGACTTCGAGGCCGGCGCCGGCCTCACCTTCCCCGGCGGCCTGGGCAAATCGGGCGATTTTTTCAACTCCGGCACGGCGAACCCGGGCGACGACAACCGCACGAACGTCACCGCGGGCAACAAGCTCTACGTCTTCCTCAACGCCGGCTTCAACCTGCAAATCGACCGCTGGGGCTTCGGCGTCACGGCCGATCTGCAGCAGTACAGCTTGAAGCGCCCCGGGCAGCCCGCCGACCCGAAGAACGAGCTCGCCGCGCAGATCATGCAAAACCACCTGCTCACGGCGTATGCATTCGCCGACGACCAGCTCGTGATCGGCGTGGGAGCACGCGTCGTGACGCTCAACGTGAGCACGCGACAAACCATCTTGTCGAGCGGCGTCGATTCGCTCAACGCGACGGGCGTCGGCCTGGAAACCGGCTTCATCTGGCGCCCCAACGGCGAGCGCGTGCGCGTGGGCGGAGCCGTCCGCACGGCCGTGTCCGCCGAGACGTCGGGCCGCATCCTGTTTCTCAACACCCCGAACGTGCTCTACGTGCCCCAGAGCATGACCCTGCCCTGGGACTTGAGCTTCGGCTCCGCCGTGGAGCTCGGGCGCCGTCCATTGAATCCGCGCTGGGTGAGCCCGAGCGAGCTTTTGGCCCACAAGCGACGCTACCTCGCCTGGCAGGCGCGCGAGCGAGCGCGGCGCACACGCGAAGCCGTCGCAGAGGCGCGCCGCAACGGCCGAAGCGACGTGGCGGAGCTCGAGCGGGTCCTCCAGGCGACGGACGATGCAGAAGCTTCGCTCGACCGGGGGGAGCTCCAGCGCGCCGAGCGCGACGTGCGGAAAATCCTTCGCGCGCGCTACGAAGCGATGCCACGCTTCCACGCGCTGCTGATGAGCTCGTTCCTGCTCACCGGAATGGTGCACGACGGCGTGGGCATCGAAGGCTTTCTGGATCGCAGCGTGCAGCGCTCGGGGCAGCAACTCACGCTGTCCCCGCGCTTTGCCGTGGAGATCGAGCCGGTCGCGCACTGGGTGCAGGTGCGAGGCGGGTTCTACTTCGAGCCCACCCGCTTCACCGCCAATCTCGAGGGCGGGCGCAGCCACGTCACGTTGGGCGCCGATGTGAAGCTCCTGCCGTGGGACGTCTTCGGCACCTTCCCGGAAGGGAACTGGTGGCGCGTGACCGGCTCGTTCGACGCCGCGCGAGACTACATCGGCTGGGGCGTCGCGGTCGGGGTGTGGCATTGAAGACCGCCGTCCTGCTTACGTTGCTGCTCGCGCTCGGTGCGCTCGTGGTGGCTTGCGAGCGCAAGGCGCCGCGGCCCGAGCGAACCGAGCCGTGGCTCGCCTCGGCCCAAGCGTCCGCGTCGGCGAGCCCGGCGCCACGACGACTGCCGTATCGGCTGGCTTTCGGCGGCGTGAATTTCGAGCTCCCCACCAAGCGCGCGACGCCGAAGGGCAAGGTCAGCGGCGGCACGGGCGAGCTCGATCTCGATCTCGACGACCTGTCGCGCACGACGGGCCACCTCGCGTTCGACCTCTCGACCATCGAGCTCACCGGCGACGACGGCCTCATCGACGGACCGAACACGGCCCGTGCCCTCGATGGGCTCGAGCTCGGCGTAGGCAGCGCGGCCGAGCGGCGCGCGAGCATGCGTCAGGTCCTGTTCGAGGTGAGGTCGCTCGATGCCGGCCACCTGGTGAGCGTCCCCACCGAGGACCGGCCTGCGCGGCGCCGAGAGCTCGTGAGCCAGTGGGCGGTGCGGGGGGAGCTCAGCCTGCACGGCGTCCGCGCCCCCGTGAGCGCCGAGGTGACGCTCACCCTGGTGCCGGGGCCTGACCCGGCCGGCCCCCCTGCTGAGCTTTTGATCCGATCGCGACGGCCGCTCGTAGTTCAGCTTGGCACACACGATATTCGCCCCCGCGAGCGGCGCGGGCCCACGGTTTCCAAGGATCGAGCTGTCCTCGGCGACAGCGTAGGGCGCGAGGCGCGCGTGAGCTTCGAGCTCAAGTTCACGCCTCGACCCTGACTGGAACCGCGGCAGCCGAAGCCGGAAACCCGAGGGGGCGAGCGCGGCGTACCAAAACGGGCGGCGCGAGCGCTAAGCTCGACCCCTCGCCGAAGGAGTCATCCATGCACAACAAGACGCTCACCGTAGAAAGCATCGTCGCCGCGCTTGCCGCGGCCGGTCTCGTGGCGTGCGGCGGCAGCGCCCCCGCCGAGCCCGCACAGAGTCCCGTCGTGGCGACCGAGGTTCCGGTAGCAGCCGCAGAGCCCACCCCCGCCGCGCCGGCTCCCGCCACCGCGGCCGACCCCGCAGCGGCGCCCGCCGCCGCTCCCGCTGCCACCGCGGCAGCCGATGCCGCGCCTCCCAAGGCCGACGAGAAGCCGGCCGACGCCGCCGCACCGAAGCCCGCGGCGAAGAAGAAAGCCGGCGGAGCCAAGGCCGGCTGCGGTCCCGGGACCTGCGGCTGAGTCGCGCGCCCTGCGAGCCAGCGATGACGACGGCCCGACGCACGTTGCCACCGGGCGTCGGGCTCGGCCTGCGCTGGGAGTTTTTGGAGGAGGTGCTCGACGGGCCTCCGCTCGACATCGCCTTCTTCGAGGTGTCGCCCGAAAACTACATGCGCCGCGGCGGCTACTACCCCGCGGCGCTCGAGCGCATTCGTGGGCGCTACCCGCTCGTGACGCACGGCCTCACGCTGTCGCTCGGCGCGCACCATCCCCCCGACGCCGCGTACCTCGCGGAGCTTCGGGCCGAGGTCGAGCGCCTCGACTCGCCCTGGCACTCCGATCACCTCGCCTTCACGAGCGCCGGCTCCCGCGCTTTTCACGAGCTTTTCCCGCTGCCTTTCACGCGCGACACGGCTGCGCGCGTCGCCGACCGTCTGGAAGCGCTCGCCGAGACGCTCGGACGGCCCGTGGCCGTGGAGAACATCACCTACTACGCGCTCCCGGGTCCGCGCGAGCTCTCGGAGGGCGACTTCCTCCACGAGCTCTTCGAACGCACGAAGGCCGGGCTGCTCTTCGACGTGAACAACGTGTACGTGAACGCCGCGAACCACGGCTTCGACGCGGCGCAAGAGCTCGAGCGTTTCCCCCTCGACCGCGTCGTGGAGGTGCACGTCGCCGGTCACACGCGCACCGCTTCCGGCATGCTCCTCGACACGCACGGGGCACCCGTGATCGAGCCCGTGCTCGCGCTCCTTGCTCGTGCGCTCGAGCGCACCGGACCCGTGCCGGTGTTGCTCGAACGCGACAACGACGTCCCTCCGCTCGGCGAGCTCCTGTCCGAGCTCCGGACCGTGCGCGCCGTGTGCGAGCGTGCCTGGCAGACGCCAAGCACGCGTGAGGACGCTCGCGCCGAGCGAGCGGGGGCGCATGCAAGCGGGGCTTGAAAATGCGCTGTCCGAGCTCGTGCTCGGCCCCGCCGTCGACGCTGGAAACGTGGGCCAGCTGCTCTCGAAGCACGCCCTCGACGCCGGCGAGCGCGCGGCGTTCGAGGCCGACCTCGAGCGCTGGCTCGTGTACCGAAAGCTCGTGCGAAACACGCTGCGGAACGCGATGGCGCTCGCCATCCCGCGCACGATGGCGCGCCTCGGCCCGCTCTTCGACGAGTACTTCGAGCGCTTTCTCGCGGAGCAGGGCCCCCGCACCCATTACCTGCGCGACGTGACGACGGAGCTGCTCGATTTTTGCGCGCCGCTCTGGCGCACCGACCCACGCGTGTCACCGTGGAGCCACGATCTCGCTCGCCACGAGGCACTCGAGATCATCATTGCCTCACTCGGCGAGCCGGTCGTCCCGCACGCCCTGGGCGCGCTCGACGCCGAGCGCGGGCTCGCGTTCATCGAAGCCGCGCGGGTCGTCCGCTACGACTTCGCCGTGCACCGCCTGCCGGCGGGCGAGGCCGACCGGAGCGAGCCTGCACGCGAGGCCGTAGCGCTCTTCGCGTACCGCGACGGCGAGCACGACGTGCGCTACCTCGAGCTCTCGCCGCTCGCGGCCGCGCTCGTCGAGCGCTTGCTCGCGGGAGAGAGCCTGAAAAATGCGCTCGTTTCCGCCTGCGCGGCCACGGGCAACGAACCGGCCCAGGCGCTCGGCGGCGCGGCGACGCTCCTTTCCGACCTCGCGACACGCGGGGCGCTGCTCGGTCAGGCGGCTCGAGAAGACTTGCGAAAGCCGCCAAAAACATCGGACGATAGCGGCACGCTCCGCGAGAAGGGACACCCATGAGCAACCGCGACCCGCTCGGGATCGTCGGCACGCTGGTCGCCGACAAGTACCGCATCGAGAAGCTCGTCGGCGAGGGCGGCTTCGCCGTCGTGTACCGGGCGATGCACACGATCTGGAACAAGCCCGTCGCCATCAAATTCTTCAACGGGCTCTCCTCGGCTCCCGTCGATCAACGCGATCAGTTCCAGCAGGCCTTCATTCAGGAGGGCGCGCTCCTCACGGAGCTGTCGAGTCAAACCGCGGCCATCGTGCAGGCGCGCGACGTGGGCACGTACACGAGCCCCGACGGCCAATGGATGCCGTACATGGTGCTCGAATGGCTCGAGGGCTTCGCGCTCGACGAGCTGCTCGAGCGCGAGCACCGCGCCGGCGTCGCCCCCTGGACGGTCCTCGAGGTGCATCAACTGCTCGGCCAGGTGGCGGCCGCGCTCGATGTCGCCCACGGCAAGGGCGTCGCCCACCGCGACATCAAGCCCCCGAATCTGTTCGTGCTCGGCGCGGGGGCCCACGATCCGGCGGCCCCCGTGAAGGTGCTCGATTTCGGCGTCGCGAAGATGATGAGCGACAACACGCAGCTCAAAGCCGCGCTCGCCAAGACGGGCATGGGCATCACCTCCTTCACGCCGCAGTACGGCGCGCCCGAGCAGTTCAGCCGCAACTACGGCGCCACGGGCCCGTGGACGGACGTCTTCGCGCTCGCGCTCGTCGCCGTGGAGATGCTCACGGGCAAGATCGCGCTCGACGGCGACGACATCGTGCAGTTGGGTTTTGCTTCGGGAAATCCCGCGCAGCGCCCCACGCCCCGCACGCTCGGCGTGGGCGTCACCGACGCCGTCGAAGCGGTCTTCCAGCGCGCGCTCGCCGTGAAGCCCGAGGATCGCTTCGCACGGGCCGCGGAGTTCTGGGCAGCTTTCGACCACGCGCTCGGCGTACAGAGCTACGCCGGCTCGCGCGTGCCCTCGCCCTCCTCGCGCGTGCGCACCGCCCCGACCGAGCTCGCACCCTCGACGCCTCTCCTGCGCCCGTACGAAGCCACCACGGGCAGCACGGCAACGACGGGCCCGCGTCCCGAGGAGAGCAAATCGAAGGTGGGGCTCGTCGTAGGCGGAGTTGCCGCGCTCGCGGTGGCCGCGGGCGCCGCGTTCTTCTTGAAGGGCGGCTCGAGCGGGAGCGCCCCGGCTGCCGCTCCGCTCGCGAGCAGCGTGGCCCCGGTCGTGGCCAGCGCCGCTCCGACGCCGAGCGCGGCCCCACCCGCGCCGACCTGCCCCGCACGCATGGCGCAGATCCCGGCCGGCCAATACTTCCAGGGCTCGGACGCGAAAGACGCGGGCGAAAACGAGAAGCCCTCGCACAACGTCACGCTCTCCGCCTATTGCATCGACCTCTACGAGACGACGGCCGGCGAATACAAAGCGTGCTCCGATGTCGGCAAATGCCGCCGGCCGACGAACGAGGTCGACTGGCCGAAGATCACGCCCGCCGACCGCAAGCTCTACGCACCGCTCTGCACCTTCGGCAAGGAGGGCATGGACGATCACCCGATCAACTGCGTGAGCCACGCCATGGCCGAGACGTACTGCAAAGCGCAGAGCAAGCGCCTGCCCACGGAGGCGGAGTGGGAGTACGCGACGCGCGGCCCCGACGGACGCGTCTACCCCTGGGGTGACGAAGCGCCGACGGCCCAGCACCTGAACGCTTGCGGCAGCGAGTGCGTCGCGTGGGGCCAGAAGCACGGCACCGCGCTCGCCGCCCTCTACCCGGCCGACGACGGCTACGCGACCACCTCACCGGTCGGCAAATTCGAGGCCGGAAAATCGCGCTTTGGCCCTTACGACGTCGCGGGCAACGTCTGGGAGTGGGTCGCCGACTGGTCCGGCCCCTACAGCGCGGACGCGAAAACGAATCCCCAGGGCCCCGACACCGGCGACAAGAAGGTGATCCGCGGCGGCGCCTGGAACGGCAGCTACACGAGCTGGCTGCGCCCCTCGTTCCGCTACGCGCAGGATCCGAACGCGCTCTCCTACGGCATCGGCTTCCGGTGCGCCGCTAACCTCTAGCTCGCCGCGCGCGCGGTGGAATCAGGTGCGCGTCGCGCACGCGCTGGACGAGCGTGCGAAAGACGCGCTCGAGCCCCGCCTGAATTTCCGGTGGCTCGCCGGCCAGAGTGAGCGCGAGCGCCACGGATTCGAGCGTCGAAACGAGCTCGCGCCGCGGCTCGGCGCGCATGCGCCCGTAAATCGAAGGCTGGGCGGGCTTGAGCGTCATGCGCGAAAGCTTGTTGAGCCACGGGTTCCGCCACCAGAGCGTCTTCGCTTTCGACCAGGTGCCGTCGAGCACGACGATGCCCTGGAGCGCCGACGGCTCGATGCTCTCCCCGCGGCGCGTCGCGACCCCGGGCGTCTCCGCCTCGCGATCGGGAAACAGCACGGCCCAGCGCTTCGGATCCACGCTCTCGTCGCCGAGCGCGTGCCCGAGGTTCCGCCAGCTGAGCCCGACGACGAGCTGCACCTGGGGCAGGCTCGCCACCAAGATCTGCGCGGAGCCGAGCAACGCGTCCTGCTCCTGGGGGTGCTGGAGCACGAGGACGGCGAGCCGGGTCGCGTAGGTGACGATGCGGTCGCAGACGCACGCGGCATTCGGCCGCTGACAACGTTCACAAGTGCCGGGCTTTGCGCTCAAGCCGCCACTATAGCCCGCCGCGGCAACGCGTGACGGGAGGCACCAGCACCGAGCGCACCTCACCGCAGCGGCAACCGAGGTAGACGCTGCCGACGAGCCCCGCGAGCGCCCGCGGCGCGCCGAGAACCTCGCCGGAGGGCAACGTCACCGTCAGGCGCCGAGCCCCGAACGTCACGGAAAGCTCGCCGTGTCGGACGGGCCCCGCGAGCGCCGCGTGATCGAACGCCCCGAGCAGCGCGAACACCCCTTCTTCGCGCAACGAGCGTCGCGACGCGGACCGAAAGCCGCGCGTCACCGCGAGCAGCGGCTCGAGCTGCGGCACGTCACCCTTGCGCGGCAGCATCCCCGTCGCGGAGAGTGCGCGGTTTGCGTAGAAGCGGATGCCGGGCTGCCCATAGAGGCGGAAGAAGTACGGGATGTCCCCGCGCTCGAGCTGCTCGAGCTCCGCCTCGAGCAGAGGCGGCCAGGGCGGCACCGAGCGCGCTCGCACGTATTCGTCCGTACCGCGCAAGCACACGCGAATCGGCGCCTGCCGGAAGCCGGGCGCACGGGCGATGCTCCGCGCAAGGGCGCTCGCGTGCCGCTCGAGCAGCGCGAGCGTTGCCAGGTACGCCGCGACCATCGTCACGAGATCGCCCCCGGCGACGGGCTTTCCGAGGTACGGCAGGACCCGTCGCACGCCCGCCGCGTGCCGGCAGACGTCGGCGTACTCCGGATCGGCATCCGGCAAGAGCTTCGTTTCCGTCGGCAGCGCCAGCACCGACAGCGCGATCTCGATGTCGAGCGGCGCGAAGCAGAGCTGCCCCCGCGCACCGCGGCCGAGCGCGAGGTTCTCCCAGTGCAGATCCGCGACGCCGAGCCACGAAAAGAGCGCGAGCGAGCGCCCGACCACGACGGCAAGCTCGCTCTTGCCGCGCGCCGACAGTCGACCGAGCGGCTCGAGCCGCACGCGCTCGACCTCGCCTGCGCGCAGCGAGCGCCGGAACCGCAGCCCCGGAAGGAAGGCAAACGCATCGGGGCCGAGCCCCTCTTGCTCCGCGGCGAGGGCGAGCGCGCGGCGGAGCGGGCTATCGACCCCGAGCACGAGCCATTCCCAAAACACGGTGCGAGGCTTCTTCACCCACCGCGCGCCAACCGACACGCTGCGACCGAAGTTGTGAAAATCGCCCGTTTGCACCGGGGCATGCTAACAGCGCAGGCCCTACGGCCAGGCGAAAACAGCCGGGAAATGTGAGGACGAAACCCGCTCGACCTCGGGCCGGGCTAGTATCTATCTTCATGCCTGCCGGGCCGCTCGACGACCCTCGGCTTCGAGAAGTGGAGGAGTGCCTGAACCAGGCACGCTTCGAGGAGGCGCAGCGGAAGCTGGTCGCGCTCGGCTCCGTGCGCGACCTCGGCCCCGGCGTCGCCTACCTGACGACGCGGCTGCTCGCTCAGCGCGGCCGGCTCGATTCCGCGGCCGTCGCCGAGCGCCTGCGCGACCTCTTGGCAGAGGCACCCAACTTCCCCGAGGCACGCGAGTACCTCGTGGCGCTCGGTCGCGGCGCGGCGCTCGACGCGCTCGGCCGCGCGCCCACCGTGAGCAGCGGACTGCGCCCCCAGCCGGAGCCCGTGCGCATCGTGACCGATTCGCCGATCCCCGAACCGCCGAGCTCGCTGACGACCCGACGTGCGCCTCGCCCGTCTGCGCTCGAAACGCCGAAGGTGCCTCCGCCTCTCGGCTATGCCCCCGCGCGCGCCCCGGAGCCGACCTTGGGCACGCTCGAGCCGCCGCGCTCGGAGCTTCCGACCGAGCCTGCTCCGCCGCCGAGCGGTCCGGTCGATCTCGAACCGCTGCGTTTCGAGCCGGAACCCGCCAGCGTTCAGGGCCGTGGCATCTGGGACCCCGTCGAGCTCGACCTGGCCTCCGGCCGCGTGGAAGCGGCGCTCTCCGCGCTCGAGAAGCAAGCGAACGACGTGCTCGACCAGCTCGTGCAGCGCCAGATGCCCCACCTCGAAGTCGTGGCGGAGCGCGCGGCGGACTTTCTCGGGACCGCTCCCATCGTTTGCCACTTCCCTGCGTTCGATCTGTCACCGGGCAGCTTGGCGCGACTCGACGCCGCGCTGGCCCTGTTCGTGCGCCGTCCGCAGCGCGCGCCCCGCTACGCGCTTTCGGTGCTGCTCAGCGCGTACGTCGGGGAATGCGTGCGACGCGGATCCGGTGGCGCGTGGGCGGGCCGCCTCGCTGAGCCCGACATGGCCACGATCGAGCGCGCTACGGGCGACGCGTACGTCCCCTGGCGGGTCGTGCAGCTCGCGATGACCGAAGGGCGCGCGATGGGCACAGGGGCGCTCGCGAGCCAGCGCGCCGGGCGCGCCGCCGCCTCCGCGCCAATCCACACGCCGACGGAACCGCCCACCGCGTGGGACCCCGATCCGTGGCCGAATTTCGTGCTGTATCGAACCATCGGGCGCGTGGTTCCGGGCTCCGTGCTCGGCACCTGGGCCTCGCGCGTCGCGCGCGTGCCGCTCGATCGCTCGCTCGCGAGCCTCACCGCGATCGACCAGTACCTCACGCTCCTCGGCACGAGCGCCGCCCCGCCGTCAGCGAGCGGCGGCTGGGCAAGGCGCGCCGCCGTGCTCACCGGCTCGTACGTCGGCGAGGTCCTCTGCCTGCACGCCGGCGCGACCTGGGCCGAGAACGAGGACGCCCCGCTCGGCCCGCTGCGCTACGAGCTCGTGACACCCGACGGTGGCGCAGCCTTCCCCGTCCTCTGGTCCCTCGAGCGCCTGCGCGGCCAAGGTCGCAGCATCGCCGACCGCGTGCGCGCGCTGCTGGTCTGACTACAGCGCCTCCCATTTTCGAGCATCTCGCGATCGCGCGAGGAGGCAGAAAATTTGGTGCCCCCCGATTGGGTGCGGCGTCGTGCGTCCCGCGTGCTCGGCCGTCGGCCTGCGCGCGCGGGTGCCCCCAAGCGCCGGCGAAGCCAGCGCGGGGGCACGACGGCGTCGGGCGTGAGGTGCGGTGAGGCACCGTGCGCGA
>Ga0070682_100002173_pt1 | contig 10882 bp, 11 predicted proteins | sample KBSC63LmetaG_FD_64668 | JGI IMG/M metagenome (GOLD analysis project Ga0070682, IMG submission 64668) | Corn rhizosphere microbial communities from Kellogg Biological Station, Michigan, USA - KBS C6-3L metaG | ecosystem: Host-associated > Plants > Roots > Rhizosphere | place: USA: Michigan... | reverse complement strand
AAGGTTCGATATCGGTATAAGCCTGTTGCAGCCTCTCTATCAGCGAAGCATAAGCCACATTCATTTCTGGCCTCGCCAATACGATCCTTTGGAAATCAGATTCGAGTTCTATCTTCTTGCCGACCGCATTCGTGCTTTTTAATCCCTGCACTTCTCCCTTCCATTTCTTATAAGCATTTTCAATGCTTGCATATTTTGCAGCATATTGAATTTTTATTTGTTCGTCTTTTCTCATAAATCCGTCAATCACCTGCAAGGCTTTTTCCCTGATGCCGATCTTTGCGGGATCAAGTACGTCGATGATCTGCGACACAGCCCTGCTATGCAGGTATTCCGTGGTGCGGCCCGGAAATCCAAACACCATGGTGAAATCTCCTTCCTGAACACCATCTAAAGAAATAGAAAGCGAACGCTTCGGTTTGTAAGGCACGTTATCGGGAGAATATGCCGCGGGTTTATTGTCCTTGCCAGCATAGATCCTGAACATGGAAAAATCGCCGTTATGTCGCGGCCACATCCAGTTATCCGTATCCTTGCCGAAATTACCGATGGAAGATGGGGGAGCCCCAACCAATCGCACATCGCGATAGGTTTCTGTAATGAAGATGTAGTATTTATTGCCGTCAAAGAATGGACGGATCAGGATATCCTGGTAGCTTTCTTTTTTGATCGTAGGCTTCAGGGCAGCAATATTTTTATCGATGAGACTTTGTCTTTCTTTTTCTGTTAGGTTAGAAGTAACTCCTTTCAATACTGAGGCCGTAATATCATCAATGCTGATAATGAATGTGGCAAATAGGCCGGGGTTCTGCAATTCCTGTCCGAAGCTCATTGCCCAAAAACCATCACGGATATAGTTATGCTCAACGGATGAGTGATTTTGCACCGCATCGAAACCGCAATGATGGTTGGTGAGTAACAATCCTTTGTCGGAGATCAGTTCGGCTGTGCAAAAGCCACCAAAACTTACGATCGCGTCTTTCAAACTTCCTTTACTGATGCTGTAAATGTCGGATGCACTCAGCTTCATTCCCATCTTCTTCATATCTTTTTCATTCATGGCCGCCAACAATTGAGGAAGCCACATGCCTTCATCGGCAAAACTTTTTAAGCTGATAAAAATGAAAAGTAGAGCGGTCGTTAGTATTTTTTTCATGGTAAAATTTGATCGTTTAAAACGTTTAAGGGTTTAAGGCCCGCCCGGCTGAACGCCGTTCAGACCGGGTTATGCACTGCAATCAGTAGTTACCGTATCTAAAATAGACAGCCACCATTTACCGTTAATATATACAAGGTAAAAGATGACGCCTTCACCCTTACTACCGGTGAAAATAACTTTGCGGCTATTTTGTTCGATATATTTTATTGCATCCATGTTTTTCTTACTGACCTTCACCCCATCGTATTTCATGTGAAAAGAAGCGATCACTGAAATGGATTTAAATCTTTTTGTTGAATCAGTGAGACAGCCTTTTTTATTCCATTTACCTTTCTCACAATCATAAGCTGGCAGTTCGCCGTATTTCAGAGAATATTTTTTTAGATCGGATGCTGAGACGGTTTGTGTTTCAAAACTGAACGGAGGATTGCCATCCAGTTTTTTTAGATTCTGATATTCATCTGGTACGCCGATCCGGTACAAAACATATACACCATAAGTTGGATTGATATAGCTATTCAAACCCGGCGCCTGTTTCTTTGAAATGCTGAGCAGAATGGCATCGCAGGCTTTTTTGAAATCAATTTCCTTTTGATCCTGGGCAAGGAGAGCCTGTTGCCCCAGCAGGAGTGTGAACAAGAGAACTGCAAAATATTTCATTGGTTTCACGGTGGTTTGTTTAGGTTTAAATATACAGTTTTCCCAGCAATTCGTTATTTAACCATTCATTATCAATCCGACGCTTTATTTTTGTGCCAAACACGAAAATCTCCATATGAAAAGAGTCATACTATTTGGATTTGCTTCACTGATCTTTAGCACCACAATTTCCGCCCAGGGTATCAAAGGTTGGATGGATAAGATGACGAAAAAAGATACTTCGGGTAAAACGATATTGGATAGGGTACTTAAGAATCCAAGTTCCGGTGGACTCAGCAACGACGATATCATCAATGGTTTGAAAGAGGCATTGCGTGTTGGTACAGATAGCAGTTCTTCGCGGTTGAGTAAGGTGGACGGTTTTTTTGCAGATGCTGCAGTGAAAATATTAATGCCGGCGGAAGCGCAAAAAGTAGAGAAGACATTGAGAAGTATCCCCGGCATGGGTAAGTTGGTGGATAGGGCCGTGCTTTCCATGAATCGTGCGGCCGAGGATGCTGCGAAAGGTGTAGGCACCATTTTTTGGAACTCCATCAAGAAGATGAGTATCAATGACGGGTTAACGATATTGCGTGGCGGGGATTTTGCTGCAACCGATTATCTGAAGAAAACAACAACGGTTGAGCTTACCGATAAATTCCGACCAGTCATCGAAGCTTCCCTGGCAAAGGTTGACGCCACAAAATATTGGAAGGACGTTTTCTCCGCATATAACAAATTTTCCAGCACGCCTGTGAATACAGATCTTACCGCCTATGTTACCGAAAGGGCGCTAAGCGGATTATTTTTCAAGATCGGCCTCGAAGAGCAAAAGATCAGGAAGGATCCAGCGGCGAGGGTTACGGATATTTTGAAAAAGGTGTTTGGGAAATAAGTAAAAAGTAAAAAGTCAAAATTCAAAACGGCAACCTTTTTGAATTTTGACTTTTGAATTTTGATTTGTTGCTATTTCTTCAATTTCAATTTAGCCGCGATCAACTGCTGGCTTACCGAGCGCCCATCCACCTGCACCCCATAAAACATTCCCTCATTCGTTCCTTCGGTAGCCGTTAGGCCATACAGCACTTTTTTATTGATAGAAAGTTTCAAAGAGTATTTGTCGGTGCCGATAACTTCATAGGGATCAGTTTTGTTCTTACCTTCAAAATGCATATCGTGCGTGGAAGGATCGTAGGTGCCTTCAACAAATTCGATCCCAGATTTACCTTTCTTGCCCTTGTAATGTTGCGACAGGAAATCACTCGTTTCATCGGTTGCGAGATAGGTCCACAGCAATTCTCCTTTCACCATATTATTAGCGTCGATCGTGATCTTGAAAACCCCGGTGAAGAGTTCTCCCTTATTCATCTTGGTCCATTCACCCTTAAAGTATAGCGTTTTCTGTGCGTTGGCCAGGTGCACTGAAATTAAAAGGCCGAGAGCCAGCAGTAATTTTTTCATTGTTTTTTTTATTAAATGTAAAAAGAATCGCAGCCAGATACAATACCCAATCGCCGCAACATCTCAAAATTTGGATGTCTAAATGATTTTGTCATGCTGAGGAACGAAGCATTCGACGTAAAGTAGCATTGCATTGAGATGCTCCGTCCCTCAGCATGACAAAGAACTGTGCGTTTGCGGCGATTGGGTATTGCATTAACGCCATGCATGCTCTAATTTTATCAAAAACCTTCAATATGAAAAGTTATTCCCTTCTCAAAACCCTGATCTGTATTACCATAATATTTATTTCGAAGTCGGCTACAGCACAGGCCACACGTACATGGGTATCGGGTGTGGGTGATGACGTGAATCCCGCCAGCAGAACGGCTCCCTGTAAAACATTCGCGGGCGCCATCAGCAAAACGGCTGCGGGCGGAGAGATCAATGCGATAGATCCGGGTGGTTATGGTGCCGTTACGATCACGAAATCGATCACGATTGATGGAGGCGGAACATTTGCATCCATTCTCAGCGCCGGCACAACGGGCGTTATCATCAATGCGGGACCAGATGGCGTTGTGACCTTGAGACGCCTCAACATCAACGGCGCCGGTACCGGTATCAACGGTATAAAGATCGTAGCGGCAAAAAAAGTGGTCATTGAAGATTGCGTGCTGGCAAATTTCATGCTGAATGGGATAGAGATAAACACTGCATCGGCATGCACCGTTATCCTCAATAACGTAACGATCCATAACGGCGTGAATGCGGTCAATATGACAAACGCCGGGGGAACAGTTATCATCGACGGATGCAAGCTGCAATCATTCTCCAATGCAGGTGTGAACCTGGTAAGCGGACAAGCAACAGTGAGTGGTTCAAATATATCTGATTGTGTGTTGGGTGTTGTCGCTGCGACAGGTACGGCTTCGCTTTCAAATAATGTGATCAGTCATAATGGGACAGCGTTGAAAACAACGTCCACAAGTACAATTGCTTCTGCGGGAAATAATTTGATGGTAGGGAATGGACAGTTGGGGGCTGTGCCGACGGTGATACAATTAAAGTAATAGTTTACTATTTATTATTTACTATTTCTTTAAATTCAAATCCTGCGTTTAATTTTCAGACTGCTTTGAATCTAAAAAATAGTAAATGGTAAATCATCAACATTAAATTATTTCCACTTCGGCTGCACAAAATAGATCACAGTCCCATCCGGATCTTTGAAGTGGATATAGGTCCCTGACTTGCCGTCCTCGAATTTACTTTCGATGTGATTCTTTTCCAGCAACGCTTTGCCGTCGTTGATATCGTCGATCATAAAACCGATGGATACCGTGCCTGAACTGGATTGCTCATCGCCACCGGGGTGTATGCCGATCGTCAAGCCTGCAGTTTCGATCATTGCATAGTTGTTGTCCCAGCGTTGCTTCAACGTTAATCCAATACTTTCATAAAACTGAATGGACCTGTCCATGTCTTTTACCATGATGGTAATGTTGTGAGAATTTATCTTCATCATTTGGGAAATTTTAGTAAAAGTCAAAAGTAAAAATTCAAAAGTAAAAATCCGATAGCTATCGGATCAAAACCCAAAAGTTGAGCAGCTTTTCGATTTTGTTAGGGTCTAAACTCTAAACTCTAAACTCTAAACTCCTATTCCTTCACCACAATATCCTTCTCCGCACTCACTATGATCTCCGGCTTCCCCTTATAGATCACGATCTTACCCGTTACGCAAATGTTCTTATCAGGATAGAATTCTTCAGGTTTGTTCTTGAAAGCAGCACGGTTCTCTCCAAAGATGACGATGGTCAAAGGTGCATCAGGATATTTAGCGCCGGCATTCAATAATGTTGGAGATCGGTTTGAGCCCTCAAAATATTTAGCGCCGAATATCTTTGTGCAGATGGTTACGGAGTCTCCCTCGTGTTTGGCGGCATCTTCGATCTTTATTTCCTGCTGAGCAAAGGCGATCGTGGTTATCAAGGAAAAAGAAAGGAAAGCGGTGATTCTTTTCATGTAGTGCATTTTTTTGTAAATGTAAATACTTTTCGAATGGCTTGCTTGCCGCTCATGTTAATCTTGTGTTTTCACGCTTGGGGCAACCTCCATGGTTTAAAAATCGTTAAGCTAAAAAACTTCGGAGATGTTACGGCATAAGGTCATTCTATATAATCCCAGGTCGGTGTTTTATACCATGCCGCTTGCCCTGCTTGCATTGGGATCTTATGTAGATCCGGAAAAATATGAAATAAAAATACTGGATGGCCGCATTGACGATGAGGATGCGGTGCTCGATGCCTGCCGGGATGCGATATGTTTTGGCGTTACCGTACTTACTGGGGCTCCCATACATGATGCCCTGAACATGACCCGCAAGGTAAAACAACGGCATCCAAAACTTCTCACGATCTGGGGCGGCTGGCATCCTTCTTTATTTCCACACGAAACGCTTTCGGAAGCTGCCGTTGATGTAGTGGTGAATGGCCAGGGTGAAATTCCCTTCGCGGCATTGCTTGAATCAGTCATCAAGGGAAATGATCTTAACAAGATCAATGGAATATTTTTTAAGCAGGGAGATCATGTTGTGGTAACTCCTCCTCAACCTTTGCACGAGATCAATGATTTTCCCAAATTGAATTATGACCTGTTGCCCGTTGAGAAATATTTTAAACTGAAGGGAAGAAGACAACTGGATTATATTTCATCGCAGGGCTGCCGCTTCCGTTGTAGCTTTTGCGCAGATCCATTTATGTATAAAAGAGGTTGGTATGGATTTTCTCCAGAACGTATGGGCGAAGAACTCGAAGAGCTTTGGAATAAATACCAATTTGACGATGTGAATTTCCAGGACGAAACATTTTTCACCAGCAGGGATAGGGTAGAAGGTATCGCTAAAGAAATACTGCAACGCGGATTGAAATTTACCTGGTTTGGTACCATGCGTGCCGACCAGGGATCGAGGATGGATGATTCCTTGTATCAACTTTGCAAAATATCCGGGTTGCGAAAGGTGATGATCGGGGTAGAGGCGGGCTCACAGGAAATGATGGACTGGATGAAGAAAGATATCAAGATCGAACAGGTGTACGACAGCGCGGAAAAATGTTTGCGCAACGGCATTGCCATCATCTTCAATATCATCCTTGGTTTTCCGCACGAAACACAGTCAAGCATTGACGAATCGCTGAGAGTGGCGCGGGAACTGAGAAAGATGAGTCCTGATTTCGAGCTGGGTATATTTTATTTCAAACCATATCCCGGTAATGCCATCGCCGATCAGTTGCTGCAGGAAGGTTATCGTTTTCCGAACGGGTTAGAAGAATGGGCGGAGTTTGATTATGTTGGTTCGGCAAATGATTGGATCAATAAAGAGCAGTATGACCGTATCGAGGCTTTCAAATTCTATCAACGTATTGGATGGAATCGGTCGCAGGTATTGCTATCTCCTGTAAAAAAGATCGCACAATGGAGGTGCAGGAAGAGCAATTATTCTTTTCCGGTGGAGAAGATGATATATGAGTGGATTAGGCCGCCCTTGAGATTGTCTTAAAAAAAGTAAAAAGTAAAAAGTAAAAAGTAAAAGTAAAAAATAAAAAGTAAAAATTCAAAATTGAGCAGCCTCTAATCTAAAAGCTTCCAATTTTGACTTTTGAATTTTTACTTTTTACTTATCAGTTTAAATGTCGGTCGCTTCCCCATACGCCACCGCCGTCGCCTCTTTCAACCCTTCACTCATCGTTGGATGGGGGTGAACAGCATTCAGTATTTCATGTGCAGTGGTTTCCAGTTTTCTTGCAACAACCGCTTCGGCGATCATTTCAGTAACGTTCATGCCGATCATGTGGCAACCGAGGAACTCACCGTATTTAGCGTCGTATATAACTTTTACAAAACCTTCTGTAGCGCCGGCTGCACTTGCCTTACCGCTTGCCATGAATGGGAACTTACCCACCTTCACTTCATAACCGGCATCCTTGGCCGCCTTTTCGGTATAACCAACGCTCGCGATCTCGGGTGTGCAATAAGTACATCCGGGGATATTGTTGTAATCCAATGGCGTAATATGATGACCGCTTAAATGTTCCGCTGCATTGATGCCTTCTCTTGCGGCTACGTGTGCAAGCGCTTGTCCGGGTGTGCAATCGCCGATAGCGTAAATACCTTTTACATTGGTTTGCTGGTTGGCATCGGTAACGATCTTTCCTTTGTCTGTCTTAATACCCAACGCTTCAAGCCCGAGGTTTTCGATATTGGCGACAACACCAACGGCGCTCAACAAGATATCAGCTTCCAACACCACTTCACCGCTTTGCGTTTTTACTTTTGCTTTAACCCCTTCGCCGCTTGTGTCAACACTTACCACTTCACTGCTGGTCATGATGGTCATGCCCTGCTTTTTATATTGCTTCTCCAATTCTTTGCTGATCTCCTCGTCTTCAACCGGTACCAATCTTGGCATGAATTCTACCATGGTAACTTTTGTACCCAGGCTATTATAGAAATATGCAAACTCAGAACCGATCGCACCACTTCCGCAGATGATCATGCTCTTTGGTTGAGTTGGCAATACCATTGCTTCGCGATAACCGATTATTTTTTTACCATCGATCGGCATGCTGGGCAATTGCTTTGCTCTTCCACCTGTTGCAATGATGATATTTTTTGCTTCCAATGTTTGTTTGCTGCCATCGGCCGCAGTTACTTCTAATTTATCTGCTGCCAGCAATTTTCCATAACCCATGATCACATCGATCTTATTCTTCTTCATCAAAAACTGAACACCCTTGCTCATCTTATCCGCCACACCACGACTGCGTTTTACTACTCCTCCAAAATCGGCCGAAGGATTGCTGAGGTTGATGCCATAGTCTGCCGCATGTTTTGCATATTCATACACCTGCGCACTCTTGAGCAGCGCCTTGGTAGGGATACAACCCCAGTTGAGGCAGATGCCACCCAGGCTTTCCTTTTCAACGATCGCTACTTTTTTGCCAAGCTGGCTCGCCCTGATCGCCGCAGGATATCCGCCAGGGCCGCTACCGAGAACTATTACGTCGTATGCCATATTATTAATGTTGAATTTTGAATGTTAATCCGATAGCTATCGGATGTTGAATGAGGGGCAAAATTAGCTTGAAAAGAGGGATTAGCCAAAAGCTTATTTGATGGTTGATTTAACGTTTTTTGATGCCATTTCAACGTAATTTTAGGTATGATGAAACGCCTGATAATATTGAGTTCGATCTTTTTCCTTGCTATCACAGCAAACAGTCAGTCAATACCAAAAATGAAGATGGCTGATGTGGTAAAAACCTTCAGCAATGGCTCCGATACGGTGTACGTGGTTAATTTCTGGGCAACATTTTGCAAGCCCTGTGTTGGCGAGATTCCCTCGTTCATCGACATCGTCAAAAAGTACCGGGGGCAGAAAGTGAAATTGTTATTGGTGAGCCTCGATCTTCCGACTTACTATCCCAAAAAGATCGCCGACTTTGTAAAGAAGAATCATTTCAATACCAATATTGCCTGGCTCAACGAAACCAATGCCGATATCTTTTGCCCGATGATCGATAAGAAATGGAGCGGTGCCATTCCTGCAACGATCATTGTAAATGGAAAGACGGGGTATAAGAAATTTGTTGAGGATGAGATGACGGCGGAGCAGTTTGAAAAGGAGTTGAAGCTGGTGCTGGAAAAAGCAAATTCCGCAGGCAATTCAAAGGATCATTCAATTGACCAGGCAAAAGAACCCCAATAAAAAACTTCCGAAGTTTTACAACCCCGGAAGTCTATCAAAAGATCTGTGAAATCAGATCAATCCTTTAATCAGTGATTATCCTTTTCTCTTTATCGAACATCCCACACTCTTGCTTTCTTTCTTGGTTATCTCTTTTCCTGCTACCATTTCATCAATAGCCACTTGTAGATGATTGCGTGTTACTGCAGAAGGATCTGAAGGATTATCATCAATAGCGCCATGATAAACAAGTTTCAGATCCTTGTCGAATAAGAAACACTCTGGAGTGCGGTTAGCGCCAAATGCATCAGCTATTTCGTTGTTTGCATCCACCACATAGTTCCAGCTATATTTTTGTTGTTTAGCGTAGCTCTTCATTGCTTCGTAGCTATCATCACTTGAGCGTAATGCTTCGTTGCTATTCAAAACGATAAAACCAACATTCATTTTTTTAGCATATTCTCCCGCAGCGATCGTACGCTCCTGGTTCTTGATCACATAAGGGCAGGTATTGCAACTGAACATTACCAACAGGCCATGCTCTTTTTTTACGTCTTTCATGGCGATCTCTTTGCCGGAAATGTCCTTAAGTTTTACGTCAGCCTTTGGCATTGCACTACCGATCGGCAGTGGTTCGCCGGAATTGACAGCAAAGCCGCAAAACGCGATCGCAGCTACAACTGGAAGAAGTATTTTTTTCATGTTTTTATTTTTGATGGTGGAATCTAAATTGTTCGCTAAAGTTACGTGATTACGTGTGTACGTGGATGACCGCTTATACATTTTTTTGATTGGCTTCCTTGATCTTCTCGGCCGCTTCCCGCTTAACGGCGATCGACCGCAACGATTTGATGCTTACGTTCAGTTCGAAACCTACCAGCAACACCAATGAGTTGATATAAATGAGCGCCATCAGCACGATGACAGTACCGATAGAGCCATACAGCACGTTGTACTTTCCAAAGTTGTTCACGAATGCAGAGAATCCCAGCGACGTGAGGATACAAAGAAAGGTAGCCAGTATACTGCCGGGAGATACCAGCTTCCATCGCTTGTGTACAGCCGGGGCGTATTTATAAATAGATGAGATGGAAAAGAATACCATGGCAACGATGAATATCCAGCGCACCCACAATACAAGTTCCCGCCAATCGCGGTTCTTTAATCCAAACCATTTCAACACCTGTCCTTGTGTAATAAGCATGATCAGGCAACCCAATACCAGGCAGAATATCAGCGCTGTGAGCCGGATAGCGATCCACCTGTTGTGTAAGCCCTTTCTTTTCTTAAAGTCGATATAATTTTTGTTGAACGATCGCATAACGCCCATCATGGCATTGGATGCAAAGAAAAGTGCAAGCAACAGTCCGAAGGATAACAATCCGTACACCTGTTTGCCACTGAAAAAAGTACTGTCAATAAAGCTGATGATATTCTTATTATAAGTATCGGCAAGTGGTATAACGGATTTTATCAAGATCGTAACCTGTCGATGTATATCGCTTGTTTTGAAGAATGGTAAATGCGGGATCAGCGTGAATAGAAAAAGAAAGGCAGGAGGGATGGACATGATGAAGTTGTAAGCGATCGCCGAGGCTCGCTCCGTTAGCCCGACCGTTTTTACCTGCATGTAAAAAAACTTGATCACATCATACAAGGGAACTCCTTCAAAGCCCGGCAGGTACCAATGCATGCTCTTGCGCAGGATAAAAGTTACCGGCGGAAAGGTGATGAGTATGCGGCGGGCTCGAGACACGAAAACTAGTTTAGAGTTATGAGTTGTGAGTTATGAGTTATGAGTTATGAGTTATGAGTTATGAGTTATGAGTTATGAGTTATGAGTTATGAGTTATGAGTTATGAGTTATGAGTTATGAGTTATGAGTTATGAGTTAT
>Ga0070682_100002169_pt1 | contig 10894 bp, 9 predicted proteins | sample KBSC63LmetaG_FD_64668 | JGI IMG/M metagenome (GOLD analysis project Ga0070682, IMG submission 64668) | Corn rhizosphere microbial communities from Kellogg Biological Station, Michigan, USA - KBS C6-3L metaG | ecosystem: Host-associated > Plants > Roots > Rhizosphere | place: USA: Michigan... | reverse complement strand
ACGCGCGTGCCGAGCGTCGTGTGGATGCCGGCCCAGACCGAGCCCATCCCGCCGCGCCCTAAAAGCTCGGTCAGTCGGTACTTGCCCGCGACGAGCGCCGATGGCGCCTGCACGGTCGGGATCGCTGGCTCACTCACCGCTAATTGCTCCAATGATAACGTGGACCCGCCTCGAAAGGCCAGACGCGGCCCCCCTCGCGCGCGCTCTCGACGCGTCCCGTGGTGCGGGACGCTCGTCGCGACCGTTCGGAATCGTGGGGAATCGTCCTCGGTGAACCGCGTCCCGCACGTTTCCTTACAGGCCGCCGCGCGCTTTTTGACTCAACTTGTTGCAAGCGAGGAGCTTTGTACGGGGGGCGAGTGGTAACGAGGGAGCGCGATGGCGACGGCGCTCTTTCCAGTGGCGGCACCCGATGTTCTGTATCTGGTCGATCTGTCGAGCTACGTCCTCCGGGCGTATCACGCGATCGCTCCGCTCTCGAGCCCCGCGGGGGAGCCGACGCATGCCGTGCACGGCACGGTGACGATGCTCGAGCGCTTGGTGCGCGAGCGACGGCCGGCGCTCTTCGCGATCGCGATGGATTCGGGTCGCGACACGTTCCGGCGCGATATCTACCCCGAGTACAAAGCGCATCGCCCGCCGGCACCGCCCGATCTCGCGCAGCAGCTCCGTCGCTGTGAAGAGGTCGTGCGTGCGTTCGACGTGGCCTGCTTCAAGCAGGACCGCGTCGAGGCCGATGACTTGATCGCGTCGGCCGTGCGGCTCGCTCGCGAGCAGGGGCTGCGCACCGTGATCGTCGCCGCCGACAAGGACTTGATGCAGCTCGTCGGGCCCGACGTGCTCATGTGGGACACGATGCGCGACCGCGTGATCGGGCCGCCGGAGGTCACGGAGCGCTTCGGGATCGAGGTGTCCCAGCTCGGGGACCTGCTCGCGCTGATGGGCGATAGCTCGGACAACGTCCCCGGGGTTCCCCACGTCGGGCCGAAGACCGCGCGCGAGCTCTTGGTCGAATACAAGACGCTCGGCGGCATCTACGAGCACACGGCCGACATCAAGCGCAAAGCCCTGCGCGAGACGCTCGAAACGCACCGCGAGCAGGCGTTTTTGAGCCAGCGCCTGGTGGCGCTGAAGGACGATTGTCCCCTCAACTTCGAGCGCGAGGCGCTCGCGTGGCGCGGGCGCAACGTCGCGGCGCTCCGCAGCATCTACGCGGAGCTCGGCTTCTCGCGCCAGCTCTCCCAGCTCGACGCGGAAGCAAAGACGGACACGACCGCCGGCCCCGCGCCGAGCCCCGCCCCTGCTGCCGCTCGCGCCCCCGCCGTAACCGCCGGCACGACGGAGATCCGCGTCCTCACCGATCTCGCCGAGCTTTCGCGCCTGTGCGACGAGGCGCGCGCGGCGGGCTCGCTCGGCATCGAGCTCGGCCTCGATCCGCCGTCGTCCCTCCGCGGCTCCTTGATCGGCGTGGGGGTCGCGACGCGCGCCGGCCACGCCGCGTACGTGCCGCTCGCCCACCGCTACGTGGGAGCACCAAAGCAGCCCGCCGCCGGCGAGGTGCTCGCGCTGCTCGGTCCGCTGCTCTCGGATCCGAAGATCGAGAAGCACGGCCTCGATCTCAAGCGGACCGGCGTGGCACTCGCGGGGCTTGGAGCGGCGTTCGAGGGCTTTCGCGGCGACGCCGCGCTCGCGAGCTACCTGCTCGATCCGGAGGCACGGCACGACCGCGAGGCCCTCGCCGAACGCGAGCTCGGCGTTCGGGTTCGCCCGCTCGAAGAGCTCACCGGGCGCGGGCGCGGCAAGAAGATCGGGTTCGACGAGCTCACGGTCGAAGAAGGCGCGTCCTACACCGCGGAAGGCGCCGCGCTCGCGCTTCGCCTCGCCGAACGGCAGCGCCCGCGTCTGGCCGACGCCGGGCTCGAGCGGCTGTACGACGACATCGAGCTCCCGCTCGCGCGCCAGCTCGTCGACCTCGAGCAGGCGGGCGTGCTCGTCGATACGACCGTGCTCGCGGCGCTCGGCAGCGATTGCGAGCGCGAGATCGCGCGGCTCGAGCGCGAGGCGCACCGCGCGGCGGGCCACGAATTCAACGTGAACTCGCCGCGCCAGCTCGAAACGATCCTGTTCGACGAGCTCGGGCTGAAGCCGCTCAAGCGCACGAAGACGAGCCGCTCCACCGACGCGGAAACGCTCGAGGGGCTCGCCGAAGAGCACGAGCTACCGAAGCTCGTGCTCGACATCCGCCAGATCACGAAGCTCAAGGGTACCTACATCGACGCGCTGCCGGCGCTCGTGCACAAGCGCACCGGGCGCGTCCACACGAGCTGGGAGCAAACCGTCGCCGCCACGGGTCGCCTGTCCTCCATCGACCCGAACCTGCAGAACATCCCGATCCGCACCGAGCTCGGGCGCAAGATCCGCGCGGCCTTCGTGGCGCCGCCCGGCACCGTGCTCGTGAGCGCCGACTACTCGCAGATCGAGCTCCGCGTGCTCGCGCACTTGTCCGAGGATCCGGTCTTGCTCGATGCCTTTCGCACGGGCCAAGACATCCACCTGCGCACGGCGATGGAGATCTTCGGGCTCTCCGCGGACGCCGTCGGGCGCGAGCACCGCACGCGCGCCAAAGCCGTCAATTTCGGCATCATCTACGGTCAGGGCGAGAGCGGCCTCGCCAAGGTGCTCGGCATTCCGCGCGCCGAAGCCGCAAGCTTCATCGCCGCGTACTTCCAGCGCTACGAAGGCGTGCGCCGCTTCATGAACACGACCCTCGAGCACGCTCGCGCCGGCGAGTCCGTGCGCAGCCTGCTCGGTCGCCGTCGCCTCGTGCCCGCCATCCGCAGCGGCAACCGCGCCGAACGCCTCGCCGCCGAGCGCATCGCCATGAACATGCCCATCCAAGGCAGCGCCGCCGATCTCCTCAAGCTCGCCATGCTCGCCCTCCGGAAGCCCATCACCCCGGGCGCCCGCATGATCCTCTCCGTCCACGACGAGCTCGTCTTCGAAGTCCCCGAAGCCGAAGCCGAGGAAGCCAAGCTCGGCATCAAAAAGGCCATGGAGAGCGTCATCCCCCTCGCCGTCCCGCTCGTCGCGGATGCCGGCAGCGGGCCGAACTGGAACGCGGCGCACTGAACGCAGGGCACGCCGCCCGGATCAGTCGTCACCGTGGGCCCACGACAAGTAGAGAAACGACTCCACGAACGACGGTCGGTCACCGAAGGGATATGCCGAGCGGATGTCCAGGCCGAGGTACCAGCGCCACGTAAAGAGCCGGATGAAGCCAACTTGACTGTTCAAGCTGAGCGCCGCTAGCGGTACGAAGAATTGCCCGTGATCGCCGATCATCAACACGATGGACGGCGACCATGCGGCCGAAATCAAGACGTTCCGCCGAGGCCCGAGATACATGCCCGCGCCGAGCTCCACGCCGATTTCTGCTAGGCCGTGGATGTCGCTCTGGTACCCGCCAGTGAAATCCAAACCCGCGAGGAACTCCGCACCGAGGTCGCCTGCGGTCCACACCGGCGCTGCCACCGCAAGGGCAAATTTGCCACCAATGAGGGGCGGGCCGGCGGGTACCCGCACATTGTCACTGACACGCACCGCGCCAACGCGTGTGAAGCCATCGGCGCGCATCATGGCTTGTTCGTGTTCGTCTTCGATACGTCTGATTTCTCTGAGCCGGTGCTCGGCTCGCACCTTCTCGACCGTGACCAGGTTCAACGCGATGCCGTGGCCCGCAAGCATGAGCTGTAGGCTGTCCGAAGCGACCGCCAACTGGTTCTCGTTGGAGAACATCCCGACGATGTTCCAATCCTTGTCGAAGATCGGCTTTCCGGAGTCGCCGGGAGCAAACTTGCCGTCGACGGCCAACCCGAGATTCGGATAGACGCGAATTCCTTGAGACCTAATGTGGCGGAAAGTGACCGCGCCGGTTTGCGTGAACTCGGGAATGGAGAGAATCTCGTCCCGCCCGATGGTGAGAGCGCTTCGGAAACCCGTCCAGATGAAGTCCACCGGTGCGCTGGCGTGCAGAACCACCGCGTCGTACTCGGCGGGCGGCGGCTCTTGGGCACGGGAGAGCCGATACGGATAAGCCAGCGTTCTTTGGACCGGCCGGGCTGAATTCGTCTGAAGCTCGCCAGGCACGGTCACCTCGATTTTGGAGGCCCAGACGCCGTCTCGGTAGACGGCGTGTTGCGATGTCAGGATCTCGACTTCCTGGTCACTACAGGGCGATCGAGGGCTCATGGCTCCCTCGCCCTCGACGACGACGTGATTCTTTCGCACCCTGCCGACCACGAATCCTACCGCGTCCTCCGTGTAGTCCACCCCGTTACGCGTAAACGTCACGTGAACTTGGACGACGAGACCCTTTGCGCCCTCTTGCCCGAATTCGCGCGGGTCTTCGAAACGACCAACGACGGGGCAATCCGCCGAGTCGACGACGGCCGACGCGACATGCGCTTGTGCCGTGAGGAAGGCAAAAACGATCCAGGTGTTAGCCTTTGCTCCCATCGAACCACCCCTTCAACCAGATTGCGATCGCTGCGATACTGCTGAGCGCTGCGGCAAGAATCCTGAGTGAAGGATTCTCGGAGACATACTCGAGGAGCGTGGGGCGGCGGTCCGCGCCGTCCACGGTGATGCGCCTCATGCGTCCACGAACGAGGGCGGTGAGCGGCGGGTCCGCCCGCACATAGACGACCGCTGCATTGTCGAACGGCTCGATGCTCAACATCTCGCCGTCGTGCACCTTGATCTCGGCCCCCGGCATCCCGGGAAAGCTGACCGTTCCGCTGCGGATAGTGGACAGGACCTCGTCGGGTCTGATCGCGGAGAGAATGCGCTCCTCGAAGGAGACTGCTGCGATTGGAATGGGGCCGACGGTGTCGAGGGGTTGGAATTCGACCTCGTCGACCACGAAAGCAAGACGCTCTCCGTCGAGCGCGCAACTCGCGTTCTCGGCGCCCGATGCCACCGTCAACGTCCCCTCACTAACGGCAACCGGCACCTTGAGGCCATCGAGCGCGAGGTTGCGAAAGACTAGCGACCTCTCTCTTCCTGGAGCGTAGGCGAGGTCGGTGGCCGGTCCTACCGTTCCTTCGTCGCCCAGGCCGATCTGCGGGACGATCGCGTTCGCGTCGGGTTGGATGGCGAGCTGCGCTCGTGGTCCAGGATCGTGCACTCTGTCGTAGGCGCGACACGAGCGAGGTAGCGACGGTTCGGCCCAGGCACCCAAGCGGAGGTTCGCTGCAGTCCCTAGTAGGTTTCGCGTTCGCGCCGCATTGGGGGGCACGCGCAAATGCACGCTCGAGACGCGCACCTCGACGGTGGCGAGGGGGGACCCAATGTGCATTTCCCCCAAAATCAGCGTGATCGCAAACGCCACGAGGGCACCCCCGGCCGCCAGCGTCGACCGACGAGCCACGCTGGCACCGGAGCGCAAGTGAACGAGCTCCCGCAGGCGCTTCAACTCGCGGAGACGCTTCGGGTCGACACGACCTTGCTGGAGGCGCGCTGAAACCTCCAGCTCGCGCTGCATGCCACGCGCCAGACCGGACAAGTGAGTGGTGTCTTCCGAAAAGTCGGGAGCGCTCGGCGCGTGACTCTGAGTCGTCGTTTCAGGGGATGACAAATGCCAACCCCGATGAGATCGCTCCACACGTCACCGTCATTCGATAGGCGCTATGGGGCTTGAAGCTAGCCGCGGGCACCTCGAAAACGATCGAGCCCTTGGCCTTGTCGAGCTTGCGTTGCCACGCCAGGTTGTCGTCGGGGTCGTAGACCTTGATCCAAACGTTTACGAGCGAGTCGCTCGTACAGAACGCGAACTGAAAGCTCTGGCTCGAGGGTGGATCAGCGGCGGCGGGGACGTACCGCCCGTCGCCCTTGATGAGTTGTACCCCGAGCGCTTGAATTGGGTACTTCGCGAGCACGGTGGTGGGCCAACCGAACTTGCCTTTCGTTGCGTCCACCGTCGCGTGCATCTGGTATTGGGGACTGCAGCGGAGATTTCGCACCACGAGATCCGCCGTCGGCGATGCAACCGAGGGGTCCCACTTGACGGTGACTGCGTTGGCCTTGGCCGGGGCGGGGATTGTCCCCAAAGTAAACGACTGTGGAACGATGCTGGCGGCGAACTTCCTGACGTAGATGCCCTCGCACCGCCCGTCCTTGGCGGCGTAGGGATCAGCGGCGCTCGCGTCGGGCGTTTCGTCACGACAGGACGAATCGAAGGCTGCACGGGGATTCGACGCGACGAGCAGGCACGCAGCGCCAACGCTGAGGACTCTGCGTAGACGAGTCGCCGTCGATGCAAGCTCTCGCGCTAACTGCACCCGCAGAGACTAGCTATTTTCAGCGTGGACATGCGTAGTCATTACTTCACGAACCGCGACAGTTTCTGGTTGTCGCAGGCTCGTGCGGCCCAACCGAGGAGAAAGGGGGGAATACCCCCTTCAGTGCCCGAGCGCCTTCCCCACGCACGACGTCTCCAAGCGGGGGATCAGCACCGAGCGCGGCGATTGCGCCACGAAAGCGCGCGCTAGGATCGATGCTTCTTCCACTCGGCCGAGCGCGCAGAGCGCAAGGATCTTCGCGACGCGACGCTCCTCGGTGAGGGCGCCGCTCGGGAACCGGAGCTCGTGCTCGGCGAGCAAACCGAGTGCGGCGTCGGCGCGACCAGCGGCGAGCGAGCGCTGGGCGCTCTGGAGGAGCGACGCTTCCTCGCTCATGCTCGTGGGATCGGGTGCGCTCGGCGCGGTGCCCTCGACGGGAGCGCGGGGCTCGCTCGGTGCGAGCGCGGCTGGGGGCGCGGCGCGACCGTCGCGTGCAGGCAGGTCGACGGCGGGGCGCTCCGCCGGTTCCGCGGTGGGAGGAGCGGGCGGCGCTTCAGCAGGCTTCGCGAGCGGTGCGGGCTCGGGGGTGTGGGCGATTTCCGTCGTCGTGGGGTGAGCGGCGGGCGCGGCCACCTGGACGTGCTGCACCACGGCCGCGACGCCGCCGACGCCGAGGCCCGCACCGACACCGGTCGCGAACCACACGACGAGCGACGTTCCGAGCAGCGACTTCAGGCCGCCCGAAACGACGGCGGGACCTGCCGCACCGGCCACGGACGACACCGTGCCGAGTGCCGTCACGCCGCCGCCGATGGCGACGAGCACGCGGCCCTTAACCCGCTCGCGGCGCTCGGCGCTCGGACCATCGAGCCCGAAGCCGCGCTCGAGCGCGTTGCGCGCGTCGGAGCTGAGCTCACTCATCGGATCCTCCGTGGAGTGCGCGCACGCACCCGCTTGAGCGCCCCTTCGAAGTCGCGTCGCGCGAGCCGAATGCGCGAGTAGACCGTGTTGACGGGAATCGAAAGCAATTCGGCGATCTCCCCAGCCGTCATCTCCTCGACCTCCGCCATGATGAGCAGGGCACGACGCTCTTCCGTGAGCTCATCGAGCGCGTGGTACACGAGCTGTAGAGCCTGCGTGTCCATCGCGCGCTGCTCTTGGTCCGGCCCCGATGCGTCCGGCAGGTATTCGGGAAGCGCGTCCTCGGCACGACGCCGCTCGCCGCGTGCAAGCTCGCGCGCGCGATTGAGGGCGATGCCGAACAGCCAAGTGCGAATCGAGGAGCGACCCTCGAACTGGCCGTGGCGGCGCAGCGCGATGACGAAGACCTCCTGCGCCGCGTCGTCGAGCGCGGACTCGCGGACCCCGAGCCGGCGTAGGCTGCGCCACACGTAGTCGAAGTGGGCGTCGTAGAAGACGGCCCAGTCCTCCACGGGCGCGCTCCCCGGCTCCCCGGCATCCGACTTCGCGGCAGGCGCGGCCATCCGCCCTTAGTGGCAAGCTTGCGGGATTTCCGTCACAGGAAAATCAGCTCGGCTAGGAGCCCGAGCCGCCCAGCCACGACCGGCAGCTCGTGCGCGACCCCGAGGTTCGTGATGGTGAATTTCGTCTGCTCCGTCGGAAAGAGGGCGTCGGCCGTCATCGCGACGCGGAACGGCCCGCGTTCGGGGTAGGCCCCCCGCACGCCCAAGCCCGGGGCGACCCACGGAGCATCGTGGTTGTAGCGGGCGGGCGTGCCGAAGCCCTCGACGTGCAACATCCCGAGCTCGAGCTCCCCACAGCCGGCGAGGGCGACCTGCCACGAGAACGGCTCGACGCAAACGCTGAGCGCGGCAGCTACTAATCCGATGTTCACGCCCTGCTCGGGGTGGCCGTCGACCGTGGAGCTCCGGTTCGGGAAGATGCTCACGCGGAGACCGTGCTCGAGGTAGCGCCCGTAGCGGCCGCCAAGGCCGAGCGCGAAACCGACCGCAACCGGCGCCAGCGTGCCGAAGTCGGTGACGATGCCTGCGCCCGTTCCGACCCGCGTGCTCGAGCGGCGGCCGACGGTGTCCGGCGGCGGCGCTTCGTCGGGGAGCACGGTCTCCCGGGCGGGTGGCGGCGGGCCGGGAGGAGGTGCGGGCGGCGCGAGCTCTTCGGGCGGGGAGAGCGCGAGCGCGATCACGACGGCGCTCGCCTCCGTGAGCTCGGTGCAGCTTGCCGCCTCGAGGACACGCGTGCGCTCCGCTCCGCGCTGCGTCGTCCGAAGCTCCGCGACGAACCCGCCGTCGCGCGCCGTGACCGAGGCGAGCACGTCGAGCGGTTCATGCGTCTCTGCGCCTCCCCGCTCGCCGACGAGCTCGGTGACGCGGGCGAGCAGTGTTTGCTGGTCGGGACAATCCAGAGGAGCCGACCAGCGGAGCGACAATCCCAGCGGCTCCGCAGCCGAGCCCTCGCGCGCTCCGAGCGAAGCAGCCAGGCCGAGCCCGAGGGCGAGGACGCGCGCGCGCATCATGGGCACGTTGCCATGGGGCCGCAGAAGGCGCAGGCCGTCGCGGATTCGCAGCCGCGTGGCATGACGCCGGACACGTAGCGCAGCACGTTGCAAGGGCCCCAGGGCGTGTCGCTGTGTATCGCCGCCCCGACGAGCTCGGAGGTGTCGACCGTGTAGACGTAGGCGTCGCTCTGGCGCTCGGTCGTCACGCTCACCTGCGAGAGGCCGCAGCCCGTTCGCACTTCGTTGTGAACGCCGGGACAACCCTGGAACTCACGGGAGAGGTAGTCCTTCGCGCCGTCGGGCGAGGTCGGACAGCTGAACGCCGTACAGAACATGTCGAGCGGCACCTGCGCTTCGACCTGGTTGCCGTCCGTGGGACAGCCGAAATCCGTCGCCGCCATGCCGCCGCTGCTGCTGCCGACGACCCCGTTGCCCGCTGCGCCGTTCGTGGGGCCGCCGCCCGCTCCGGACGGGCTCACGGGCGTTCCGCTGACACCGCTCGAGCCGCCCGTCGACGCGCCCGACCTTCCCGCAACGCTGCCGCTACCCGCGCGCAACGTCGAGCCACCGCCCGCCGCGGTGACCCCGCCACGGGCGCCGCTCGTCGGCTCGCTCGGCGCCCCGCCCTCCGTGCCCGGTTGGCCGGCGTCGACACCCGCGCGCTCCGAACGCGTCGACCCGCCGGCGCCCGCCTCCGCGTCGAGCGTCGCATCGCGACCGACCTCGACCTCCGCGGGCATGCACGCGATGAACCCGAGCGCGACGAGCAACGCCGTGTCGAGCGAGAAAGGCGGGGTGACGGCCCGGCCCATGCGCCAATCTTTTCGCACGCACGCCGCGGGCTGGCTACGGTGAGGAGGATCTCACCCTGGAAATCCCGGCCCGCGAGCAACCTTTGGCCGGCGGGGCACAGCGCCTCAGCGGCGCGCGCGCCCGTCCCCGCCCAGGCGAATGGCATAGGTGAGCTTGCCGAGGTTCCCGAGCACGTTCGGGACGCGCTTGAGGAGATTGATCGACGGCGGCCGCTTTTCCTTCACGCGGATCGGGATCTCGACGATCGCGACGCCGGTCCGGTACGCGCGAATCACGAACTCGCTCGCGAAGACGTCCTTGTCGGTCAGACAGAGCTCCGCCAAGGGCGCGCCCACCGCGCGCACGAACGCTTTGAGGCCGTGCGTGTCGCTGCCCCGAAAGCCGAGCAATCCGCGCAAGAGCGTCGTGTAGACCATGCTCGCGGCGTGGCGAAAGAGCGGCCTTTCGTCGGAAGCGCCCGTGATGAGCTTCGACCCGATCACCATCTGTGTCGAGCCTTGCTCGAGGAGGCCGACGGCGCGACGGTGAAAGTCGACGTCGCAGAGGTCGATCTCGTCGCAAATGACGAGCTTGCCGCGCGCGGCGAGGATGCCCGCGCGGAGCGCGCGCCCGTAGTTCGGCGTATCGACGGAGATCCGCCGCACCTCGGGGTATTTCTCGCCGAGCGCATCGGCGACGGCGACGGTCGCGTCGCGCGAGCCGTTCTCCGCGAGCAGGATCTCGTAACGCCACCCGAGCGGGGCGAGCCGCTCGCGCAGGTCGACCACGGCGGAATGGAGGATCCCCTCCTCGTTGTAGACGGGGATGACGATCGAAACGAGCGGGGCTTCCGTCATGGCACGCTTCCGAGCCAGTCGTTCGCGAGCGCCGCACCGGCGCGGCCTTCGAGCAGGGCATCCTCCATCGAGCCGTATTGCCAGCCGCCGTAGCGACCGGTCGAGACGATGCGAGCGCGCTCGAGGAAGGGTCGAATCACGGCGAGCGCGTCGTAGTACGCGTGATCGAAGATGACGTAAGCCACGTCGATGCGCCGGAGCCGTGCGAAGCGAATGTCTTCGGCGCGCTCGATGACGCCCATCTCGACGAGTCCGGCGCTCACGACGGGGAGCACCTCCTCGAGCACCGGCTCGCTGCGATCGGCGAGCTCGACGTAGAGACTACCTTTGCCCGGCGGCGCGAGCTCGGGCGAGAAGTGCGTGTAGCAGCCGACGCGATAGAACGGGTATTTGGCCTCGGGAACGTAGGCCCAGTGGAAGTCAGTGAGCGG
>Ga0070682_100002166_pt1 | contig 10902 bp, 12 predicted proteins | sample KBSC63LmetaG_FD_64668 | JGI IMG/M metagenome (GOLD analysis project Ga0070682, IMG submission 64668) | Corn rhizosphere microbial communities from Kellogg Biological Station, Michigan, USA - KBS C6-3L metaG | ecosystem: Host-associated > Plants > Roots > Rhizosphere | place: USA: Michigan... | reverse complement strand
TGCCGTCTTCACGCTACCGGATGCGTGAACCTGATCCGGTGATCAGCCGGTGCTCCGGGGGGCTCCTCGAATCCCGCCACACTTGTCACTCCCGCCATTCGATGTCCGATCCCATTCTCGGTCGAGACGACCAACTCGAGGAGAAGAACGATGACGAGACATACGATCGGAACACGCGAAGAGTGGCTGGCGGCGCGGATCGAGCTCAACGAGGCGGAGAAGGAGCTGACGCGGCGTGGCGACGAGCTGGCGCGGCAGCGGCAGGTGCTGCCCTGGGTGCGGATCGACAAGGTGTACCGCTTCGACACCGATGAAGGCAGCGCCTCGCTGGCCGACCTTTTCCTGGGGCGCTCGCAACTGCTTGTCTACCACTTCATGTTCGGGCCGGACTACCAGGCCGGCTGCCCGTCGTGCTCAGCGATCGCCGACGGCTTCGACGGCGTGGCCGTCCACCTGGCCAACCACGACGTGACGCTTTCGGCGGTGTCGCGGGCGCCACTGGCCAAGTTGCAGGCGTACCGGCAGCGGATGGGCTGGACGTTTCCGTGGGCGTCCTCGCACGGCGGCGATTTCAACTTCGATTTCAACATCGCGTTCACCGAGCAGCAGCAGCGCGAAGGCAGCATCGAATACAACTACGCGCGCGGCGGCCATGCGATGGACGAGGCACAGATCCCGGAACCGGTCGCCCGGTTCGCCGCCAGCTGCGGCACCGACGCGGCAACCTACACGCGCGACCGGCCGGGCCTGAGCGCCTTCGTGTTGCAGGACGGCGTGGTCTACCACACCTATTCCACCTATGCCCGTGGCCTGGACGGCCTCTGGGGCATGTACCAGTGGCTCGATCGTGCGCCGCGTGGGCGCAACGAGACCGGCGTCTGGTGGAAGCGCCACGACGAGTACGGCCCGCGCTGAGCCGGGCCGTGCGCGGTGTGGTTGCGACCGGTGGATGCGCGCCGTGGCACCGCCGGTATTCGGAACGGACGTTCCCATGCGTCGTGGCGCTGATCGTCGCCGCCGGCACGGCGGCAGACGAACGTCTGCGGTGCCTCGATGTCGGCGATAGGCGGAGTGCCGATGTCCGGCAGCTGGATCTTCTCGATGGCGTGGATGCGCATGGGTGGACAGATTCGGCTCGGCGCCGCGGCGGCATTCCTGATGACAGCAAGCAAGGAACGACCGAAGTAATTCAGGCGGCGCGCACGTCGAGCTGAACACCGAGCGCATTCAATACGCGTTGTATGGTGTCGAAGCGCGGATGCGCGTCGGCGCGAAGCGCGTTGTACAGGTTTTCGCGGCCGAGACCGGATGCTTTGGCGATTTCCGTCATGCCGCGCGCGCGCGCGACGACGTTCAGCGCGTCCTGGAATTCCGCTGCGCTTCCCGAAGCAAGCGCATCACCGAGGTACGCCGCGAGCGCTTCCGGGTTGTCGAGATACTCAGCCGAGTCGTGAGGGATGGTTTTTGTCGTTGCCATGATGGGCCTCACAGGTTCGCCGCAAGCTTTTTGGCGGCCTTGATGTCGCGGCTCTGCGTCGTCTTGTTGCCGCCGCACAACAACACGATCAAGGCATTGTCGCGCTTCACGAAGGCGCATGATGATCGCGGCGGTGGTCTTGTCGCGTAGCTTGGTCAACCAGTCGCGGAAGACTTCGGTTTGCCGGACTTCAACCATGGCAGTCATTGTATCGTATTCGATACATACGCAGCAAGAGACCGAGGCCGGACTGCAGCGGACGTTGATGCGGCACAATAGGGGCAGAGCCCGAAGCGTCAAGGCCAGTGACAGAAATCGCTGGTACGCATGTGAGTACGTAGGGAAAGCGCCGGCAATACGGCTTGGAAAGATCAAAAGGTCATGACCGATATGTTGCTGATGATCGACAACTACGACAGCTTCACCTACAACCTCGTGCAGTACCTGGGCGAGTTGGGGCAGGAGGTGCGGGTGGTGCGCAACGATGCGCTGGACGTGGCGGGCATTCGTGCGCTCAAGCCGACGCACATCATGATTTCGCCGGGGCCGGGCACGCCGGATGATTCGGGGGTGTCGCTGGATGTGCTGCGCGAGTTGGCGGGCGAGATTCCGGTGTTCGGGGTGTGCCTGGGTCACCAGGCGATCGGTCAGGTGTTCGGCGGCCGGGTGATCCGTGCCAAGCGGATCATGCACGGCAAGACCTCGCCGGTGATTCATCGTGGCCAGGGCGTGTTCGCCGGCCTGCCCACGCCGTTCGAGGCCACGCGCTACCACTCGCTGGTGGTGGAGCAGGACTCGCTGCCGGATTGCCTGGAAGTCACCGCGTGGACGGAGAACCCGGACGGCTCGATCGACGAGATCATGGGCCTGCGTCACAAGACGCTGACGGTGGAGGGCGTGCAGTTCCACCCGGAGTCGATCCTGACCCGGCACGGCCACGACATGCTGCGCAATTTCCTCGGCCTGCCGCTGCGGTTGGCGGCATGACGGGCGAGGTGCCACGCAAGGGCGAAGCGCCCGGCAAGACGGTCACGATCACGCCGCAGGAGGCTCTGCAGCGCACGATCGAGCATCGCGAGATCTTCCACGACGAGATGATCGCGCTGATGCGGCAGATCATGCGCGGCGACGTCAGCCCGCTGATGACGGCGGCGATCATCACCGGGCTGCGGGTGAAGAAAGAGACGGTCGGCGAGATCACCGGCGCGGCGCGGGTGATGCGCGAGCTGGCGGCCGGGGTGCCGGTGACCGGCGACACGGCGCACCTGCTCGACATCGTCGGCACCGGCGGCGACGGCGCCTCCAGCTTCAACATCTCCACCGCGTCGATGTTCGTCGCTGCGGCCGCCGGCGCGCGCGTGGCGAAGCATGGCGGTCGCAGCGTGTCGTCGAAATCCGGCAGCGCCGACGTGCTGGAGGCGCTGGGCGCGTCGATCGAGCTGGCCCCGGCGCAGGTGGCCGAATGCCTGGCCGAAACCGGCATCGGCTTCATGTTCGCGCCGAACCACCATCCGGCGATGAAGGTGGTGGCGCCGGTGCGCCGCGAGATGGGCGTGCGCACGCTGTTCAACATCCTCGGCCCGCTGACCAATCCGGCCGATGCGCCGAACATCCTGATGGGCGTGTTCCATCCGGATCTGGTCGGCATCCAGATCCGCGTGCTGCAGGCGCTGGGCGCACGCAATGCGCTGGTGGTCTGGGGCCGCGACGGCATGGACGAAATCTCGCTGGGCGCGGCGACCATGGTCGGCGAGCTGCGCGACGGCGTGGTGCGCGAATACGAAGTGGAGCCGGAGGACTTCGGCCTGGCGATGGCGTCCAGCCGCAACCTGCGGGTGGAGGATGCGGCATCGTCGAAGCGCATGCTGCTGGACGCGCTGCACGGGAACCCCGGCGTGCCGCACGACATCGTGTGCCTGAACGCGGGCGCCGCCCTGTATGCTGCCGATGTGGTCGACGGCATCCAGGCCGGCATCGAATTGGCCCGCGCCACGATCGTCAGCGGCGCGGCGCAGGCGAAAATGCAGGCCTTCGTGGCCGTCACCCGGCGCCTGGCCGGCGTGTCGTAGCAGCGGAGCCGCGGTTACGCCGCGCGCCGCAGCCGATTAGGATGCACCCATCACCCATCGAGCGAGATGCCATGACCGACATCCTCAATCGCATTCTTGCCCGCAAGGCCGAAGAGGTCGCCGAGCGCCGCAGCAAGTTCCCGCTGGCCGAACTGACCGCGCGCATCGCCGATCAGCCGGAGACGCGCGGCTTCGCCGCCGCCATCGAGGCGAAGATCGAGGCCGGCCTGCCGGCGGTGATCGCCGAGGTGAAGAAGGCCAGCCCCAGCAAGGGCGTGATCCGCGCACAGTTCGATCCCGCCGCGATCGCCAAGAGCTACGAGGCGGCCGGCGCGGCCTGCCTGTCGGTGCTCACCGACAGCGACTTCTTCCAGGGCAGCGAGGCGTTCCTGCAGCAGGCGCGCAGCGCCTGTTCGCTGCCGCTGCTGCGCAAGGATTTCATCATCGACCCCTACCAGGTGCATGAGGCGCGCGCGATCGGCGCCGACTGCATCCTGCTGATCGTCTCCGCCCTCGACGACGACGAGTTGCTGCCGCTGGCCCTGCTGGCCGCCGAGCTCGACATGGACGTGCTGTGCGAGGTGCACGACGAGGACGAGATGGAGCGCGCGCTGGCGCTGCCGGTGCCGCTGATCGGCGTCAACAACCGCAACCTGCGCAATTTCGAGACCGCGCTGGAGACCTCGCTGGCGCTGCAGGAACTGATCGAGTACGACCGTATCCTGGTGGCCGAGTCCGGCATCCACACGCGAGAGGACGTGGCGCGGCTGCGCGAGGGCGGCATCCAGGCCTTCCTGGTCGGCGAGGCGTTCATGCGCGCCAGGGATCCGGGCAGCGAGCTGCGACGGCTGTTCGCCGACACATGAATTCAGCCAGGGGATCCGCCGCGGCCGCGCCGGAGGATGGCGCGGCCGCCTCGCCGCGAGTGGTGCTGTTCGATTTCGACGGCGTGCTGATCCATGGCGATGCGTTCCACCTGTTCGTGCGCCATCGCTACGACGTGGCGCCGTGGCGCAAGCTGCTGGCGCTGCTGAGTGCGCCGTTGCTGCTGCTTCTGCTACCGCTCCCGCGCCGCTGGTCGGTGCATGTGCTGGTGCGCATCGCCCTGCTCGGCGTGGGCGAGCGGCGCTATCGGGCGGACGCCCTGGCGTTCGCTGCCACCCTGGCGCGGCGGCCCCGACAGTTCTGCCGCGACGGCCTGAACCGGTTGCGCCGGCATCAGCGCGAAGGCGACCGGGTGATCGTGGTGACCGGTTGCGAGGACATCCTGGTCAGCGGGATCCTGCGCGAACTGGGGCTGTCCGACCTGGAAGTGCTCGCCTCGCAGCTGCGCCCGGGCTGGCTCGGCATGCGCCCGCGCCGGCACAACATCGGTCGGCGCAAGGTGCAGTCGCTGGCCGAGCACGGCGTTGCCGCCTGGCAGGTGGCCTATGGCGACTCGATCCACGACGCGGCCATGCTGAAGCCGGCGGCCGAGGCGGTGCTGGTCAATGCCACGCCCTCGCTGTGCAAGAAGGTGGAGAAGGCGCTGGGCCGCGCGGTCAGCCGGGTCGAGTGGTTCTAGCAGGGCAGGCGATGGCAAGGGGGGTGGCGGCGCCGTAGGGCGGGCAGCGCCGGCCGCTCCCTCGCCATCTCGTGACCCGTCAAGGCCAGCGGGCGATGCCCGCCCTACGGAGCGGTCAAGGCCGGTGGGCGGTGCCTGCTTTACGCGAACAGTTTCCGCATCAGCTGGCCAGCGCTGATCAACACGATCAGGCCGCCGACTGCGGCCATCACCGCGCGCTCGGGCAGGTGGCGCACCAGCCAGGCGGCGAACGGCGCCGCGATCACGCCGCCGATGAGCAGGCCCAGCACGATCGGCCAGTGGCCCACGCCGATGTGCCAGACCAGGGTGACGGCGATGCAGATGGTCACCACGAACTCCGCCGCGTTGACCGAGCCGATCGTGCTGCGTACGCCGCCGCCGCGGGCGATCAGGGTGCTGGTGGCCAGCGGCCCCCAACCGCCGCCGCCGATGGCGTCGAGCAGGCCGGCGAAGAAGCCCAGCACGCCGCTGTGGCGTACCTGGTGGCGGGTCACGCGCCGGCCGTACGCGCGCAGCAGCACCATGATGCCAAGGATGAGCAGGTAGGCATTGACGAACGGCCGTATCGCCTCGCCGGGCACGCTGGCCAGGAAAGTCGCGCCCAGGATGCCGCCGATGGCGCCGGGGATCGCCAGTTGCCAGAACAGCGGCCAGCGCACGTTGCCGAACCAGGCGTGCGAGGCGCCGGAAACCCCGGTGGTGGCGATCTCGGCGGTGTGCACGGTGGCGCTGGCCACGGCCGGCGGCAGGCCCAGCGCCAGCAGGATCGAGTTGGACACCAGCCCGTAGGCCATGCCCAGCGCGCCATCCACCAGTTGGGCGAGCAGGCCGACGCCGACGAAGATGAAGAACTGTGCGAAGTCCAAGCGCCGTCTCGCAACGGGGGGCGGGGAGCCATCCTTCACCAGTCCCCGTAAAAAACCGGTTCAGGCGAACCGGTTGCACCGACCTCGAGAGGGATCAGCGGGTGCCGCGGATCACGATGGTCTTGCCGGAGACGTCGATCATGCGCTGCTCTTCCAACTGCTTCAGCACGCGGCCGACCATCTCGCGCGAGCAGCCGACGATGCGGCTCACTTCCTGGCGCGAGATGCGGATCTGGGTGCCGTCGGGGTGGGTCATCGCGTCGGGCTCGTCGCACAGGTCGAGCAGGGTGCGCGAGATGCGGTTGGTGACGTCCATGAACGCCATCCGGCTGACCTGGCGCGAGGTGCGCAGCAGGCGGTTGGTGAGCTGGGCACCGATCGCGAACAGGATCTTGGGGCATTCCTCGCGCAACGGGCCCTCCATCAGCTGGAACAGCCGCTCGTAGCTGACCTCGGCCATTTCGCACGGGGTGCGCGAACGCACCACCGATTCGCGCTGGGCCTGCTCCACGAACAGGCCCATCTCGCCGATGAACTGGCCGCGGCTGATGTAGGCGAGGATCAACTCGCGCCCCTGCTCGTCCTCGGTGCACACCGCCAGCGAACCCTCGACCACGTAGTACAAGGTGTTGGCCGGGTCGCCGGGGCGGATGATCGCGGTCTTGCCCGGGTAGCGGCGGCGATGGCACAACGCCAGGAAGCGCTCCATCGAGGCGGGGTCGGGGGCGAAGCCCAATGGCGCTTGCGAGCGTTCGAAGGCCTGTTGCAACTGGTATTTCAGGTGTGGGGCCACGACGACTCCTCAGTCCGGCAAGGTTCAGCGGCGCCTGTCGCAACCGCGGCAAGCGTGAGCGCAATCACGTCAGCTTGCCGGCCATTATGGCAAACATAACGGTTGGCTGCAGGTTCAATTTCCGCCGCATTTGTCGCATACTTCGCGGTCTTTCGGCAGCGACCAGGTTGTCGCGCGCCGTCAGCAAGGGTCGTACAGGCTCTGGCCTGTTCATCACACCAATCGCGGGGACCCTTGTCGCTAACCCGCCTCTACAACTGGCCGACGTCCGGCCATGGAGAGTCGCCCGTGGTCAAACCACTGCCCCGTCTGCGCCTGCAGGGTTTCAACAACCTCACCAAGGCGCTGAGCTTCAATATCTACGACATCTGCTACGCGGTGTCCGAAGAGCAGCGCCAGCGTTACATCGAGTACATCGACGAGCAGTACGACGCCGACCGCCTCACCCAGATCCTTACCGACGTCGCCGAGATCATCGGCGCGAACATCCTCAACGTGGCCCGCCAGGACTACGACCCGCAGGGTGCCTCGGTGACCATCCTCATTTCCGAGGAGCCCATCGTCGACAGGCTCGGCCGCGACTCGATCGCGGGCGCGGTGGTGGCGCACATGGACAAGAGCCACATCACTGTCCATACCTATCCTGAAACGCATCCGCACAACGGCATCGCCACCTTCCGCGCCGACATCGACGTGGCCACCTGCGGCGTGATCTCGCCGCTGAAGGCGCTGAACTACCTGATCGACAGCTTCGAGTCGGACATCGTGGTGTGCGACTACCGCGTGCGCGGTTTCACCCGCGACGTGAAGGGCAAGAAGCACTTCATCGACCACAAGATCAATTCGGTGCAGGACTACCTGGCGCGGCACATCCGCCAGAAATACGAGATGTTCGACGTCAACGTGTACCAGGAGAACATGTTCCACACCAAGATGCACATCAAGGACTTCGACCTGGACACCTACCTGTTCGAGTCGCATGCCGACGACCTCTCGTTCAAGGAGCGCCAGCGCATCGAGTCGCTGCTGCGGCGCGAGATCGAGGAACTGTTCCACGGCCGCAACCTGATGTGACGAAAAACCCGCCGAAAGGCGGGTTTTTTTCGTTACATCAACAGCCGGCGGGCACTGCCCGCCAGCTCTTCGGCATCAATCCAGGATGCGAGCAAGGGACAGCAAAGGGGGAAAAGCCTTTGGCCGGCCGGATCCTCAGACCTGCTCCAGCCAGCCCCACTTGTCGTGGGTGCGGCCATCGAACAGGCCGAAGAACAGTTCCTGCAGGCGCAGCGTGACGCGGCCGGCCTTGCCGGCGCCGACCTGCTTGCCGTCGACCGAGCGGATCGGGGTGATCTCGGCGGCGGTGCCGCACATCAGCACCTCGTCGGCGAGGTAGAGGTACTCGCGCGGGATGTCGCGCTCGACCACCTCGATGCCGTCCTCGCGGGCCAGCGTCTTCAGGGTGTCGCGGGTGATCCCGGCGAGGATGGATGCGCTGGCCGGGGTGGTGTGCAGCACGCCGTCGAAGACCAGGAACAGGTTTTCGCCGGCGCCTTCGCTGAGCAGGCCGGTCGAGGCCAGCGCGATGCCCTCGCCGAAGCCCAGCCGGCGCGCCTCGCGCGCGATCAGCTGGCCGGAAAGATAATTGCCGCCGGCCTTGGCGCCGGCCGGGACGGTGTTCGGCGCGAAGCGCTGCCAACTCGACACGCAGGCGTCGATGCCGTTCTGCAAGGCCTCCGGCCCGAGGTAGGGGCCCATCGGCCAGGCGGCCACGGCCACGTCGATCGGGGTTTCGGCGGACAGCCCGAAGCCGCCCAGCCCGCGGTACGCGACCGGGCGCAGGTAGGACGCGCCCAGGCCGTTCCGGGTGATCACCTCGCGGCAGGCGACGGCCAGTTCGTCCGCGGTGTACGGCAGTTTCATGTCGTAGATGCGCGCGGACATGTACAGCCGGTTCAGGTGGTCGGTGAGCCGGAAGATCGCCGCGCCGTCGGGCGTGGCATAGCTGCGGATGCCCTCGAACACCGACGAACCGTAGTGCAGCGCATGCGACATCACGTGGGTGGTGGCCTCCGCCCATGGCTTGATGCTGCCGTTCTGCCAGATCCATTGCGGGTATTGCTGCGCCATCTCGTGTTCTCCCATGCGGATCGCTCATGATACTGCGTCGCCCGCATGGCGCGTTCAATTCGCGTTGCGCAGCCACAGGCAGCCGGCCTGGCGCACGATGTCGAAGCGCCACGCCGAGGTGCCGCCGTCGAGGTCGCCGCCCACCGTGTGCAGCACCAGCTGATCGGCGCGATCCGGCGTGGGTAGCGCGGGGAAGAAGTCGTCGTCGATGCGCGGCGTGGAGTCGGCCGATGGCGTTGGCGTGTCGACATCCAGCAGCGGTTGCTTCATCAGCGCCGCCAGCGCGCGGATGTCGGCGATCGCCGCAGAACGCCCGTAGCCGTCCCACAGGATCAGGCCGGCCATGCGGATGGTGTCGTGCCGGGCGAACGCGTCGATCACGCTCTGGCGCAGCTCGTTCACGCTGGCCGCGCACAGTACCGGGGGCGGTGCCGGCGACGACGGGTTGGTCGCCGTGGTGGCGGGATCGACCGGCGTGGCCTTCAACGCGGTGCAGGGTTGATCGGTGAACACCGCGCCGCCGTTGGCACCGATGCAGCGATGGATGGGCGACTGCGCCGCGGCGGGGGCGGCGCAGGCAAGCAGGGCCAGGCTGAGCGGAGCGACCAGGCGAAACATCCTCCCAGCATACCCGTCCACGTCCGCCGCGAACGACCTCACGAGCCGGGATCTGGGATTCGGGATCTGGGATTCGGGATTTGGGATTCGGGATTCGGGATTCGGGTTCGCAGGAGCCTGCGCGCAGGCGATGCTTTTGCTATTGCGAATCCCCAATCCCGAATCCCCAATCCCGGCTCCTACAAGAGTTGCTGCAATACCGCCTGGGTCGCCCGCGCCCGGTTCAGCGTGTAGAAGTGCAGCCCCGGTGCGCCGCCGTCGAGCAGGCGCCGGCACAGTTGCGCCACCACCTCGGCACCCAGCGCGCGCACCGCGTCGGCATCGTCGCCATGCGCCTGCATGCGCTTGGCGATCCAGCGCGGGATCTCCGCGCCGCACATCTCGGAGAAGCGCTTGAGCTGGGCGTAGTTGGAGATCGGCATGATGCCCGGCACGATCGGCACCTCCACGCCAAGCTTGCGCACGTCGTCGATGAAGCGGAAATAGGCGTCCGGATTGAAGAAGTACTGGGTGATCGCACCGTTCGCGCCGGCGTCGATCTTGGCCTTGAAGTGCTGCAGGTCGCGCAGCGCGTCGTCCGCTTGCGGGTGGGTTTCCGGATAGGCCGCCACCTCGATGTGGAAGTGGTCGCCGCAATGCTGGCGGATGAAGCTCACCAGGTCGGCGGCATAGCGGAAGTCGCCGGTGGTGGCCATGCCCGAGGGCATGTCGCCGCGCAGCGCCACCAGGCGCCGATAGCCTGCCGCGCGGTAGGCGTCCAGCAGCGCGGCCAGTTCGGCCCGGGTACCGCCCATGCACGACAGGTGCGGCGCCACGTTGAGGCCGTGCTGCGTGTGCAGCCGCGCCACGGTATCGCCGGTGTAGCTGAGCGTGGAGCCGCCGGCGCCAAAGGTGACCGACGCGTACTCCGGCTGGTGCGCCTTCAGCGTCTGCGCCGCGCGGTCGAGCTGGGCGCGTTGATCGTCGGTCTTGGGCGGAAAGAATTCGAAGCTGATCGACGGCATCGCAAGGGTTCCGGGGAAACGGTGCGGGCCAGTATATATCTTTGATTCGCGATGAAGCGATATATGTACCCGGCCGGCGCGCCGTTCGTTACGCCGGGGGCGGCTTGGGATACCCTGCGGCAGGCTCCTAGGCCTTGCCGTGGTGCCGCCCGGTGCGTGTCGCGGCGATGCGCCACGCGCTGGACAGGCCCGGCAGCGGATCGTCGAAGCGGAACGTGTGGTAATGCGCGCGCAGCCACTGGCGCAGGATCTTTGGCCACGGTTCGCGCGTCCCCCGCGGCTGCGCGCGTACCGCGTTGATGTCGCGCTGCAGGCTCACGCAGCCCTCGCCGACCGGGTAGCGGGTCGAGGCGATTTCGACCG